>WBZU01000041.1_pt1 | contig 151961 bp, 127 predicted proteins | sample 5204311 | NCBI WGS metagenome assembly WBZU01 (sample SAMN12344359, study PRJNA552823) | activated sludge metagenome | biome: Activated sludge suspended growth; feature: Nitrification reactor; material: Wastewater; isolation source: activated sludge from nitrification reactor of wastewater...
CGCGGCCAGGCTCGGCGGTCGCCTCCCTCTCCCCGCCTGCGGGGAGAGGGTTGGGGTGAGGGGTCTCATTCGCGCGGGCAGGTTGGCAGATCGCCTCCCTCTCCCCGCCTGCGGGGAGAGGGTTGGGGTGAGGGGTCGCATTCGCGCGGCCAGGCTCGGCGGTCGCCTCCCTCTCCCCGCCTGCGGGGAGAGGGTCGGGGTGAGGGGTCGCGCGCGCGCGGACAGGGACGCCGACCCGAGCCTCCGGTAACGGGAGCCCAGCGATGCAACAGCAACTCGCCGACGTCAATCTCGACGACAAGTACACGCTGGAACGCGGCCGCGTCTACCTGACCGGCATCCAGGCGCTCACGCGCCTGTTGATCGTGCAGCGGCTGCGCGACGCGGCGGCGGGACTGAACACCGCGGGCTTCGTCTCGGGGTTCCAGGGCTCGCCCCTCAACAACATGGACAAGACGCTGTGGGAGGCGCAGGAGCTGCTCCGGCGCCACCACATCCATTTCCAGCCGGGCCAGAACGAGGAGCTGGCCGCGATGGGCGTCTGGGGCTCGCAGCAGGTCGCACTCGACCGCCACGCGCGCTACCGGGGCGTTTTCGGCATGTGGTACGGCAAGTGGGCGGGCCTCGCGCGCTGCGGCGACGTGCTGCTGCACGCGAACTCGGCGGGCGCCTCGCCGCACGGCGGCGTGCTGCTCGTCTGCGGCGACGACCACATGGCGCGCTCGTCGACGATCGCGACGCAGAGCGAGACGATGCTGTACTCGCCGATGATCCCGGTGCTCGCGCCCTCGGGCGTGCAGGAATACCTGGACCTCGGCATCCACGGCTACGCGATGTCGCGCTACTCGGGCTCGTGGATGGCGTTCAAGGCGCTCGACGACACGGTCGAGTGCTCGGCGTCCGTGAGCGTCGACCCGGCGCGCATCGACGTGCGGCTCCCCGAGGACTTCACGCTCCCGCCCGGCGGCCTCGGACTGCGCCTGCCCGACCAGCCGCTCACGATGGAGCGGCGCATCCACGAGCAGCGGCTGCCCGCCGTGCTCGCCTACGCGCGCGCGAACCGCCTGAACCCGGTCGTCTGCGACAGCCCGCGCGCCCGGCTCGGCATCGTGACCGCGGGCAAGTCCTACCTCGACGTGCGGCAGGCGCTCGAGCACCTCGGCATCGACGAGCCGGCGGCCGCGCGCATCGGCATCCGCGTCCTCAAGCTCGGACTCACGTGGCCGCTCGAGCCGCAGGCGCTGCACGCGTTCGCGCTCGGGCTCGAGGAGATCCTCGTCGTCGAGGAGAAGCGGCCGGTGATCGAGGACCAGGTCCGCGCGCTGCTCTACCACTGGCCCGACACGCGCCGGCCGCGCGTGGTCGGCAAGCGCGCGGAGGACGCGGGCCCGAACGAGTGGCTGCTGCCGCCGACCGGCGAGCTCAACGCCGAGCAGATCGCGCTCGTGATCGCGTCGCGCCTGAAGCGCTTCTACGCCGACGCGCGGCTCGACGAGCGTGTCGCGTGGCTCCGGGCGAAGGAGGAGGCGGCCGCGAAACCTTCGCTCTCGCCGCAGCTGCGCGGCTACCTCTCCGACGCGGGCCGGGTACCGTACTTCTGCTCGGGCTGCCCGCACAACAGCTCGACGCGCGTGCCCGAGGGCAGCGAGGCGATCGCGGGGGTGGGCTGCCACTTCATGGCCACCTACATCTTTCCCGGCACGAAGATCTTCTCGCCGATGGGAACGGAAGGCGCCGCGTGGGTGGGACACGCGCCGTTCACGGACACGCCGCACATCTTCGCCAACATGGGCGACGGCACCTACTACCACTCGGGGCTGCTCGCGATCCGGGCCGCGGTGGCCGCGAACGCCGGCATCACGTTCAAGATCCTCTACAACGACGCGACCGCCGCGACCGGCGGGCAGCCGCTGCCCGGGCCGCTCAACGTGCCCGGGATCACGCGCCAGCTCGAGGCCGAGGGCGTGGCGCGCATCGTCGTCGTGACCGACCAGCCGGACAAGTACGGCAAGGACGCGCCGTTCGCGAAGGGCGTGACGGTCCGCCACCGCGACCACCTCGACGCGGTCCAGCGCGAGCTCCGCGAGGCGGGCGGCGTGTCGGCGCTCGTCTACGACCAGACCTGCGCGGCCGAGAAGCGCCGCCGCCGCAAGCGCGGGCGCTTTCCCGATCCCGCGCGCCGCTCGTTCATCAACACGCGCGTGTGCGAGGGCTGCGGCGACTGCGGCACGAAATCGAACTGCGTCTCGGTGACGCCGGTCGAGACCGAGTTCGGACGCAAGCGCGCCATAGACCAGTCGTCGTGCAACAAGGACTTCTCGTGCCAGAACGGCTTCTGCCCGAGCTTCGTCTCGGTCGAGGGCGGGCGGCCGCGGCGCGGCAAGGCGCAGGAGGCCGCCGACGACCTCTTCGCGCGCGTGCCCGAGCCCGCGCTGCCGTCGCTCGAGCGCCCGTACTCGATCGTCGTCGCCGGCGTGGGCGGCACCGGCATCATCACGGTCGGCGCACTGCTCGGAATGGCCGCGCATCTGGAAGGCAAGGGCGTCTCGGTGCTCGACATGACCGGCGTCGCGCAGAAGGGCGGCGCGGTCACGACGTACGTGCGCATCGGCGCGCGGCCCGAGGACCTCCACACGATCCGGATCGCCGCCGGCGAGGCGAATGCGGTGATCGGCAGCGACCTGCTGGTGACCGCCGAGAATGCGATCCTCACGAGGATGCGGCGCGGCGTCACCCGGGCCCTGATCAACACGAACCGGATGGCGACGGTCGCCTTCATCAAGCACCCGGACCTGCGTACGCCCTGGGACGCGATGGAGGAGGGCTTGCGCGAGGCGATCGGCGCGGAGGCGACCACGTTCCTCGACGCGACGCGCCTCGCGACCGCGCTCCTCGGCGACGCGCTGTCGACGAACGTGTTCCTGCTCGGCTACGCGCACCAGCTCGGCCTCGTGCCGGTGTCGCGCCAGGCGCTCTTCCGCGCGATCGAGCTCAACGGCGCCGCGGTCGAGGCGAACCGCCGCGCCTTCGAATGGGGACGGCTCGCCTGCCACGACCCGGCGAGCGTCGAGCGCCTCGCGAAGCCGGCCGAGACCGAGGTCGGCAGCGACCGAACGATTGCCCTGGACCTCGATGCGGCGATCGCCCGTCGCGCCGATTACCTGGCCGCCTACCAGGACGCGGCGCTCGCGCGGCGCTACCGGGCGCTCGTCGACCGCGTGCGGGAGGCCGAGTCGCGGGCGGCGGCCGGCAGCACGGAGCTCGCCGAGGCCGTCGCGCGCAACTACTTCAAGCTGCTGGCGATCAAGGACGAGTACGAGGTCGCGCGCCTGTACACGGACGGCGAGTTCGAGCGTCAGGTCGCGTCGGCGTTCGAAGGGAACTACACGCTGCGCTACCACTTCGCGCCGCCGCTGTGGGTGAAACCGGACCCGGTCACCGGCGCGCCGGTCAAGCGGACCTACGGCCCGTGGATGCGCAACGCGCTCAAGGCGCTCGCGGCCCTCAGGGGCCTGCGCGGCACCTGGCTCGATCCGTTCGGCCACACCGAGGAGCGGCGGCTCGAGCGTCGGCTGATCGTCGACTACGAACGCACGCTCGACGAGCTGCTGCGCGGGCTCGCGGCGGGCAACGTGGCGCTCGCCGCCGAGGTCGCGGCGCTGCCGGCGACGATCCGGGGCTACGGCCACGTCAAGCGCCGGAGCATCGGCGCCGCGAGGACGCGCGAGGCGGAGCTGATGAACGTGTTCCGCGAACCGTCGAAGGCCACGATGCCGCTCGCCGCGTGAACGCTGTCAAGCCGATGCGCCGCCCTTCCCGGCCGAACCGCGACAATGAGGTCCGGCCCCTCGATTCCCCGCATCCCACGAACTGAGGGTCCGACCCTCGATTACCCCCATGCAACTGCAAGGCATCCGCGTCGTCGACCTCTCGCGCATCGTCTCGGGCCCGTTCTGCTCGATGTTCCTCGCCGACATGGGCGCCGAGGTGATCAAGATCGAGGACGTCGACGACGGCGACCCGGTGCGCCAGCAGGGGATCCTGCACAACGGATTCAGCCTCTACTTCGCGTCGTTCAACCGGAACAAGCGCTCGCTGACGCTCGACCTGCGCAGCGCCGAGGGCAAGGACGTGCTGCGCCGGCTGATCGCGACCGCCGACGTGGTGCTCGACAACTTCCGGCCCGGCGTGATGGAGAAGATCGGGCTCTCGCGCGACGAGCTGAAGCGGATCCGTCCGGACGTGATCAGCGCCCACATCACCGGCTTCGGCCTCGACGGCCCGTACCGCGACCGGCCTTCGTTCGACTTCATCGCGCAGGCGATGAGCGGCTTCATGAGCGTGAACGGGGCCGAAGGCGAGGCGCCCGCGCGCGCGGCGCCGCCGCTCTCGGACCTGATCGCCGGCGCGTACGCGGCGATGGGCGTCTGCGCGGCGCTCGTGCGACGCGGCCGGACCGGGCAGGGCGAGGAGGTCGCGGTCGCGCTGACCGATGCGATGATCGCGAACCTGGCGTTCCTCGCGACGCACTATTTCGCCACCGGCGAGCAGCCGCGCCGCACCGGCAACGACCACGCGCTGGTCGCTCCCTACGGCCTGTTCGAGGCCTCCGACGGCGAGGTCGCGATCGCGCCGTCCAACGACCAGGTCTACTTCAAGCTCCTCGACGCGCTCGGCCTCGAGCACCTGCGCGCGCACCCGGCGTTCCTGACCAACCGCGACCGCTTCGAGCGGCGCCCGGAGATCAACGCGCTCGTGAACGCCGAGATCCGCAAGCGGCCGATCGCGCACTGGCTCGAGGTGCTGAACGCCGCGGGCGTGCCCTGCGGCCGCGTGATGAGCCTCCCCGAGGTGTTCGCCGACCCCCAGGTGCGCCACCAGCAGATGCGCATCACGATCGACCACCCGAACCACGGGCCGCTCGACGTGCTGGGCTTCCCGATCAAGTTCACCGACGATCCCTGCCGTGTCCACCGCGTGCCGCCGGACCTTGGCGCCGACACCGACGCGATCCTGGCGGAGCTGGGCTACGGCGAGGCGGAGATCGCCGCGCTGCACGCGAAGCGGGCGGCGTGACGCCGACGCCTGCGACGGCGGACAGCGGACCTGCAACGGAGACGCGTCGATGAACTACGCCGAAACCCCCAACCCCCGCCCGCACGTCGCGGTCACCGAGGTCGGCACGCGCGACGGCTTCCAGTCGGAGGCCGCGTTCATCCCGACCGAGGAGAAGGCCGGTGTGATCGACGCGATGATCGCCGCGGGGCTCACGCACATCGAGGCGACTTCGTTCGTGAGCCCGCGCGCGGTGCCGCAGCTCGCCGACGCGCACGAAGTGCTCTCCCGCGTCCGGCGCCGCGCGGCCGCGCACCTGTCCGCGCTCGTGCCCAATCCCCGGGGCGCCGAGCGCGCGCTCGCCGCCGGCGTCGACGAGATGGTGTGCTTCGTCTCGGCCAGCGAGACGCACAACCGGGCGAACCTCAACGCGCCGATCGCGGAGTCGCTCGCGAACGTCGCCGAAGTGGCGTCGATCGCGAACGGCCGCACGCCGCTGCGCGGCGCGATCGCCTGCGCGTTCGGCTGCCCGTTCGAGGGCGACGTGCCGGTCGACGCGGCGCTGCGCGTCGTCGACGCGTACGCGGCGCTCGGCGTCGATCGCCTGACGCTCGGCGACACGACCGGGATGGCGACGCCTCCCACCGTGACCCGGCTCGTGCAAGCGATCGGGCGGCGGTTCCCGGGGATGCGCGTCGCGCTACACTTCCACAACACGCGCGGCATCGGACTCGCGAATGTCGTGGTCGGGCTCGATCTCGGCATCCGGGAATTCGAATCGTCGATCGGCGGCCTCGGAGGCTGTCCGTTCGCGCCCGGCGCCACGGGTAACATCTGCACCGAGGACCTCGTCTACCTGCTCGAGGAGTCGGGCTTCGACACCGGCATCGACCTCGAGGCGCTCGTCGCGGTCGCGCGGCAGGTCGAGGCGATCGTGGGGCGCACGCTTCCCGGGCAGGTGATGAAGGCGGGGCCGCGCCTGCGCAGGTACTCGATCGACGGCGCGAAGCGCGCCGTCGGCTGAACGTCGTTTCCACCGAAGGAGGACCTCCGATGATTCGCCTGTTCCTCGCGCTGCTCTCGCTCGTCGCGGCGGCGCTGCCCGCGCAAGCGCAGACCTACCCGACGAAGCCGATCCGGCTGATCGTGCCGTTCCCGCCCGGCGGCGGCACCGACTTCGTCGCGCGGACCGTCGGGACCGAGCTCGCGAAGCAGACCGGCTGGGCCGTCGTCGTCGAGAACAAGGCCGGCGCCGCCGGCACGATCGGGCTCGTCGAGGCGTCGCGCGCGCCGGCCGAAGGCTACGACATGGTGATCGGGCAGGCCGACAACATGATCATCGCACCGGCGACGATGAAGAACCCGGGCCTCGACCCCGCGAAGGACCTGACGGCCGTCATCCAGCTGGCGATCTCGCCCAACCTGATCATGACGCAGGCGGACTCGAAATTCCGCGCGCTCGGGGACGCGATCGCCGCCGCGAAGGCCAATCCGGGATCGGTGAACTACGGCACGGCCGGCCACGGCACGTTCGCGCAGCTCGCCATCGAGCTCCTGATGCAGACGGCCGGCTTCAAGTGGGTCGAGGTGCCGTACAAGGGCGCCGCCCCCGCGATCACCGACCTCCTGGGCGGGCACGTGCAGCTCGCCGCGCTGTCGGTCGCGTCGGGCATGCCGCAGATCAAGGCCGGCAAGGTGCGCGGCCTCGTCGTGACGTCGACGAAGCGCAGCCCCGCGCTGCCCGACGTGCCGACGATCGCCGAGTCGGGCTACCCGGGCTTCGAGGCGGTCGGCTGGCTCGGGATCCTGGTGCCGAACGGCACGCCGCCCGCGGTGATCGCGCGCCTCCACGCGGAGTTCGGCAAGGTGATGCAGAACCCCGACGTGCAGAAGGCGCTGATCGCGCAGGGCGTCGAGGCCTACACGGGCGGAACCTCGGAGGCGTTCGGCGCGATGATCAGGAGCGAGACCGCCAAGTGGCACAAGATCGTGCGCGACGCGGGGATCAAGCCCGAGTGACGCGGGACGCGGCCGGAGCCTCCGTGGCGGGCGTCGGGTTGACGCTCGTCAACGGCCCCGGCCGTCATGGGACTAGGCTGGAGATGCAGGGGCGAGCCGTCGCGGTTCGCCGGCCCGATGCGAGGATGGCGCGATGAAACCCAGACTCCCCGAACCCGCCGCCGGCGAAGACGCCGGCCGGATCATCGAGCGGCCGAACGGCTGGTACTGGCAGCCGAAGGACGACGGCAGGGAGGTAGGCCCGTTCGCGACGCGCGCCGACGCGGTCGCCGACATGCGGGCGAACGAGGACACCGGCTACGAGCCCGGGGAATCGGTCGCGGAAGCCGAGGCCGAGATCGGGATCGCCGACTGGATCGACGCGGAGACGGGCGCGCCCGCCGAGGGATCGGTGCCGCGCATCGAGGATCATTGAGGCTGCGCGAGGCGACGACGCGCCGGTTCGGGAACCGGCGCGCGGGCAGCGCGGCGCGCCGAGGCTCTACTCGAGCCGCGGCGACGTCGCGCGACCGGCGTTCGACGACCTCGCGCCGGCGAACGGAGCGAAGCAGTCCCGATGGCCGAAGCCGCGGCCGTTGTCGACGAAGCACACGCGGCTCGGTGTCACCGTGTACCAGTCGACCTTCGCGAGCGCACGGACGAGTTCCGGGGCTCCGGCCGCTCCGGCGAACGGAAACTTGCCGGCGTACAGCCTCTTCACGCCCGGCAGCGCCTCCGCGGGCACGGGCGCGACCGTTCCTTCGAGCTGCACGCCCCTGATCGCGCGCCAGTCCCCGCCGTCCTCCTGCACGGTGATCGCGACGCGATCATCCTCGGCGAGTCGCGCGCAGTGGCGCGTGGTGGCGGCGGACAGGAAGTGCAGCCGGAAGCCGTCGTTGACGTAGAAGACCGCCGCCGCCCACGGCTCCGTCGTCGCGACGGTCATGACGTTGTGCGCCGCGAGATACGCGAGGACGCGCCGGCGCACGGCGTCGTCGTCGCTCACGGCTGCGCCGCCTCGTTGGCGGCGCCCTCGAGGGCGTCGATCTCCTGGCGCAGCAGCGCCGCGATCTCGCGCTGGCGCCGGGCCGTCATCCGGCTCGAGATCGCGCCGACGCTCACCGCCGCGAACGGACTGCCGAAGCGGCTGCGGATCGGCAGCCCGACCGAGGTCGCGCCGGGGGTGATGTGGTTGTCGTTCAGCGCGTAGCCGAGCGTCCGCGCGCGGCGCAGGAGCCGCATCAGCGACGGGACGTTGAGGCCGTTGTAGGCGGGGAGCCGTCGCGCGTTCGCCGAGGCGATCTCGTCGACGGCCTCGTCGGGCAGGTCCATCAGGAGCGCGAGTCCGCCCGCGCCGGCGCCGAGCGGTCGCCGCGTGCCGACGTCGAGCGTCAGGGTCTTGATCGGGAACGAGCCTTCCTTCCGGTCGACGCAGACCGAATCGTAGCCGCTGCGCACGACGAGAAAGACGGTGTCGCCGGTGCGCTCGGCGATGTCCGCGAGCGAGGATCGGCAGATGTCGACGATGTTGAACCGCGGGGCCGCCGCGAGTCCGAGCTCGAACACGAGCGGACCGAGGAAGTAGCGGTGCGTCGCCGCGTCCTGCATCGCGAGGCCCTCCGCGACCAGGCATTTGAGGATGCGCCGCGTCGTGGAGCGTTCGAGATGCGCGTACTGCGCGACCTCGCTCAGGCGCAGTCCCAGGCGACCGCGCGCCGCGATGATCCGCACGAGCAGGGTCGCGCGCTGGATGCTCTGTGTCCCGGCGCGCGACGGGGGCGGGTCGGGAAGCGCGCGTCTCGCGGCTTTCGCCGAGGTGGTCACGATGTGGAACGCTTTGTGAGAAACGCGGGAAACGTCCGTCGACGGATGGTGCTAGATTCGCGCTGAACGACTATAACGCAGCGCTGCCGACGCGCCAAGCCGGCCGGGTCGGATGTGTGCCACATTGCACACATTCGGGCCGATCCAGGGAGGAAAAGCATGCGCAGGCTCATCGTCGGCATCACCGGCGCCACCGGCGTCATCCTCGGGATCCGGCTGCTCGAGGCGCTGCGCGAGGCCGAGGTCGAGTCGCACCTCGTGATGAGCAAGTGGGCGCTCCAGACGATCGAGCACGAGACCTCCTACACGGGGCGCGAGGTCCGCGCGCTCGCGTCGGTCGCCTACGAGCCGGGCAACATGGGCGCGGCGATCTCGTCCGGGTCGTTCGTCACCGAGGGCATGGTCGTCGTCCCGTGCTCGATGCGCAGCGTCGCCGCGATCGCGCACGGCACCGGCGACCACCTGGTCCACCGCGCCGCCGACGTCGTGCTGAAGGAGCGTCGCCGCCTCGTGCTGGTCGCGCGGGAGATGCCGCTCTCCGACGTCCACCTGGAGAACATGCTCAAGCTCTCCCGCATGGGCGTGACGATCATGCCGCCGATGCCGGCGTTCTACAACCACCCGCAGTCGGTCGACGACGTCGTGGAGCACGTCGTGGCGCGGGTGCTCGATCAGTTCGGCCTGCCGGCGAGCTTCGCGAAGCGCTGGTCGGGCGAGATGCGCGCCACGGTCGCGCACCTCGGGCTCAAGTAGGGGCGCGTCCGCGCGGACGCTCGGGCGCAATCGCGGGAAGACGAAAGGGACGACCGATGAACGACGTGGGGAAGGGCGCCGCCGCGCGCGGGACGAAGGACGTGACGAGCCTGCGCTCGACGATCGAGTGGCTGCGCGCCGAGGGACTGCTGGTCGAGACCGACCAGCCGGTGAGCGGCGACCTGGAGCTCACCGGCCTGCAGAAGCACTTCGACGGCAGCTGCCCGATGCTCTTCAACCACGTGAAGGGCTATCCGCACGCCCGCGCGATCACCAACCTCTTCGGCGACATCCGGATCATCGACCGCATGTTCGGGTTCTCCGACCCGACGCAGCGCACGCGCGCGCTGGCCGGGGCGCTCAACCGGCCGCTGCCGCCGGTCGTGGTGGAGGGCAGGGACGCGCCGGTGCAGGAGCATGTGATCACGAAGGACATCGACGTCAACCGGTGGATCATGACGATCCGCCACACGGCGCTCGAGTCGGAGCTCACGATCGGCTCGGGGATCCGCCTCATCAGCGGCAGGCACTTCGACGGCGGCACCGACATGGGCTACAACCGGATGAACTTCCGGTGGGGCGACGTGGGCACGTTCCAGATCTCGCCCGGCTCCCACATGTGGCAGGTGTTCACCGAGCACTACGAGGAAGAGCGCATTCCGATCACGATGAACTTCGGCGTGCCCCCGGCGTGCACGCTGCTCGCCGGCGCCGGGTTCGACTACGTGATCCTGCCGAAGGGCTGCGACGAAGTCGGCGTGGCCGGCGCCGTCCAGGGCTCTCCGGTGCGCATGGTGAAGGCGAAGACGGTCGACGCTTACGCGCTCGCCGATGCCGAGTACGTGCTCGAGGGCTACGTGGTGCCGCGCGACAAGCGCTACGAGACCGCCGAGGCGGAGCGGCTGGGCGTGCAGGGCAGGACGTTCTTCCACCCGGAGTGGGCGGGATACATGGGCAAGGCGTACAAGGCGCCGACCTTCCACGTGACCGCCATCACGATGCGGAAGCCCGAGTCGCGGCCGATCATCTTCCCGCTCGGCGTGCACATGTTCGACGACTCGAACATCGACACGACGATCCGCGAGGCCGCGATCTTCGAGCTGTGCGAGCGCCTGCAGCCGGGCATCATCCAGGACGTCCACATCCCGTACTGCATGACCGACTGGGGCGGCTGCATCATCCAGGTGAAGAAGCGCAACAAGATCGAGGAGGGCTGGCAGCGCAACTTCCTCTCCGCGATCCTCTCCTGCTCGCAGGGCATGCGGCTCGCGATCGCGGTGAGCGAGGACGTCGACATCTACTCGATGGACGACATCATGTGGTGCCTCACCACGCGCGTGAACCCGCGCAACGACATCCTGAACCCGATCCCCGGCGGGCGCGGCCAGACCTTCATGCCGGCCGAGCGCATGACCGCCGGCGACAAGCAGTGGACCGCGTCGAACACCATGTTCGAAGGCGGCATGGGGATCGACGCGACGGTGCCGTTCGGGTACGAGCAGGACTTCCACCGGCCGGTCTATCCGGTCGACCGGGTCAAGCCGGAGGACTTCTTCGACGCGAAGCAGATCGAGACGATGAAGGCGCGCATGGCCGGGTGGGTGCTCTCGCTCGCGAGGACCGGACGCTGACGCCGGGGCAGCGCAGGTGCTCGGCGGACTTCGCGCGCTCGACTGCAGCGGCGAGCTGGGCTGGCTCGCCGGCCGCATGCTCGCCGACCTCGGCGTCGAGGTCGTGAAGGTCGAGCCGCCGGGCGCGGAGGTCTCCGGGACCGACTGGCAGGCGGGCAACGTCAACAAGCGGCTGCTGCGGCTCGAGCTCGATTGCGCCGAGGGCCGGGCGACGTTCGAGCGGCTCGTCGAGCGAGCCGACTTCGTCATCGAATCGGCCGGCCCCGCGTCGCGGCTCGCTCCCCGGTTCGACCCGGCGCGACTGCGCGGGCTCAATCCGCGCCTGATCCACGTCCAGGTCACCCCGTTCGGCGCCAGCGGGCCGCGCGCGGACTGGCGGGCGTCCGATCTCGAGCTCATGGCCGCCGGCGGCGCGATGTCGCTCGCGGGCGAGGCCGACGGCGCGCCGACGCGCATCTCGGCCCCGCAGGCCCGCGCCTGGGCGGGCGCGCACGCGGCGATCGGCGCGCTGGCGGCGCTCGTGCACCGGCAGGCATCCGGGAAGGGGCAGGACGTGGACGTGTCGGCCCAGGCCGCGGTCATCGCCGCGATCGCGCACGCGCCGACGTTCGTCGACGTGGCGGGCGTCGTCCCGACGCGCTGCGGCGCATTCATCACCGGCCGCACGCTCACCGGGGCGCGCTGCCGCGCGTTCTGGCGCTGCGCCGACGGCTATCTCAACTTCGTCCTCTACGGCGGGGCGGCGGGGCGGCGCAGCAACCGGATGCTCGTCGAATGGATGCGCGAGGCGGGCGCGGAGCTCGGCGCGCTCGCCGGCGTCGACTGGGCGCGATTCGACCCGAAGGCGCTCGATCAGGCGTGGGTCGACCGGCTCGAAGAGCCCGTCGCGCGCTTCTTCGAGACGATCACCAAGCGCGAGTTCCTCGAAGGCGCGAGCCGGCGCGAGATGCTGGGCTACCCGGTCTCCACGATGGACGACATCGCGGCCGACCCGCAGCTCGAGGCGCGCGACTTCTGGCGCGACGTGACGCTTCCCGACGGCACGCGGCAGCGCCACTGCGGCGCGTTCGCACTCGTCGACGGCGCCCGCGCGCCTCTCGCCCACGCTCCGGGCGAGAAGGTGGCGGCGGACGCGCTCCTCGCCGAGTGGAGCGCGCGGCGGGATGCGGGGCGCGACGCGCCCGCCGATGCGGCGGCGCGCGCGACCGGCCCGATCGAGCAGGCGCTCGCCGGGATCAACGTCGTCGAGTTCGCGAGCTACGCCGCGGGACCGCACGTGGGCAAGCTGCTCGCGAACTTCGGGGCGCGCGTCGTGCACGTCGAATCGCGCCGGCGCCCCGACGGCTTCCGGCTCGAATACCCGCCGTTCAGGAGCGGGACGCCCGGCGTCGACCGCGGCGGCTGCTTCGCGTACTTCAACGACTCGAAGTACGGCGTGACGCTCGATCTCAAGAACGACGCCGGCGCCGCGCTGGCGCGCAGACTCGTGGCCTGGAGCGACGTCGTGATCGAGAACATGCGTCCGGGCGTGATGGAGCGCCTCGGGCTGGGCTATCGGGCGCTCTCCGCGCTGAAGCCCGGTCTCGTGATGCTGTCGACGTGCAACATGGGACAGACCGGACCGCGGGCGAACACCCCGGGCTTCGGCTCGCAGCTTTCGGCCCAGGCGGGCTTCTGCGGGTTGACCGGACTGCGCGACGGCCCGCCGATGCTCCTCTACGGCCCGTACATCGACTTCGTGGCGTCGACGATGGGCGCCGCGGCGGTGCTCGCGGCGGTGGTCCGAAAGCGCGAGACCGGCGAGGGCGCCTGGATCGACATCGCGCAGTACGAGACCGGGCTCCACTTCCTCGCGGCGCCGCTCCTCGACTATCACGCGAGCGGCAGGGTCGCCGAGCGCTCGGCGAACCGGGACCCGCTGGCGGTGCCGCACGACGCGTACCGGTGCCGCGGCGGCGAGTGGGTCGCGGTATCGTGCTGGTCCGATGACGAATTCGCGCGCCTGTGCGCGACGATCGGGCGGCCGGAGCTCGCTTCCGACGCGCGATTTTGCACCCGCGACGCCCGGCGCAGCCATCTCGCCGCGCTGGAGCCGGCGCTCGCTGCGTGGTGCGAGGGGCGCGAGGCCGACGCCGCCGCGCGGACCCTGCAGGCCGGACGCGTGCACGCGCACCGTGTCAACACGGTCCGGGACCTGTTCCGGGACGCTCAGCTCGTGCACCGGCGGTCATGGCGGCGCCGGCGCCACCCGGTGATCGGCGATCAGGCCTATTCGTTTCCGGCGTTCGACCTCTCGCAGACGCCGGGCGACATCATTGCGCCGGCGCCGCGCCTGGGCGAGCACAATGACGTCGTGTTCCGGGAGCTGGTCGGGCTCTCGGAGGAAGAGTGCGAGGCGCACCGGGCGCGCGGCGCGTTCGATTGAACCATCGGCCTTCGCCGCCTGCGAACGAGAGCGAAAACAGGAGGACACATGCACGCGAATCGAAAACTGCTGATGGCGGCCGCGCTGGCGCTGGCGAGCGCGGCGGCGTGGGCGCAGGGCCCCTACAGGATGACGCTGTCCGGGGCGAGCCCCAGCGGCCTGTGGACCATCCTCGGCGTCGGCATCGACGGGGCGGTCAAGGCCTCGTTCCCCGGCTCGACGATCACCTACCAGACTTCCGGCGGCGGCTTCGCCAACATCGCGCTCCTCGACCAGGGCAAGGTGGAGCTCGGCCTCGCGCACGACGCCGAGCTGCGCGTCGCCCAGCAGGGCGGCAAGCCGTTCACGAAGCCGGTGACCAGCCTGCGGGCGATCGCGCTGATGTACGACTGGGCGCCGATGCAGATGGTGATGAACAAGGCGTTCGCCGAGAAGCACGGCATCCGCACGTTCGACGACATCGCCGTGAAGAAGCCGCCGCTGCGCGTCGCGTTCAACAAGCGCGGCAACATCACCGAGCATGTGGCGGTCAGGATGTTCAACGCGATCGGCGTCAGCCTCGACGACATCAGGAAGTGGGGCGGGGACGTGATCTACGCCGCCTCCGACGAGCAGGGCGATCTCATCAAGGACAACCGGATCGACATGTTCACCAACGGCGTGTTCGTGCGGACCGGCTTCATCGTCCAGGCGGGGGACGCGGTGCCGCTCGTGCTGCTGCCGGTGTCCGAGCCGGTCGTGCAGGCGGCGTCGAAGGAGCTCGGCGTGCGGCCGTTCGTCGTCAAGGCCGGTTCCTACTCGTGGCAGCCGCAGGACGTTCCCACGGTGTCGCTGGGGGCGCTGCTCGTCGTCAACGAGAAGATGGACGAGAGGGTCGCCTACGATCTCGCGAAGGCGCTCGCGACCAACATCGACAAGCTGCGGGCGGCGCACAGCTCGTTCAAGGACATCACTCCGCAGTTCCTCGCGAGCCAGCAGGTGATCCCGTATCACCCGGGCGCGGAGAAATTCCATCGCGAGGCGGGCCTCCTGAAGTAGGAGGGGGCCGCGCCCGGCCGGGCGGCGCGTCCCGAACGGGGCGGATCGCGCCGGGCCGGCCGGGCCGCCCGCACGCGCATGCGCTCGATGATCAGTCCCGCCCTCTTGTTCGGCACCGGCGTCCGCCGCAACCCGCGCGGGTGGGTGGGCCGCCTCGTGAAGCCGTACGCGGCGCTGGTCGCGATCGGCATCGTGTACGTGACGACGATCCAGGTCGTGCAGGTGTTCGCGATGACGATCGTCTTCCTCGGGCTGATGCTCGCCCTCGTCTATCTCTGCACCGGCGCCTCCGCCGGGTCTTCGCGCGATCGCGTCCCGCCGCTCGATCTGGCGCTCGCGGCGGCGTCGATCGCGGTCGGCGCGTACTTCTGGCTGCACAACGAGCGCATCATCACGCGCATCACGCTGCTCGACGAGCTGACGGCGGCCGACGTCGTCGCGGGCTCCGCGCTGCTGCTCCTGACGCTCGAGGCGACGCGCCGCACCGTCGGGCCCGGATTGACGGCGATCGTGCTCGCGTTCCTCGCCTACAACCTGTGGGGCGACCGTCTCACGGGCGTGCTCGGCCACGGGGAGATCGATTACCGGCACTTCCTGGACATCCTGGTGTTCACCACGGACGGCATCTACGGCGTGCCGATCCGCGTCGCGCTCACCTACGTCTTCCTGTTCGGCATGTTCGGCACGTTCCTGTCGCGCGCGGGCGGCGGCGACTTCTTCTTCGACGCCGCCGCAGCGCTGAGCGGCCATCGTCCCGGCGGGCCGGCGAAGATCGCCGTCGTGTCCTCGGGCCTCTACGGCACGATCTCCGGCAGCCCGACCGCCGACGTCGTCGCGACCGGGTCGATCACGATCCCGATGATGAAGAAGCTCGGCTACTCGGGCGCGCTCGCGGGGGGCATCGAGGTGGCGGCATCCACCGGGGGAAGCATCCTCCCGCCCGTCATGGGATCGGCGGCGTTCATCATGGCCGAGTTCACCGGGATCCGGTACGCCGAGATCGCGGTCGCGGCGATCATCCCGGCGTTCCTGTACTACTTCTGCGTGTACTTCCAGGTGCATCTCTATTCGCTGAAGCAGGGGCTGCTCGGCCTCGACCGGAGCCGGATCCCGAAATTCCGGGACACGATGCGCGGCGGCGGCGTGTTCCTGCTGCCGCTCGTGGCGCTCGTCACGGCGTTGCTGCTCGGATACTCGCCGAACTACGTCGCCGTGTTCGGCACGCTCGCGATCATCGGCGCCGCCATGCTCTCGAAGCGGCACCGCCTGGGCTTCGCGGCGTTCTACGACATCCTCGCGGAGACGACGACGCGCGTCATGCCGGTCGTGGCCGCCTGCGCGGCGGCCGGACTCGTCGTCGGGGGGTTGTCGATGACCGGCCTCGGCGCGAAGGTCACCGAGCTCATCTTCCTGATCGCCGGCTCCGAGCCGCTCGCGACGCTCGCCCTCGCCGCGATCATCACGCTCCTGCTCGGGATGGGCATGCCGACGCCGAGCGTGTACATACTCGCGGCGGTGCTCATCGCGCCGTCGATCCTCAAGCTGGGCGTGCCGATGATGGCCGCCCACCTCTTCCTCGTGTACTACGCGAGCCTGTCGGCGATGACGCCGCCGGTCGCGGTGGCCGCGTTCGCCGCCGCCCCGATCGCGCTGGCCAATCCGATGAAGATCGGGTTCGCGGCCGTTCGCATCGCGATCGTCGCGTTCGTCGTGCCGTTCGCGTTCGTGTACAGCGGCGAGCTCCTGCTCTCCGGCGCGCCATGGCGCGTCGCCGTCGCGTGCGCCACCGCGGTCGCCGCGGTCGCGTGCCTGTGCCTCGCCGTCGAGGGATGCTGGCATGCGCGGATCGGCTGGATCCGCCGCGTCCTGTTCCTCGTTGCCGGGATCTGCATGATGACGCCGTCGTTCACGCTGCGCGCCGCCGGCGCGCTGATCGCCGTCGCCGCGGCCATCGAGATGCTTCGCCGGCCGCCGCAGGCGCGTCCCGCGGCCGGGTCGTAGCGCTCCGTCCGCGCGAAGGGCGGCGGGGCGGGGCTCCAGCCGCGAGACGCCGCGTCCGGAGCGATGGCGCGAGCGCGGGCGGATGAGGAGCGCTGCAGTTCGACGAACGTTTCGCCGATCGTCTGAAGTGCGTCGGCGACCATGGGTCGCATGGGGCTGCCGCATGAACGCCGATGGTGGTCCTGGCGCGCTGTGAGCCAGCCCGGTCCGAGGCGATCCTCGGCTGCCCCGGAGGATTCTCACTGCCGAGGAGCAGCGCCGCCGTTCAATGGGCGGCGGACACCGGAGATCGGGACTGCGGAGGCGCTCCTATCGCCACGCCGAGAGGCGAGGGTTCGAAGCCCGGTTGCGCTATAGGTATTATTCTAGATACGATAAGTGCCGCAATCGCAGCTGCTGCCGGAGGTGAGCCGCCGACGGCAGGGAGCGCCCAGCGCGTCCGGATCGGGATCCGCCGGTTGACGGTGACCCTGACAACCGAGTGTCCATGGCAGGGGCCGGGTGGTTTGCGGGACTTGGCCGGCGAGGGCGTGCATGCCGTGGATGCTGGACAGGCCATGCGGTGGAAGCCACGATCGACGAGGAGCCGGGCATGAATGAACGATCCGGGATCACGCGGATGGGCATGGGCGGGATTGCGCGCCGAGACCTGATCCGTTGGGCACTTGCGGGGACTGCGGTAGCCCTGGCAGGTGGCGCCCGTGGGCAGGCGTTTCCTTCGCGACCCGTACGGTTGGTGGTGCCGTTCGCGGCCGGCGGGCCCGCGGACACGCTGGCCCGAGCGACGGCGACGGCGCTCGCGGTCCAGTTGAAGGAGCAGGTGATCGTGGAGAATCGGCCCGGCGCCGGCGGCAACATCGCCGCGGCGTACGTCGCGGGCAGCCCGCCCGACGGCCACACGCTGCTGGTCGCGGGGCAGGCGATTCTCGCCATCAACAAGGCCCTCTACGCCAGTCTTCCCTACGATCCGGAGAAGGACTTCGCGTGGATCGGCATGATGGGGAGCTTCCCCAACGTGCTCGTTTCGAATCCCCAGGCGGTGCCGGCCCAGAGCCTCGCCGAGCTCATCGACCTCGCGCGCGCGAAGCCGGGCCAGATCTCCTACGGCTCGAACGGGATCGGGTCGCAGTCGCACCTGACCGTCGAGGTGATGGCGCAGGTCGCGAACGTGAAGTTCCTGCACGTCCCGTACCAGGGAGCGGCGCCGCAACGCGCCGACCTCCTTTCCGGGCGCATCGGCTTCTCGTTCATCGGGGCGTCGACGACGGTGCCGCTGGTCCGCAGCGGTCAGCTGCGGGCGCTCGCGGTGAGCACGGGGTCGCGAGTCGCGGTGCTGCCCGACGTTCCGACGCTCGTGGAGTCCGGATTCCCGACGCTCGACACGCCTACGTGGTTCGGCGCAGTGGCCCCCGCTGCGACGCCGGCGCCGGCGCTCGCTGCCCTCCGCGCCGCCTTCGCTGCGGCCATCGCGACCCCGGAGTACGCTGCCGAGATGGGCAAGCAGGCCAGCCTGATCGCCAGCGTGGGGCCCCAGGCGGCGGAAGCGTTGCTCGCCCGCGAACGGAAGGTCTGGGCGGAGGCGGTTCGAACGACGGGCGCGACCGCGGGTTGACGACGTCGCCGCACGCGATGATCCATCAGCTGCGCATCTACGAGATCTTCGATCACAATCGAGAGGCTTTTCTCGCCCGTTTCGCCGGGCAATCGGCGCGAATCATGGCGAGGCACGGCTTCACGCTCGTCGCGAGCTGGGAGACGCGGACAACGCGTCGTTTGGAGTTCGTCTATCTGCTCTCGTGGCCGGACGAAGCCGCGATGGATGCCGGATGGGCGGCATTTCTCGCCGACCCGGAGTGGATCGAGGCGAAGCGCGCGACGCGGGAGGCCTGCGGGCCGATGGTGGGCGAAATCGAGGATCGGGTGCTCGTGCCGGCAGGCGAGGTCCCGTTGCCTTTCGCGACGTAGCGAGGCGGGCCACGGCAGCCGCCGACCCGCGCCTCGATTCGGCATCCTCGCCGGGTTGGGCGGCGACGAGGCAGGCCACGGAGACTGGATGGACTTCAGGTCGGCACTGGCAGCGTGTGGGACGGCGGGCGAAGTCGCGACGGTCGACGACGAGATCGACCGCGCCGGCATCCCGGGCCGGGTGAGGGACGAGGAGCGGCGACGCAACCGCGCGCTGGTCTTTCGGCATGTGCGCGACACCGACGCGGCGATCGTCGGCAATCTCTATGGTTCCGCGAAGCGGGTCTGCCGCGCGCTGTCGGCTCGCCATTACGCGGAGCTCTTCGCGAGGCTCGACCGGGCGATCGCGAGTCCCGCTTCCCTCGTTCGTCGCGCCGGCGGGCAGGACGCCTGCACGATCGCGCGTACGCCCGACCTTCTGCGGGTCCTGCCAACCATGCGCTACAGTCGGGACGACGCGACGCCCTACCTGACGTCCGGGATCCTGCTCGCGCGCGACCCGGCGTCAGGCAGCCACCATGCCTGCTTCGTGCGCATGTCGGTTGCGGGCGGGAACAAGCTCCTCGTCAACCCGGCGACTTCACGAATCCGGCGGATCGTGCAGGACACGGTCGGCCGGGGAGAACCCCTGGACGTCGCGATCCTCGTCGGAGCGCCGTCCGAAGTGACGCTGATGGCATGCGTCAACGTGGGAGACGGCGTGGACAAGCTCGAGGTCGCGCAGGCCATGGCCGGCGACGCGCTCGCGTTCACGGACGATCCGCTGCCGCTGCCGATCTCCACCGAATATGCGTTGACCGGCCGCATCGTTCCGACCTTCGAACGCGAGGGCCCGGTGGGCGACCAGAAAGGGCTCTACTCGGTGCGCGAACGCAATCCGGCCTGCCTCGTCGACGCCGCCCGGATCCGTCGCGAGCCGTGGTTCCATTCGGTGTCCGGTGGCGTTTCGCGCGAGCACATCGAGCTCGTCACGCTCGGGCCGCGCGCCGCGCTCGAACGGATCCGGCGCGATACGCCCGAACTCCTCCGATACGAGCTTCCGTTCTACGCCGGCGGCCGCCTGGCCGTGCTCGTGGTCGCCGACGGCTTCCGGCCCGCTTCGCTCGCGGAGCGCCTCTGGAAAATCTCCAGCGTCCGCGGTTTCGTTGCCGTCAATCGCGACGTGGCCGCGCGCTCCGCCCCCGACGTCCTGTGGGCGATCGTCGAACGGGCGGTGGACGGGGAGCGATTCGCGTTCTCCAGGGGCCCGACGCCGGGCGTCAAGCCGGGCAAGTTCCTGATCGACGCGACCGAGGCGGACCCCGCGGACTGGAACCACCGGCGCATCGAGGTCTATCGCCCGCCGGCCTGACGGCCGCCCGGCCCTGCGTCATCGCGGCGGGCGTTGACAGGATGCCGGAACGAAGGTATTATTAATAATACAAGTTGGACGACCGCACGATTCGGCCGGCCGACGAACGTCCCGGAGCCCCACATGCAACGGCACTGCAAGGTCGCGCTGATGCAGGTCCTCGCCGCCTGTTTCGCCATGGCGGTTCTGTCGGGAGCGCAAGCGCAACCGTACCCGTCCAAACCGGTCAAGATGATCGTGCCCTTCCCGCCGGGAGGCACGACCGACGTGGTCGCGCGTGTCGTCGGCCAGAAGGTCGGCGACAAGTGGGGACAGCCGATCGTCGTCGAGAACGTCGCCGGCGCGTCCGGGATGATCGGCACGCAGGCGGGAGTGCGCGCAGCTCCCGACGGCTACGTGATGACGCTGGGGAACAACCAGACCCACGCGACCAACGCGTCGTTGTTCGCCAAGGTCCCCTTCGACATGATCAAGGACGTGCAGCCCGTGGCGTTCCTGGTCCGGACGCGGCACGTGATCGTCGTTCCCGCCGATTCCCCTTACCGAACGCTCGAAGCACTCATCGCCGCGGGCAAGACCAAACCCCTCAATTTCGCGTCCTCGAGTCAGGGATCGGCATCGCACCTGGTCAGCGACGCATTGCGCGTGCGGACCGGCATCCAGGCGACGCACATCCCCTACAAGGGCGCGGCGCCCGCGATCGCCGACGTCGTCGCCGGCCACGTGGACTTCATGACGGCGAGCTACGGCAGCGCGGTGACCTTCCTGCAGGCAGGCAAGCTTCGCGGACTGGCGATCTCCGGCGAGAAGCGGGAGCCCGCCTTTCCCGACGTGCCGACGTTCGCCGAACTGGGCTACGACGCCTTGTCCGCGGACACCTGGATCGCGCTGTTCGCGCCGGCCGGCACGCCCCGGCCGATCGTCCAGCAGTGGAGCGACACGCTCGCCGGCGTCATCGTCATGCCCGACGTCGTCGACAAGCTGAATGCCGCCGGCTTCGATGTCTGGTTCAAGCCGCTGCCCGAGGCGGAAGCGATTCACCGCAGCGAGGTCGCGCGCTGGGGAAAGATGGTGCGCGATGCCGGGATCACGATGCAGTGAAGCGCGTGTCGACGGTCGCGAGCGACCGGAGGCCATCGAAGAGGTCCGCGCCGGGGAAGCGCTCCCGGCGCATTGTCGAGCAGCCGTTCCTGGAGCCATCGGGATGAATGCCATGAATGTGGTCGACGGAGCCCGCGAGACGCGGGACGGGACGAAACGCACGGCTGCCCTCGCGAGACGCGCGGCGACGGTATTTCCGGACGCGCGCCTGACCGCCGCCGACACGCGACCGTTCCCGGTCGTGATGGCGCGCGGCGCCGGGGATCGCATCTACGACGTCGACGGCCGCGAGTACCTGGACTTCCACCTGTCGTCGGGCGCGCTGGTCGCCGGACACGCGCATCCGGACGTGCAGCCGGCGCTGCGCCGCCAGGTCGAGGCGGGCGGCAACTTCGGAGCGATGAACGAGGCGGCGATCGACCTCGCCGAGCGCATCGTCGCCGCGGTGCCTTCGATCGACTCGGTCAAGCTCGTCGTATCGGGGACCGAGGCGACGCTGCACGCGATTCGAATGGCCCGGGCGTACACGGGCCGGGACCTGATTCTCCGTTTCGAGGGCGCCTATCACGGTCACCTCGACATGGTGTCGCTCAGCAACAAGCTCGCGTCGCTGGGACCGGAGGACCGCACGAGATCGCCGGACCTCCACCCGATTCCGGACTGTCCGGGGATTCCGCGCGCGATCCAGGATCTCTGCCTCGTCGCGTCGTTCAACGACGTCGAGGGGGTTCGCAGCATCCTGGCCGAGTACGGCGATCGTCTCGCGTGCGTGATCATGGAGCCGTTCCAGCGCTTCATCGAGCCGCGCCCGGGCTTCCTGCAGGCCGTACGGGAAGCGACCCGGAAATGCGGCGCGCTCCTGATCTTCGACGAGATCGTCACCGGGTTCCGGTTCGGGCCGGGAGGCGCGCAGGAGCATTACGGGGTGCGGCCGGACCTGACGACGCTGGGCAAGATCATCGGCGCCGGGTATCCGAACGGCGCCGTCGGCGGTCCGGCCGACATCATGAACGCGTTGTTCGGCAAGAACGCGCGGGCGCCGGTCTATCTCGCGGGGACGTTTGCCGGACAGGCCGTGGCGGCGGCGGGAGGCGCCGCGACGCTCGACGCGCTCTCGCGCGCAGGCGCGTACGAGCAGCTGTTCGCGCTCGGCGCACGCGCTCGCGAGGGTCTGCAGGCCGCCTTCGCGCGCCACCGGGTGCCGGGAAGGGTATTCGGCGTCGGACCGCTGTTCCACCTGCATTTCGCGAATGTCGACGTCGCGAGCGCGCGCGACGCGCTCACCGAGGACAAGGCGCTGCGCAAGCGCGTCTGGAACGGGCTCCTCGAGCGCGGAATCCACATCACCGGGGCACGCGGATTCGTGAGCCTCCAACACACCGCCGCGACGGTCGACGAGCTCGTCGATCGCTTCGACACGGTGCTTCGAGACCTGTAGGGCGAACGACATGATCGAGATCGGCATCGACGTAGGCGGCACCTTCACGGACGTGGTCCTGCTCGATCGTGCGGCGGGCAGGCTCGAGGTGGCGAAGACGGCCTCCACGCCGAAGGACCAGTCGATCGGCATCCTCAACGGATTGGTTCGGCTCGCCGTGGACCCCCGGACGATCAGCCGGTTCGCGCACGGCTCGACCGTCGCGACCAACACGGTGCTCGAGCGGAAGGGCGCGAAGGTCGCGCTGCTCACGACGGCGGGGTTCCGCGACCTGCTCGAGATCGGACGGACGAACCGCTCGAAGGTCTACGACATGAAGCTCACGAAGCCCGCCCCCCTGGTGGCGCGTCCGCTGCGCTTCGAAGTTCGGCAGCGCCGGTTCGTCAACGGCGAGCCGGCCGTCGCGCTCGACGAAGGCGACGTGCGCGCCGCCGTCGAGGCGTGCGCGGCGGAGGGGGTCGAGGCGATCGCGATCTGCTTCCTCCACTCGTACCTGGATGCCGCCGACGAGGAGCGCGCGGCGGCGATCGCGCGCGAGGCGGCGCCCTCGATCCACGTCACGACGTCCTCCGACGTGGTTCGAGAGTACAAGGAATACGAGCGCTTCTCGACGGCGGCGCTCAACGCGTACGTGATGCCGGTGATGGATCGGTACCTCCAGCGGCTGGAATCGCGGCTGTCGGAGGCCGGGTATCGCGAGCCGATCGAGATGATGAAGTCGTCGGGCGGCCTGATGCGCGCGTCGACCGCGAGGCGCTATCCGGTCGAGACGCTGCTCTCCGGCCCGGCAGCCGGCGTGATGGGAGCGATCCACGTCGCCGAACGCTCCGGGTTTCGCAACCTGATCACCTACGACATGGGCGGCACGTCGACCGACGTCGCGCTGATCGCGGACGGCAAGGTCACGCGGACCGCGGAGACCCGCATCTCGAACCTTCCGATCAAGACCCACATGATCGACATCAAGACCGTCGGCGCCGGCGGCGGGTCGATCGCGAGCATGGTGGGGGGGCGCACGTTCAAGGTCGGCCCCCACAGCGCGGGCGCGGATCCGGGGCCGGCGTGTTACGGCAAGGGCGGGACGGTTCCCACCGTCACCGACGCCAACCTGATGCTGGGACGCCTGTCGTCCAGCTATGCGCTGGGAGGGGAGATCCGGATCGAGCCCGGGCGCGCGACGACCGTCGTGAGCGAGCTCGCCCAGGCGGTCGGCCTGGCCCCGGAGATGATGGCCGACGGCATCCTGCAGCTCGTCAACGTGACCATGGCCTCGGCGATCCGCGAGATATCGATCCAGCGCGGGCACGACCCGCGCGAATTCGCGCTCGTGGCGTTCGGCGGCGCGGGGCCGATGCATGCCTGCGATCTCGCTCGCGACCTCGCGATCCCCCAGGTCGTCGTGCCGCCCGCGCCCGGCAACCTGTGCGCGTTCGGGCTGCTCGTCACCGACGTCGTCGCCGAGCGCTCCGAGACGCTGCTCGCGCGCACCGCGGGCCTCGACCCGGTGCGCCTCGCGGGACGCTTCGACGAGCTCGCCTCCGCCGCGATCGAGGACCTCGTGCGCGACGGCATCGCCCGCGATGCGATCCGGACCCTGTGCACGGCCGAGATGCGATACGTCGGGCAGAAATCCGAGCTCCCGGTGCCGATGGACCTCGGCGACCTGGCTCCGGAAGCGATCGACGAGGCGTTCTTCGGCGTGTACGCCGAGCGATACGGGCACACGCGGCGCGTCGCGCCGACCGAGATCGTCAACCTGCGCGTGATGGCGGTGGGCTCGATCGAGAAGGCGGATCTCTCCCGGCTCTCGCCGCCGGCGGCCAACCCCGATTCGGGCGCCGACGGCATTCTCGGACGCCGGCGCGTCTACTTCCGCGAATCCGGGTGGGTCGACTGTCCGGTCTACGACCGCTATCGCATCGCGATCGGCGTGCGCACGCCGGGCCCGGCCATCGTCGAGGAGCTCGGCGCGACGACGGTCGTCGGGCCCTCCGACGCGTTCACGGTCGATGCGCAGCACAATCTCGTCATCGACGTCCGCGCCGACGGCGCGACGGAAGGAGCCTGACCATGGTCGACCCGATCACCCTCGAAGTGGTCCAGGAGCGCCTGATCTCGATCGTTCGCGAAATGCGAGCCACGCTCGCGCGCGTCGCCTACTCGTCGGTTCTGTACGAGGCGCGCGACTTTTCGTGCGTCGTGATGAACGCGCGCGGCGAGGCGGTGGCGCAGTCCGAGGACAATCCGGGTCACATCATCCCGCTGCCCTGGTCGGTCCGCATCGCGATCGAGCGCTTCCGCGACGACATCAACCCGGGCGACGTGATCCTCATCAACGACCCCTACTCGGGAGGCACGCATCTCAACGACGTCGCGGTGATCTGTCCGGTGTTCGTGGGCGGCAGGCTGCTGCTGTTCCCGGCGATCCGCGCGCACTGGGCGGACGTCGGCGGCATGACCCCCGGCAGCCTGTCCGGCACGTCGACCGAGATCTTCCAGGAGGGCGTACGCATTCCCCCCATCAAGATCTACGAGGGAGGAAAGCTCGCTCGCGGCGTGGCGGACCTGATGTTCGCCAACATGCGCGTCGAGCCCGAGCGCCGCGGCGACCTGCAGGCCATGATCGAAACCTGCCGCACGGCCGAACGCCGCATCCACGAGATGGCGTCGAAGTTCGGCATGGATCGCATGCTGGAGGCGATCGACGTGATCCTCGACCGCACCGAGGCGCAGATCCGCGAGCTGATCGACCGGATTCCGGACGGCGCCTACGTCTACGAGGACTACCTGGACGCCTCGGGCACCACGGACGACCCGGTGCTGCTCAAGACGCGAATCGACGTCGACGGCACCGACATCCACGTCGACTTCTCCGGCACCTCGGCGCAGGTCGCCGGGCCGATCAACGCGTCGCTGGCCGTCACCACGACGGCGGTGTTCACGATCCTGAAGACGGTCCTGGACCCCGACCTGCCCGTGAATCAGGGGGCGTTCAGGCCGGTTCGCGTGACGGCGCCCGAAGGCACGATCCTGAACGCGAAATTCCCGGCCGCGTGCGGCGGTTTCGCGGAGATCCGCCGCCGCACGCAGTCGGTCGTGATGGGGGCGCTGTCGCGCGCGCTGCCCGAGGCGATCGCGGGAGACGTGAAGGGGAGCGCCAATCACTGCTACGTCGGAGGGCTCAATCCCGAGACGAACACGCATTTCATCTTCTACGAGTACCCCGCGGGCGGAACCGGGGGCTTCCTCGAGGCGGACGGCTCGTCGGCCTTCCGCTCGTTCGACGAGGGCGACTTCTCCTCGATTCAGCCGGTCGAGTCGATCGAGAACGAGCTGCCGCTCGTGATCGAACGCACGGCATTGCGCACCGATTCGGGCGGTCCCGGCGCGACGCGCGGGGGCCTCGGCATCGAACGCGAGGTGCGCGTGGCGACCGCCCGGGCGTCGTACTCGGTGCTGTCGGATCGATGCATCATTCCGCCCTTCGGCCTTCACGGCGGCGTCGCGGGCGCCCCCAACAGCTTCACGTATCGTCACGCGGGGACCGAGCTGCAGCCGGGCAAGATCCCGGGCAAGGCGACCGGCTGCCCGGTGGTGCGCGGCGACGTCGTGCTCATGCGCTCGGCGGGGGGCGGCGGATACGGCGACCCGCTCGCGCGCGATCCGGAGCGCGTGCGGGAGGACGTGCGGCTCGGCTTCGTTTCCGCGCGCGCGGCCTCCGACGCCTACGGCGTCGCGTTCGCGAAGGACGGCACGGTCGATGCCGCCGCGACCGCCTCGCAGCGTGCGGCGATCGCGTCGCGGTACTGCCACCTCAGGGTCGCCTCGCACGACGCCGCGACCGGCGAATACGCGCACGGACGCCGGTACGTGCGGGTGCATCCGTCGGTCCTCAGGAGTGCCGGGTTCGTCGAAGGGGCGCCCATCGAAATCGTCGTTCCCGTCGGCGCGCCCCTGCGCGCCTGGCTCGCGATCGACGACACGCTTCCGAAGGATGCCGTCTGGATCGGGCCCGAGGGCGCCGCGATGATCGGCGTCGCGCCGGGCGCGTCGGTGCGGCTGCGGGCGCTCGCGCTGGGGCACCCGGTCGTTCACGGGACCCCTGCGCAGACGCGGGCGCCCAGGGAAGCGGCGGCGACCGCATGAGCTCGCACGCGGTCAGCCGCGCGGGCTTCGATCTCGGGCTCGCCGGATCGCGGGCCGTCGTGACCGGCGGATCGGGCGCGATCGGCGCGGCAATCTGCCGGATGCTCGTCGAGCAGGGGGTCACGGTGTGGTCGCTCGACCTCGGTTTGCCTTCGGAGAGGATTCCCGGCGTCCACGCGGTGACCGCGGACGTCCGTTCCCGCGAGTCGATAGCGAACGCGTCGGTCGAGATCGGGAGGGACGGGCCGGTCGACATTCTCGTCAACTCGCATGGACTGCAGATCCGGGCGAGCGCGATGGACTGCACCGACGGTGCGCTCGCCGACATTCTCGACGTCAATGTCGGCGGGTGCTGGCGCACCTGCCAGGCCTTCGGCGCCCAGATGAAGGAGCGGGGCGGGGCGATCGTCAACATCGCGAGCATCAACGGCATCGTCGCCGCGAAAACCGGCGCGGCCTACGGCGTCTCCAAGGCCGCGCTGATCCATTTCACGCGGATCCTCGCGCTCGAATTGGCGCCCGCCGTGCGCGTGAACGCGGTGGCGCCGACCGCCGTCCGCTCGGCGATGACCGCGGATCTCTTCCGCGACCCCGCCTACGAGCAGGGCAAGAAGGCGACCATACCGCTCGGCCGCGTCGCGACGGCCGAGGACGTCGCGAGCGCCGCGGTGCTGCTCGCCTCGCGCCGGACGGGATTCGTGACCGGCCAGACCTGGGCCGTCGACGGCGGGATCTCGCTGCCGTGACGCGCGCCGCGAACGGGAGACAGACGATGCGGCCTGCGGTGAGTGCGTTCAACGCCGATCCGGGCGTGCGAGGCGAGCAGGCATTCGCGCCGCGGGTGATCCTCAACGATTGCACGCTGCGCGAGGGCGAGCAGGCGAGCGAGGTCAACTTCACCCTCGACGCGCGGCTGCGCATCGCCGAGGCGCTCTACGAGGCGGGGATCGCGCAGGTGCAGGCGGGCTATCCCGGACGCTCCGCGACCGACTTCAGGACGATCGTCGAGCTCCGCAAGCGGTTTCCCTCGTGGACGGTCGAGGCGGTCACCCAGGTGTTCCAGAAGGACTGGCGCGAGCAGATCGATCGCGCCGTCGACTCGGGCGCCGACTGGATCGATCTCATCTACCCGGCATCGGACCTGCGCCTCTCGATCGTGCAGAAGGTCACGCGGTCCGAGATGATCGTTCGCGCCGTCGAAGCCGTCGCCTACGCGTGCTCGCGCGCGCCCAACGTGCGTTTCGCGCCGACCGACACCGGGCGCGCCGACCTCGGCTTCCTCGAGTCCGTGTACAAGGCGGTCGTCGCGGCGGGGGCGAAGCGGGTCACCGTCGCCGACACCGTCGGCGCGCTTCATCCGCGCGCGACGGCGTTCCTCGTTCGTCGCGCGGTGGCCGTCGCCGGGGTTCCGGTTCAGGTTCACTTCCACGACGACTTCGGCCTCGCGCTCGCCAACACGATCGCGGCTGCCGAAGCGGGCGCGACGATCCTGGACGGGACGGTGCTCGGAGCGGGCGAGCGCGCCGGCAATGCGCCGCTCGAGGAGCTGGCGGCGGCCCTCGAGGTACTCTACGGGGTGCCGACGGGAGCGAAGCTCGAGCGCATGCGTGCGCTCGCCTCGCTCGTCGCGTCGGTGTCGCAGGTCGCCATTCCTCCCCACAAGGCGATCGTCGGCAGCCACGCGTTCGCGCACAAGCTCGACGCGCACGTGATGGGCGTCGCGCTCGGACCTTCCGCCTACGAGTCGGTCCCGCCCGAGACGTTCGGCAACAGCCGGCACGTGGGGCTCGGACGCCTCTCCGGCCGCAATGCCGTCAGCGCCCGCCTCCGGCAGCTGGGCCTGAACGTCGACGACGACGCCCTCGTCGAGGCGCTCGCCGCCGAGGTCCGGGCGACGGCCGAAGGGCAGAGCGCCCCGATCGGCGACGAGCAGCTGCTTGCGATGCTCGAGAAATTGAAGTCGGCCGCGTGATCTCGAACGCGGCCGGTGGCCTTGTTCTTCCTGTCATGTCCACATCGGAGATACCAACGTGCTGACCATCAAGCGCCTGAGCCTCGCGGACGCGCAGATCATCCTCGACGCGTGCCAGCGCAAGGCCGTCGAAGTCGGCGTACCTAAGGACATGGCCGTCGTCGACGAAAGCGGCCACCTGATCGCGTTCCGGCGCATGGACGGCGCGAAGTTCTCGTCGATCGAGATCGCGATCAACAAGGCGTTCACGTCCTCCGGCGGCGGCCGTGCGACCCGCGATTACAAGACGGTCGCGGGTCCGACCGGCCCGGCGTTCGGCCTGCACACCCAATTCCAGGGTCGGTTCACGATCCTGGGGGGCGGCGTGCCCGTCGTCATCGATGGGCAGATCGTCGGCGCGGTCGGCATCAGCTCCGGCGCCGCCGACGAGGATCATGTGGTTGCCGAGGCGGGTGTCGCAGCGCTCGTGGCCGCGCACAAGGGATGAGGCGCGGGCGGCGTCCGCTTCGCGACCGGCTCCCGCCGTGCAGGTGACGCCATGAACGGCCAGACGTTCGTCTCCGGCGCACGCGCGCGGCCGGTCGTCCCCCGGTTCGCGCGGATCGTCGCCGCAGGCGAAGAGGTCAGCGTCGCCGACGTCGGCGGATTGCTCGCGGAGCGCGGGCTCGACATCGCGCGGGTCCCCTACGCGGCGCGGGCCATGCTCGAGAATCTCGTCCGTCAGGCCGCCAGGGGCGAGTTCGAACCGGGGCGCCTCGACGCGATGCTCGACTGGCGCGCGGTGCCCGCGGGGGTGGCCATGCCTCTCGCCGTGTCGCGCCTCGTCATGCCCGACTCGAGCGGCCTTCCCGTGCTGGCCGACCTGGCGGCCTTGCGCGACGCGGTGGCGGAATCGGGCGGCGAGCCCGCGAGCGTGCGCTTCGCGGTGCCCGCGCATCTCGTCGTCGATCACTCAGTCCAGGTCGACGTCGCCGGCGTTCCGCAGGCGCTCGTGCGCAACCTCGACCGCGAATTCGAGCGGAACGGCGAGCGCTACCGGTTTCTCAAGTGGGCGCAGCAGGCGTTCAACGGCATCAGCATCGTGCCCCCGGGAACCGGGATCATTCACCAGATCCAGCTCGAGCGGCTGGCGTGCCCCGTCGCGTTCGACCCGCGCTTCGACGAGCGCGTGGCGGGCGCAGAGCTCGTCGTCGGCACCGACTCGCACACGCCGATGGTCAACGGCATGGGCGTGATCGGATGGGGCGTGGGCGGCATCGAAGCCGAGACCGTGCTGCTCGGCGAGCCGCTGGTGGTGCCGAAGCCGCCTTGCGTCGGCGTCCGGCTGCTGGGGCGACCGCCGCCCGGCGTCGTCGCGACCGACGTCGTGCTGGCGGTGACCGAGCGGCTTCGCCGCGAGGCGCCTGTCGGCGCGTTCGTCGAGTTTGTCGGCGATGGCGCGGACGCGTTGCCGGTCGCCGACCGCGCGACGATCGCCAACATGGCGCCCGAGTACGGCGCGACGATGGGGTACTTTCCGGTCGATCGCGCGACGCTCGCGTTTCTGCGCGCGACCGGTCGCGCCGAGACCGACGTCGCGAGAACCGAGGCCGTCGCACGCGCGCTCCGCCTGTTCCGCGATCCGGGCGACCCGCTTCCCGGCTACGACGCGACACTCGAGATCGACTTGTCGCGGATCGAACCGGCGATGGCGGGCCCGCGACGGCCCGAGCAGCGCGTTGCGCTGTCCGACGTCGCGTCGACTTTTTCCGCCGCGCTCGCGCGCCCCGTCGACGCCGACGGATTCGGCGCGGTCGCGACGGCCGGCATCGACTGCACGGTGGGCGGGAAGCGCATGAGCCTCGCGCACGGATTCGTGGCGATCGCCGCGATCACCTCGTGCACCAACACGTCCAACCCCGGGTCGATGATCGCGGCCGGCCTCGTTGCGCGGAATGCGCGCGCGCGCGGCCTCTCGCCCGCGCCCTGGGTCAAGACGTCGTTCGCGCCTGGGTCGCGAACCGTGCCGCGCTATCTCGCGTCGCTCGACCTCCTCGAGCCGCTCGAGGCGCTCGGGTTCACGGTCGTGGGGTACGGGTGCACGACCTGCGGCGGCAAGTCCGGACCCCTGGACGCTGGCATCGCCGAGGCGATCGAGCGCCACGGCCTGGTGGCGACGGCGGTGCTCTCGGGAAACCGCAATTTCGAGGGACGCATTCACCGGCTCGTGCGCGCCGCCTACCTCGGCGCGCCGCATCTCGTCGTCGCGTATGCCATCGCCGGCCGGATCGACGCGGACCTCGCGCGCGATCCGCTCGGCGTCGATGCGGCCGGCCGGCCGGTCTTCTACGCCGACATCGCGCCCGATCCGGGCGAAGTCGCGGCGCTCGCGACGCGAGCGTTCGACCCGCGGCTGTTCGACGGGGTGTACACGGGGCTCTACGACGGACCTCCGCAATGGAAGGCTCTCGTCGCGCCGGCCGGGAAGCGCTTTGCATGGAACGCCGCGTCGACCTACCTCGTGAGGCCGCCGTTCTTCGACCGGGACGGAGATCGGCTCGCGGATCGGATCGAAGGCGCGCGCGTCCTGTGCCTCGTGGGCGATTCGGTCAATACCGACCACATTTCGCCGGGGGGCGAGATACCCGTCGACAGCGCGGCGGGACGCTACCTCGTCGGACTCGGCGTCGCGCCCGCGGCGTTCAATACGTACGTGGGGCGACGCGGCAACCACGAAGTGATGCGACGGGCGACGTTCGCGCACGCGCGCTTCCGGAACCAGCTCGTTTCCGATCGCATCGGCGGATGGACGCGCCTGCAGCCCGACGGGCGCGTCGTGCCGATCCACGAGGCGGCCGACGCCTACCGTGCACGCGGCGTGCCGGCGGTCGTCGTCGCAGGGGCGCGCTACGGCAGCGGCAGCAGCCGCGACTGGGCCGCCAAGGGTCCCTCGCTGCTCGGCGTTCGCGCCGTGCTGGCGTCGTCGTTCGAACGCATTCACCGCGCGAACCTCGTCGGCATGGGCATCGTCCCGCTGACGTTCGCGCCGGGTGAGGGGTGGCGCGAGCTCGGGCTCGACGGGACCGAGACTTACGATTTCGACGGGTTCGAAGACGCACTGGCCGCCGCGACCGGAGTCCGGGTTCGCGCGCGTCGCGACGGTTTCGATCGCCGGTTCGAGATGGCCGTCGGGGTAACGACGTCGTCGGAGGCCCGGCAACTCAGGGAGGGCGGGATATTCGGGTCGGCGCGCGCACGGTTAGCGCCCGCGCGCGACGCCTCGCCCGTGCAGGGATGACCGGAGAGTTTCGATGAAGGTGGCATTGGCGCTGAAGGGCGCGGAGTGGGCGATGAATCTCACCGCGGCGCGATACCCCGCGTTCGCGGCGCGGCTCGCCGAGCGAGCGCGGGTCGTCCAGCTCCGGATGCGGGACCCGGCGGGTCCGGCGCGGCACTTCGCTTTCGGCGCGGCACGGGTGCGGTCGTCCGCCGGGCTGCACGCCGGGCCCGACGTCGTGCTCACGTTCAAGGACGCGGACGTGGCCTGGCGCATCTTCAGGCCCGGCTCCAGGCGAGCGGATGCCGTCAACTTCGCGAAGAACTTCTCCGTCGAGGTGACCGGCGACGACGAGCTCGCCTGCTGGTTCACCGAGACGTTGAGCATGATGCGGTCGGTCCGCTGGAAGACGGGCGTGGACGCCGGCCACGGCGAGACGCGGTACGTCAACGCGACCAACGGCGGCCCGGTGTTCGTCTACGTGAAGGACGGAAGGATCGTGAGAACGACCCCGATCGACTTCGACGAACGGGATCCGGGGGCCTGGTCGATCGAGGCGCGCGGGCAGGTCTTCTCGCCGCCGCGCCGGACGACGACGACCGCGCACACGCTCGCGTCGAAGTCGATGGTGGACTCGAAGGACCGGCTGCTGACGCCGATGAAGCGCGTCGACTTCGACCCCGACGGCGAGCGCAACTGCGCCAATCGCGGGAAGTCCGGCTACGTTCCGATCAGCTGGGACGAGGCGCTCGACCTCGTCGTGTCCGAGATCCGGCGGATCAAGCGGGTGCACGGCCACGGCGCGATCATGAACAGCCACAGCTCGCACCACACCTGGGGCAACATCGGCTGCTACGTGAGCGCGTTCAATCGATTCATGAACGCGATCGGCTACACGAAGATGGTGATCAACCCGGACAGCTGGGAGGGCTGGTACTGGGGCGCCGCGCACCACTACGGTTACAGCATGCGTCTGGGCGCCGCGGAGCCCTACGGCATGCTGGACGACTGCCTGCAGCAGGCCGAGCTGATCGTGTTCTGGTCGAGCGACCCCGAGTCGACCGGCGGCTCCTACGGGGCGTTCGAAGGCACGCTGCGGCGGATGTTCGCGCGCGACGTCGGCATCGAGATGGTGCACATCGACCCGCACCTCAACTACACCGCGTCGCTGCTCGGCGGCAAGTGGATTCCGATCGTCCCCGGCACCGACCCGGCGCTCGCCCACGCGATCGCCTACGTCTGGATGACGGAGGGACTGTACGACAAGGCGTACGTCGCCGACCGGACGACGGGGTTCGAGAAGTACCGCGACTACGTGCTGGGCGCCGAGGACGGCGTGCCGAAGTCCCCCGAGTGGCAGGAGCCCGAAACGGGCGTTCCGGCCCACACGGTTCGCGCTCTCGCGCGCAAGTGGGGCACGCGCAGGACCTACCTCGGCGCCGGAGGCAAGGGGACCGCGTTCGGCGGCGCGTGCCGCTCGGCGACCGGCTCGCAGTGGGCGCGCGCGATGGTGTGCCTGATGGCGATGCAGGGCCTGGGCAAGCCCGGCGTGAACTTCGGCAACCTGCAGTATGGCGCGCCGATCGACTACAACTTCTACTTCCCGGGTTACGGCGAAGGCGGGCTCTCGGGCGACGTCGAGACGACCGGGGCAGCCGTCCAGCTCTATCAGCGGCAGCCGCAGCTGCCGAGCATGAACGTGGTCACCCAGCGGATCACGCGCAACCGGATCGCCGAGGCGATCCTCGACGGCGAGACGCACGGCCATCCGATCGATCCGAAGTCGATCAACGGCCAGTTCATGCGCTTCCACTATCCGGCGCCGGGCCATTCTCGCGTGCGGATGATGTACAAGTACGGCGGCTCGCATTTCGGCACGGTCCAGGAGTCGAACCGCCTCGCCGAGGCCTACCGGTCGCCCGAGCTCGAGTTCGTCGTCAACCAGTCGATCTGGCACGAAGGGGAGTCGAAGTTCGCCGACGTCATCCTGCCGGCGTGCACGAACTTCGAGCGCTGGGACATAGGCGAGTGGACGGTGGCCGGCGGCTACTCGCACCACAACAACGGCCAGCTCAACCACCGCGTGATCTCGATCCAGCACAAGTGCGTCGAGCCGCTCGGAGAGTCGCGATCGGACTACCGGATCTTCCTCGACATCATGCATCGCCTGGGGCTGGGCACCTACTACAGTGAAGGCATGACGGAGCTCGACTGGTGCCGCGCGCAGTTCGAGGCGTCGGACCTGCCGGGCCGCATTTCGTGGGAGGCGTTCCTGGAGAAAGGCTACTACGTGGTCCCGCCCGAGGACACCGCGAAGACGCCGCAGCCGGTCGCGATGCGCTGGTTCGCGGAAGGGCGCCGCAAGGACGTTCCCGAGCCGCATCCGCTTCCGGCCGGCTACGGAACCCGGTTCCGCGAGGGCCTGCAGACGATGAGCGGAAAGATCGAGTTCGAGGCGTCGAGCCTGAAGATGTTCGACGACCCGGGGCGCCCTCCGGTCAACCGCTACATCCCGTCGTGGGAGGGGAGAGGGACGAGCGAGCTCTACGGGCGCTTTCCGCTTCAGCTCATCACGCCCCACCCGCGCTACAGCTTCCATACGCACACCGACGGCAAGGACACCTTCATCAACGACGTCGAGGAGCACCGCGTCCTCGTCGACGGGTACTACTACTGGGTGGCGCGGATGAATCCCAAGGACGCCCGCGCGCGAGGCGTGGCGCACCATGACCTCGTGCGCCTGCACAACGACCGCGGAAGCGTGATCTGCGCGGCGGCGCTGACCGAGCGGCTTCCGTCCGGTGTCGTGCAGGCGTACGCGTCGTCGGCCGTCTACGATCCGATCGGCGAGCCGGGCCGGTCGTCCGATCGAGGCGGCTGCGTGAACACGCTCGCGCCGACGCGATGGCAGACCGAGAAGACGAGCGCGTCGGCGCCGAACTCGTGCCTGATCGAAGTCGAGAAGTGGAACGGAGACCGGTCATGAGCGGCAAGTGGGCGCTGTTCGTCGACATAGCGAAGTGTCACAACTGCCGCAACTGCTATGTCGCGTGCAAGGACGAGCACGTCGGCAACGCGTACCCGGGTTACGCGGCGCCGCAGCCGCGGCACGGCCACGACTGGATCGCGATCACGACGCGCGAGCGCGGCGAGGCGCCGATGGTCGACGTCGCGCACCTGCCGACGACGTGCAACCACTGCGAGAACGCCCCGTGCGTCGCGGCGTCGCCCGACGGCGCCGTCTACCAGCGCCCGGACGGCATCGTGATGATCGATCCGGTCAAGGCGCGAGGGAAGCGCGAGATCGTCGGCAGCTGCCCGTACGGCGCGATCTGGTGGAACGAAGAGGAGCAGCTGCCGCAGAAGTGGATATTCGACGCGCACCTCCTGGACCGGGGCTGGAAGGAGCCGCGTTGCGTCCAGGCCTGTCCGACGGGCGCGATGACCTCGGCGAAGCTCGACGATGCCGCACTCGCCGCTCGCGTCGCGAGCGAAGGTTGGGGCGCGCTTCATCCCGGGTACGGAACGCGGCCGCGCGTCTACTACCGGAACCTGCACCGCTATGCCGCGTGCTTCGTCGGCGGCACGCTCGTCGCGACGGCGAACGGCGTCGACGACTGCGTTTCGGGGGCGACGGTCGAGATCCGGAAGGAGGGCGCCGTCGTTGCGTCCGGGAACAGCGACGACTTCGGCGAATTCAAGATCGACGGACTCGTCGAAGGCAGCGGGGCGTACGAAGTGATCGTGCGCGCGGAGGGGTACCGGGTTGCGGGAGAGACGGTGACGCTGGGTGCGAGCCGGTACCTCGGCGTCGTGCGTCTCGAGCGCGCGTGAAGTCCTGGATCATCGGACGCCGGACACGGGACGCCGCATGGCGTCCCCGACAATGGGGAGCCTGACATGCACGGCTGGACTAGGCGGTTCGTAGTCATCGCGCTCGCGATTCTCTCGCTCGCCGTGGCCGGCGGCGCCGAGGCGGCATTTCCGGATCGACCGGTCAAGCTCGTCGTGCCGTTCGCGCCGGGCGCGACGACGGACATCCTCGCGCGCATGCTCGCGGAGAAGCTGTCGGCGCAATGGGGCCAGCCGGTCATCGTCGAGAACAAGGCCGGCGCGGGCAGCGTGCTCGGTGCGGACTTCGTCGCGAAGAGTCCGCCGGACGGCTACACGATCCTGTTCGGATCCGAGTCGCTGTCGCTGCTGCCGCACCTGCAGGACATGCCGTTCGACTGGCGCACCGACCTGAAGCTGGTTTCGCAGGTCGGCTCGCTGCCCATTCTCCTGCTGTCGACCGGCAAGCGGCCGGACCTCTCGACGTTCGCGGAGCTGATCGCCGTCGCGAAGGCGAACAGGGGCAAGCTCAACTACGGCACGCCCGGCGCCGCGACGGTCCATCACCTGACGATGGAGATGTTCTCGCGCGCCGCGGGCATCGAGATGACGCACGTTCCCTACAAGGGCGCGGGGCCGGCCCTGTCGGATCTGATCGCGGGCCACATCGACGTGATGCCCGGCGCGGAGCCCTCGGCGAAGTCGCACATCAACGCGGGAACCGTGAAGGCGCTCGCCGTCTTCTCGCCGCAGCGCATTCCCGGCCTGCCGAACGTGCCGACGTCGCGCGAGGCGGGCGTGCCGTTCGAGATGTCGTTCTGGTGGGGCGTGATGGTTCCCGGCCGCACTCCGCCCGAGGTGGTGAACGCGATCAGCGCGGCGACGATGAGCGCGATCCGCGATCCCGACATGCGGAAGAAGATGATCGAGGCGGGCGTCACCCCGATCGGCGGCACCGTCCGGGAGTTCGAGGGGTTCTTTCGGGAACAGTACGATGGTTGGGGAAGCGTCCTGCCCGGGCTCGGGCTGAAGGCCAGGTAGGGACGGCACGGAATCCCGCCGGACGGCGCCATTGACGCAGCCCTCGAACCGCCGCGTCGTGCTCGCGCGCATCCCGACCGGGACGCCGGAGCCCGAGGATTTCGCCCTCGTCGACGAGCCGCGCCGGACGCCGGGGGCGGGCGAGTTGCTGCTCCGCACGATCTGGCTGTCGATGGATCCGTATCAGCGCAACTGGATGGCCGGCGCGCGCAGCTACGGAACGGCCGCCGCCCCCGGCGCAACGGTGATCGGGCGCGCGGTGAGCGAGGTCGTGCTGTCGAACGATCCGGGCTTCGTCGCCGGCGACATCGTCTGCGGCGAAACGGGTTGGCAGACCAGTCCGGTCGTGTCCGCCGACGTCGTCGAGGCCGTGGACGCGTCGCTCGCGCCGATCTCGACCGCGCTCGGCGTCCTGGGCTCGCCCGGGCTTACTGCATGGGTCGGCATGCTGGACGCCGGAAAGCCGGCACGCGGCGAAACGGTCGTGGTTTCGGCGGCGGCGGGCGCGGTCGGGTCGGTGGCGGGGCAGATCGCGCGGATCATGGGGGCGCGAGTCGTCGGGGTCGCGGGCGACCCTGCGAAGTGCCGGCACGTCGTCGAGGAGCTCCGCTTCGATGCCTGCGTGAGCCACCGCGGTCCGGACGTGGATGCGGCGCTCGCCCGCGAGTGCCCTGACGGTGTCGACGTGTACTTCGACAATACCGGCGGCCCCGTCACCGACGCCGTGTACCGGCGGCTGTCGCGCGACGCGAGGATCGCGCTGTGCGGCCTCGTCGCCGAGTACGGCGCCGACGATGCGCGCGGCCACGACCTTCGGCCGCTGCTCGCGTGCCAGGCGACGCTGACGGCATTCAGTGTTCGCCGCCACCTGCGCCGGATGCCGGACTGGCGCCGTCAGGCCTCGTCATGGATGCGGGAGGGCGCGCTGGTTTACCGCGAGGACGTCCTGCAGGGAATCGAGCGCGCTCCCGAGGCGTTCGCCCGGATGCTTGCCGGCCGCACGCTCGGAAAGGCGCTCGTTCAGGTCGCGGAGGCCCCGTCCCGACGCTGAGTTCGGCCCGTGCTCGCCGGACCGGGGCACGCGGCCGCCTCGAAACGCGCAACGCGGCCGTCGCGGTGCTACGCCTTCAGGATCCACTGCGGCGCCTCGCCGCCGCGGTCGCGGGACATCTTCACGCGGTACTCGTAGCGGTCCGCGCGGTACAGTCCCTGGATCAGTTCGATCGGCCTCCCGTCGGGATTGCGTACGATGCGCGTGAGGCGGATGAGCGGCGCGCTGACCTCGATGTCGAGAAGCCGCGCGACGTCGACGTCCGCGAGCGTCGCGCTCAGGCGCTGCTCGGCCGCGGCAGCGGGCACGCCCGCTGCCACGAGGGTCGCAAGGACCGTCCGGTTGCCAAGGGCCTGGCGGTTCACCAGCGCAGCCTCCGGTTCGCGCAGGTAGCATCGCGTGTAGGAGAACGGACCGTCGCGATCGCTCCGGACCCGTCTTATGAGAGTCCCGGTCGACTTGGCCGGGCACTCGAGGAGCCGCGCTGCGTCGTCGGGAAGCACGACGCGGTCGAACGAGAGCACGCGGACCTTGGTCCGGTGTTCCGCGTCGGCGACGCTTTCGAGGAGCCCTCCGAAGTTCATCGGCGTGCTGCTCGCCGGCGGCGGGGCGGCGAACGTCCCGCGACCCTGCTGGCGTATGACCAGGCCCTCCTGCTGAAGCATGTTGAGCGCCTTGCGGATCGTCACGCGGGAAACGCCGAATTCGACGGCGAAAGCCTCCTCGGTGGGCATCGGACCTTCCGGCGGCCAGACGCCCGCACGGATTCGCTGCTGGAGCACCGAGTAGACCTGGTAATAGCGGGGGACGACGTCCGAGATCACGTGGTCTCGCCCTGGATCGCGTGGCGACCTGGGTCCGTGGCGGCGTCGGCTCATGTAAGGGATTGACCTGGAGTCAGTTCGGCGCGAAAGCATCGTACCAGACGTCGACGCGCGGTTCGGCGCGTGCTCGGGGCGCTGCGCGTGTGCGGCGATTCGCCACGTCGTCTCGCGGTGCATCACCTGCACGCGGGGCTTGTCCGTCCCGGCGTCGCAGCCCATGCGCGGCCCGTGGCTCCTGCGCGAGCCGCTGACGGGCGGCGGCGATACGAATTCGCGCGGCGGGTCGTCCGGGTTGCGTCCGCTTCCGGCGCACCGACGCGGGCGGAAGACTGCGGAGCGCTGCAGGGAGCGAGTGGAGGCGGGGGTCGGAATCGAACCGGCGTAGACGGCTTTGCAGGCCGCTGCATGACCACTCTGCCACCCCGCCAAGGGTGGGCCCGTCGCGCTCGCGTGCCGCGCCGGGGTCAAACGAAAAGGGAGAGCTGGCTACGACGCGACCGGCTCTCCCTCTTGGAATATGGAGCGGGAAACGAGTCTCGAACTCGCGACCTCAACCTTGGCAAGGTTGCGCTCTACCAACTGAGCTATTCCCGCGTCGAACAGCCTTGAATTATAGCCGATTTCGGGCGGCCGTCAAAACCCCGGCCTCTTCCAATGACAAGTGAGCCTGGGGAGGGGGCCGTGATTCCAATGACAAGTGAGCCTGAACGGGGTGCGGTCGGGTCATCCTTCGAGGATCGCGGGTGCGAACGCGCAGAACGGGACCGCGCCGGTGCCGCCGAGCCAGCGCGCCTGCCGCGGGACCGCGCGGTCGTCGCCGGGCGCGGGCACGATGGACGCCCGTGAATCGCGGCTACCGGATCACCGCCGCGATCGCATCGGCGACCGCGTCGACGTTCTTCGTGTTGAGCGCGGCGACACAGATGCGGCCGGTGTCGATCGCGTAGATCGCGTGTTCGGCGCGCATCCGCTCGACCTGCGGCTTGGTGAGCCCCGAGTACGAGAACATGCCGCGCTGCTTCAGCATGAACGAGAAATCGACCCCGGGCACGCGCGCGTGCAGCCGCTCGACGAGCGTCTTGCGCATCGCCTTGATGCGGTCGCGCATGCCGCCGAGCTCCTGCTCCCACAGCGCGCGGAGCTCCGGCGACGACAGGACCGTCGCGACGATCTTGCCGCCGTGCGTCGGCGGGTTCGAGTAGTTGGTGCGCACGATGCGCTTGAGTTGCGACAGCGCGCGACTGGCCTCGTCGCGGTCGCCGGTGACGACGGTCAGCGCGCCGACGCGCTCGCCGTAGAGCGAGAACGACTTCGAGAACGAGCTCGCGACCAGCAGCGGGCCCGCCGTCGCGCCGAAGCGGCGCACGATCTCGCCGTCGGCGTCGATGCCGTCGCCGAAGCCCTGGTAGGCGAGGTCGAGGAACGGGATCAGCCCGCGCTCGCGCACGACCTTCAGGATGCGGTCCCACTGCCCGGGCGTCGGGTCGGCGCCGGTCGGGTTGTGGCAGCACGCGTGGAGGACGACGATGTGCCCCTCGGGCGTCTTCGAGAGCGCGCCGATCATGCCGTCGAAGTCGAGGCCGCGCGTCGGCGCATGGTAGTACGGGTACTGGTTGACGGTGAAGCCGGCGGCCTCGAACAGCGCGCGGTGGTTCTCCCACGACGGGTCGCTGATCCAGATCTGCGCGCCGGGCGCGAAACGGCGCAGGAAATCGGCGCCCACGCGCAGGCCGCCGGTGCCGCCGAGCGCCTGCACCGTGCACGCGCGTCCGTTGGAAACGATGTCGCCGTCGGCGCCGAACAGCAGGCCCTGCACCGCCTTGTCGTAGGCGGCGAGCCCGTCGATCGGCAGGTAGGTCCACGGCGCCGGCTGCGCCATCAGCTGCGCGTCGGCGCGCCTGACGCACTCGAGCAGCGGCACCTTCCCGTTCTCGTCCGTGTAGACGCCCACCCCGAGGTTCACCTTGCGCGGGTTCGCGTCGGCGTTGTACGCCTCGGTGATGCCGAGGATCGGGTCGCGCGGCGCCATGTCGACGGCGCCGAGGAAGGAGGGGGCGTGGGGTGCGTTCATCGGGGGCCTCGCTGCGGGGCTGCTATTCTACCGCGCCGGGCGAGACGTATTTGAGTTCCCGCGCGCACGCGTGGAGGCGCGCGGCGCGTCCCGCCCGCCATACCCTGCCATGGCCCGCGCCGAACGCCGCTCCCTCGACACGCCGAAGATCCCGCCGGCCACCGCGTTCCGGATCCTCGCGCGCGTGCTGCGGTTCGTGCGGCCGTACGGCTGGCGGGTCGCGGTCGCCGCGATCGCGCTGGTCGTGGCGGCCGGTTCGGTGCTCGTGCTGGGGCAGGGCGTGCGCGTCGTGATCGACGGCGGCTTCCTCGCGAACGATCCCGCCGCGCTCGACCGCACGCTCGCGTGGTCGCTCGTCGTGATCGTCGTGATGGCGATCGCGACCTACACGCGGTTCTACTTCGTCTCGTGGCTGGGCGAGCGCGTGACCGCCGACCTGCGGCGCACGGTGTTCGACCACCTGCTGTCGATGCCGCCCGGCTGGTTCGAGATGGCGCGCACCGGCGAGGTGATCGCGCGAATCACGAGCGACGCGTCGATGCTCGACATGGTCGTCGGGACCTCGGCGTCGATGGCGACGCGCAACCTGCTGCTGCTGGCGGGCGGGCTCGTGATGCTCGCGCTGACGAGCCTGAAGCTCACGCTGCTGGTGCTGGTCGGCGTGCCGCTGACGGTGGCGCCGATCGTGCTCTACGGGCGGCGCGTGCGGAAGCTCGCGCGTGCGAGCCAGGACCGCATCGGCGAGGTCGGCGCGTACGTCGACGAGGCGCTGCACGAGATCCGCACGATGCAGGCGTACGTGCACGAGGCCGTGGACCGGCGGGCGTTCGGGCAGCGCGTCGAGGACGCGTTCGCGGCGGCCGAGGCTCGGTTCGGGCAGCGCGCCGGGCTCGTCGCGACGGTGATCCTGCTCGTGTTCGGCGCGATCGGCGTGATCCTGTGGGTGGGCGGGCACGACGTGCTCGCGGGGCGAATGACGGCCGGGCAGCTGTCGGCGTTCGTGTTCTACGCGATTCTCGTGGCGGGAGCGGTCGCGGCGATCAGCGAGGTGATCGGCGACCTGCAGCGCGCGGCCGGCGCGACCGAGCGGCTGTTCGAGCTGGTCGAGGCGAAGCCGGAGATCGCGGCGCCCGCGCATCCGGTGGCGATGCCGTCTCCGTCGCGCGGCGAGGTGGCGATCGAGGCGGTGACGTTCCACTACCCGTCGCGGCCGGACGCCACGGCGCTCGACGCGTTCTCGCTGGCGGTCCGGCCGGGGGAGCGGGTCGCGCTCGTCGGACCGTCGGGAGCGGGCAAGACGACGGTGTTCCAGCTGCTGCTGCGCTTCTACGATCCGCAGGCGGGCGCGGTGCGCGTCGACGGCGTCGACATACGCGATGCCGATCCGGCGGACGTGCGGCTGCGCATCGCGGTCGTCCCGCAGGATCCGGTGATCTTCGCGGCGAGCGTGACCGACAACGTTCGTTACGGCCGGCCCGATGCGAGCGAGGCGGAGGTGCGCGCTGCGTGCGCGGCGGCGTATGCGACCGAGTTCGTCGAGCGATTGCCGCAGGGGTATGCGAGCTTCCTGGGCGAGCGCGGCGTGCGGCTGTCGGGCGGGCAGCGCCAGCGGCTCGCAATCGCGCGGGCGGTGCTCGCCGACCGGCCGATCCTGCTGCTCGACGAGGCGACGAGCGCGCTCGACGCGGAGAGCGAGCGGATGGTGCAGTTGGCGCTGGAGCAGCTGATGGCGAACCGCACGACGCTGATCATCGCGCACCGGCTCGCGACCGTCCGCCACGCCGATCGCATCGTCGTGATGGATCGTGGCCGGGCGGTGGCGTCCGGCACGCACGACGCGCTCGTGCGCGACAACCCGCTCTACGCGCGGCTGGCGGAGCTGCAGTTCGCGGCGGCCTGACCTCCGGAACGTGGATCGATCCACGTTCCCGGGGTTCCCGGGGGAGGGGGCCTGCGGTTTCGGAGCGCCGCGAGCATCTCGGCGTCGATCGGATCCTGGAACATCACCCGATACCGCTCGCCCGCTTCGCGCGGTGTCGATCCGAGCGCGAGCAGCGAAGGATGGGGCACCAGCCAGCTCCCGGAAGCGGGATTCACGTTGTCGTGGTAGCTCGACCAGCGGTAGTCGGCGGGATGCTCGACGATGGCCGCCCGCACGGGGTTGAGCTCGATGTAGCGGCTGCAGGAGAGGACGTAGCGGTCGCTTTCGACCGGCGTGGAGTAGAACCGCTCCTCCCACAAGGTGCCGGTGCGGCCATACCGGCGATTCGTGGCCCGACCGTAGGCGAGTCCGACCCGGTGCATCAGCCGGGAAGGCGATCCGTCCTCGCCAGCGGTGAGCAGCAGGTGGACGTGGTTGGGCATCAGCACCCACGCGTGTATCGCGTTGGCGGTCTCGCGCGCGAACTGCACAAGCAGCGAGAGGTAGAGGGCGCGGTCCTCGGGACCCGTGAAGCAGGGTTCCCGATTGCGCCCGCGTCGGACCACGTGGAACGCCTGACCGGGGTGGAACGCGCGAGGGTGCCGGGGCATTGCAGCTCTCCTTTGCCTTGCTGATTGTCGTCGGATGCGTGCCCGGGCGCCGATCGGCCGGACGGCTGACCTCTGGAACGTGGATCGATCCACGTTCCGGGGGGAGGGGCAGGGGCTGGCGGCCGAACGATCGTTCGGTCTACAATGGCCGATTGCCCGAGCCCGCCCGACCCCAGGTCGAAGCCCATGGTCGTCACGTTCCCCGACAGCCCCTACGAGCTGCACCAGCCGTTCCCGCCCGCCGGCGACCAGCCGGAGGCGATCGCGAAGCTCGTCGAGGGGCTGGGCGACGGGCTCGCGTACCAGACGCTGCTGGGCGTCACCGGCTCGGGCAAGACGTACACGATGGCGAACGTCATCGCGCGCACCGGACGGCCCGCGCTCGTCCTCGCGCCGAACAAGACGCTCGCCGCGCAGCTCTACTCGGAGTTCCGCGAGTTCTTTCCGAACAACGCGGTCGAGTACTTCGTCAGCTACTACGACTACTACCAGCCCGAGGCGTACGTCCCGTCGCGCGACCTCTACATCGAGAAGGACAGCTCGATCAACGAGCACATCGAGCAGATGCGGCTCTCGGCGACCAAGGCGATCCTCGAGCGGCGCGACTGCGTCATCGTCGCGACGGTCTCGGCGATCTACGGCATCGGCGACCCGTCCGAGTATCACAGCATGATCCTGCACCTGCGCGTGGGCGACAGGCTCGCTCAGCGCGACGCGATCAAGCGGCTGACCGAGCTCCAGTACTCGCGCAACGACGCCGATTTCCGCCGCGGCACCTTCCGCGTGCGCGGCGACGTGCTCGACATCTTCCCGGCCGAGCACGCGGAGAACGCGGTGCGCGTCTCGCTGTTCGACGACGAGGTCGAGTCGCTGCAGCTGTTCGACCCGCTCACCGGCCACGTCAGGCAGAAGATCGCGCGTTTCACCGTGTTCCCGTCGTCGCACTACGTGACCGGCCGGCAGAAGGTGCTCGACGCGGTCGAGGCGATCAAGGCCGAGCTCGTCGCGCAGAAGGAGTTCTTCGTCTCGCAGATGAAGCTGATCGAGGCGCAGCGCATCGAGCAGCGCACGCGCTTCGACCTCGAGATGATGGTCGAGATCGGCTTCTGCAAGGGCATCGAGAACTACTCGCGCCACCTGTCCGGCCGCCGGGCCGGCGAGCCGCCGCCGACGCTGATCGACTACCTGCCGCGCGACTCGCTGATGTTCATCGACGAGAGCCACGTGACGATCCCGCAGGTCGGCGGGATGTTCCGCGGCGACCGCGCGCGCAAGGAGAACCTCGTCAACTACGGCTTCCGGCTGCCGTCGGCGCTGGACAACCGCCCGCTCGCGTTCGAGGAGTTCGAGCGCCTGCTGCCGCAGACGATCTTCGTGTCGGCGACGCCGGCCGACTACGAGCAGAAGCACGCGGGGCAGGTGGTCGAGCAGCTCGTCCGGCCGACCGGCCTCGTCGACCCGGTGCTGGAGGTTCGCCCGGCGCGCACGCAGGTCGACGACCTGCTCTCGGAGATCCACGTCCGCGTCGGCCGCCACGAGCGCGTGCTCGTCACGACGCTCACCAAGCGCATGGCCGAGGACCTCACCGACTACCTCGGCGAGAACGGCGTCAGGGTGCGCTACCTGCACTCGGACATCGACACGGTCGAGCGCGTCGAGATCATCCGCGACCTGCGGCTCGGCGAGTTCGACGTGCTGGTCGGCATCAACCTGCTGCGCGAGGGTCTCGACATCCCCGAGGTGTCGCTCGTCGGCGTGCTCGATGCGGACAAGGAAGGGTTCCTGCGCGCCGAGCGGAGCCTCATCCAGACGATCGGCCGCGCGGCGCGCCACATCAACGGCACCGCGATCCTCTACGCCGACACGATGACCGACTCGATGAGGAAGGCGATCGACGAGACCGAGCGCCGCCGCGCGAAGCAGGTCGCGTACAACGCCGCGTCGGGCATCACGCCGAAGAGCGTGCAGAAGCGCATCAAGGACATCATCGACGGCGTCTACGACGTCGAGGAGGGCCGGCGCGGGCTCGCCGCCGCGCAGGCGCAGGCGAAGTACGAGGCGATGCCCGGCAAGGACCTCGAGCGCGAGCTGAAGCTCCTCGAGAAGCAGATGCTCGACGCCGCGAAGAACCTCGAATTCGAGAAGGCCGCGACCTTGCGCGACAAGCTCTACAGGCTCAAGGAGAAGCTCTTCGGCGTCGTGCTGCCGACCGAGACCTGACGCCGGGACGCGGCCCGTTCACGATCGATGCGGGTCGGACGTCGGTCCGACGGAGTTCCCCGATCCGGGAGGCGTCGGGTCGGAACCCGACCCACCTGCGCGCCGCGCGCCGCTATTGCGCGCCGATGCCCAGTTTCTTCACGACGCCGGCCCAACGCCGGCGGTCCGCGTCGATCGTGCCGGCGAACGAGGCGCTCGATCCGCCGATGATCTCGAGCCCCTGCCGATCGGCCCACGCGAGGGAGGCGGGCTCGCGCAGGACGCGCTCGAGCTCGCGGTTCACGCGCTCGACGATCGGGGAAGGCGTACCGGCCGGTGCGACCAGGCCGATCCACGCGGACAGGTCGACGTCGCCGAAGCCCGCCTCGGCGGCCGTCGGGACGTCGGGCAGGAGCGGCGTGCGCTTCGCGGCGAAGAGCGCGAGCGCGCGCACCTTGCCCGCCTGCGCGGCGCCGATGCCCGTCGTGACCGACACGATCATCGCCTGCGCCTCGCCGCTCGCGACCGCGGCGATTCCCGCCGCGGGACCGTTGTACGGGATGTGCGCGAGGTCGATCCCGGCGGAGGCGCGGAAGAGCTCCATGTCGACGTGGTTCGACGAGCCGGCGCCGCCGGTCGCGTAGTTGAGAACGCCGGGGCGGGCCTTCGCGTACTCGACGAACTCGGCGAGCGTGCGCGGCGGAAGCGCGCCCGGAACGAACAGCGCCTTGATCGAACGGTGCAGGTTGATCACCGGCGCGAAGTCGCGCAGCGCGTCGTAGGGCGGACGCTCGGCGGTGGCCGGCACGAGCACGTGCGTCGAGAGCGTCGCGATCAGCAGCGTGTAGCCGTCCGGCGCGGCGCGCATCGCGTGGTCGGCGCCGATCACGCCGCTCGCGCCCGGCCGGTTCTCGACCGTGACCGGGACGCCCAGCGCGCGGGCGAGCCCCTCGGCGGCGAACCGCCCGATGCGGTCCGGCGGCCCGCCGGGCGCCTGCGCGACGACGATGCGGATCGGCCGCGACGGCCAGTCGGACTCGGTTCCCTGCGCGAGCGCGTGCGAGGAGGCCGCGGCCGCGAGCAGCGCCGCGGTCGCGAGCCGCGCCGCGACGCGAATCCCGGGTCTCGTGCGCATCGCCATGCTACTGCGGGCGCAGCGCCGCCGCGCGCGCCGCCGGGTCGACGTCGAGGTACTTCCACGAGAACCCGAACGGCGAGGGGTAGTACCCCTTGACCCACGGGTGGACGAACACGTTGACGACGCTGAACACCTGGAACGACATCGGCGCGTAGTTCTGCACGAGCTCGGACATCCGGCGCGCCAGCGCGTTGCGCTCCGGTCCCGGCGGTGTCCGCAGGAAGGCCTCGTAGGCGGCGTCGTACTCGGGCAGCCGGAAGCGCGAGCGGTTGGTGTCGGGCGGCGAGCGGCTCCACAGCGTCGCCAGGATCTGGAAGCCGGACGCGTCGAGCGCGCGGTAGCCGAGGTTGAACATCGGCAACTGGCCCGCGAGGCTCTGCTTCAGCAGGTCGGCGAACGGCGCGGTGTTGACGCGAAGCCGGAGGCCGATCGCGTCCATGCTCTTCAGCCACAGCGTGTCGGCCTCGCGCGACCACGAGTCGGGCAGCGAGCTGTGCACGAGCACGAACGGCTTCCCCTCGGGCGTCTCGCGGTAGCCGTCGCCGTCGCGGTCCCGGTAGCCGAAGCGGTCGAGCAGCGCGCGCGCCGCCGCCGGGTCGTAGGTCGCCTTCGCGGGCAGCGACGGATCGTGGCCCTCGACGTGCGGCGGCAGCAGCTGGTTCGCGGGCAGCGCCTGGCCCTGGTACATGACGCGGATGAAGTCCGGCGTGTTGAAGCCCATCCCGATCGCGCGGCGCAGCGCGATGCGCGCCGGCGCGAAGCCGCCGAGCTCGGGGTCGTCCATGTTGAAATAGGTGAAGATCAGGTTCGGCGCGACGCTGCGCACGTGGCGCACGCCGCGGGCCGCGAGCTCGGGCCGGAGCTTGCCGTCCTGCAGCACGCGCCCGAGCACCGGGCCGCCCAGGCCCACGTAGTCGAGGTCGCCCTTCTCGAACGACAGCAGCTCGGGCAGGAACTCCTCGATGATCGCGATCTCGATGCGCCCGACCGCGGGCAGCTTCGCGCCGCGCATCTCCGCCTCGAGCGCGCGGTGCGCGGGATCCGCGGACGACGGGAACGCGAAGGTCCGGTAGCCCGGATTCGCCTCGAGGACGATGCGCGAGCCCTTGCGCCATTCCTTCAGCACGTACGGGCCGCTGCCGACCGGCTTCGTCATCACGTCGGCGCCGGCGGCCTCGATCGCCTCGCGCGCGACCGCGAACGAGGGCAGGCTCGCGAGGCGTTCGAGCAGCGTGTAGTCGACGGCGGTCGTGCGGATCCGCAGCGTGTGCGCGTCGACCGCGACGAGCCCCTCGATCGGCCGGTCGTAGTCGAACTTCGCGCCGGGCGCCTTCGCCGCGTCGACGACCGGCCTCGCGCCGACGACGAGGTCGGTGAGCGCGGGCTCGCCGCCGCCCTTGAGCGTCGGGTCGATCCAGCGCTTGAGCGCGTAGACGAAGTCGCCCGCGACGACCTCGCGCGGCTTGCCGCGAAACACCGGGTCGTCGACGAAGCGCATGCCCCGCTTGAGCCGGATCGTCCAGGTGCGCCCGCCGTCGGCGATCTCCGGCATCGCGGCCGCGGCGTTGGGCACGATCTTCGCGGGCGAGGCCAGGTAGTCGTACTGGTAGAGCCCCTCGAACAGCGCCGTGGCGACGCGCGTCGAGTACAGGTCGGTGCCCTGCTGCGGGTCGAGGCTCGTGATGTCGGGCAGCGCGAAGCGCAGCACCTTCGCCGGATCGGCGGCGCGCGCGTGGGACTGGACGAACAGCGAGCACGCCGCGAGCGCAAGGGCGGCGAGCGCGAAGGCCGTCCGGCGGGCGGGAATCGGGGAGAGGCGCATCGGGGTCCGGAGCATCCGCGTGGAGAATGTCGGGCATGGTATCCGGATTCGTCCGGGCGCGACGGCTGCGCGCCGCGCGGTAGAATCCGCTCCGTGCCGCACGACTTCCCGCGCCAGTCCGTCCTGTTCGTCTGTCTCGGCAACATCTGCCGCTCGCCGACGGCGGAGGCGGTCTTCCGCGCGGCCGCGCAGCGCGAGGGCGTGGCGTCGCGGTTCGCCATCGACTCCGCGGGCACGAGCGACTGGCACGCGGGCAGCCCGCCCGACTGGCGCTCGATCTCGCACGCCGCACAGCGCGGCTACGATCTGCAACCGCTGCGCGCGAGGCAGGTGACGCGCGCGGACTTCCAGCGTTTCGACTGGATCCTCGCGATGGACGCCCCGGTGCTGCGCGACCTCGAGGCGATGAAGTCCGGGCCGTGTCGCGGCCTCCTCGGCCGCTTCCTCGACTTCGCGCCGCAGCTCGGCACGCCCGACGTGCCGGACCCCTACGACGCGGGCGCCGACGCGTTCGAGAAGGTGCTCGACCTCGTCGAGGCCGGCAGCCGGTCGCTCCTCGCGCACCTGATGCGGCCCCGCGGCGGCACGACGGCCGCCGGGCTGCGGGCGTCTCAGTAGAGCCCGGCCTCGATTCCCGCCGCCAGCGTCGCGCCGAGCTCGCGCGCCTGCGCGAGCGCGGAGGGCGGCACCTCGTGCGCCTGCGCGACGAGGCCGCTGCGGTAGATGAATCCCGGATGGACCTTGCGCAGGCGCAGGCCCGTCGCGATGCGCTCGAGCCCGGTCATCGCGCCGGCGCCGTCGTTGCCCGCGCACACGAACGCGCTCCACGGGCGCCCTTCGATCCGGCCTTCGCACGGGGTGTAGATGCGCTCGAGGAAGTCCTTGACGATTCCTGCGATGCCGCCGAAGTTCTCCGGCGTGCCGATGAGGTAGCCGCGCGCGGCGAGCACCTGCTCGACGCCCGCTTCGCTCGCGCGGAGCGACACCACCTCGATGCCGGCGGCCTCGCGCGCGCCTTCCTCGGCGGCGCGGGCGAGCTGCGCGGTGCCGCCGAACCGCGAATGGTGGACGATGAGCAGCATAGGCAGCACCATCGTACGCGATCGCGCACGGCGAAAAAAAGAGGCGGGTCCGGGGACCCGCCTCGTCTTGGGCGCGCGACGGCGCGTCAGGGCGTCGCCGGCGGCGAGTCCTTGCGCGTCTCGATGATCTGCAGCGGCTCGTCGCGGGTCTCGACGCGCGGCGGGCGCACGCGGCGCGCGCGCGGCGCGTCGGCTTCCTCCTCGGCGGGACGCGGCGCGGCGCGCGACCGGTCGGTCTCGACGAGCTCGAGGCCCGAGTCCGCCGGGAGCGAGTAGGGCGCCGGCGGCGCGCTCGCGACCGGGGGCGCGTCGACGACCGGCGCCACCGGCACCGGCGGACGCTCGGGGATCGGCGGCGCGACGGGCGGCCGGGCCGCCTCGCGCTCGGGCGCGTGCTGCGGCGCCCCGGCGGCCGGCTCGGCTCGCGGCGGCCGGGCGACTTCCGCGCGAGGCGCGGGCGGCGCTTCGGCCGACGTCAGCGCATCGTGCGGGGCTTCCTCGTGCGCTGCCTGCGGCGTGGCGGCGTCGACGGCCGCGCCCGCGGACGCGCGCTCGCCGCGCTCACCGCTGCCGCCGCGGCCGCGGCGACGACGGCGGCGACCGCCTTCGCGACGTTCGCCTTCGGCGCCCTCGGCCGGAATCGGACCGCCTTCCTCGAGGGCCGAGACGGGCGCGTGCGTCTTGTCGACCGGCGGCTCAGTGCGCTCGCGGCGCTCGGCCGGCGCTTCCGCGCGCTCGCGGCGCTCGCCGCCCTGCTCGCCGCGCTCGCGGCGTTCGGCGCGCTGCGCTTCGTCGCGGCGCGGCTCCTGGCGGCGCGGCTCGTCGCGCGGAGCGCCTTCCTCGCGGCGCGCCTCGTCACGGCGGCCTTCCTGCCGGCGCTCGCCGCGCTGCTCGCCTCGCGGCGCTTGCGGCTGCTGGGCCGGGCGCTGCCCCTGGCCCTGCTGCGGACGGCCCTGGCCTTCGCGGCGCTCGCCGCCCCGGCGCTGCTCGTCGCGGCGCTCGCCGCGGCCCTCGCCGCGGCCCTCGCCGCGGCGTTCGTCCCGACGCTGGCCGCCGCCTTCGCGACGCTCCTGGCCCTGGCCGCGTCCGCGGCCTTCGCCGCGGCCCTCGCGCTCGCGGCGCGGGCGCTCCTGGCTCGACTCGCGGGCCGGCGCTGCCGCGGGCGCGGCGGCGGCCGCGGGGGCGGGCTTGCTGCGGAACCATCCCATCATCCGGTCGAACCACGAGCCGGCCGACGGGGGCGCCGCGCGCATGGCGGGCGCGGGCTGCGGCGTCGCGGCGGGCGCGGGCTCCTGCGGCACCGGCGCGGGCTGCGCCGGCGTGATGCCCTTGACCACGGCCTCCTGCCGGACTTCCTTCGCTTCCTCCTTCTTCGCCTTCGCGACGTCCGTCTCCTCGGGGCCCTCGACGAGGTCGAACGACGGCGGCAGCGGCTCGGACTGGTTGAGGTCGTCGTGGCGCAGGCGCTCGACCTTGTAGTTCGGCGTCTCGAGATGACGGTTCGGGACGAGCAGGATGCTCACCTTGAAGCGCGTCTCGATCGACATCACGTCGGTGCGCTTCTCGTTCAGCAGGAACGTCGCGACGTCGACCGGCACCTGCGCGACGATCTGCGCCGTGTTGTCCTTCATCGCCTCCTCCTGCAGGATGCGCAGGATGTGCAGGGCGGTGGACTCGGTGCCGCGGATGTGGCCGACGCCGTGGCAGCGCGGACAGGCGATGTAGGCGGATTCGGCGAGCGCGGGGCGCAGGCGCTGGCGCGACAGCTCCATCAGGCCGAAGCGCGAGATCTTGCCGAGCTGGATGCGCGCGCGGTCGTAGCGCAGCGCGTCGCGCAGGCGGTTCTCGACCTCGCGCTGGTTCTTCGCCGACTCCATGTCGATGAAGTCGACGACGATGAGCCCGCCCAGGTCGCGCAGCCGCAGCTGGCGCGCGAGCTCGTCGGCGGCCTCGAGGTTCGTGTTGAACGCGGTCGTCTCGATGTCGCCGCCCTTGGTCGCGCGCGCCGAGTTGACGTCGATCGCGACGAGCGCCTCGGTGTGGTCGATCACGATCGCGCCGCCCGAGGGCAGCGGCACCTGCCGCGCGTACGCGGTCTCGATCTGGTGCTCGATCTGGAAGCGCGAGAACAGCGGCACGTCGTCCCGGTAGAGCTTCACGCGATGCACGTTGTCGGGCATCACGTGGCTCATGAACTGCTGCGCCTGCTCGAAGATCGGCTCGGTGTCGATCAGGATCTCGCCGATGTCCGGGTGGTAGTAGTCGCGGATCGCGCGGATGACGAGGCTCGACTCCTGGTAGATCAGGTAGGCGCCCGGCTGGAGCTTCGCGGCCTCCTCGACCGCGCGCCACAGCTGCAGCAGGTAGTTCAGGTCCCACTGCAGCTCCTCGGCGGTGCGCCCGATGCCGGCGGTGCGCGCGATCACGCTCATGCCGCCGGGCACCTCGAGCTGCGAGACCGCGTCGCGCAGCTCGTTGCGGTCCTCGCCCTCGACGCGGCGCGAGACGCCGCCGCCGCGCGGGTTGTTCGGCATCAGCACCAGGTAGCGGCCGGCGAGCGAGATGTAGGTGGTGAGGGCCGCGCCCTTGTTGCCGCGCTCGTCCTTGTCGACCTGGACGATCAGCTCCATCCCCTCGCGGATCTGGTCCTGGATGCGGCCGCGGCCGCCTTCGCCTTCGTCGTCGTCGCCGCCCCGGCGCCCGCCTTTCAGGTACGGGCGCGCGATCTCCTTGAACGGCAGGAAGCCGTGGCGGTCGGTGCCGTAGTCGACGAAGCAGGCCTCGAGCGAGGGCTCGACGCGCGTGACCACGGCCTTGTAGATGTTGGACTTCCGCTGCTCCTTCGCGGCGGACTCGATGTCGAGGTCGATCAGCTTCTGGCCGTCGACGATGGCCACCCGGAGCTCTTCGGCCTGGGTGGCGTTGAACAGCATGCGCTTCATGCGGATTCCTTCGTGCGCGGTCGGCGGCGACCGGCCCGGAAGGCGGCGGGAGCGAGCAGGCGGGACGCGCGGGCCGCGAGGCCCCGCATCCCGGTCAGGACGGTGCGGCGGCGGAACGAATGGCGGACCGCCCGGGCGCGGGGCCGGGGCGGAGGCGAACGGAGGCGGCGGATGGGGTCATCGCTACGCTGCTCGCCTGCATGCCGCACGGTGGGTGCGATCGCGGCGGGCCGTTCGGGAGAGAAATCTCGCCAGGAGTCCGGTTGGACGAAGGATCTCGGGGAGGCCCGCGAGGCCGGGGCATGCGCCGCACCGGCTGCGCGAACCGCTGATCGCGTGATCTCGGTCGCTTGCCGCACAGCCCGGGCTCGTCCCCGGCTTTCGGGGCCGGACGGCGCGGGACTGCGCTAATGCCTTAATATCGCTCTTTTTTCGGATTCGATCCGGCCGGCGAGCGACTTCCCGGCTCGGCCGCCCCGCGAGCGGTGGCGGCACCGCGCGGAGCCGGTCGGGACCCCTGGACGCCCGATCCGGGCGCTAGGCAGGATCGGAGGCGGGGCGCCGGCCGGCGCTTGCAGCGCGGCTGACCGCACAATTATAGGCGAATGAACGGGTTACGCAACAACATCGTGAGCGAGGTCGCGATCGACGAGGCGGCCGCGGGCCAGCGCCTCGACAACTTTCTCGCCCGGACGCTCAAAGGGGTGCCGAAGAGCCACCTCTACCGGATCGTCCGATCGGGCGAGGTGCGCGTGAACGGCCGCCGGGCCGGCCCGGACGCGCGGCTCGCGGAAGGCGATCGCGTCCGGATCCCGCCGGTCCGGACCGCGCGGCCGGACGCTCCCGCCGCCGCGTCCGCCGGGGCGGCGAAGGCGGGCGAGCGCCTCGCTGTGCTCTACGAGGACGACGACCTCCTCGCGCTCGACAAGCCCGCCGGCGTCGCGGTCCACGGCGGCAGCGGTATCGCGCACGGGGTGATCGAGCGCCTGCGCGCCGCCCGCCCCGGCGCGCGGTTCCTCGAGCTCGTCCACCGGCTCGACCGCGAGACCTCGGGCGTGCTGCTCGTCGCGAAGCGACGCGCGGCGCTCGCGGCGCTGCACGCGGCGTGGCGCGCGGGCGAGGTCGACAAGCGCTACGTCGTGCTCGTGCGCGGGCGCTGGCGCGACGCGAAGCGCGTCGTGCGGCTCGCCGTGCACCGCTACACGACGCGCGAGGGCGAGCGCCGCGTGCGCGTCGAGGACGAGGGGCAGCACGCGCAGACGACGTTCCGGCGGCTCGCGGTCTGGCCGCGCGGCGCGCCGCCGCTCGCGCTGCTCGAGGCCGAGCTGCACACGGGGCGCACGCACCAGATCCGCGTGCACCTGACGCACCTGGGCTTCCCGCTCGCCGGCGACGACAAGTACGGCGACTTCGCGTGGAATCGCGAGCTCGCGAAGGCGGGGCTCAAGCGCATGTTCCTGCACGCCGCGAGCCTCTCGCTCGCGCATCCGCGCACCGGCGAGGCGCTCGCGCTCGCCGCGCCGCTGCCGCCCGACCTCGCGGCATTCCTGGCGTCGCTGGGGGCGGGCGTGACCGGGGCTCCCCGTGCCTGACTTCGCGCCGCGCCGCTTCCGGCTGATCGTGTTCGACTGGGACGGCACGCTCGCCGACTCGGCCGCGCCGATCGCCGCCGCGATCCGCGCCGCGTGCGTCGCGGTCGGCCGCCCGATGCCGAGCGAGCGCGACGCGCGCTACGTGATCGGGCTCGGGCTCGCCGACGCGCTCGCGCACGTGGCGCCCGGGCTCTCGCCGGACGAGACGCGCGAGCTCGCCGCCCAGTACCGGCGCCACTATCTCGATCGCGAGCCGGCGATCCCGCTGTTCGACGGCGTGCCGCAACTGCTGGCCGACCTCGACGCTTCGGGCTTCCTGCTCGCCGTCGCGACCGGCAAGACGCGCGCGGGGCTCGACCGGGCGATCGCGAAGAACGGCCTCGCCGGCCGCTTCCACGCGACGCGCTGCGCGGACGAGGGGTTCCCGAAGCCGAACCCCGACATGCTGCTCGCGGTGATGGACCGGCTCGGCGCCGATCCGCGCGACACGCTGATGATCGGCGACACGACGCACGACCTCGACCTCGCGCGAAACGCCGGCGCGCACGCGCTCGCGGTGGCCTACGGCGCGCATCCGCTCGAGGGGCTCGCCGCGCGCGACCCGCTCGCGACCGTGCGCTCGGTCGCCGAGCTGCGGGCATGGCTCGTCGCGAACGGCTGAACCGGTGCCGGCGGCCGTGACGACGAACGGCGCTCCGGACGCGGCGAGCGGCACGCGAGGCGTCGTCGCGCCGTCGTCGGCGCTCGTCGACGCCGGACGCGGCGTCCGCTTCGAGGAGGCGGGGCGGCCCTGCTTCGCGCTGCGCGTCGCCGGGCGCGTCGTCGCCTACCGCAACGAGTGCCCGCACGCGGGCGGCGAGCTCGACTGGAACGAGGGCGAGTTCCTCGACGGCGAGGGCCGGTACGTCGTGTGCGCGACGCACGGCGCGCTGTTCGAGCCGGCGACCGGCCGCTGCGTGGCGGGCCCGTGCCGCGGGGCGACGCTCGAGCCGGTCGCCGTGCGCGAGGACGGCGGCGCGGTCGTCGTCGCGGAGTAGACTCGCACGTTCGACGGCGCGCGGGACGAGAGGCACCATGGCGGACGAAGGCTGGGAACGGCGGGCGCTCGAAGCGCTGGCCAACGACATCGTGGTCGAGCGGCGGCGCGCGCGGCGCTGGTCGATCTTCTTCCGGCTGCTCACGCTCGGCGTCCTCGTCGTCGGCGCGCTCCTCGTCCTCGGCGTCGTCGGCTCGCAGAGCCACAGCTGCCTCGACAAGTGCACGGCGGTCGTCGACGTCGAGGGCGAGATCGACCGCGAGGGGCGCGCGAGCGCCGACATCGTCGCCGAGGGCCTCAAGGCGGCGTTCGAGCACCCGGGCACGAAAGGCGTGCTGCTGCGGATCAACAGCCCGGGCGGCAGCCCGGTGCAGGCCGGGCAGATCTACGCGGAGGTGCGGCGGCTCCGCGCGAAGCACCCGGGCGTCCCGCTGCACGCGGTGGTCGAGGAGATGGCGGCGTCGGGCGGCTACTACGTCGCGGCCGCGGCCGACCGCATCTACGTGAACCCGGCGAGCCTCGTGGGCTCGATCGGCGTCGTGATCGACGGCTTCGGCTTCGTCGGCACGCTCGACAAGGTCGGCGCCGAGCGGCGCGTGCTCACGGCCGGCGAGAACAAGGCGTTCCTCGACCCGTTCTCGCCGCTGCCGGAGAAGCAGCGCGACTACGCGCAGGCGATGCTGGCCGACATCCACGAGCAGTTCATCGGGGCGGTCCGAGAGGGGCGCGGACCGCGGCTCAGGGAGACGCCCGAGATGTTCTCGGGGCTGGTCTGGAACGGGCGGCGCGCGATCGAGCTCGGTCTGGCCGACGCGGTCGGCAGCGTCGACAGCGTCGCGCGCGACGTGATCGGCGTCGAGGAAGTCGTCGACTTCACGCCGCGCGAGGACCTGCCGAGCCGGCTCGCGCGCCGCTTCGGCGCCGAGGCGGGCCGCGTCGCGGTGCGCACGCTGCGCTCGGTCGGCTTCGCCGGGCCGATCCTGCGCTGAGGCGGGCGGCGCGGCGGCGTCAGTCCAGCCAGCCGCGCGCCATCGCCTTCGCGATGGCCTCGTGCCGGTTGAGCGCGGCGAGCTTGACGAGCGCCCGGCCGACGTGGAAGTCGACGGTGCGCGACGCGATCCCGAGCTTGACGGCGATGTCGCGGCTCGTGAGGCCTCGCGCCGACATCGCGAGGCACTCGTGCTCGCGCCCGGACAGCGCGTCGCGGGCGCCGGCGGCGTCCGGCGGGCGGGGCGGGGGGGCGACGTGGCGGCTCGCGTGCACCGCGTGCGCCGCCCACAGGAGCTCGCCCAGGCGCTCGTGGATCGCGGCGCGGCGCGCGGGCGTCACCGGCGCGACCGACGAGTCGAACGCGACGATCGCGCGCCCGTGCGCGGCGCCGATCGGGATCGCGACGCCGCTCCGGATGCCTTCGCGCGCGGCGTCGGCGAGGAATCGGCGCAGGCGCCCGCGCGCGACGATCACGCCGCCGTCCCACAGGCAGGGCTGTGACTGGCCGACGGTCGCGACCAGACGGGGATCGGCGCTCGCATAGCCGGCCTCCCGCCAGGCGCGCTGCCAGCGCTCGCTCCAGGTGGACCAGAGGGCCGCCGGCGCCGACGCGTGGGCGCCCGGCGTCGCGGGAGACGCGAAGTAGGTGACGCCGTCGAAGCCCAGTGAGCGCGCCCAGCCGAGGATCACGCCGGCCGGGTCGGGCGCCGTCGCCATCGCGTCGGCGCCGGGCACGAGGATCGCGACCGGTAATCCGGGAAGGACCGGGGGGAGACGCGGCGCCGGGGCCATGGTCGCGAGCGGGGCGGTCGGGAACTGGGGTAAATCCTAGTACGAGTGATACTGTCGTGTACAACCGGGCGACGAACGGCATCGCTGCGGCGCAACCTCGGGGCACCGTCGTGCGTCGACGTTGCCAGCGCGACCGCGCGCCATGACGGCGGCATCGCGCGGTCGAGCGTCGGACTGAAGTCCGACCCAAGGCCGTGCCCCCTGTGGGTCGGGCTTCAGTCCGACCCAAGGCCGTGCCCCCTGTGGGTCGGGCTTCAGCCCGACCCAAGGCCGTGCCCCCTGTGGGGCGGGCTTCAGTCCGACCCAAGGCCGTGCCCCCTGTGGGTCGGGCTTCAGCCCGACGCTTTTCGCGTCGGTGAGCCTAGCGCTTCGCCGCCGGCGGCAACCCGGTGACGCGGGCGCCCGGGGCGACGCCGCGCTCGGCGAACCAGCCCTTGCGCATCTCGAGCGCGTAGAGCGCGTCGCCGCGCGACGGGTGCGTCGCGTCGCTGCGCGGCGCCATCTCCACGATGTTGAGGATGCGCCCTTCCGCATCGATGAACGCGATCGAGAGCGGGATGTAGGTGTTGCGCATCCAGAACGCGAGCGGCTGCGGCTCCGGGAACACGAACAGCATCCCGTGGTCGGCGGGCAGGCTGAACCGGTACATGAGGCCGAGCGAACGCTGGTCCGGCGTCGAGGCGACCTCGGCGGCGACCGCGTGCGGGCCGACCTTGAGGGTCGTGATCGGCAGCGACTGGGGCTTCCCGTCGGGGGATTGGGCGGAGGCGGGCATCGGGGCGGCGAGGAGCGCGCCGGCGGCGAGCGCGAGCGCGGCGAAGGGACGGGTCATGGCGGCGGGGCGTGGCGGGTGCGGTGGAGGTAGGCGAGCCACAGCGCGAAGCTCGCCAGCGTGAACGCGGCCATCCCCGAGGCGAGGCCGACGAGCGAGCGGTCGAGGATCGGCGCGACGGTGCCCGCGATGATGCCCGAGAGCGTGAACTGGATGAAACCCTGCAGCGACGAGGCGAGCCCGCGCATCGCCGGGAACAGGTCGAGCAGCATCACCGTGACGCTCGGCATCACGATCGACGAGCCGATCATGAACACGAACAGCGGCGCGACGTGGATCGCGACGTGCGCGGGCGCGAACGCGGCGAGTGCCAGGTTGACGGCGGCGGCGGCCGCCATGAACACGTAGCCGATGCGCACGGTGCGGCGCGGCGCGAGGCGGCCGGCGACGCGGCCGGACACGGTCGCGCCGATCATCACGCCGGTGATCAGCGGAATGAAGAGCCAGCCGAATCCCCAGGTCGAGACGCCGAGCAGGTCGACGAGGAACGCCTGCGCGCCGGCGACGTAGACGAAGAACGCGCCGAAGTTGAGCGCGGGCACGAGCGCGAGCAGCAGGAACTCGGGCCGACCAAGCACCGCGCGGTAGTTGCGCGCCATCGTGCGCGGGTGGAGCGGCGTGCGCGCCGACGGCGGATGCGTCTCGGGGAGCGAGCGCGCCGTCCACGCGAGGAGCCCGAGCGTGAAGGCGAGGAGCGCCCAGAACACGCTCCGCCAGCCGAGCGTGTTGAGCAGCACGCCGCCGACGACCGGCGCCACGGCCGGCGCGATCGAGAACACGAGCGTGATCTGCGACATCACCTTCTGCGCCTCGGCGCCGTGGTAGCGGTCGCGGATGATCGCCCGCCCGACGACGAGCCCGGAGCCGGCCGACAGTCCCTGCAGCGCGCGCACGAGCCACAGCGACGAGATGTTGCCGGCGATCGCGCAGCCGAGCGTCGCCACCGCGTAGACGGCGAGCCCCGCCAGCACGACCGGACGGCGGCCCAGCGCGTCGGACAGCGCGCCGTGCCACAGCATCATGAACGCGTACGCGAACAGGTAGGCCGACAGCGTCGCCTGCACCGCGACCTGCGGCACGCCGAACTCGGCGCCGATCGCGCCGAACGCGGGCAGGTAGAGGTCGATCGAGAACGGCCCGAGCATCACGAGCGTCGCGAGGAGCCCCGCGAGCGCCCACGAGCGCCGGCCCGCGCCCGCGGGCGCCGGGCGTGCCGCGTCGCGGCTCAAGACCCCGGGCCCCCGGCCCCGAGGGCCGCGTCGACGGCCGCGCGGTCGTACTTCGGCGCGAACAGCGCGATGAACGCGTACACGTAGCCGCGCAGGAACACATTGCGGCGCAGCGCGAGCCGTGTCGTCGAGGGGGCGAACAGGTGGCCGGCGTCGAGCTTGACGAAGGCCCGGTCGCGCACCGGGTCGAACGCCATCTGCGCGACGATGCCCACCCCCATGCCGAGCTCGACGTAGGTCTTGATGACGTCGGCGTCGAGCGCGGTGAGCACGACGTTGGGCTCGAGACCGCGCGCCGCGAACGCGGCGTTGATCTGCGAGCGTCCGGTGAACGCGAAGTCGTAGGTGACGATCGGGTATTTCGCCAGCGCCTCGAGCGCGAGCCTGCCCTTCGTCTTCGCGAGCGGGTGGCCGACCGGCACGAGCACGCAGCGGTTCCACGTGTAGCAGGGCAGCGTCACGAGCTCCGGGGAGTCGGCGAGCGCCTCGGTCGCGATCCCGACGTCGGCTTCGCCGTGCACCGCGAGCTCGGCGACCTGGCGCGGGTTGCCCTGGTGCAGCACGACGCGCACCTTCGGGTAGCGCTCGGCGAACGCATGCAGCACCTTCGGCAGCACGTAGCGCGCCTGCGTGTGGGTCGTCGCGATCGTGAGCGTGCCGGCGTCCTCGCGCCGGTACTCGTCGGCGACGCGCTTCAGGTTGCCGATCTCCGCGAGCGCCTTGCGCGCGGTGTCGAGCACGACGCCGCCGGCCGGCGTGAGCGAGGCGAACCGCTTGCCCTGCCGGACGAAGACCTCGAGCCCGAGCTCGTCCTCGAGCTGGCGGATCTGCTTGCTGATCCCCGGCTGCGAGGTGTCGAGCGCCGCGGCCGCGTCGGACACGTTGAGGCCGTGGTCGACGACGGCACAGAGGTAGCGAAGCTGCTGGAGGTTCATCGGGAAGGCGAGGGGCGGGAAACCGGGGACGTCGTGCCGAGGGCCGGGAGTCCACGCCGCCCGGCGGCATCCGGTTATATGACTCGGGCCGATTATAATCGTACGGCTATAAGCGCAGGCGCCGCAGACCGGCGCGTTGCCGAGTCCCCCGTCCCGACCCCGACCCCGACCCCGACCCCGTGTCCCAGCGCCTCGCCGTCCATCCGACCCACCCGCAGATCCGCCTCGTCCGCCAGGCGGTGGCGCTGCTGCGCACGGGCGGCGTGATCGTCTACCCGACCGACTCGTGCTACGCGCTCGGATGCGGGCTCGACGCGTTCGACGCCGCCGCGCGCATCCGGGCGATCCGCGGGATCGACGACCGCCACCACCTGACGCTCGTCTGCCACGACCTCGCGCAGGCGGGGCGCTACGCGCGGCTCGACAACTGGCAGTTTCGCGTCGTGCGGCAGGGCGTGCCGGGCAGCTACACGTTCCTGCTCCCGGCGACGCGCGAGGTGCCGCGGCGCCTCAAGCATCCGCGCCGCAGCACGATCGGCATGCGCGTGCCCGCGCATCCGGTCGCGGCCGCGCTGGTCGCGGAGATGGGCGAGCCGATCCTCTCGTCGTCGCTGATCCTGCCCGGCGAGGCCGCGCCGCTCAACGATGCCGACGCGATCGTCGCGTCGGTGGGCCGGCGGATCGACGCCTTCCTGGACGCCGGCCCCTGCGCGGGCGAGGCCTCCACCGTCGTCGACCTGGAGACGCCTCCCGGGGCGGTGGTCCGCCGCGGCCTCGGCAACCCGGCCACGCTGGGGCTCGCCTGACCCCGCGGAGGCCCGGGCGGGCGGGGCCGGCGGTTCTCGGGTAGAATGGCGCCCCAATGGAGCTCCTGTCGCTCGAGCGGATCGCGCTGGCCGCGATTCCGATCATTCTGGCGATCACGGTGCACGAGGCGGCCCACGGCTACGTGGCGCGGATGTTCGGCGACGGCACGGCATGGATGCTGGGCCGCGTCACCCTGAACCCGCTGAAGCACATCGACCCGATCGGGACCGTGCTCGTGCCGTTCGCCACGCTGTGGCTGGGCGGGTTCCTGTTCGGATGGGCGAAACCGGTGCCGGTCAACTTCGGCAACCTGCGCCATCCGAAGCGCGACATGCTGTGGGTCGCGGCCGCGGGGCCGGGCTCGAACTTCGTGATGGCGCTGGGCTGGGCGTTCGCGCTGGGACTCGCGTCGGCCGGCGGCGCGCTGCCGAGCGCGGGCCTCCAGTACATGAGCTTCGTGGGAGTCGTGATCAACGTGTCGCTGATGGTCCTCAACCTGCTGCCGATCCTGCCGCTCGACGGCGGCCGCATCGCGCTGAGCCTCCTGCCGCGATCGCTCGCGATCCCCTACTCGAACACCGAGCGCTACGGCTTCATGCTCGTGATCGTCCTCCTCGTCACCGGCGCGCTCGGCGTCGCGATGCGCCCGCTGTTCCGGCTCGCGGTCGCGGCGATCGAGGCGATCACCGGCGTCGACCTGCCCGCCGGCCTCTGACCCAGGGTTCCATGTTCAACGACCGCGTGCTCTCAGGCATGCGCCCCACCGGGCGCATGCACATCGGCCACTACCACGGCGCGCTGCGCAACTGGATCCGGCTGCAGGAGGAGCACGAGTGCCTGTTCTTCGCGGCCGACTGGCACGCGCTGACGACGCACTTCGACGAGACCGAGTCGATCTCCGACACGGTGTGGGAGATGTTCGTCGACTGGCTCGCCGCGGGGCTCGACCCGACGCGCGCGACGCTGTTCATCCAGTCGCGCGTGCCCGAGCACGCCGAGCTCACGCTGCTGCTCGGCATGATCGCGCCGGTGGGCTGGCTCGAGCGGGTGCCGACCTACAAGGACCAGCAGCAGCGCCTGGCCGACCGCGACCTGTCGAACTACGGCTTTCTCGGCTACCCGGTCATGCAGAGCGCCGACATCCTGATCTACCGCGCCAACATGGTGCCGGTAGGCGAGGACCAGGTCTCGCACATCGAGCTCACGCGCGAGCTCGCGCGCCGCTTCAACCACATCTACGGCCAGGAGCCCGGCTTCGAGGAGAAGGCGACGGCGGCGGTGAAGAAGCTCGGCGCGAAGAAGGCGAAGCGCTACAACGAGCTCCGCTCGGCGTTCCAGGAGAAGGGGGACGAGGCGGCGCTCGCGGCCGCGCGCGAGCTGCTCGACCAGACGCAGAACCTGTCGCTCGGCGACCGCGAGCGCCTGTTCGGCTGGCTCGAGGGCGCGCGGCGCGTGATCCTGCCCGAGCCGCAGCCGCTCCTGACCGCGACGCCGCGCGTGCCCGGCCTCGACGGCCAGAAGATGTCGAAGTCGACCGGCAACGCGATCTTCCTGCGCGAGGATCCCGCCGAGGTCACGCGCAAGGTGCGCACGATGCAGACCGACCCGGCGCGCGTGCGGCGCACCGACCCCGGCAACCCCGAGGCGTGCCCGGTGTGGCCGCTGCACCAGATCTACTCGGACCAGGCGACGCGCGACTGGGTGTGGAAGGGCTGCACGACCGCCGGCATCGGCTGTCTCGAGTGCAAGCAGCCGGTGATCGACGCGATCATCCGCGAGCAGGCGCCGATCCACGAGCGCGCGCAGAAGTACCTCGACGACCCGCAGCTCGTGCGCAACATCGTCGCCGACGGCTGCGAGCGCGCGCGCGAGCTCGCCGAGGAGACGATGGCCGACGTGCGCGAGGCGATGGGCCTCCGCTACAGCTGATGTCGACCGACGCCTCGCTCGACCTCGAGCACCCGTCGCCCGCGCCGAAGCCGGTCGCGCGCGTCTACGGCGAGCCGATCGCCGAGCTCCCGGTCGACCTCTACATCCCGCCCGAGGCGCTCGAGGTGTTCCTCGAGACCTTCGAGGGTCCGCTCGACCTGCTGCTCTACCTGATCCGCAGGCAGAACGTGAACGTGCTCGACATCCCGATGGCCGAGCTCACGCGCCAGTACCTGGGCTACGTCGAGATGATGCGACGCACGCAGCTCGAGCTCGCGGCCGAGTACCTGCTGATGGCGGCGGTGCTGATCGAGATCAAGTCGCGGCTCCTGCTGCCGCGCCCGCCCGCGCCGCACGGCGAGGAGTCCGAGGACCCGCGCGCCGAGCTCGTGCGCCGGCTGCTCGAGTACGAGCGCATGAAGGCGGCCGCGCAGGCGATCGACGCGCTGCCGCTCGCCGAGCGCGACTTCTCGCTCGTGCGCGTCTGGTTCGACCGCGTCGCGACCGTGCGGTTCGCGCACGTCGAGCCCGCCGACCTGCGCGCGGCCTGGGCGGTGCTCGTCCAGCGCGCGAAGGTCCATCGCCACCACCTGGTGACGCGCGAGCAGCTGTCGGTGCGCGCCGAGATGAGCCGGCTGCTCAAGGCGCTCGAGCCGGGCCGCTACGCGGAGTTCACGTCGCTGTTCGCCGCGCACGCGGACGTGCCGCACCTGGTCGTCACGTTCCTCGCGATCCTCGAGCTCGTGCGCGAGCAGCTGGTCGACGTGACGCAGGTCGAGCCGTACGCGCCGATCCACGTCCATGCGAAAGGCGAGGCCGCGTTCGCGCTGGCCGCCGATACAGAATGAACACGCCCGAGACTCCCGATCCGGACCTGCTTCCGGCCGGCGCCGGACCCGCCGCGGATGCGCACGCGGCCGATGCCGAAACCCCGGCCGCTCCCGCCGGGAGTCCGGAGGCGCCCGCGGGCGACCTCGCGGAGATCCGGCGCGTGCTCGAGGCGGCGCTGCTCGTCGCCGGCGAGGCGGTGCCGGCCGCGCAGCTCGCGCGCCTGTTCGACCCGCCGCTCGACGGCGAGACCGTGCGCAAGCTGCTCGAGGAGCTCCGGGCCGACTGGTCCGGGCGCAAGGTCGAGCTCGCGCAGGTCGCGTCGGGCTGGCGCTTCCAGGCCGCGCCGTCGCTGCAGCCGTTCCTCGACCGGCTCTCGCCCGAGAAGCCGCCGAAGTACTCGCGCGCCGTCATGGAGACGCTCGCGATCATCGCTTACCAGCAGCCCGTCACCCGCGGCGACATCGAGGCGATCCGCGGGGTCGCCGTGTCCACGAACGTCGTCAAGACGCTCGAGGACCGGCAATGGGTGGAGGTCGTCGGCCATCGCGAGACGCCGGGACGCCCGGCGCTCTACGCGACGACGAAGACGTTCCTCGACGACCTCGGCCTCCGCTCCCTCGCGGAGCTCCCGCCCCTGGCCGAGCTCGACACCTCGAATCTCCTGGAGACTCCCGATGCCCCAGCCAAAGCCGCCGAGGCGGCCCTCGCACTCGCGACCCCGATCCTCGGGGCCGATGCGGCAGACGACCATGCATCCGCACCAGTCGAGCCTGGCGATGCAGGGGTTCGAGGCGAGCCTGCCGCCTCCGAAACACAAACGCTCCACTGACGAGGTCTTCTCCGAGCCGCAGCGCCTGCACAAGGTGCTGGCGAGCTGCGGCTTCGGCTCGCGCCGCGCGATGGAGGATCTGATCCTCGCGGGCCGGATCACCGTCAACCGGATGCCCGCGGAGATCGGCCAGAAGGTCGGTCCCGGCGACGAGGTGCGCATCAACGGCGAGCCGGTGAAGGTGCGCTTCGCCGAGCCGAAGGCGCGCGTGCTGGTCTACCACAAGCCCGCGGGAGAGCTCGTCACGCGCGACGATCCCGACGAGCGTCCGACCGTGTTCGGAATGCTGCCGCCGATCAAGGACGGGCGCTGGATCGCGGTGGGCCGGCTCGACTACAACACCGAAGGTCTGCTGCTGTTCACGAACTCGGGCGAGCTCGCGAACCGGCTGATGCACCCGCGCTACGAGGTCGAGCGCGAGTACGCGGTGCGCGTGCTCGGGCGCCTCACCGACGAGCAGGTCGAGACGCTGAAGCGAGGCGTCGAGCTCGAGGACGGCCCGGCGAAGTGCGAGAAGGTCGAGGACGGCGGCGGCGACGAGGACGCCTCGAATCACTGGTACCGGATCGTGGTGAAGGAAGGGCGCAACCGCGAGGTGCGCCGGATCTTCGAGGCGATCGGGCTCACCGTGTCGCGGCTGATCCGCGTGCGCTACGGCCGCGTGGCGATGCCGCCGCCGCTGAAGCGCGGCGAGGTGAGCGAGCTCGAGCCGCAGGAAGTGAGCGCGCTCCTCAAGTCCGCGGGACTGAAGGCGCAGGGCGGCGGCGCGCCGCCGCCGGGCGGAAAGCCCCAGCGCGGACGCGGCGAGGGGCCGCGGCGCGGCCAGCACGGCCCGCAGGGCGGCGGCGGCCACGCCGGCGGCGCCGCCGGCGACGGGCAGGGCCAGGGACAGGGTCGCAAGCGGCGCCGCGGGCGCAAGCGCACGGGCGGAGGCGGCGCGCCGGGCGAGGCGCAGCCGTCGGCCCATCGCCACCACGCGCACGGCGGGCACGCTGCGCATGGTGCGCGCCCGCCGATGCGCGAGGTCGATGGCAACGTCGCGCCGGGTGCGGGCGGCGGGCAGAAGAAGCGGCGGCGGCGCGGTCGCGGCGGCGCGAAGGGGCCCGGCCAGCCTCAGCAGAAGTGGGTCGGGCTGCCGCGCGACGAGGAAGAGGCCGTCTGAGCGTGGGTCGGGCGTGAGCCCGACGCCTTCGCTTCGTCGACGGAAAAGCGTCGGACCGAAGTCCGACCTACCGGGACGCCTGCGCCTCTCGGAACGAAAGGCGTCGGACTGACGTCCGACCCACAGACCTCCGCCCTTGCGGGTCGGGCTTCGGCCCGACCCGCGGTCAGTCGAGGAACAGGTCGGGCATCAGGTCGGCGCGGCCGGGCTCGACCGCATAGCCCGCGAGGTCGGTGACGCCGGCCTCGGCGAGCGCCTCCTCGTCGAGAAAGAAGCGCCCCGTGCAACTCCGCGGATCGCGCACGAGGATCGCGTGCGCTGCATCGGCGACGATCCCGGGCTTCCGCAGTCGCCCCGCGCGCCCCGACACGCCGGGCAGCATCGCGATCGCCGCGGTCATGATCACGGTGCGCGGCCACAGCGCGTTGACGCCGATGCCGTCCGCGCGGAACTCCTCGGCGTGCCCGAGCACGCACAGGCTCATCCCCATCTTCGCGATCGTGTAGGCGACGTGGTCGCGGTACCAGCGGGGATCGAGCGTCGGCGGCGGCGCGAGCGTCAGCACGTGCGCGCCGCGGCCGTCGCGCGCGGAGGCTTTCAGGTGCGGCAGGCACGCCCGCGTCGCGGCGTAGGTGCCGCGCGCGTTGACGTCCATCATCAGGTCGTAGCGCTTCATCGGCGTCGCCTCGGTGCCGGTGAGGCTGATCGCGCTCGCGTTGTTGACGAGGACGTCGATGCCGCCGAAGCGCGCCGCGGTCGCGGCGACCGCGCGCTCGAGCGCCTCGTCGTCGCGCAGGTCGCACGCGAGCGGCAGCGCTCGGCCGCCCGCGGCTTCGATCTCGCGCGCCGCCGTGTGGATCGTCCCCGGGAGTTTCGGGTGCGGCGCCTCCGTCTTGGCCGCGATCGCCACGTTCGCGCCGTCGCGCGCCGCGCGCACCGCGATCGCGAGCCCGATGCCGCGCGACCCGCCGGTCACGAACAGCGTCCTGCCCCGGAGGTCGGCCACGGCGGCCTCAGCGCGCGAAGCGCGCGGGGCGCTTCTCGAGGAACGAGGTCACGCCTTCGACGAAGTCGTCGGCGGCCGCCATCCGGCCGAAGCTCACCGCCTCGGCCTGCAGGTGCTCGGAGAGCGCGTGGCGCTGCGCGTCGCGCACGAGGCGCTTGGTCGCCGCGAGCGCTTCGCGGGGGCCGTCGGCGAGCGAGCGCACCGCCGCGTCGACCGCGGCGTCGAGCTCCGCGAGCGGCGCCACGCGGTTGACGAGCCCCATCGCGAGCGCGTCGGCCGCACCGAAGCGCTCGCCGAGCAGCAGGATGCCGAGCGCGCGGCGCTGCCCGACGATGCGCGGCAACGACCAGGTGCCGCCGCCGTCGGGCGTGATGCCGATCTGGCGGTAACCGGCGGCGAAGTACGCGTCGTCGGAAGCGATCGCGAGGTCGCACGCGTTCATGAGCGACATCCCGAAGCCGGCGACCGCGCCGTGCACGCGCGCGACGACCGGCTGCGGCATGCGCGCGATCGTCTCGACGGCGACGTGCACGCGCTCGACGAGTCGCTGGAACGTCCGCTGGCGCTCGTCGGCCGGCCGCGACGACTCGCGGGCGAAGATCCGGATGTCGCCGCCGGCCATGAAGTGCCTGCCCGCGCCGCGCACGACGAGCACGCGGATCGAGGCGTCCGCCGCGATGCTCGCCGTCGCGGGGATCAGCGCGTCGACCATCGCGTCGTCGAGCACGTTGAGCGCGTCGGGACGGTTGAGCGTCAGCGTGGCGACGGGGCCTGAGCGCGAGAGCAGGACGGGATCGTTCATCGGAGAAGGCGGGCCGCGCGCGGGTCGCGCGGAAGGTCGGGGCAGTCTAGCACGCAGGCATCGTCGCGCGCGCGCGCGGAAGGGCGCCTGCGCGCTCGAGCGCGATCGCGACGGTCGCGAGGTGGATGTCGACGATGTCGTCGACGTCGTCCGCATAGCCGCCCGCCATCGCGATCGCGACCGGGATGCCGAGCGCGGCGAGGCGGTCGAGCACCATGCGGTCGCGGTCGGCCAGTCCCGCCTTGCCGAGCGCGAGCCGGCCGAGCCGGTCGCCGCGGAACGGATCGGCGCCCGCGAGGTAGATCGCGAGGTCGGGGCGCGCGCGGTCGATCGCGCGCGGCAGCACGGTCGCGAGCGTCGCGAGGTAGGCGTCGTCGCCGGTGCCGTCGTCGAGCTCGACGTCGATCGTGCTCGCGCGCTTGCGGAAGGGGAAGTTCCGGCGGCCGTGGATCGACAGCGTCGTCACGTCCGGGTCGCCGGCGAAGATCGAGGCGGTGCCGTCGCCCTGGTGCACGTCGAGGTCGACCACCAGCACGCGCGTCGCGAGTCCCTCGGCCTGCATCGCGCGCGCCGCGACCGCCGCGTCGTTGAACACGCAGTAGCCCTCGCCGTGCGCGCGGTGCGCGTGGTGCGTTCCGCCGGCGAGGTTGATGCCGAGGCCGCGATCGACGGCGCTGCGGCACGCGGCGAGCGTGGCGCCGGCCGAGCGCCGCGACCGTTCGACCATCGCGGTCGACCACGGGAAACCGATGCGCCGCTGCGCGCGCTCGTCGAGCGTGCCGCGGGAGACCGCTTCGACGTAGGCCGGGTCGTGCGCGCGTCCGAGCTCGCGCCCGGTCGCCGCGTCGGGCACGCGCACGAGCGGCGCCGCGAGTCCGGCGACGCGCTTGGCGAGCCGCGCGTACTTCGCCACCGGGAAGCGATGCCCGGGCGGGAGCGGGAGGACGAACGCGGAGGAGTCGTAGATCATGGGGCCGGACTCATCCGCGCCTGTACGGGCTCGCCGCCTCCAGCTCGTCCACGGTGCGGAGCACGTCGCCCCGCTCGCGCGCGCAATAGTCGGCGATCGCGGCGGCGAAGCCGCGGTCGCCGATCGCGTGAGCCGACGCGGTCGCGACCGGCTCGAGGCCGCGCGCGAGCTTGTGCGCGCCCTGGGCGCCGCCCTCGAACCGGGCGATGCCGTGCGCGAGGCAGTGCTCGATCGCCTGGTAGTAGCACGCCTCGAAGTGCAGGCCGGGCTCGCGGTCGACGGCGCCCCAGTAGCGGCCCCACATCGTCGCGCCGTCGGTGACGTCGAGAGCCGCGCAGAGCGGAGCGCCGTCGCGGTAGCCCAGGACCATCACGACCTCGTCGCGCAGCGCCGCGCCGATGCGCTCGAAGCACTCGAGCGTCAGGTAGGGCGTCGAGTGGTGGGCGCGGTAGGTGGACTCGTAGCAGCGGAAGAAGAACGCCCACTCGGCGCCCGTGAGCTCGCCGCCGCGCCGACGCTCGAACGCCACGCCGCGTTCGGCGAGCCTGCGGCGGTCCTGCCGGATCTTCTTGCGCTTGTCGTGCGAGAGCGCGCCGAGGAAGTCGTCGAAGTCGCGCCAGCCGGCGTTCGTCCAGTGGAACTGGACGCCGCGCCGCGCGATCAGGCCGGCCGCGTCGAGCTCGCGCGCCTCCGGCGCGGTCGGGAACAGCACGTGGAGCGACGAGCAGCCGCCGTCCGCGACGCGGGCGAGGGCGGCGTCGAGCAGCGCGCGGCGCGTCGCCGGGTCGCGCGCGACGAGCCGCGGCCCGGTCACCGGCGTGAACGGCACCGCGGCGACGAGCTTCGGGTAGTAGCGCAGCCCGTGGCGGCGGTACGCGTCGGCCCAGCTCCAGTCGAACACGAACTCGCCGTACGAATGCGTCTTCGCGTAGAGCGGCATCGCCCCGGCGAGCCGGCTGCCCGCCCACGCGGTCAGGTAGCGGGGCGTCCAGCCGGTCGACCGGCTCGCGCAGCCGGTGTCGTGCAGCGCCTCGAGAAACGCGTGCCGCAGGAACGGGTGCCCGCCCACGAGCGCATCCCATTCGGCCGATGGGATGGCGGCAAGCGGCACGTCGTCGCGGATCGCCGGCGCGGCGGGCGCCGGCAGCGGCGGAGCGGGGCGGGGAACCGGGGCGCGCATGGATCGTCGATTGTCGCCGCCGGCGGCGCGAGCCTCAACCCCCGGAACGTGGATCGATCCACGTTCCGGAGGGGGGGTCTGCTACCATCGCCGCATGCACATCGCGCTGGCGCAGCTGGACCAGGTCGTCGGCGACCTTGCCGGCAACGCGCGCCGCATCCTCGACGCCGCCGACGCCGGCCGGCGCGGCGGCGCATCGCTGGTCGTCACGCCCGAGCTCTCGCTGTGCGGCTACCCGCCCGAGGACCTGCTGCTGCGGCCGGCGTTCCTCGACGCCTGCGCCGCCGAGCTCGCCGCGCTCGCGGGCGCCGTGCGCGGCACGACGATCGTGGTCGGCTTTCCCGAGCGGCGCGACGGCCTGCGCCACAACGCGCTCGCCGTGATCCGCGACGGGCGCGTCGAGGCCGTCGGCCGGAAGCAGCGCCTGCCGAACTACACGGTGTTCGACGAGCAGCGCTATTTCGCGCCGGGCGATGCGCCCTGCGTGGTCGACGTCGAGGGCGTACGATTCGGCCTCGTCGTCTGCGAGGACGTCTGGTACCCGGGCCCCGCGGCGCAGGCGAAGGCCGCGGGCGCGCAGGCGCTCGTCGTGCCCAACGGCTCGCCCTACCACACGCGCCAGCAGGCGGCGCGCCTCGCCGTCGTGTCGGCGCGCGCGAAGGAGAACGGGCTCCCCGTGGTTTACGTGAACCGCGTCGGCGGGCAGGACGAGCTTCTGTTCGACGGCGCGTCGTTCGTCGTCGCCGCCGACGGGTCGCTCGCGCAGCAGGTGCCCGCGTGGCACGAGACCGTCGCGCTCGCCGCGTTCGACGGCGCGTCGCCGCGCCCGGTGCGCGGGAGCCTCGATCCGCGGCTCGAGCCGCACGTCTGGCACGGGCTCGTGATGGGCGTGCGCGACTACGTCGGCAAGAACGGGTTCCCTGGCGTGCTGGTCGGCCTGTCGGGCGGCGTCGATTCGGCGCTGACGCTCGCGATCGCCGTCGACGCGCTCGGCCCCGCCCGGGTACGCGCCGTGATGATGCCGTCGCGCTACACGGCGCCGATGAGCGTCGACGACGCGCGCGAGATGGCGGGCACCCTCGGCGTGCGCCACGACGAGATCCCGATCGAAGGGCCGTTCGCGGCGATGCTCGCGGCGCTCGAGGGCGAGTTCCGCGGGCTCCCCGCCGACGCGACCGAGGAGAACATTCAGGCGCGCATCCGCGGCATGCTGCTGATGGCGCTGTCGAACAAGACCGGCGCGATCGTTCTCACGACCGGCAACAAGAGCGAGATGGCGGTCGGCTACGCGACGCTCTACGGCGACATGGCGGGCGGCTTCGCCGTGCTGAAGGACATCAGCAAGACGCTCGTCTACCGGCTCGCGCGCTACCGCAACGAACTCGGGCGCGTGATCCCGGAGCGCATCTTCACGCGCCCGCCGTCGGCGGAGCTCCGCGCGAACCAGACCGACCAGGACACGCTGCCGCCCTACGACGTGCTCGACGCGATCCTCGAAGCCTACGTCGAGGAGGACGCGAGCTCCGCCGAGATCGTCGCGCGCGGCCTGCCCGCCGAGGCGGTCGCGAAGGTCGTGGCGATGATCAAGGCCGCCGAGTACAAGCGGCGCCAGTCCGCCGTCGGCATCCGCATCACGCCGCGAGGCTTCGGCAAGGACTGGCGCTACCCGATCACCTCGGCGTGGCGCGACCGGGACCTCGCGCCGCGGGCCGCTCGGTAGCGCGCCAGCGCCGGGGTCGTGTAAGCTTGGCGGCAGGTCGGGCGCATCGCGCCGTGCTCGCGGAGTAGCCATGAAGAAGATCGAAGCGGTGGTCAAGCCGTTCAAGCTCGACGAGGTGCGCGAGGCGCTCTCGGAGATCGGCGTGACCGGGCTCACGGTCACCGAGGTCAAGGGCTTCGGCCGCCAGAAGGGCCACACCGAGCTCTACCGCGGCGCCGAGTACGTCGTCGACTTCCTGCCCAAGGTCAAGGTCGAGGTGGTGCTGCAGGACGCGCTCGTCGAGCGCGCGATCGACGCGATCGTGAAGGCCGCGCGGACCGGCAAGATCGGGGACGGCAAGATCTTCGTCACCGACGTCGAGCAGGTGATCCGCATCCGCACCGGCGAGTCGGGCGAAGCCGCGATCTGACGCCGACGGGGACGCGCGGCGCGCCGGTCGACGCGGGCCACGGGCCGGCCGGGACCAACGGGCAGGGAGGAACCATGTCGTTCGCGAGTGAGTTCAGGGAGTTCGCGGTCAAGGGCAACGTGATCGACCTCGCCGTCGGCGTCATCATCGGCGGCGCGTTCGGCAAGATCGTCGATTCGCTGGTCAAGGACGTCGTGATGCCGATCGTGGGCCGGATCTTCGGCGGCCTCGACTTCTCCAACTGGTTCATCATGCTGGGCAATCCGCCCGCTGGCTACTCGGGGCCGCAGACCTACGAGGCGCTGACCAAGGCCGGGGTGCCGCTGCTCGCGTACGGCAACTTCGTCACGGTCGCGATCAACTTCCTGATCCTCGCGCTCATCATCTTCATGATGGTGAAGCAGATCAACCGGCTGAAGCGCGAGGAGCCGCCGGCGCCGCCGAAGGCCCCGCCCGAGGACGTCGTGCTGCTGCGCGAGATTCGCGACGTGCTGAAGAAGTCCTGATCCGCGGCGCGTGCCCGCCGGGGAGCGCGGCGATCCGACGGGCCGGACGCCTTCGACGGTTCCGGCAGGCGCGTCCGGCGCCGGGAGCCGCCGACGTGTAGCGGAGAGCGGCGCCCACGCCTGTCCCGCAGTCCCGGCGGCAGAATCGGCGTCGCGCGCGGAGGGGGGCCACCCGTATACGACAAGTCCGGTGATCCGCGCCGCAAGGGCGGCGGACGGCGGAACCGCACGAGGGACGCGGTCCCGCGGTGGTGGCGATGAGCGCACCCGCCGACGCGACCGGCGCGGGCGCGCAACGGAGCGCCGCTTGATCGCGGTCAAGACGCCGCATTGACCGGGTGGCGGCGCCTTGACAGAATCCGCCCGAAACGTCGCCCGGCGGACGCATCGCGCATCGCGCGAGCGGTCCGGCATGCGAGAATGGCGGCGGCGGGGGCCGCGGCGGAAGACCGCGCTTCCCGACCTTTCCCATCCCGAGGCTCTGGAGGAGTCCATGCTTCAACGCAAGCTCGCGACGGCGCTCGCCGCCGTCTTCTCGGTCGGCGTGGCGGGAGCCGCGCTCGCCGACATCAACGTCGGCGTGACCCTGTCGGCGACCGGTCCGGCCGCCTCCCTCGGGATTCCGGAGAAGAACACCTTCGACCTGCTGCCGACGACGATCGCCGGCGAGAAGGTCAACTGGATCGTGCTCGACGACGGGTCGGACACCACGAAGGCCGTCCAGAACGCGAAGAAGCTGATCGGCGAGAACAAGGTCGACGTGGTGGTCGGCTCGACGATCACGCCCGCGTCGCTCGCGATGGTCGACGCGGCGGTCGAGGGCGAGACGCCGATGGTCTCGATGGCGGCGTCCGCGCGCATCGTCGACCCGGCCACGCCGAAGACGCGCTGGATCTTCAAGACGCCGCAGTCCGACGCGCTGATGGCCGACGCGATCGCCGTCAGCATGAAGGCCGCCGGCGTCAAGACGATCGGCTACATCGGCTTCGCGGACGCGTACGGCGACGGCTGGCTCGCCGAGATGAAGCGCTCGGCGCAGACGGCGGGCATCCAGGTGACCGCCGAGGAGAAGTACAACCGCGCCGACACCTCCGTGACCGGACAGGTGCTGAAGCTGATCGCGGCGAAGCCGGACGCGATCCTGATCGGCGCCGCGGGCACGCCCGGAGCGACGCCCCAGAAGGAGCTCGTCGCGCGCGGCTACAAGGGGAAGATCTACCAGACGCACGGCGTCGCGAACCCCGACTTCCTGCGCGTGGTCGGCGCGGACGGGAACGGCACGCTGCTGCCGGCCGGTCCGATGCTGGTCTTCGAGCAGCTGCCGGACAGCAACCCGGTCAAGAAGGTCGCCGCCGAGTACGTGACGCAGTACGAGAAGAAGTTCGGCACGCGCTCGACGTTCGGCGGTCACGCGTACGACGCCTACCTGCTGCTGAACGGCGCGATCCCCGGCGCGCTCAAGAAGGGGAAGCCGGGCACGAAGGAGTTCCGCGCGGCGCTGCGCGACGAGCTCGAGAAGGCGAACGTCGTCGGGACGCACGGGGTCTTCGTCATGACCCCGCACGATCACAACGGACTCGACAACCGGGCCCGCGTGATGGTGAGGATCGACAACGGCAAGTGGGTCCTCGTCAAATAACGGTCTGATCTCCGGCACGGGCCGGCCGCGGGACGACCGCGCCGGCCCGTCGCGCATCCGGGGCCGCCACTTCGCCGATGGACGCATCGATCGCCGCGCTGCTCGCGCAGGACGGCATCACGAACGGCGCCGTCTACGCGCTGCTCGCGCTGGCGCTCGTGCTGGTCTTCGCGGTGACGCGGGTCATCTGGGTGCCGTCCGGCGAGTTCGTCGCGTACGGGACGCTCACGCTGGCCGGCCTCCAGCTCGGCAAGGCCACCGGCATCGCCGGCATGCTGGCGGCGATGGCGGTCCTCGCCGGCGCGATGGAGGTCGCCGACGCGATCCGGCGGCGCGAGGCGCGGCACCTCGCGCGGAGCCTCGCCCTGTGGGCGGGCGCGCCGCTGGCGATCGCCGGGCTGATCCACTACGTCGCGCCGCTGCAGCCGCCGTTCCTCGTGCAGATCCTGCTCACGCTGACGGCGGTCACGGCGCTCGGTCCGCTGTTCTACCGGGTCGCCTACCAGCCGATCGCCGAGGCGAGCGTGCTCGTGCTGCTGATCGTGTCGGTCGCGCTGCACTTCGCGCTGCTCGGCCTCGGGCTCTGGTTCTTCGGCGCCGAGGGCTCGCGCACGCCGCCGTTCACGTCGGCGTCGTTCGAATGGGGATCGGTCACGGTGAGCGGCCAGAGCCTGCTCGTCGTGCTGACCAGCCTCGCGCTCATCGTCGCGCTCGCGCTGTTCTTCAACCGCACGCTCTACGGCCGGGCGCTCCGCGCGACCGCGGTGAACCGCGTGGGGGCGCGGCTCGCGGGCATCTCGCCGACGTTCGCCGGCACGCTCACCTTCACGCTGGGCGCGCTGGTCTGCGCGTTCTGCGGCGTGCTGATCGGCCCGATCACGACCGTCTACTACGACTCGGGCTTCCTGATCTCGCTCAAGGGCTTCGTCGGCGCGATCATCGGCGGGCTCTCGAGCTACCCGATCGCGGCGGCGGGCGCGGTCCTGGTCGGCCTCCTCGAGTCGTTCTCGTCGTTCTGGGCGAGCGCGTTCAAGGAGGTGATCGTCTTCACGCTGATCATCCCGGTCCTCCTGTGGCGCAGCCTGACGACGCACCATCACGAGGAGGAGGAATGATCCGCGCGCGAGCGTGCGCCGGGGCGGGGGCGGCCGCGTGAAGCTCACGTGGTCCCGCGCCGCGCTCGCGGCCTTCGTCGCGGCGCTCCTCGCCGTGCCGTTCGGCGCGCCGCAGTTCTGGGTGACGCTCGGCAACTACATCGGCCTCTACAGCATCGTCGCGCTGGGCCTCGTGCTGCTCACCGGCGTGGCCGGGCAGACGTCGTTCGGGCAGGCCGCGTTCGTCGGGCTGGGCGCGTACGCGACGGCCTGGCTGACGACGCAGCACGCGACCTCGCCGTGGCTCACGCTGTTCATCGGGCTCGCGATCACCGCGGTCATCGCGCTCGGGCTGGGCTTCATCACGCTTCGCATGAAGGGCCACTACCTGCCGCTCGCGACGATCGCCTGGGGGATCAGCTTCCAGTTCCTGTTCGGCAACCTCGAGTTCCTCGGCGGCCACACCGGGCTCACCGGCATCCCGGCGCTGTCGATCGGCGGGGTCGAGTTGAGGAGCGAGCGGCACTTCTACTTCCTGGTCTGGGCGATCGCGCTCGCGGCGCTCTGGGCCACCGACAACCTGCTCGACTCGCGGCCCGGCCGCGCCATCCGGTCGCTGCGCAGCGGCTTCGACATGGCCGAGGCGTTCGGCGTCGACGGCGCGCGCCTCAAGATCGTCGTGTTCGTCTACGCGGCGCTGCTCGCGTGCATCTCGGGCTGGCTCTACGCGCACCTGCAGCGCTTCGTCAATCCGACGCCGTTCTCGGTGCTCGCGGGCATCGAGTACCTGTTCATGGCGGTCGTCGGCGGCGCGGGCAGCGTGTGGGGAGCGGTCGTCGGCGCGACGCTGATCACGGTGCTGAAGCAGGTGCTGCAGGACGTCCTGCCGCAGATCCTCGGGCGCTCGGGCAACTTCGAGATGATCGTGTTCGGCGTGCTGCTCATCGTGCTGCTGCAGCGCGCGCGCGACGGCGTCTGGCCGTGGATCGAGCGGCTGCTGCCGCGCGCGCCGCCGCCGCCGGTGCGCGAGGCCCTTCCGCTCGCCGCGCGCCACCACCCGGCGCGGGAGGGCCCGCTGCTCGAGGTGAAGGCGGCGCGCAAGCAGTTCGGCGGGCTGGTGGCCGTCAACGACCTGTCCTTCGACATCCGCCACGGCGAGATCCTCGGGCTCATCGGCCCGAACGGCGCCGGCAAGAGCACGACGTTCGCGCTGATCTCGGGCGCGCTGCCGCTCACCTCGGGCGACGTCGTGTTCCGCGGCGCGTCGATCGGGAGCCGTCCGCCCTACGAGATCGCGCGGCGCGGGATCGGTCGCACGTTCCAGCACGTGAAGCTGATCCCGACGATGAGCGTGCTGGACAACGTGGCGCTCGGCGCCTACCTGCGCGGGCGCTCGGGCGTCGTGAAGTCGGCGCTGCGGCTCGACCGCCGCGAGGAAGAGCGCACGCGGGCGGAGGCGGCGCGCCAGATCGAGCGCTGCGGCCTTCGCGCGCACACGTTCGACGCCGCCGGCAGCCTCGCGCTCGGCCAGCAGCGCGTCGTCGAGATCGCCCGCGCGCTCGCCTGCGACCCGACGCTGCTGCTGCTCGACGAGCCGGCGGCCGGCCTGCGCTTCCTCGAGAAGCAGGAGCTCGCGAAGCTCCTGCGCTCGCTCAAGGCCGAAGGCATGACGATCCTGCTCGTCGAGCACGACATGGACTTCGTGATGGGCCTCACCGACCGGCTGGTGGTGATGGAGTTCGGGCAGAAGCTCGCCGAAGGCCTCCCGGCCGAGATCCAGCGCAATCCCGCGGTGCGCGAAGCGTACCTGGGCGGCGTCTGACGGGGGCACGATGGGCGCGCTGCTCGAGGTCCGCGACGTCTCGGTCCGCTACGGCAAGGTCGAGGCGGTCCACGACGTCTCGCTCGACGCCGGCGAGGGCAGGATCGTCTCGGTCATCGGCCCCAACGGCGCCGGCAAGACGACGCTGCTCGGCGCGATCATGGGGCTCCTGCCGTCGGGCGGCGAGGTCCGCTACCTCGGCGAGTCGCTCGCCGGGATCGGCGTCGAGGAGCGCGTGTCCCGCGGGCTCGTGCTCGTCCCCGAGAAGCGCGAGCTGTTCGCGTCGATGACGGTCGCCGACAACCTCGCGCTGGGCGCGTTCGCGCGCCGCCGCGAGGGCGAGGCGGCGACGCGGCGCACGCTGGACGAGGTCTACGGGCGCTTTCCGCGCCTGATGGAACGCCGCGCGCAGCTCGCGGGCACGCTCTCCGGCGGCGAGCGGCAGATGCTCGCGCTCGGCCGCGCGCTGATGGGGCGCCCGAAGCTGTTGATGCTCGACGAGCCGTCGCTCGGGCTCGCCCCGCTGATCGTGCGCGAGATCTTCAGCATCATCGTCGGTCTGCGCCAGTCGGGCGTGTCGATCCTCCTGATCGAGCAGAACGCGCGCGCGGCGCTCAAGGTCTCCGATCACGGCTACGTGCTCGAGACCGGCGATCTCGTGCTCTCCGGCCCCAGCGCCGAGCTCTCCGCGAACCCGCGCGTCGCCGCGACCTACCTGGGACAGCAGAGGTCGGTCGACAGTTGACCGTTGGCGGACAGGCTCCGACGCGGGCCGATGCGGCGGCGCGTAGAATCACGACCGTCAACTGCCAACCGTCGCCTGCCCGCTGATGACCGACCTCACCGTTCCCCCCGTCTCCGAGTCGCTCGTCGCCGAGGCTTCCGCGCTGCTGCTCGCGCCGGCCGGGCTCTCGCCCGCGCGCCTGTCGCAGGTGATCGCGTCGATCCACCAGCGCGACGTCGACTTCGCCGACCTCTATTTCCAGCACGCGCGCTTCGAGAGCTGGAGCCTCGAGGAGGGCATCGTCAAGGCCGGCAGCTTCTCGATCGACCGCGGCGTCGGCGTGCGCGCCGTGTCCGGCGACCGGTCCGCGTACGCGTACTCGGACGACATCTCGCCCGCCGCGCTCGACGACGCCGCGGCGGCGGTGCGCGCGATCGGGCGGCAGGGCCAGTCGGCGTCGGCGCCGATCTCGCGCCGCGGCGGGGCGCGCACGCTCTACCGCGCCGGCGACCCGGTCGGCAGCCTGGAGGAGGCCGCGAAGGTCGCGCTGCTCGAGCGCCTCGAGGGCATGGCGCGCTCGCGCGATCCGCGCGTCGTGCAGGTGATGGCTTCGCTCGCCGGCGAGCAGGAGACGGTGCTGATCGTGCGGAGCGACGGCGAGATCGTCGCCGACGTGCGCCCCCTCGTGCGCGTGTCGATCACCGTGATCGTCGAGGAGAACGGGCGGCGCGAGCAGGGGCACGGCGGCGGAGGCGGCCGGTTCGACTACGCGCACTTCGACGACGCGCGGCTGTCCGAATACGCGAAGCACGCGGTGGACGGCGCGCTGCTGAACCTCGGCGCGCGCGAGGCGCCGGCCGGCCCGATGACCGTCGTGCTGGGACCCGGCTGGCCGGGCATCCTGCTGCACGAGGCGATCGGCCACGGCCTCGAGGGCGACTTCAACCGGAAGGAGACGAGCGCGTTCTCCGGGCGCGTCGGCGAGCGCGTCGCGGCGAAGGGCATCACGGTGATCGACGACGGCACGATCTTCGAGCGCCGCGGCTCGCTCAACGTCGACGACGAGGGCAACGCGACGCGGCGGACCGTGCTGATCGAGGACGGCGTGCTCACCGGCTACATGCAGGACCGGATGAACGCCGCGCTGATGAAGGTCGCGCCGACCGGCAACGGGCGGCGCGAGTCGTTCGCGCACCTGCCGATGCCGCGCATGACCAACACGATCATGCTCGCCGGCTCGCACGACCCCGCCGAGATCCTCGCCTCGGTCGGCGACGGGCTCTACGCGGCGAACTTCGGCGGCGGGCAGGTGGACATCACGAGCGGCAAGTTCGTGTTCTCGGCTTCCGAGGCGTGGAAGGTCGAGAACGGGAAGCTCGCGTACCCGGTCAAGGGCGCGACGCTGATCGGCAACGGTCCCGACGCGCTCACCCGCGTGTCGATGGTCGGCAACGACATGCGGATGGACACCGGCGTGGGCACCTGCGGCAAGGACGGCCAGAGCGTGCCGGTGGGCGTCGGGCAGCCGACGCTGCGCATCGAGAAGATGACCGTCGGCGGGACGCGCTGACGCGCGGGCCGCGGACATCGCCGGCGGCCGCGACCGCGCACCGATGGGACAGTCGCCCGATCCGACCCGGCCGCTCGCGTGCGACGGCCTCGCGACGCGCGCCGACGTCCAGCGTGCGGTGCGCTCGCTCTTCGAGCCGCTCGTTCCGGCGTACCTCGCGGGAGGGGCCCGCGTGTCGCTCGGCAGCAGCGGCGCGCACTACGACCGCGCGGCCGAGCACCTCGAGGGATTCGCGCGGCCGCTGTGGGGCATCGTGCCGCTCGCCGCGGGCGGCGGCGCGTTCGACCACTGGGACCTGGTGCGGCGCGGGCTCGTCGAGGGCACCGATCCCGCGTCGCGCGGCTACTGGGGGCGCGCCGCCGACCTCGACCAGCGGCTCGTCGAGATGGCGGCGATCGGCTGCGCGCTCGCGCTGGCGCCCGGCGACGTCTGGGAGCCGCTGTCCGCGCCCGAGCGGCGACGCCTCGCCGACTGGCTGCTCGCGATCGAAGCGAGGGAGCTCCCGCGCAACAACTGGCAGTTCTTCCGGGCGATCGTCGCGCTGGGCCTGAGACGCGTCGGCGTCCCGTTCGCCGATCGCGCGCTCCGCTCCTCGCTCGACGAGGTCGACCGCCACTACGCGGGCGACGGCTGGTACCGCGACGGCGACGCGACGGGAAACTTCGATCACTACAACGCGTGGGCCTACCACTATTACGGGCTCGTCTACGCGGCGCTGGCGGGACCGGCCGACGCCGGGCGCGGGGGAGCGTACCGCGAGCGGGCGCGGCGCTTCGCGCTCGACTGGCAGCACTGGTTCGACTCGCGCGGGACCGTCGTGCCCTACGGTCGGAGCCTCTCCTACCGCTTCGCCTCGGGCGCGTTCTGGGCCGCGCTCGCGTTCGCCGGCGAGGCGCCGCTTCCGTGGGGCGCGATCAAGGGGCTCTACCTGCGCCACCTGCGCTCGTGGGCCGGGCGCCCGATCGCCGGCCGCGACGGCATCCTGCGCATCGGGTACGCGTACGACAACGCAGCGGTGTCGGAAACCTATACGTCGCCGGCGTCGCCGTACTGGGCGGAGAAGGCGTTCCTCGCGCTCGCGCTCCCCGAGTCGCACCCGTTCTGGAGCGCCGCCGAGGAGCCGCTGCCGCCGGCGCCGGAGCCGTCGATCCAGGCCGTGCCCGGCTTCGTCGCGAGCCGCGACGCGACGCAGGCCCAGGTGCTGAACGGCGCGCGCAGCGTCGCCCGCGTGCGCCAGGGTGCGGCCAAGTACGGCAAGTTCGCCTACTCGTCGCGCTTCGGGTTCAGCCTCGACAGCGACGACCCGACGCTGGGCGCCGTCTGCGATTCGATGCTCGCGCTCCACGACGAGACCGGCGCGCGACACGTGCGCGTACGATCCGACGAGTGCCGGGTCGCGGGAGGGACGATCTGGTCGTCGTGGCGGCCTTGCCAGGGCGTCGTCGTCGAGACCGCGCTCGCCGGACACGCGCCGTGGCACGTTCGCGTGCACCGCGTCCGCACCGACCGGCCGCTCCGGGCGCTCGAGGCGGGCTTCGCGATCGGCTGGCACGGCGGCGACCCGGCCGAGCCGGGCTTGCGTGGCATCACCGAGGGCGGCGTCGCCGCGGCGACGGTCGCCGCGGGCACGAGCGCGATCCGCGACCTCTCGGGCGGGCGCGAGCCGCTGATCGCGTCGATGGCGCCGAACACGAACGTGATCGCGCCGCGCGCGCTCGCGCCCGTGCTGGTCTGCGCGCTCGCGCCCGGCGAGCACCTGCTCGCCTGCGCCGTCGCGGCCAGCGACGACCCCGCGGCGATCGACGTGAATCGCCTGCCCGGCGTTCCGGCGGACGTGTGGGCGCTCTTCGGACGCGGTCCCGCGGGGGAGGTGCCGCGGGATCCGGCCGCCGAGTTCATCGACCGCGAGCTCGACGAAGCCCTGCAGGAGACGTTTCCCGCGAGCGACCCGGTCGCGGTCGACACCGACGTGCCGGCAGGGCCTGCGAAGGGCTGATGCGCGGTCGCCGCCGATGATCCGCGAGGCCCTCGACGCCTGGAGGTGCCTGCGCGCCCCGCGCCTGCCGGCGGAGGAACTCGCGCGCCGCCGCGACGCGCGGCTCCGCGAGCTGGTGCGGCACGCGTACGGGCGCGTGCGCTACTACCGTCGCCTATTCGACGCTGCCGGTGTCTCGCCGGACGACATTCGCACGGTCGCGGACCTCGCGCGGCTGCCGGTCACGACCCGGCGGGACCTGAAGCGCGCGGGCGCGGAGGCGCTCGCCGACGATGCTCCGACGGGCGGCGACCGCGTGATCGTCCGCACGAGCGGGACGTCCGGCGAGCCGATCGAGATCGTCGCTACGCGCCGCGAGATCGCACGGCGCCGGACGACCGACTTCCGTGCGCTGCTCGCGGCAGGCGTAGGCGCGCGCGACGTGATCGCGATCGTCGGCCCCGAGCACGAGCGAGCGCCGAGCCTGCACGATCGCCTCGGCGCGTTCCGCACCGGGATCGTCCCGGGCGCGTTGCCCGCCACCGAGCAGATCCGCCGCCTCGCGCGCCTGCGTCCGACGGTGCTGTGGATCTATCCGACCGTGCTGTGCGCGATCCTGCACGAGGTCGGCGACCGGTTCGCCGCCGTCTGCCGGCCGCGAATGATGATCACGTCGTCCGAGGTGTTCGATCCGGTGCTGCGCGGGCGCGTCGAAGCGCTCGTCGCTGCGCCGGCGTTCAACTTCTACGGGTCGAACGAAGTCGGGCGCATCGCGCAGGAGTGTCCCGCGCACGACGGGCTGCACGTGAACGCCGACCGGCTGATCGTCGAGGTCGTCGACGCCGAGGGCCGGCCGGCCGACGGAGAAGGAGAGGTGGTCGTGACGAGCCTCGACGCGCATGCGATGCCGTTCCTCCGCTACCGGCTGGGCGACCGCGCGGCGACGATCGGCGGCCCGTGCGCGTGCGGGTCGTCGTTCCCGCGCCTCGCGGCGCCGTCGGGCCGTGCGTGGGAGGTGGTCCGGCTGCCGAGCGGCCGGCGGCTCTCGCCGGTCGCCTTCCAGGTCGTGCTGCGGAGCTTCGGCGGCATCGAGCAGTACCGGATCGTGCAGCGGGCCCTCGACCGGATCGACGTGACGATCGTGCCGGGACGCGCATTCGCGGCGGACGCGCTCGACGCGCTGAAGGCGCGTCTCGCGGCGGCGCTCGGCGAGCCGATCGGGCTCGACGTGGGCCTCTCCGGATTCATGACGCCGGAAGGCCGCAAGTTCAAGGTCTTCGAGTCGAAGCTGCCGCCCGGCGAGTGAGGCGCACGCTCGGGCGGCCTTCCCGGAGGTCGGCGGCGATGCCGGGCGCCTGGTGCCGGCCGCGGTCGACGTTCGCAACCTCGCGCCGTCGTTCCCCTCCCGGTCAGCCCGACGAATCGCGCGGCGTGCCGCCGTCGCCCTTCGAGTCGACGAGCCACCCCCGCAGGCGATCGCCGACCGCGGCCGACGACAGGAGGTCGAGGTGCCCGGTCGACGTCGCGATCCAGCGGCGCGACGCCGGAAAGGCGAGCTCGAGCCGCGGGTCGCGGTGGAGGCCGAGCGCGCTCGCGACCGGAACGAGGCCGTCGCCGCGCATGCCTCGACCGTCCGCGCGCACGCGGTCGGCGAGGCTCGCGGCGATGGCGCAGGCGTCCACGTCGGCGGGCAGCGGCAGCGGGTGGCGCACGAACCGACCGCGCGAGAAGCGGTCCCGGCCGCGCCAGTCGTCGTCCAGCACGCTGCCGTGGCCGAGGTCGGTGATCCCGGCGCTGCGGAGGCGGGCGAGCCGCGCGAACGGCGCGACGTACGGCAGCGCCTCGAGCAGCCGCTGCAGGCCCCGGCCGCCGCGCTCGAGCGGCGAGCCGTGGTGCGGCGTCCCGAGGAAGACCATGCTCCGGAGGATCCCGCGCCAGCGATGCCCCGCGAGCGCGCCGTGATGGGCCGCGCTCCGCGCGACGAGGCCGCCCATGCTGTGGCCGACGATGATCAACCGTGTCGGCGCGACCGGCCAGGCGTCCACGAGCGCGTCGAGCAGGGCCGCGAAGTCCCGTCCGTTGGCCGACACGTGCCGGCCGCTGTTGTAGTGCAGGTAGACGGCCGAGGCGCGGAGGTCGCGCGCGAGCGTCGCCGCGTGGTCGCGGCCCGCGCGCGCCCACTGGAGGTCGTTCATGCACAGCCCGTGCACCGCCACGACGATCGTGGGCGCGGGACGCGGGATGCGCGCCGCCAGCGCCTCGCGCGAGAGATCGAGCGCCGCGCCGTCGCGGCGCAGGCGCATGTCGATGGCGAGCGGGTTGACGGTGTCGGCGAGATAGTCGCCGAGCACGCCGTTGAGCGCGGCCGCGAGCGCTTCGCGCGAAGGCCCGTCCGGCACGTCGCCGACCAGCGGCGCCAGCCGGCCGAGCGCCGCGTCGAGGCCGCCGCCCACGGCGCCCGTGACGCCGCGGACCGCCCGATACACGCGGCCGGTGACCACGTGGACCGCGCGCCCGACCGGACCGGACAGCCGGACCGGCGTGCGCGCGATCCTCGCGTGCAGCGCCTCGACGAGATCGACGATGCCCTGCGTCGCGTCGACGGCGAGGCGGCTCGCCCCGCGCAGGTCGTCGATCCGGCTGCGCTTCGGCGTCGTCAGTGCAGCGGTCCCGCGGGCGCGGGCGCGGCGACGGCCGGCGTCGGCGACGAGTGGTGGCAGACCATGCGCCAGCCGGTCGGCGTGCGCATGAACACGTTGGTCGCGACCGCCATCCCGCGCGAGCTGCCGTCGGCGAGGAACACGTGCTCGATCGCGCTCTGCACGGCGAGCCCGACCGTGTCGATCGCGATCGGCTGCTCGATCCGGAACCGGAGGCGCACGTCGCCGGAGAAGAGCTGCTCCCACGCGTTGCGGATCGCCTCGAAGCCGACGAGGCGCGTTCCGCCCGGGTGGATGCAGACGATCTCCTCGTCGTCCGCCCAGGTCGCCATCATCGCATCGAGGTCGCGGGCCTCGAACGCCTGGTAGAACGCGAGCGCCGCGTCCTGCGGCGTCGTGTAGATCGGGGGCGTGCGGACCTTGGCCATGGGAGTCAGGGGGCGGGCAGCGTCGAGCGCGTCAGATTGTAGACCAGCTCGGGCGAGAGCTCGCGCATGCAGCGGAAGTGGCCGAGCGGGCACTCGCGCTTGAAGCACGGGCTGCACTCGATCTCGATGCGCGCGATCCGGGCCTGCGGCGACATCGGCGGCGTGTAGGCGGGCGACGACGACCCGAACAGCGCGACGACCGGCACGCCGACCGCGGCGGCCGCGTGCATGAGGCCCGAGTCGTTGCTGACGACGACCGACGCGGCCGACAGGAGGTCGATCGCGGTGCCGAGGTCGGTCCGGCCGGCGAGGTCGCGGATGCGTTGCGCGCTCTCGCCGGCGGCGGCGATCACCGCGTCGGCCGCGAGCTTGTCGTTGGGCGATCCCACGATCCAGACGCGCGCGCCCGCCTCGAGCAGCCGTCGCGCGAGGTCGGCGAAGTGCGTCGGCGGCCAGCGCTTCGCGGGGCCGTACTCGGCGCCCGGGCACAGGATCGCGACCGGGCCCGCGCCCCTGAGCTTCAGCGCGCGGATCGCGGCGTCGCGGTTGGCCGCGTCGGGGACGAGCACCGGCGCGGGGGGCATCGGCACGTTCGTGCCAGGCGGGCCGGCGAGCGCGCAGAAGCGGTCGACGAGGCGCGGGAGCGCCTTGCGGTCGAGCCGGCGCAGGTCGTTCAGGAGCACGTAGCGCGCCTCGCCCCGGTAGCCGCTCCGCCGTGGGATGCCCGCGAGCCAGGGGATCAGCGCCGACTTCCAGCTCATCGGCAGCACGAACGCGCGCGCGTAGCGCTCGCGCTTCAGCTCGGAGGCGATGCGCCGGCGGGTGGCGAGGTCGAAGCGGCCGTGCGCGATCGGGTTCTCGACGATGCGCCGGATGCCGCGCATGCGCCGGTAGACCGGCGCGCACCACGGCGGCGCGAGCACGTCGACCGACGCTTCCTCGTAGGGCTCGCGCAGCAGCGAGACCAGCGGCTCGGCCAGGATCGCGTCGCCGACCCACGAGGGCGCGACGATCAGCGTGCGGTCCATCGGGCGGGGGCGCGGGACCGCGTGGATCGACGATCAGTGGTGGCCGCCGGGGCCGACGCCGCCCTTGAGCCGGTAGCGCGTGCCGCAGTACGGGCAACTCGCCTCGCCGGTCACGTCGAGGTCGAGGTACACGCGCGGGTGCGAGCTCCACAGCGGCATCGCCTTGTTCGGGCAGAACGCCGGGAGGTCCTTCGGGTCGACCTCGACCGCCACGGCGTCGTTCGCGTGCGGCGCGCTCATCGTCACACCTTCGCGAGCCAGTGCTTCTTCGACGCGTTGCGACCGTTCACCGTGTCGAAGAACATCGATTGCAGCTTCGCGGTGACCGGCCCGCGCGTCCCGGCGCCGACCGGCCGCTGGTCGTACTCGCGGATCGGCGTCACCTCGGCGGCCGTGCCGGTGAAGAACGCCTCGTCGGCGACGTACACCTCGTCGCGCGTGATGCGCCGCTCGTGCACGGCGATCCCGAGCTCGCGCGCGAACTCGATGATGGTCTCGCGCGTGATGCCCTCGAGCGCGCCGCCGGCGAGGTCCGGCGTGTGCAGCGCGCCGTTGCGGACGATGAACACGTTCTCGCCCGAGCCCTGGCACAGGAAGCCCTGCGGGTCGAGCAGCATCGCCTCCTCGTAGCCGTCGTGCGTCGCCTCCTGGTTCGCGAGGATCGACACCGGGTAGTTGCCCACGGCCTTCGCCTTGCACATCGTGACGTTCGGGTGGTGGTGCGTGAACGACGAGGTCTTGACGCGGATGCCCTTCTCGATGCCGTCGGCGCCGAGGTAGGCGCCCCAGGGCCACGCGGCGATCGCGACCAGCACCGGATTGGTCTTCGCGGCGACGCCCATCGCGTGGCTGCCGTAGAACACGATCGGACGGATGTAGCAGGAGTCGAGGCCGTTCTTCCGGACGACCGCCTTCTGCGCCTCGTCGATCTCCTCCTTGGCGAACGGGATCTTCATGCCGAAGATCTGCGCCGAGCGGAACAGCCGGTCGGTGTGGTCGCGCAGCCGGAAGATCGCCGGGCCGTCGATCGTGCGGTAGCAGCGGACGCCCTCGAAGACGCCCATCCCGTAGTGCAGCGTGTGGGTGAGCACGTGGGTCGTGGCGTCGCGCCACGGCACCAGCTGTCCGTCGTACCAGATCCAGCCGTCGCGGTCGGCCATCGACATGGAGCGTCTCCTCGGGCGTAAAGGCTGTGCGTGCGAAAGGGGGATCTTACCGCAGCCGCCGCGCCGCCCCGGCGACCCCCGGCCGGGGCTTGCGCGAGGCGCCGCGCAGCGCGCAGAATAGGTCAATTACCATGACCTATTCTGCCGCGCCCGCCCGGCGGCGTCAACGAGGCCCCGATGCCCGACCGCGACCGCCGCGCCGCGCTCGACGCCGCGATCGAGCTCATGTACTTCGGCTACCGCGGCATGGTCGCGATGCCCGACCGGCTGCTCGCCGAGCGCGGGCTCGGCCGCGCCCACCACCGGATCCTGTTCTTCGTCGCACGCCTGAAGCGGCCGACGGTGAGCGAGGTGCAGCGCACGCTCGCGGTCTCGAAGCAGGCGCTGGCGGCGTCGCTCCGCGACCTCAGGCGGCAGGGGCTCGTCGCGTGGGAGCGGGACCGGGCCGACGCCCGCGTCCGCCGCCTCTCGCCGACCCCGGCGGGGCGCGCGCTCGAGGCGCGGCTGTCGGCGCTGCAGCGCCGGCGCTTCGCCGCGATCTTCGGCGCGGGCGCCGCCGCCGACGAGGCCGGGTGGCGGGCGGTGATGCGCAGGCTCGCGGCCGCGGAGCTCGCCGCGTCGGGCCGGGACCTGCGCTGAAGGCCCGGAGGCCGTTACCGCCGCTCGCGCTCGGGGGCGGCGCGGCCCTCTCTGCCGCCGTGCGACGGTCGGCACGCCGCGCGCCCGGGCCGTCCCGCGATCGTCGTCATGCGCCCGCGGCGCCGTCGAGCGTCCACGGCGCGCCGAACACGGCGGCCCACAGCGCGCGCACGTCCGCGCGGCGCGCCTCCTGGGCGGCCGGATCGACGCGCGCGTGCGCCGCGCCGCCCAGCCGGATCGCGTGCTGCGCGCGCCGGAACTCGCGGTAGGCGTCGGCCACGCGCCGGGCGAGCGCCGCATCCACGAGGTCCAGCTCGCCCGCGATGCGCAGGAGCGCGATGTTGCCGAGGTTGCCGCAGAGCCGCGGGTGGTCGTGCGCGTGCGCGAGCACGAGGTACTGGACCGCGAACTCGATGTCGACCATGCCGCCCTCGTCGTGCTTGAGGTCGAAGAGCGCGGTCGGGTTCGGGTGGCCGTCGCGCATCCGCCGGCGCATCGACACGACCTCGCCGGCGAGCTTCGCGCGGTCGCGCGGCAGCCGCAGGATCGCCTCGCGCTCGGCTTCGAACGCCGCGCCGATCGCGGCGTCGCCCGCGCACCAGCGGGCGCGCGTGAGCGCCTGGTGCTCCCAGGTCCATGCCTGCTCGCGCTGGTAGCGCTTGAAGCCGGCGAGCGACGACGCGATCAGGCCCTTCGCGCCGTCCGGACGCAGCCGGAGGTCGGTGTCGTAGAGCTGGCCCGCAGGCGTGTTGCTCGTGAGCCACGTGTTCATGCGCTGCGCGAGCCGCGAGTAGCGCGCGAACGTGCCGTCGGCGTCGGGGTCGTCGGGGGCGACGTCGTAGACGAAGACGATGTCGAGGTCCGACGCATAGCCCAGCTCCTTGCCGCCGAGCTTGCCGTAGCCGATGACCGCGAACCGCGGCGGCGGCGCGCCCTCGCCGGCGACGTACGCCCAGCAGGCGGAGAGCGTCGCGTCGAGGATCACGTCGGCGAGCGCCGACAGGTGGTCCGCGAGCCGCTCGACGGTGAGCTGGCCGGCGAGGTCCTGCGCGAGGAGCCGGAACGACTGCGCGTGCTGGAAGTGGCGCAGCGCGTCCATCTCGCGCTCCTGGTCGCCGGCGTTCTCGGCGAGCATGCGCTTCAACTCGGCGCGCCACGCGGCCGGGTCGGGCTCCTCCATCAGCGCGCGCGCGTCGAGCAGCTCGTCGAGCAGGATCGGGTGGCGCGTCAGGTAGTCCGCCGCCCACGCCGACGCTCCCATGAGCCCCGCGAGGCGCGGCACGAGCGGCGGATGCTCGATGACGAGCGCGAGGTAGGCGCTGCGCCGGGCGACCGCCTCGAGCAGGCCGAACAGGCGCAGGAACGTCGCCTGCGCGCCCTCGGCGCCCGGGCTTGCCGCGGCGGCGGCGAGCATCCGCGGCACGAGCACGTCGAAGCGCTCCCTCGACTGCGCCGGCAGCGCCGCGTAGCGCGATCCCGCGCGCGCGCGGGCGAGCGTGCCGAGGAGCGTCGCCGGGTCCGCGAAGCCGGCCGCTGCGAGCGCCGCGGCGTGCTCGCCGGCGGCATCGGGCGCATCCCAGACGGCGCGCCACGCGCCTTCGGCGCCCTCGTCGGACGGCGCCTCGGCGCCGAACACCGACGCGAACTGGCGGCCGGCCTCGCGCCGGTGGACGTCGAGGGCGGCGCGGAACGCGCGCTCGCCGTCGAAGCGCATCGCACGGGCGAGCGCGTCGAGCTCGGCCGGATCGTCGGGCAGCGATTGCGTCTGGTGGTCGTCGCGGTACTGGAGCCGGTGCTCGGTGTCGCGCAGGAACGCGTAGGCGGCGTCGAGCGCCGCGGCGGCCGACTCGGGCAGGTGCCCGCGCGAGGCCAGCGCCGCGAGGGCGGCGCGCGTGTTGCGGATGCGCAGCCCCGGCTCGCGCCCGCCGCGCACGATCTGCATCGCCTGGACGATGAACTCGATCTCGCGGATGCCGCCGGGGCCGAGCTTGATGTTCTCGCGGGCGTCGCGCCGCGCGGCCTGCTCGCGGATCTGGCGGTGGACGTCGCGCAGTCCCGCGTAGGCGTCGTAGTCGAGGTACTTGCGGTAGACGAACGGCGCGACGATCGCATCGAGCTCGGCGGACGACGCGCCGGTCAGCGCGCGCGCCTTGAGCCACGCGTAGCGCTCCCAGGCGCGCCCCTGCGTGACGAGGTAGTTCTCGAGCGCCGCGTAGGACACCGACAGCGGCCCGCTGTCGCCGTAGGGGCGCAGGCGCATGTCGACGCGGAACACGAAGCCGTCGGCGGTCGTCTCGTCGAGGAGCGCGATCACGCGGCGCCCGAGCCGGTCGAAGAACTCGCGGTTCGCGATCGCGCGCCGCCCGTCGGTCTCGCCTTCCTCGGGATAGACGAACACGAGGTCGACGTCCGACGACACGTTGAGCTCCGCGCCGCCGAGCTTCCCCATGCCGACGACGACGAGCGGCTGCGGGGCGCCGGACTCCGCCCCCCGCGGCTCGCCGTGCGCCGCCACGAGATCGCGGCGCGCCGCGTCGACCGCGGCGCCGGCCGCGAGCTCCGCGAGCGTGGTGACCGCGCCGCAGACCTCTTCGAGCGTCGCGCGGCCGGTGAGGTCGCGGGCGAGCGTGTGGACCATCACGCGGGCGCGGAGCGCCCGGAGCGCCGCGCCCAGCGCGGTTGCGGCGTCGGCGGCGGCGGTCGCGGCCGCGATCGTGGCCCTCGCGCCCGCCCAGTCGAACGGCGCGTCGAGCGTCGCGTCGATCTCGGCGCGAAGCTCCGGGCGCGCGTCCACGGTCCGGCGGGCGTAGTGGCTGAACGCCAGCGCGTGGTCGAGGTCCATCGGGAGGGGGAGCGGGGAAGGGGAACCGGGGCGGTCGCCCGGGGTCGATCCGTTACACTGTGCCTCCGGGCCCGCCCATTATGCCTGCCGCGAACGAATCCGACGCAGCGACGCCTCGGCCGCGCTCGCTCGCCGCGAGGCTCGCGGGCCACGCGGGGCTCGTCGTCGCCGCGTTCGTGGCGCTGGCCTGCGCCGTGCTGCTCGTCACGCGCTTCGTGGTGCTGCCGCGCGTCGAGAACTGGCGTCCCGAGATCGCCGAGCGGCTGACACAGGCGCTCGGGGTGCCCGTGACGATCGACGGGATCTCGACCGGCTGGGACGGCTGGAACCCGAAGGTCGTCGTGACCGGCGTCACCGTGAGCGATCGCGTCGGAGCCGCGGGGCGCCCGCTGCTCGAGCTGCCGCGCGTCGACGCGACGATCTCCTGGTGGTCGCTGCCGCTCGCCGACCTCTCGCTCAAGGAGCTGGCGATCGACGGGCCGAACCTCGCGATCCGCCGCGACCCGGCCGGGCGCATCCACGTCGCGGGCCTCGAGATCGATCCCGAGGCCGCGGGCGACGACACGCGGCTCGTCGACTGGGTGCTGCGCCAGCGCCGGATCGTCGTGCGCGACGCGCTGATCCTGTGGACCGACGAGCGCCGGCGCGCGCCGCAGCTCGTGCTCGACCGCGTGCAGTTCCGCCTCGAGCATCCGCTGGGCACGCGCCGCCACCGGATCGGGCTCACCGGCGTCCCGCCACCCGAGGTCGCCGCGCCGATCGACCTGCGCGGCGAGTTCACCGACCTCGTCAGCCACGACCTCGCGAAGATGCAGGCGCGCGCGTACCTGCGCCTCGACTACGCGGACATCGCGGCGTGGTCCGAGTGGATTCCGCTGCCGGTCGAGGTGGCCGACGGGCGCGGCGCGGTCCGGATGTGGGCGGAGTTCGCCGGCGGCGCCGTGCGCGCGATGACCGCGGACGTCGAGCTGGTCGACGTCGACACGCGGCTCGCGCCGTCGCTGCCGCGGCTCGCGCTCGCGAGCGTCCACGGCCGCGCCACCTGGCAGAGCGACGCGGCGACGCGCAAGTTCACGACCGACGATCTCGCGCTCGTCGCGCGAAACGGCGCCGCGATCGCGCCGATCGACTTCGTCTACGAGGCGGTCGTCGGCGAGGACGGCGCCGTCCGCAGCGGCCGGGCCACCGCGAACGTGATCGAGCTCGCGCCGCTCGCTGCGCTCGCCGCGAGCCTGCCGATGCCGGCGGCGTGGCGCGATGACCTCGCGCGCTACGCGCCGCGCGGGACGCTGCGCGGCGCCCGCTATCGCTGGGAGGGACCGCCGGACGCGCCGACCTCCTACGCGGCCGAAGGCGAGGCGATCGACATCGGCTTCGCCGCGAGCGGCGCGGCGCCCGGCGTGACCGGGCTGTCGGCGAAGGTCCAGGCGGACGAGCGCGGCGGCAGCGCGAAGCTCGGCGGCCGGGCGATGACGGTGTCGCTGCCGCAGGCGCACGCGTCCCCGATCGCGCTCGATTCGCTCGCCGGCACCGTGCGCTGGCGTCTCGCGGGGACGGACAGCGAGGTCGCGCTGGACGGGGTCTCGTTCGCGAACGCCGACCTCGCCGGCAGCGCGAGCGGCGCCTGGCGCCCGGCGAAGGCCGGGCCCGGCGTCGTCGACCTGAAGGCGGAGTTCACGCGCGCAGACGCGCGCGGGCTGCAGCGGTACCTGCCGGCCGGGCTCGACCCGGCGGTGCGCGACTGGCTGCGCGAGGCGCTGGTCGCGGGCGCGACGAACGATGCGCGGCTCGTGCTGAAGGGCGACCTCGCGCAGTTCCCGTTCGCCGACCCGAAGCAGGGGACGTTCTCGCTCGCGATCAGGGTGCAGCGAGCGACGCTCGCCTACGCGCCCGGCTGGCCCGCGATCACCGACCTCGCCGCCGACGTCCGGTTCGACGGCGCGAGGCTCGCGATCGACGCCTCCACCGGGCGGATCTACGGCGCGCAGATCGGGCGCACGAAGATCGCGATCGACAACCTGCTCGCCGACGTCGCGCACCTCAAGGTCGACGGCGAGGCGAGCGGGCCCACCGCCGAGTTCCTGCACTTCGTCGAGACGAGCCCGGTCGCCGCCTGGACCGGGCACGCGCTCGACGGCGCGCAGGCGACCGGCAACGGCGCGCTCAGGCTGCGCTTCGACCTCCCGCTCTCGCGACCCGGCGAGGTGGCGGTCGCCGGCGAGTACGCGCTCGCGACGAACCAGCTCCGCCTCCCCGGCGTGCCGGTGCTCTCGCAGGTCGACGGGAAGGTCGCGTTCACCGAGCAGGGGACGACCGCGCGCGACCTCGCCGCCGAGGTCTACGGCGGGCCCGCGAAGATCTCGCTCGCGTCGGCCGACGGCGGCCTCAGGGTGAACGCGCAGGGCACCGTGAACCTGCTCGCGCTCCGGAACGACCTGCCCGACGCGCTCGCCGACCGCATCTCGGGGACGACCGACTGGACCCTCGCGCTCGATACGCGGCCGTCCGGCACGCAGTGGACGCTCGAGTCGACGCTGCGCGGCGCGACGATCGACCTGCCGGCGCCGGCGGGGAAGGCGGCGCCCGACGCGCTCGCGCTGCGCATCGAGCGCAAGCCGGACGCCCGGGGTGCGGCCGACGCGATCGCGATCGACCTCCAGCACGTGGGTCGCGTGCTCGTCGGTCGGCGGCTCGGCGGCCCGGCGCCGGTCGCCGAGCGCGTGCTCGTGCTCGTCGGACGGGCGGCGACGCAGCCCGCCGACAACGACCGGGCCGGTGTCTGGATCCGCGGCGACCTGCCGTCGCTCGACGTCGACGAATGGGTCGCCGTGAAGGCGCGCGCGCAGGCGCGCTCGGTGTCGTCCGCCCCCGGCCCCGCGATCCGCGGCGTCGACCTCGACACCGGCGTGCTCGAGGCGTTCGACCGGCGGCTCAACGACGTCAGGCTGTCGGCGCGGTCGACCGGCGACGACTGGCGGATCCAGATCGCCTCGCGCGAGGCGGTGGGGACCGCCGACTGGCGCGCGGCGACGCCCGCGGCGCCGAGCGGGCGCATCGTCGCGAGGCTCACGCGCCTCTCGGTGCCGGAAGCGGGCGACGTCGCGCCCGCGCCGGCGCCCGAGCTGCGCAAGGAGGGCGAGGCGAACCCGTGGCCCGAGCTCGACGTGCAGAGCGCGTCGCTCGTCTCGAAGGGGCGCGACCTCGGCCGCTTCGAGATGGTCGCGAAGCCGCAGGCGGCCGACTGGCGCATCGAGAAGCTCGTGCTCTCGAGCGACGCGGGGCGCGTGCAGGCCGACGGATGGTGGCGCGCGGCGGGTCGCGCGCAGGCGACGCGGCTCGACGTCGGGCTCGACACGCCGGAGGCCGGCGCGATGCTCAAGCGCTTCGGGTTCGCCGACCTGATGCGCGGCGCGCCGACGACGATCAGGGGCCAGCTCGAGTGGCCGGGCGCGCCGTCGGACTACGACCCGACGAAGCTCTCCGGCGCGCTGCGCGTCGAGGTCGGCCCCGGCCAGTTCACGCAGATCGACCCGGGCGTCGGCAAGCTCCTGGGCGTGCTCTCGCTGCAGGCGCTGCCGCGGCGCATCGCGCTCGACTTCCGCGACGTGTTCACCGAAGGCTTCGCGTTCGACCGGATCCAGGGCAACGTGAAGGTCGTGCACGGCGTGATCACGACCGACGACCTGCAGCTCGTGGGGCCCGCGGCGCGCGTCGACATCACCGGCGAGGCGAACCTCGCGCTGGAGACGCAGAAGCTCGCGGTGCGCGTGCTGCCGTCGCTCTCCTCGACGCTCTCGACCGGGGCCGGCGCCGCGGCGATGCTGCTGCTCGCGGCGAATCCGCTCGTCGCCGCCGCGGTGGGCGCGGGGACGCTGCTCGCGCAGAAGGTGATGAAGGACCCGATCGAGCAGATCTTCGCGTACGACTATCGCGTGACCGGTTCGTGGGGCGATCCGGTCGTCGAGCGCGTCGGCGCCCGAGCGGTCGCGGGCCCGACGGTCGCCGCGGGCACGGCCCCGGTGGCCCCCGCCCAGCCCGCACCGGCTCCGGCGGCGCCCGCCGCCGCGCAGCCCTCTCCCGCGGCGCCCGCGCCGGGCGCGGCCAGGTGAGCGGGCATCGCGTGGTCCCGCCGCCCTTCGGCGTCGCCGCGGTCCAGATGGTCTCCGGCGGCGACGTCGCCGCGAACCTCGCGCAGGCCGGGACGCTCGCCGCGGAGGCGGCGCGCGCGGGTGCGTCGCTGGTGCTGCTGCCCGAGTACTTCGGGATCCTGGGCGCGCGCGCCACCGACAAGGTGCGGCTCGCCGAGCGCGACGGCGACGGCCCGCAGCAGGCGTTCCTCGCGCGCACCGCGCGCGAGCTGGGCGTCGTGCTGATCGGCGGCAGCGTGCCGATCGCGACGGCGGATCCGTCGCGCGTGCGCAGCGCCTGCCTCGCCTATGGCCCGGGAGGCGAGCGGCTCGCGCGCTACGACAAGATCCACCTGTTCCGATTCGCGCACGGCGACGAGGCCTACGACGAGACGCGGACGATCGAGCGCGGCGGCGAGGTCGTCGCGTTCGAAGCGCCGTTCGGGCGCATCGGGCTGTCGATCTGCTACGACCTGCGCTTTCCCGAGCTCTACCGGGCGCTGGGCGACTGCTCGCTCGTCTGCGTTCCCTCGGCGTTCACGTGGACGACCGGCAGCGCGCACTGGCACCTGCTGCTTCGCGCGCGCGCGGTCGAGAACCAGACGTTCGTCCTCGCGGCCGCGCAGGGCGGCGTGCACGCGAACGGGCGGCGCACGTTCGGCCACTCGATGCTGGTCGATCCCTGGGGGGAGGTGGTCGCCGAGCGCGTCGAGGACGGACCCGGCGTCGTCTCCGGCCGCTGCGATCCGGCGCGGACCGCCGAGGTGCGCGCGAGGCTGCCGGCGCATGACCACCGGGTGATCTGATCGCGCCGCGGTGGGTCGGGCTTCAGCCCGACGCCTTTCGCTTCGCATCGCGCGGACCCCGTCGGACTGAAGTCCGACCCACACAAAGGCGCGCGACACGCGTTCAGGGCGCCGTCTTCAGCCCCTCCTTCGCCATCAGCTCGACCAGCCGCGTCCGCTCCGCCTTGAGCCCGCGCAGGAACTCGGTCGCGTCGCCGTAGTGCCGCAACGCGTACTGCTGGGCGACCACGCCGCCGCCTTCGCGCCTGCCGTAGCGGAACAGGTTGAACTCGGTGAACGAGCGGTCGGAAGGCCACGTGATGAAGTCGACGATCACCTCGCCGGTCGACGGATTCCTGATGATCGACGAGGGCGCGTCGGGGTTCTGCTGCCTCAACGCGCGCAGGAGGCCCGTGGCGAGGACCATCGGGTCGGCGTGCGTCGGGTACTCGCGGATCGAGGCGAGCCGCGTCCAGCGCGGGATCGGCTCGCCCTGCGGCACGAACTCGCGCCAGGTCTCGACCGGCGTGCCGCCCTGCGCTGCCTGCTGGAGGCGCTTGCCGTCGAAGGCGACGGCCTTCGCGCCGGGGAACCCGTCGAGCGCGTGCGCGGCCATGGCGGCGAGCGCGATGGATGCGGCGACGGCGAGGCGGGCGAGCGAGGCGCGCGTCATCGGCGGGGTTCCCGTGCGCACGGGTCAGCGCCCCTGCAGCAGCACCAGCACCGCGCCGCCGCCGCCCGCGTGCTGCGGCGCCTCGCAGTACGCGAGCACCTCGTCCCGGCGGGCGAGCCAGCGGCGCACCTTGCCCTTCAGCACCGGCTCGCGGTTGGGCGACGTGAGCCCCTTGCCGTGGATCACGCGCACGCAGCGCATGCCGGCCGAGCGCGCCTCGGCGAGGAAGTCGGCGAGCGCATCGCGCGCCTCCTCCGAGTCGTGGCCGTGCAGGTCGATCTCCGCCTGGACCTTCCAGTGGCCGCGGCGCAGCTTCGAGAGGACGTCGGTGCCGATCCCGGCGCGCAGGTAGGTCTGCTCGCCCTCCGGCTCCTGGCCGATGTCCCAGGTCTGCGGGGCGGGCTCGTCGCCGTACTTGGACGCTTCGAGCGCGTCGCGCTCGTCGGCGATCCGGTGGCGGGGCACCGGGGCGGGCGGGGGAGGAGCGACCTGCGCCTTGTTGACCGGCTTGATCCGCGCGACGCCGGCGAACGCCGCCTCGAGGTCGACGTCGCCCTCCGCGTGCTTCGAGGCCGCGACCGCGCGGCGGGGCGAGGGCGCCGGGCTGCTCGACGCCGCGGCGGCGGGCGCGGCCGCGCCCTTGACGGGCTTCTCCTGCGCGCGAGGCTCCGACGCGCGCTTCGCTTCGATCAGCGTCCGGAGGTCCGCGAGCTTGGCCATGCGCAGGCGGCGTGCGGTCAGACGTGCCCGAGATAGGCTTCCGCGTCGAGCGCCGCCATGCACCCGGTGCCCGCCGAGGTCACGGCCTGCCGGTAGACGTGGTCGGCGACGTCGCCGGCGGCGAACACGCCCGGCACGCTCGTGGCGGTCGCATTGCCCTCGGTCCCGCTCTTCACCTTGATGTAGCCGCCCGCCATCTCGAGCTGGCCCTCGAAGATCTGCGTGTTCGGCGTGTGGCCGATCGCGACGAACAGGCCGGGCGCCGCGATCTCCTGCGTCGCGCCGCTGTCGCGGTGCTTCACGCGCACCCCGGTGACGCCGGAATCGTCGCCCAGCACTTCGTCGACCACGTGGTTCCAGACCACGCGGACGTTGCCGCCGGGCTTCGTCTTCGCCATCAGCTTGTCGACGAGGATCGCCTCGGCGCGGAAGCGGTCGCGGCGGTGGACGACGGTGACCGACTTCGCGAGGTTGGACAGGTAGAGCGCCTCCTCGACCGCGGTGTTGCCGCCGCCGACGACGATCACGTCCTGGTTCTTGTAGAAGAAGCCGTCGCAGGTCGCGCACGCCGACACGCCCTTGCCCATGTAGCGCTCCTCGGACGGGAGTCCGAGATAGCGCGCCGAGGCGCCGGTCGCGACGATCAGCGCGTCGCAGGTGTAGCTGCCGTTGTCGCCCTCGAGCGAGTACGGGCGCTTGCCGAGGTCGACCTCGTGGATGTGGTCGAACACGATCTCCGTGTCGAACCGCTCGGCGTGGCGCTGGAAGCGGGCCATCAGGTCCGGGCCCTGCACGCCGTCGACGTCGGCCGGCCAGTTGTCGACCTCGGTCGTCGTCATCAGCTGGCCGCCCTGCGCGAGGCCGGTGATCAGCACCGGCTTCAGGTTCGCGCGCGCGGCGTATACTGCCGCCGAGTACCCGGCGGGGCCGGAGCCGAGGATCAGGAGTCGGGCGTGCCTGGTGCTCATCTTCCTTGCTCGCTTTCTCGAAGAGGCGCGATTCTACCGGTAGATCGGGGTGCGCTACGCGCGCCGCAACCCCGTCGGCCGGGTGTGCAGCCGGCTCCGGGCCGCGCCGTTCCGTGTATAATGTGCTGCATGAAATGCGTGCGGCAACGCGATGTTTTTCAATAAGAATTCTATCGCATCCGGGCGTGGCGCCGTGGCGCGCCGCGCCCCCGAGCCGCTGTCGCCGCGGTTCGCACGCCTCGTGCGCGAGTCGATCTGGTTCGCGATCGTCGCGCTGCTCGCCTATGTCGCGCTGATCCTCGCGTCGTACACGCCGGGCGACCCGGCGTGGTCGACCTCGGGCAGCGGCGCGCCGATCGGCAACCGCGGCGGGGCGATCGGCGCGTGGCTCGCCGACCTGTTGCTCTACCTGTTCGGGCTGTCCGCCTGGTGGTTCGTGGTTGCGGGCGTCGCGATCGCGATCGCGTCGTTCCGGCGCATTGCGCACCCGGGGCTCGAGTCGGACCACCCGCGCTCGCTCGGCGCGCTCGGATTCGCGCTCGTGCTCGTGGCGAGCTCGGCGATCGAGGCGCTGCGGTTCTGGAAGGTCGCGGCGAAGCTGCCGCTGGGTCCCGGCGGCGCGATCGGCGAGGCGCTCGGGGCGCTCTTCGCCCGGGCGCTCGGCGACAACGGCGCAACGCTGCTCCTGCTCGCGGCGTTCCTGGCCGGCTTCTCGCTGTTCTCCGGGATGTCGTGGCTGAAGCTCATGGAGCGGATCGGCGCGGCGCTCGAGGGACTCGTCGCGTGGGTGCGCCGCAAGCGCGAGGAGCGGATCGACCGGCGCATCGGCGAGCAGGCGACGCTCGAGCGGGAGGCGCTCGTCGAGCGCACGCGCGAGACCGAGGTGGTGCGCGAGCCGGTCGTCGTCGTGCCGCCGCCGCCCCCGCCGCCGAAGTCCGAGCGCGTGGTGAAGGAGAAGCAGCGGCCGCTGTTCACCGACATGCCCGATTCGCCGCTGCCGGCGCTCGCGCTGCTCGAGGATGCGCCGGCGGCGACCGAGAGCGTGTCCGCCGAGACGCTCGAGTTCACCTCGCGGCTGATCGAGCGGAAGCTCGCCGACTTCGGCGTGGCGGTCAAGGTGCTCGCCGCCTATCCGGGGCCGGTGATCACCCGCTACGAGATCGAGCCCGCGGTCGGCGTCAAGGGCAGCCAGATCGTCAACCTCGTGAAGGATCTCGCGCGCGCGCTGTCGGTCGTCTCGATCCGCGTGGTCGAGACGATCCCCGGCAAGAGCTGCATGGCGCTCGAGCTGCCGAACGCGAAGCGCCAGACGGTGCGCCTGGTCGAGATCCTGGCCTCCTCCGTCTACCACGACGCGCCCGGCCGGCTCACGCTCGCGCTCGGCAAGGACATCGCGGGGAAGCCCGTCGTCGTCGACCTCGCGCGGATGCCGCACCTGATGGTCGCGGGCACGACCGGCTCCGGCAAGTCGGTCGCGGTCAACGCGATGATCCTGTCGCTCCTCTACAAGGCCGAGCCGCGCGAGGTGCGGCTGATCCTCGTCGACCCGAAGATGCTCGAGCTCTCGGTCTACGAGGGGATCCCGCACCTGCTCGCGCCGGTCGTCACCGACATGAAGCTCGCACCCAACGCGCTCGCCTGGTGCGTGGGCGAGATGGAGCGGCGCTACCGGATCATGAGCCGGCTCGGGGTGCGCAACCTCGCCGGCTACAACCAGAAGATCGCCGACGCGAAGAAGGCCGGGAAGCCGATCGCGAACCCGGTCTCGCTCACGCCCGAGTCGCCCGAGCCGCTCGAGGAGATGCCGCTCATCGTCGTCGTCGTCGACGAGCTCGCCGACCTGATGATGGTGAGCGGCAAGAAGATCGAGGAGCTGATCGCGCGGATCGCGCAGAAGGCGCGCGCCGCCGGCATCCACCTGATCCTCGCGACGCAGCGGCCCTCGGTCGACGTGATCACCGGCCTCATCAAGGCGAACATCCCGTCGCGCATCGCGTTCCAGGTCGCGAGCAAGGTCGACTCGCGCACGATCCTCGACCAGATGGGCGCCGAGGCGCTGCTGGGGCAGGGCGACATGCTCTACCTGCCGCCGGGCACCGGCTACCCGCTGCGCGTGCACGGCGCGTTCGTGTCCGACGGCGAGGTCCACCGCGTGGTCGAGCACCTGCGCTCGCTCGGGCAGCCGCAGTACGTCGAGGGCGTCCTCGAGGGCGGGACCGCGGAGGGCGACGAGGGGGTCTCGCTCGAAGGCGGCGACGCCGAGTCCGACCCGATGTACGACCAGGCGGTGGCGGTCGTCGTGAAGACGCGCCGGCCGTCGATCTCGCTCGTGCAGCGGCACCTGCGGATCGGCTACAACCGCGCCGCGCGGCTGATCGAGCAGATGGAGCGCGCGGGGCTCGTCTCGCCGATGCAGGCGAACGGCAACCGCGAGGTGCTCGCGCCCGCGCCGAAGGAATGACCGACCCGGCGAAGCCGCGTCGGGCTGAAGCCCGACCCACGACCACTGAAGCTCGACCCACGACCACTCACCGTGGGTCGGGCTTCAGCCCGACGCTCTTCCTGATGCTGGCCCTGTTGCTGCCCGCGCCCGCCGTCGCCGGCCCGGTCGAGGTCTACCGCGAGGGCGACCGCTGGTGCCCGCGCAACGTGCCGCCGGGCTCGCCGCGGATCGACCAGAAGGCCGCCGAGCGCGTCGCGCTCAAGCTCGTCCCGGACGATTTCTGCGGGCCGAGCGACTCGGTCGCCGGCTGCGACGTCGTGACCGAGAACTTCTACGACTCGTGGCGGGTCTACGTGCACCAGTACCACCGGCGGCCGAACGCGAAGGACTGGGCCGCGCTGACGCACACCTACGTGATCCTCGATCCGATCGGCAACTGCCTCGCCAACATCCCGGGCACCGAGCCCGGCGCACCGCGATGAACGCCGCGAAGGCGCTGCTCGTCCTCGCGGTCGCGATCGCACCGGCCGCCGCCGACGCCGGCGGCATCGACGAGCTGCACGCGTTCCTCGACGGCGCGAAGAACGGCCGGGCGACGTTCACGCAGACCGTCGTCGCGCGGAGCGGCCGCGCGCCGCAGGCCTCGTCGGGGACGTTCGCGTTCGCGCGTCCCGGCAGGTTCCGCTGGAGCTACGAGAAGCCCTACGAGCAACTCGTGGTCGGCGACGGCGCGCGCGTCTGGGTCTACGACCGGGACCTGAACCAGGTGATCGTGCGCGAGCTCGACGCGGCGCTCGGCGCGACGCCCGCCGCGCTGCTCGCGGGCGACAACGCGCTCGAGAAGAACTTCTCGCTGGTCGACGCCGGCGCCGCGGACGGCCTCGCGTGGGTCGAGGCGACGCCGAAGTCGGCCGACTCGACGTTCACGAAGGTGCGGATCGGCTTTCGCGGCGGGCTGCCGCGCGAGATGGAGCTCGTCGACGCGTTCGGCCAGACGACGCGCCTCCGGTTCGACGCGTTCGAGCGCAACGTCGCGATTCCCGCCGGCGAGTTCCGTTTCGCGCCGCCGCCGGGGGCGGACGTCGTGCAGGCGCCGCGCGCGGCCCGGTAGGCCCGGCCGGCCCCGCGCGCCCGCCTCAGGGCAGCGCGATCCCGCGCTCGGCGAGCACCTTGCGCGCGCGATCCGGGTAGTCGGTGATGAGGCCGTCGACGCCCAGGTCGATCGCCCGGGTCATTTCGGCGGGATCGTTCAACGTCCACGCGAGCACCTTCAGGCCGAGCGCGCGGGCCTCGCGGACGAGCTCGGCCGTGAGGCTCGCCGAATTCGCCGACCAGATCGCGCAGCCCGCCGCCTTCACGAGGCGCGGGAGCGAGTGGCCGTGCTCGGCCGGCACGAGCCCGGCCTGCCACGGCGAGCGGCCGGACGCGTCGGGCTTGACCGTGTCGAAGTTCGGGAACTGGGCGGTGAGGCACGCCGTCTCGAGCTCCGGCGCGACGCGCTTCGCGATCACGACCGTGCGCCAGTCGAACGACTGCAGCGTCGTGCGGTCGACCATGCCCGCCTTGCGGATCTCGGCGAGCGCGAGGTCGACGAAGGTTTCCGGGGCGACTACGGTGTCGCCCGAGGTGGGCGTGATCTTCGTCTCGAGGTTGAAGCGCACCTTCGGGTCGCGCGCGTTCGCGAACGCGAAGAGCTCGGCGAGCGTGGGGACGCGCTCGCCGTCGCGCGCGAGCTGCAGCGGCCACTGCTTGCCGTAGGAGGTCGACGGGTTGACGCGGCCGACGTCGTAGGTCTTGAGCTCGGCGAGCGTGAGCGTGCGGATCGCCGGGCCGCGCGCGGCGAGCCAGAAGCCGCTCGGCGCGCGGACCAGCGCCGGATTGAGGTCGGGGTCGTGCGAGATCACGACGACGCCGTCCTTCGTGACCGCGAGATCGGTCTCGAGCGTCGTGACGCCGATCTCGAGCGCCTTGCCGAACGCCGCGAGCGTGTTCTCGGGCAGGTGCCCGCGCGCGCCGCGGTGTCCCTGCAGGTCGAAGGCGGCCGCAGGGAGGGCCAGCGCGAGCGCGGCGGCGAGAAGGACGGTTCGGAAGGAGGCCATCGGTCTCTCCGGTTCAGCGTCCGTCGAGGAACGCGGCGATGCCGGGATTCGCGCGCAGGGCGGCGAGCGCGGCTTGGTCGGGCAGCTCGGGCTTGTCGCGCACGGCGTCGACCATGCACAGGAATCCGAGGGGGGCGTCGGGCGCCGCGCGGAACTGGTGCCAGGTCCCCGGCGGCACCGTGACGAGGTCGTGCTCGTGGACCGCGTGGACCGCATCGCCGACGAGGCAGCGGCCGCGCCCGCGCAGGACCAGCACCGCGTGTACGTGCGCGTGGCGCTCGAGCGTCGAGTGCCCGCCGGGCGCGACTTCGAAGTAGCGCAGCTCGCCCGCCAGGTCGTCGCGGCGGAACAGCGTCTGGCGCGTGACGTCGCGGAACGGCGAGGCGGGATCCGACTTGTAGGCGAGCAGGTCGACCGCCTCCCACCGGTAGGCGGAGCGCTCGTCGGTCGCGGGATTGCCGGTCCCGCGCGGCGGGACGAAGCGGCGGATCGTCGGTGTCGTCACGCTCGAGCCTCTCCCGGGGTCGCGGCGGTCCGCGACGGACGCGCTGCGGCGACGAACGCGCGGCAGCGCATCTCGAGCCCGTCGCCCGCGGCGAGCAGGCTGCCGCCGATTAGGAGCATCGCGTCGTCGCCGAAGGCTTCGCGCAGCTCGGGGACGCGCTCGACGTTCATGCCTCCCGCCGGCACCGGCAGCGCCGGCGCGAGCCCGCCCCACGGCTCGCGCGCCGCGCGAGCGATCGCGGCGCAGGTGTCGTGCGAATAGCCGAAACGGCCGCCGGCGTTCGGGAAGATCGTCGCGTCGGCGCCGAACAGCCGGAACAGGCGGCCGAGCAGGAGCGGCGGCGCGATGCGCCCCATGCCGGCGAGCGCCGGATGCGCGAGGATCGGCACGCCCGCCTCGCGCGCGACGGCCGCGAGCGTCGACACGCCGCTCACCATCGGCGCGATCAGGAACGCGCCGGCGCCCTCGCCCCGGGCGACGCGCATCCGCGCGCGCATCGCGTCGAGGCTTCCGGTCAGGCTGGGCGCATAGATCGTGCGACCGCCGGTCTCGCGGTTGGCGGCGTCGATGGCGCGCCGGACCGCCGCGACGCGCGCGGCGAACGGCGCGCTCGCCTGGTCGGCGAGGCCGTGGTCGTCCTTGATCACGTCGACGCCCGCGCGCGCGAGCGTGCCGGCGAGCGAGGCGAGCGCCCGGGCGTCGAGCCCGAGGGGCTTGAGCGCGGAGCAGGTGAGCGGGCGGCCGCGGGCGCCGACCGCGTCGCGCCATCCCGCGATGCCGAACCGGGGGCCGCCGAACGCCGCGGCGAGTCCGGCCGGCATCTCGACGTCGACGAGCTCGACGTCGTCGTGCAGCGAGCTGTTGCCGAACAGCATGTTCATGAGCTGGCCCGGCTCGCCGCAGGTCGTCTCGAACGCGATCTCGAGGCGGACGTCGTGGCGGCCGTCCCCGCGCGGCGCGATCGACGCCACTCGCGCCACGACCTCGTCGCGCACGCGGGCGTCGCCGACCGCCGCGAGCGGCACCTCGACGCTCTGCTCGAGCGCGAGCGCGTCGGCGCGCGCGGCGACCGACGCCGGATCGGCGCGCACGGCATAACGGGCGTTGAGGCGGGGTTCGCTCATGGCCGGGGAGGGCGGTTCGAGATTGTAGCGGCCGGCGCCGGGGGCTTCGCTATCATGTCCGTTCGTCCGCGACCTCCCCGTGACCGACCTCTTCGCCCCGCCGCCGCCTTCGGCCGCGCCGCTCGCCGAGCGCCTGCGCCCGCGCACGATCGCCGAGGTCGTCGGGCAGCGGCACCTGCTCGGCCCCGGCAAGCCGCTGGCGGTGGCGTTCCACGCGGGCAAGCTCCACTCGATGATCCTGTGGGGGCCGCCGGGCGTCGGCAAGACGACGCTCGCGCGGCTGACGGCCGATGCGTTCAACGCCGAGTTCGTCGCGATCTCGGCCGTGCTCGCGGGAGTGAAGGAGATCCGCGACGCGGTCGCGCGGGCCGAGCTCACGCGCGCGCAGTCGGGCCGGCCGACGATCCTGTTCGTCGACGAGGTGCACCGGTTCAACAAGGCCCAGCAGGACGCGTTCCTGCCCTGGGTCGAGCAGGGGCTCCTCACGTTCATCGGCGCGACGACCGAGAACCCGTCGTTCGAGGTCAACTCGGCGCTGCTCTCCCGGGCGGCGGTCTACGTGCTGGAGCCGCTCCCGGAGGACGATCTCGCCGAGCTCTTCGCGCGCGCGGTCGCCGCCGCGATGCCGTCGACGCCGATCGACGAGGCGGCCCGCGACGCGCTGGTCGCGTACGCCGACGGCGACGGGCGGCGCCTCATCAACCTCGTCGAGCAGCTCGCGACCGCGGCGGCCGACGCGGGGCGACGCGCGGTCGACCTCGCGTTCGTCGAGCAGACGATCGCGCGGAGCCTGCGCCGGTTCGACAAGGGCGGCGAGGCGTTCTACGACCAGATCTCGGCGCTCCACAAGTCGGTGCGCGGCTCGGACCCGGACGCCGCGCTCTACTGGCTCGCGCGGATGCTCGACGGCGGCGCCGACCCGCTCTACTGCGCGCGCCGGATGATCCGCATGGCGACCGAGGACGTCGGGCTCGCGGACCCGCGCGCGCTGCAGATCGCGCTGGCCGCCGCCGAGACCTACGAGCGGCTGGGCTCCCCCGAAGGCGAGCTCGCGCTCGCCGAGTGCGTCGTCTACCTCGCAGTGGCGCCGAAGTCGAACGCCGCCTACGTCGCGTGGGGCGCGGTGCGCGCGCACGTCGCGAAGGACGGCTCGCGGCCGGTGCCGCTGCGCCTGCGCAACGCGCCGACGAAGCTCATGAAGTCGCTCGACTACGGCAAGGGCTACCGCTACGCGCACGACGAGGAGGGCGGCTACGCCGCGGGCGAGCGGTACCTCCCCGACGGCATGGCGCCGGTGACCTTCTACGAGCCGACCGACCGGGGCCTCGAGGAGCGGATCCGGCAGCGCCTCGCCGAGTTCCGCTCGCGCGACGCGGCGGCGCGCTCGCGCGACGACGAGGGTTGACCGCATCGGCGCTGCCGCCCTCCCTGCCGCGGAGGGACCGCTAACCCTCTGATAGAATGGCGGAATGCTCGACATCCACCTGTTCCGCACCGACCTCGCCGCGGTCGCCGCCGGCCTCGCGAAGCGCGGCCTCACGCTCGACACCGCCGCGTTCGAGGCGCTCGAGCGCGAGCGCAAGGACATCCAGACGCGCACGCAGGACCTGCAGTCCCGGCGCAACTCGTTGTCGAAGGAAATCGGCATCGCGAAGGGCAAGGGCGCGGATGCGGGAGCGTTGCTCGCCGAGGTCGCGGGCCTCGGGGATGCGCTGAAATCGCTCGAGGCCGAGCTCGACCGCGTGCAGACGAAGCTCCGCGACTTCCTGCTGGGGTTGCCGAACCTGACTCACCCGTCGACGCCGGACGGGCGCTCGTCGGACGACAACGTCGAAGTGCGTCGCTGGGGCGCGCCGCGCGCGTTCGACTTCCCGGTCAGGGATCACACGGATCTCGGCGAGGGCCTCGGCCTGCTCGACTTCGGGACCGCCGCGAAGCTCTCGGGCGCGCGCTTCTCGTTCCTGCGCGGCGATCTCGCGCGGCTGCACCGCGCGCTCGCGCAGTTCATGCTCGACGTCCAGACCGGCGAGCACGGCTACGTCGAGTGCTACACGCCCTACATCGTCAACGCCGAGACGCTCGTCGGCACGACGCAGCTGCCGAAGTTCGAGGCCGACATGTTCTCGGTGAGGAAGGGCGGGCAGGAGGGAGACTCCGAGCCGCTCTACCTGATCTCTACTTCGGAGATCACGCTCACCAACTCGGTCCGCGGCGAGATCCTCGACGCGAAGTCGCTGCCGATCCGGCTCACCGCGCACACACCGTGCTTCCGCTCCGAGGCGGGGAGCTACGGCAAGGACACGCGCGGCATGATCCGCCAGCACCAGTTCGACAAGGTCGAGATGGTGCAGATCGCGCATCCCGAGCGCTCGTACGAGGCGCTCGAGGAGATGACGCGCCACGCCGAGGCGATCCTGCAGCGCCTCGGCCTCCCGTACCGCGTGATGGCGCTGTGCGCCGGCGACATCGGCTTCGCGTCGGCGAAGACCTACGACCTCGAGGTGTGGCTGCCCGGACAGAGCGCCTACCGCGAGATCAGCTCGTGCAGCAACTGCGAGGCGTTCCAGGCGCGCCGGCTGCAGGCGCGGTTCCGCAATGCGCAGGGGAAGCCGGAGCTCGTGCACACGCTGAACGGCTCCGGCCTCGCGGTCGGGCGCGCGCTCGTGGCGGTGATGGAGAACTACCAGCGCGCCGACGGCGGGATCGACGTGCCCGAGGCGCTCGCGCCCTACATGGGTGGCGTGAGGGTGATCGGGGGGCGCGACCCGAAGGCGTCAGGCTGAAGCCTGACCCACAGGGAGGGGTGCGTGGGTCGGACTTCAGTCCGACGTTTGTCCTTCGGGCGAGCGAAGATCGTCGGGCTGAAGCCCGGCCCGCGGGTCCGGCGCTCAGCGCAGGTTCCCCGTGTGCCCGAGCGAGTACCGCCCCGGCTGCGGCCACACGGTGAGCCCGTGCGGCTCCGCGCCGACCTTGATCTGCTTCACCGCGCCGGTGTCGGTGTCGATCACGTAGACGACGTCGTCGTAGCGGCCCGACAGCCAGAGCTGCCTGCCGTCGGCGCTCACGTTGCCCATGTCCGGGCTGCCGCCGCCGGGGATCGGCCACTCGGCGACGATCTTGCGCGTCGCGAAATCGAGCACCGAGACGCCGCCCTTGCCCTTGGGCGGCCCGTGGACCTTGTTCGACCCGCGGTTCGCGATGTAGAGCTTCTTGCCGTCCCGGCTCGGGTACAGGCCGTGCGCGCCGGTCGACGTCCGGATGTAGTCGACCTGCGCGAAGCTCTCGCCGTCGACGACGTAGACGCCGTCGGACATCATGTCCGCGATGTACCAGGTCTTCCCGTCGGGCGACACGCGGATGTCCTGCGGCATTCCCTTCCAGGTCGTGCAGATCGTCTCGTCGCGGCCGTCGGGACCCTTGACCACCTTCGTCGGCTTGCCCGGCAGGATCAGCTGCAGGTAGCCCAGCACCCTGCGGTTCACGAGGTCGATCTTCGCGACGCCGCCGGTGAATTCGCAGGTGAAGATCGCGTAGCGGCCGTCGATCGAGAAGTCGGCGTGGTTGATGCCGCCGCAGCGCGGCACCGAGAGCGAGCCCTGGAGCTCGAACGTGTGCGGATCACGGAAGTCGAGCCGCTTGTACGCCTCGGCCACGACGATCGCCGAGCGGCCGTCCGGCGTGAAGTACATGTTGTACGGGTCGTCGACCGGGATCGTCTTGCCCGGCTTGCCGGTCTTCGGGTCGATCGGCGTCAGGCTGCCGTGGGGCGTGCGCTCGGCGTTGTTCGCGACCCAGAGCGTCTTCAGGTCCCACGACGGCACGACGTGCTGCGGGCCCAGCCCCACCTTGAACTTGTCGACGACCTTGAGCGTCGCCGGGTCGATCACCCACACGTCGTTGCCGCGCAGGTTCGGCACGTAGACGCGGGGCAGGTCGTTCGCGACGGCCGGGCTCATCTTTCCGGCGGCCGTCTCGCTGTAGAGGTTGGCCGGATCGGGCACCGGCGGCATGCCGGGGACCGTGGCGACGGTCGCGGGCGCCTGGGCCCAGGCGAACGTGGCGAGGCCGATGCCGAGGGACCAGGCGAGCGTGCGTCGGGCGTGCGGCATCGGGGGATTCCTGTCGGGAGTCGGGAGGGAGGTCGGTGGATGCGCGTCAGCGGCGCCGCTCGGCCTGCCGGATCGCTTCAACGGTCTCGCGCACGATCGCGTTGACGCCGAGCTCGCCCAGCTCCGCGCTCGCGCGGCGCGGGTCGCCGTAGGTGCCGTCGGCCGCGCGCGGCGGTTCCTTCATCCGGTCGGCGCGCACGATGCGCGGGTCGACCGCGAGCGCGAGCGACGCGTCGGCGAGCCCGGCGTGGATGCCGATCTCGTCGTCGGAGAAGCCGCGCGCCTTCAGCGCCGTCTTGTAGGTCTCTTCCAGCGCGCGATAGTAGCGGAGCACGGCGTGCACGCGGACCGGTGTCGCCGCCCACTCGCGGTCGAGCTTGCGCTCGACGGAGGAGAGCGACGACTGGTAGCCGCCGTGATCGCCGATCAGCACGATGTCGCGGAAGCCGGCCTGCCGCAGGCTCCGCGCCGCGTACTCGAGCGTCTTCTCGAACGTCTCGACCGGCACGCTGATCGTGCCCGGGAAGCGCATGTGCGAGGTCGGCGGACTGACGTTGCCCTCGGGCGCGTAGGCGATCACCGGGGCCACCAGCGCGTGGCCGAGCTCGGCGGCGATGCGCCCCGCGAGCGCGCGCACGCGGACGTTGTGCTTGCCGAGCGTCATGTGCGGCCCGCTCTGCTCGGTGCCGCCGACCGGCACGATCACCGTCGTGGCGCCGGCCTTGACCGCGTCGCGGAGCTCGGTCCACGTGAGCTCGTCGAGGAACACGGTCGCGGCCGCGCGCGCGGGCGCGGCGGCGAGCCACAGCAGGGCGGCGGCGGCGAGGACGGCGGCGATGCGCGGACCCATCGGCGAATGATACGGGAACGGCCGGCGCGGCCGTCCGCCGCCGCTCACGGTCCCGCGTAGGCGCCCCAGAGGCGCAGCCGCGGCTGGTGCGCGTCCTGCGTGCGCAGCAGGATGTCGTAGTAGGCGCGGACGCGGTCGACGAACGCGACCGGCATGCCGCCGCGCGCGTAGCCGAGCTTCGCCTTCTCGTAGTACTCGGGCAGCGCGAGCAGCGGCAGGGCCTGGCGCACGTCGCGCCAGCGGTTGGGATCGAGCCCGTCGCGCTGCGCCTGCACGCGCGCGTCCTCGAGGTGACCCTGCCCGATGTTGAACGCCGCAAGCGCGAACCAGGTGCGGTCGGGCTCGAAGATCCGCTTCGGCAGCTTCTCCTTGAGGTCGCGCAGGTAGCGCGCCGCGGCGATCACGCTCTGCCGCGGGTCGGTCCGGTCGGCCACGCCGAGGTGGCGCGCGGTGTCCTCGGTGAGCTGCATGAACCCGCGCACGCCGGTCTCGCTCGTCGCTCCCGGGTCCCACTGCGATTCCTGGTAGGCGACCGCCGCGAGCAATCGCCAGTCGATGCCGGTCGCTTCCTGGGCGGCGACGAACATCGGCTTCCACGCGGGCAGCGACGTGCGCAGGCGCTCCGTGAACACTCCCGCGTCGAGGCGCGCGACTTCGCCGCTCGGCGCGAAGTAGCGCTCCGCGAGGCGCGCGAGCGTGCCGTCGCGCCGCATGCGGGCGAGGAACGCGTCGAGCTCGTGCGCGAGCCCGGGATGCCGGCCGCCGACCGCCCACGCGAGCTCGCGCTTCGCGCCGAGCGGGAACGCGACGTCGACGTCGAGGTGGATGTTGCGCCCGAGCGCGGCGTCGATCGACGAAACGACGGCGTAGTCGAACTTGCCCTCGTCGACGGTCGCGAGCAGCGCGTCCGCCGACGGCGCCTTCACCGGAACCCACTCGATCTCGGGATGGTTCCGGCGCACCTGCGCGAGCACGCTCTCGATGCCCGAGGACTCGACATAGGCGACCCTGGCCCCGGCGAGGTCCCTGAAGCCGCGCGGACGGAAGCCGTCGCGCGCGTAGACGACGACGGCCTCGGCGGATTCGTAGCCGGACGTCCACAGGAGCGGCGGGCGCACGCGGACTTTCTGCGGGGCCGGCTTCGCGTCGAGCGGACGGTAGAGCCCGCCGATGCCGACGTGCGCCTCGCCCGCGACGACCCGGTCGATCAGCGCGCCGGCGTCCGGCACCGTCACGACGGTGAGCGGCAGCTCGCGCTCGCGCGCGAACCGATCGATCAGGTCGTGGTCGAGGCCCTGGATCGTGCCGTCGGGGCCGGGGAACCAGCTGCCGGGGCCCGGGCGGACCGCGACGACCAGCGTCCGCGCCTCCTTCGGCGCGGGCAGCTCGGACACGCCGCACGCGCCGACGACGGATGCCAGGGCGAGCACCGCCGCCCGCGCCGCGAGGCGCGCCGGTTCGTGCTCCACGACCCTGGGCAGGCGATGTCGCAACGGTCGGAGGGGAAGCGGGCGGCTGCGGTCGATTATAGCGATCGGAGGAATCGATTCGGCGGGCGCGTCCGGCCCGGGTATAATCCGGTCGTTCGTCCGCCCAGGACGGTTTTGGTTCCAGTTCTACGGCGGGTCGCCCCGCATTGCATGGTCGTGAACCTGGTCAGGTCCGGAAGGAAGCAGCCATAGCGATTCTCTGCAAGTGCCGGGGGAACGGCTCGCCACCCATTGAGATCGGACGTCCGGTGTAGGACGTTCGACGACGAGGCGCGATCGCGCGACGATCGCGCCTCCCGGCGACGCCGCCCCACGCCCAACCTCGAACGTCGAACGTCCGACGGGTCTCGATGAGCTACCAGGTCCTCGCGCGCAAGTGGCGTCCCCGGACGTTCGCCGAGCTCACCGGCCAGGGACACGTCGTGACGGCGCTCTCGAACGCGCTCACGCGCGGGCAGCTCCACCACGCCTATCTCCTGACCGGCACGCGCGGCGTCGGCAAGACGACGATCGCGCGCATCCTCGCGAAGAGCCTCAACTGCCTGACCCACGGCGTCACCGCGACGCCGTGCGGCTCGTGCGCCGCGTGCGTCGACATCGACGCCGGGCGTTTCGTCGACCTGCTCGAGATCGACGCCGCGTCGAACACCGGCATCGACAACATGCGCGAGATCCTCGACAACGCGCGCTACGCGCCGACGGTGGGACGCTACAAGGTCTACCTGATCGACGAAGTGCACATGCTCTCGAAGTCGGCGTTCAACTCGATGCTGAAGACGCTCGAGGAGCCGCCCGAGCACGTCAAGTTCGTGCTCGCGACGACCGACCCGCAGAAGGTGCCGGTCACCGTGCTGTCGCGCTGCCTGCAGTTCGCGCTGAAGCCGCTCGCGCCCGACGAGATCGGCGCGCGTCTCGCGTTCATCCTGCGCGAGGAGGGCGTCGCGCACGACGAAGGCGCGGTCGCGCTGATCGCGCGCGCCGCGTCGGGGAGCCTGCGCGACGGGCTGTCGCTGCTCGACCAGGCGATCGCGTTCGGCGGCGGCGAGGTCCGCGCCGATCCGGTCCGCGCGATGCTGGGGGTCGTCGACCGCGAGTTCGTCTACCGGATCGCCGACGCGCTGGCGGCCGGCGACGGCGCGGCGCTGCTCGCGCAGGCCGACGCGATCGGCGCACGCGGGCTGTCGGCCGCCGACGCGCTCGCCGAGCTCGCCGGGCTCGTGCACCGGATCGCGGTCGCGCAGGCGGTGCCGCAGACGGCCGCCGGATTCGACGACGGCGAGCGCGTGGCGGGCTACGCGCAGCGCTTCGCGCCCGAGACGGTCCAGCTCCTCTGGCAGATCGCCGCGCAGGGTCGCGCGGATCTCGCGATGGCGCCCGACGAGGCGATGGGCCTCTCGATGACGCTCCTGCGCATGCTCGCGTTCGAGCCGGGAGGCGGCGAGACGCCGGCGCCGGGCCGCGCCCCGGTGCGCGAATCGCCGGCGTCCGCGCCGCGCGCGGACCGTTCGGCGACCGCCGCGTCGCCCACGCCCGCGGTTGCGCCGAAGGCCACGGCCGAGCAGGCGCCGCGAGTGCCCCGCGCCGCGCTCCCGGCCGAGCCCGGCGGCTGGCCGGCGTTCGTCGCGAGCCTCGGGCTCACGGGCATGGCGCGCGAGCTCGCCGCGCAGACCGAGATGCGCAAGCTCGAGGGCGCGGTGCTGACGCTCGCGCTGCCGGCCGCGCACCAGCACCTGACCGGCAAGACCTACGCCGACCGGCTCAGGGCCGTGCTCGAGCAGGCGACCGGTCGCAAGCTCCTGCTCGCGTTCGAGGTCGGCGAGGCGACCGACGGCTCGCTCGCTTCGCGCACCGCGCGCGAGCGCGAGGACGCCCGCGCGCGCACCGAGGCGACGTTCCGCGACGAGCCGTTCGTGCGCGACGTGGTCTCGCGCTTCGACGCCACCGTTCGCACCGACACGATCAAGCCGCGCTGACCGCTCGGCCCCGCAGCGAGGAACCCGACGATGATGCAGAAGAACCAGCTCGCAGGCCTCATGAAGCAGGCGCAGGCGATGCAGGACAACCTGAAGCGCGCGCAGGAGGAGCTCGCGCGCACCGAGGTCGAGGGGCAGGCGGGCGCCGGGCTCGTCAAGGTGACGATGACCTGCCGCCACGACGTCAAGCGCGTCTCGATCGACCCGTCGCTCCTCGGCGAGGACAAGGACATGCTGGAGGACCTGGTCGCCGCCGCGGTGAACGACGCGGTGCGCCGCGTCGAGGCGACGACGCAGGAGAAGATGTCGGGCGTCGCGGGCGGCATGGGCATGCCGCCCGGCTTCAAGCTGCCGTTCTGACCGCAGGCCGGCGATGGGCGCGCGAGCGACCGACGCGCGCGGCTTGGCGGGGGGCGAGCCGCTGGGCAGCCTCGACGCGCTGGTCAAGGCGTTGCGCGTACTCCCGGGCGTCGGGCCGCGGGCCGCGCAGCGGATGGCGCTCCACCTGCTGCAGCACGACCGCGACGGCGCGCGCGCGCTCGCCGGCGCGCTCGAGCGCGCGGTCGCGGCCGTGCGTCACTGCGAGCGCTGCAACACGTTCACCGAGGACGCCGTCTGCGCGCTGTGCCGCTCGGGCAGGCGCGACGCGGCGCTCCTGTGCGTCGTCGAGACGCCGGCCGACCTGATGATGGTCGAGCAGACGCAGGCCTACGCGGGCCTCTACTACGTGCTGATGGGCCGGCTCTCGCCGCTGGACGGCATCGGGCCGCGCGAGATCCGCCTCGACCGGCTGCTGAAGCGCGCGCTCGACGGGACGGTGCGCGAGGTGATCCTCGCGACCAACTTCACGCACGAGGGCGAGGCGACCGCGCACTACGTGGGCGAGCTGCTCGCCGCGCGGGGGCTCAGGGTGAGCCGGCTGGCGCGCGGCGTCCCGGTCGGCGGCGAGCTCGAATACGTCGACAGCGGCACGCTGGCGCAGGCGCTGCGCGAGCGGCGGCGGATCGCGGCGGGCTGAGTCGATCGGGCGCCGCAGAACAACGCGGCGGCGACAGTGGGCGGGAGCCGGGCGGCATCGTCAGGGAGTCGTCGTTCCTGGCGGTCAGGACCGCGCCTGGGTCTGCTCGCTGTTCGTGGGCTCGTCGATCTTCTCGGCGGCCTTCGCGCTGCTCGGGGGCCAGGAGGTCGTCGACATCCGGGTGCCGTCGATGGAACCGACGCCGATCCTCGCCGGCATGATGCCGTTCATGGCGATCCGGGTGATCGCGCTCGCGCTGCTCTACACATTCCTGCAGGTCGGCCTCCGGCGGCCGCAGATCCAGTACGAGCAGCGCCCGGCGGTTGCGCGCCGCCGCCCGCCGGGCGTAACCTGTCCGGATCGGGCGGCGGACCCGGCGCGTGCCCGACCGCCCGGCGACGAAGGAGGACGCCATGCTCGTCAGCGAGATTCTGCGGATCAAGGGCAACACGCTGTTCACGGCCGCGCCCGGCGATGCGGTGCACGAGGCGGTCCGCGTGATGGCGCAGCACGACATCGGCTCGCTCGTCGTGATGGAGCGCGGGCGGCTCGCCGGCATGCTGACGTTCCGCGAGGTGCTCGAGGCGCTCGCGAAGCACGGCGGCTCGCTCGGCGCCCTCACGATCGGCGACATCTACCAGCGCGACCCGCTCACGGCTCCGCCGGGGCTCGACGTGATGGACCTGCGGCGCACGATGCTCGATCGTCACGCGCGCTACGTGCCGGTGATGGACGGCACGACGCTCCAGGGCGTCGTCTCCTTCCACGACGTCGCGAAGGCCGTCTACGAGGAGCAGAGCTTCGAGAACCGGATGCTCAAGAGCTACATCAAGGACTGGCCGGAGGAGAGTCCGGCGTGAGAGGCGTCGGGCTGAAGCCCGACCCACCACCCCCGCATCCCGCCTTCCGGTGGGTCGGACTTCAGTCCGACCGGGTTCGAAGCTCCCGAGGAGCGTCGGGCTGAAGCCCGACCCACCGAGCGGCATCCGTGGGTCGGACTGAAGCCCGACCCACCACCCCCGCATCCCGCCTTCCGGTGGGTCGGACTTCAGTCCGACCGGGTTCGAAGCTCCCGAGGAGCGTCGGGCTGAAGCCCGACCCACCGAGCGGCATCCGTGGGTCGGACTTCAGTCCGACCGGGTTCCGGGGGAGGAAGCGAAAGGCGTCGGGCTGAAGCGCGACCTGCGGCGACGCGCACACCGCGCAGGGGGCTCCCTGGCCGCTAAGCCTGCAGCAGGAAGATCGCCGGCCGTTTCTGGTAGCTCGACGGATCGACGCGGCGCCAGTCCGCGGCCGCGCGCATGACGACCGACTCGGTCGGCAGCGTGAGGTCGGCGGCCACCGCGAGCCGCGTGCGGGGCGACAGCACGCTCGCGAGCGTCGCGAGCATCGACGCGTTCCGGTAGGGCGTCTCGATGAAGATCTGCGTGCACGAGCGCGCGCGCGACTCGGCCTCGAGCTCGCGCAGCCGCGCCGCCCGCCCGGGCCCGGGCACCGGCAGGTAGCCGTGGAACGCGAACGCCTGGCCCGAGAGCCCGGACGCCATCAGCGCGAGCAGGATCGCCGACGGCCCCACGAGCGGCACGACGACGATGCCCTCCGCGTGCGCCGCCGCGACGAGCGCCGCGCCGGGGTCGGCGACCGCCGGGCAGCCCGCGTCCGAGACGAATCCCAGCGCCCGGCCTTCGCGCGCGGGAGCGAGCAGGGCGGCCAAGTCCGGGTGCGAGGGCGCGTCCGGCAGCGCCCGGATCGAGAGCTCGGCGATCGGCCGCGGGTGGCCGATCGACTTCAGGAACGCGCGCGCGGCCTTCGGCGTCTCGACGACCCAGTCGTCGATCGCGCGCGCGGCCTCGATCGTGCGCTCCGGCAGCACGTTCCCGGGCGGCACGGCGCCCAGCAGGTTGGGGACGAGATGGAGCATCGGCGCGCGCTCAGCGGCCGGCGGCGAGCACGTCGACGCCGGCGTCCCTCAGGAGGCGGCAGGTCGCGATCAGCGGCAGCCCGACCAGCGCGCTCGGGTCGTCGCTGTCGATCCGCTCGAACAGCGCGATGCCGAGGCCCTCGGACCTGACCGAGCCCGCGCAGTCGAACGGCGACTCGCGCGCGAGATAGGCGTCGATCTCGCGCGCGGAGAGTTCGCGCAGCGTGCTCCGCACGTCGACGCGCTCGACCGCGCAGCGTCCGGTCGCCGCGTCGACGAGCGCGACGCCGGTGTGGAAGACGACGGTGCGGCCGGACAGCGCCGCGAGCTGGGCGCGCGCGCGCTCGAGCGTGCCGGGCTTGCCGACGTGGGCGCCGCCGCAGTCCGCGATCTGGTCCGAGCCCAGGACGAGCGCGTCCGGATGCCGGCCCGCCACGGCCCGCGCCTTGGCCTCCGCGAGGCGGACGCAGGCGGCGGCGGGCGACTCGCCGGGGCGGGCCGTTTCATCGATTCCGGGGCCGTCGACGGCGTAGGGCAGCCCCAGCCGGTCGAGGAGCGCGGCCCGGTAGCGGGAGGTCGAGGCGAGCACGAGTGGGCGCAAAAGGGATTCCTCGTTGTTTTATCGACGATTTTTGACAGCGACGCCGGGATCCCGTATTATCCGATGTTTGCGCTTTCCATGCCTTTCGGCGGCCATGTCGTGCCGGTCCGCCGCGGCCATGGAGCGGTCCGATGTCCGGTCCCGGCCACGATTCCCGCTTCGACGCGTTCAGGCTCTCCGTACGCGGCGGTTCGATCTCCGGGTCGATCGACGCCCGGAGCCTGCCCAACGTGGCCGACAGCCTCGCGCCCGGGGACGACCCGGTGCCGATCGGCTGGACGATCGAGGGACGCAGGAGCGCGGAGGGCCGGCCGGCGATCGCGATCGAGATCGAGGGCGCGGTGCCGCTGGTGTGCCAGCGCTGTCTCGGACGGATGGAGTGGCCGGTGTCGCAGGGCACCGAAGTGCTGCTGGCGCACGACGAGGGCGAGCTCGCGACCCTCGACGAGGAGAGCGAGGGGGAGGTGATCCTCGCGGACCGGCCGCTCGACGCGGCGACGCTGGTCGAGGACGAGCTGGTGCTGACGCTCCCGTTCGCGCCGCGTCACGAAGGCGAGTGCGGGCCGGCGCGGCAGTAGCGGCGGAGCGGGCGGGGACGAGGGCGAAGAGCGGCGAAAGGCGGCGCGGGTCTTCGCTCCGCGACGACGAGAACAGGCGCCGGGGACGCGATGCGCACCCGGGGCGATCACGAAGGAGAATCCGACATGGCTGTCCAGCAGAACAAGAAGTCGCCGTCGAAGCGCGGCATGCACCGCGCGCACGACTTCATCGCGGCGCCGACGCTCGCCGTCGAGCCGGTGAGCGGCGAGACGCACCGCCGCCACCACATCAGCCCGAGCGGCTATTACCGCGGCAAGAAGGTCGTCAAGACCAAGGCCGACGAGTAGCGTCGGCCGCGTGCGCGCGATTCGCCCGTCGCGAGCCGGTGACGGGCAGGCGCGCGCCTGACCGATGACCGTTTCGGTTACCGTCGCCGTCGACGCGATGGGCGGGGACCACGGCCCGGCCGTGACCGTCCCGGCGTCGCTCGCGTTCCTCGAGGCGACGCCCGGCGCCGCGGTCGTGCTCGTCGGGCGTCCCGACGCGATCGAGCCGATCCTGAAGAAGTCGCGCTCGCCCGCGCGCGACCGCGTCCGGGTGCACGCCGCGAGCGAGGTGATCGGCATGGACGAGGCTCCGGCCGAGGCGCTGCGCCGGAAGAAGGACTCGTCGATGCGCGTCGCGATCAACCTCGTGCGCGACGGCGAGGCGCACGGCTGCGTCTCGGCCGGCAACACCGGCGCGCTCATGGGCATCGCGCGCTTCGTGCTGAAGACGCTGCCGGGCATCGACCGGCCCGCGATCGCCTCGCAGATGCCGACGAAGAAGGGCATCGTCACGATGCTCGACCTCGGCGCGAACGTGAACTGCTCGGCCGAGCAGCTCGTGCAGTTCGCCGCGATGGGCAGCGCGCTCGTCTCGGCGGTCGACCACATCGAGCGCCCGACCGTGGGCCTCCTCAACATCGGCGAGGAGGAGATCAAGGGCAACGACGTCGTGAAGGAGGCCGCGGAACGCCTCAGGGTCTCCGGCCTCAACTTCCACGGCAACGTCGAGGGCACCGACATCTTCCGCGGCACCACCGACGTCGTGGTCTGCGACGGCTTCGTCGGGAACGTCGCGCTCAAGACCACCGAGGGGCTCGTGCAGATGCTCTACGAATTCCTCAAGGCCGAGTTCACGCGCGGGCTTCTGTCGAAGGCCGCGGCGGCGGTCGCCTACCCGGTGCTCGCGCGCTTCAAGCGCCGGATCGACCCGCGGCGCTACAACGGCGCGACGCTCGTGGGCCTCAAGGGCGTCGTCGTCAAGAGCCACGGCGGCGCCGACGCGATCGCCTTCCGCAACGCGCTCGGAAAGGCGCACGCCGAGATCGCCGAGGGCGTGCTCGACCGCATCGCGCAGCGGATCGCCGCGATGCCGGCCGGCACGCTGGGCGAGCCGCGCCAGCCGTCGCACGATGCCGCTTCCGCATAGCCGGATCGTCGGCACCGGCCGCTACCTGCCGGCCGCGGCGCTGACCAACGACGACCTGGTCCGTCGCGGCGTCGAGACCAGCGACGAATGGGTGCGCACGCGCACCGGCATCGCGCAGCGTCACGTCGCCGCGGAAGGCGAGTCGACCTCCGACCTCGCGCTCGCGGCGTCGCGCGAGGCGCTCTCGGCCGCGGGACTCGCCGCCGCCGACGTCGACCTGATCGTCGTCGCGACGACGACGCCGGACATGGTGTTCCCGTCGACCGCCTGCATCCTGCAGGACAAGCTCGGCGCGCGCGGCGGGCCCGCGTTCGACGTGCAGGCCGTGTGCTCGGGGTTCGTCTACGCGCTCACGATCGCCGACGGGATGCTGAAGACCGGCGCGGCGCGCAACGCGCTCGTCGTCGGCGCGGAGATCTACTCGCGGATCCTCGACTGGAGCGACCGCAAGACCTGCGTGCTGTTCGGCGACGGCGCGGGCGCGGTCGTGCTCGCGCCTTCCGACCGGCCGGGCCTCGTCGCGACGCGGCTGCACGCGGACGGCAGCCACCGCGGGATGCTCTGCGTGCCGGGCCAGGTCCGCAACGGCGCCGTCTGGGGCGACCCGTTCGTGCACATGGACGGCCAGGCGGTGTTCAAGTTCGCGGTCCGCGTGCTGACCGAGGTGGCGGACGAGGCGCTCGCGGCGGCGTCGATGGCGCGCTCGTCGATCGACTGGCTCGTCCCGCACCAGGCGAACCGGCGCATCATGGACGCGACCGCGAAGCGGCTCGAGGTGCCGCCCGAGCGGGTCGTCGTCACGGTCGACCGGCACGCGAACACGTCGGCCGCGTCGATTCCGCTCGCGCTCGACGAGGCGGTGCGCGACGGCCGCATCCGCGCCGGGCAGCACGTCATGATGCTCGGCGTGGGCGGCGGATTCACGTGGGGCTCGGCGCTGGTGCGCTGGGGTTGACGAAGGCGACGGACAGGCGCGCGACGATGAACAGGATCGCAGTGGTGTTTCCCGGGCAGGGCTCGCAGTCGATCGGCATGATGGCGGGGTGGGATGCTCACCCGGTCGTGCGCGCGACCTTCGAGGAGGCGAGCGAGGCGCTGGGCGACGATCTGTGGGCGCTCGTGACCGACGGACCCGCGGACGCGCTCGGCCTGACGACGAACACGCAGCCGGTGATGCTGACCGCGGGCGTGGCCGCGTGGCGCGCCTGGCAGGCCGCGGGCGGCGCGGCGCCCGCCGTCGTCGCCGGCCACAGCCTCGGCGAATACTCGGCGCTCGTCGCGGCCGGGGCGCTCGCGTTCCGCGACGCGGTGCCGCTGGTGCGCTTCCGCGCGCAGGCGATGCAGGAGGCGGTGCCGCAGGGTGTCGGCGCGATGGCGGCGATCCTGGGCGGCGAGGAGGCGGCGATCGCCGAGGCCTGCCGCGAGGCGGCGCAGGGCGAGGTGGTCGAGCCGGTCAACTTCAACTCGCCCGGGCAACTGGTGATCGCCGGCCACCGGGCGGCCGTCGAGCGCGCGATCGAGGCCGCGAAGGCGCGCGGCGCGAAGCGCGGGATGCTGCTTCCCGTGTCGGCCCCGTTCCACAGTTCGCTGCTCAAGCCCGCGGCCGATCGGCTCGCCGCGCGGCTCGCGCAGGTCGAGTTCCGCGCTCCGTCGATCCCGGTCATCCACAACGTCGACGTGGCCGAGCACGCGACGCCCGAGGCGATCCGCTCGGCGCTCGCGCGCCAGGCGGCGAGTCCGGTGCGCTGGACCGAGACGGTGCGTGCGATCGCGGCGCGGGGCGTCACCGACGTGGTCGAGGCGGGGCCCGGACGGGTGCTCGCCGGGCTCGCGCGCAAGATCGACGCGTCGCTCAGGGCGCACGCGCTGACCGACGGTCACGCGCTCGCCGACGCGAAGGCCGCGATCGCCGCGGGAACGGAGGGAACGCGATGACGGGCAGGGAACTCGAGGGACAGGTCGCGCTGGTCACCGGCGCGACGCGCGGCATCGGGCGGGCGATCGCGCTCGCGCTCGCGCGCGACGGCGCGACGGTGGTCGGGACCGCGACCACCGACGCGGGGGCCGAGGCGATCGGCGCGGCGCTGCGCGAGGGCGGGCACGGGGGCGCGGGCATGCGGCTCGACGTCACCGACGCCGCGGCGACCGACGCGGCGCTCGCGGACATCGAGGCGAAGTTCGGCCCGGTCGCGATCCTCGTCAACAACGCCGGCATCACGAAGGACAACCTGCTCGTCCGCATGAAGGACGACGAGTGGGACGCGATCATGGCGACGAACCTGAAGCCCGCCTGGCGCCTCGCGAAGGCGTGCCTGCGCGGCATGATGAAGGCGCGCCGGGGCCGCATCATCCAGATCGGCTCGGTGGTCGGCTCGACCGGCAATCCCGGGCAGTCGAACTACGCGGCCGCGAAGGCCGGACTCGTCGGCTTCACGAAATCGCTCGCGCAGGAGGTCGGCAGCCGCAACATCACGGTCAACTGCGTCGCGCCGGGCTTCGTCGACACCGACATGACGCGCGCGCTCGCCGACGCGCAGCGCGAGGCGCTGCTCGCGCGCGTCCCGCTCGGGCGGCTGGGATCGCCCGAGGACATCGCCGAGGCGGTGGCCTTCCTCGCGAGCCCGCGGGCCGGCTACATCACCGGGGCGACGCTGCACGTGAACGGCGGCATGTACATGGCGTGATCGGCGGGGTTGGCCTCCGGATCGGCGAAGTTTCCGCGCCTCGCCGGGCCTCCGGGGCGGACTTCGCCGGGCGGCGGCGACGCCGGCCCGCAATCTGGTAAAATCGCGCGGTTTGGAACAATTCGTCCCCTTGAGGGAGGAGACGCATGGACAACGTGGAGCAGCGCGTCAAGAAGATCGTCGCCGAGCAACTCGGCGTCAACGAGGCCGACATCAAGAACGAATCCTCGTTCGTCGACGATCTGGGCGCGGATTCTCTGGACACGGTCGAGCTCGTCATGGCGCTCGAGGAGGAGTTCGAAACCGAGATCCCCGACGAGGAGGCCGAGAAGATCACGACCGTCCAGCAGGCGATCAGCTACGTCGGCGCGCACCTGAAGAAGTAGCGCCCATCGCCGCGGGGCGGGGCGCACCGCCGCGCCCGCCCGCCGCCCGCGGGCGCGCGCGCCGGACGGCGCGCGCGGCTCCGCCCCGTTCCTTCCCTTCCGTCCCGGAAAGCGCGCATGTCACGCCGCCGCGTCGTCGTCACCGGCCTGGGGATCGTCTCGCCCGTGGGCATCGGCGTCGACGAGTCTTGGGCGTCGATCCTCGCCGGCCGCTCTGGCATCGGCGCGATCACGCGCTTCGACGCGTCCGGCTTCCCGGTGCGCATCGCCGGCGAGGTGAAGGGCTTCGACGTCGCGAAGTACCTGTCGGCGAAGGAAGCGCGCCGCTACGATACGTTCATCCACTACGGGCTGGTCGCCGCGATGGAGTCGATCCGCGACGCCGGCCTCGAGGGCTGGAACGGCGACAAGGAGCGGGCCGGCGTGTGCATCGGCTCGGGCATCGGCGGGCTGCCGATGATCGAGGAGACGCACCAGGCGTACGCGGCCGCGGGGCTGCGCAAGGTGAGCCCGTTCTTCGTGCCCGGCACGATCATCAACATGATTTCGGGGCTCCTGTCGATCCACTACGGCTACAAGGGCCCGAACCTCGCGACGGTCACCGCCTGCTCGACCGCGAACCACAGCATCGGCGAGGCGGCGCGGCTGATCGAGTACGGCGACGCCGACCTGATGGTCGCCGGCGGCGCCGAGTCGACGGTGAGCCCGCTCGGCATGGGCGGCTTCATCGCGGCGCGCGCGCTCTCGCACCGGAACGACGACCCGGCGACCGCGAGCCGGCCGTGGGACAAGGACCGTGACGGGTTCGTGCTGGGCGAGGGCGCGGGCGTCGTCGTGCTCGAGGAGCTCGAGCACGCGAAGGCGCGCGGCGCCCGCATCTACTGCGAGCTCGCCGGCTACGGGATGTCGGCGGACGCGCACCACATCACGGCGCCGCCGGAAGACGGCGACGGCGCCCGGCGCAGCATGCTGAACGCATTGAAGAACGCGCGCATGGCGGCGACCGAGGTCGACTACATCAACGCGCACGGCACGTCGACGCCGGTCGGCGACGTCGCCGAGTGCATCGCGGTGAAGCGCGCGTTCGGCGACCACGCCGCGCGGCTCGCCGTCAGCTCGACCAAGTCGATGACCGGTCACCTGCTGGGCGCCGCCGGCGGCGTCGAAGCGGTGTTCACGGTGCTCGCGATGCGCGACCAGGTCGCGCCGCCGACCGCCAACCTCGCCAACGTCGACCCGGCGTGCGACCTCGACTTCGTGCCCAACGCCGCGCGGAAGATGGCGATCCGCGGCGCGCTGTCGAACTCGTTCGGGTTCGGCGGCACCAACGCGACGCTCGTGTTCCGCGCGGTCTAGCCGCGGTCGCGGCGCACGCCCATTCACCATGGCACTGATCGTCCAGAAGTTCGGCGGCACTTCGGTCGGCTCGACCGACCGCATCAGGAACGTCGCCCGGCGGATCCAGCACTACCGCAAGCTCGGCCACCAGCTCGTCGTCGTCGTCTCGGCGATGAGCGGCGAGACCAACCGGCTGCTCGGCCTCGCGAAGGAGCTCTCCGCGACGCCCGATCCGCGCGAGCTCGACGTGGTCGCCGCGACCGGCGAGCAGGTGACGATCGGGCTCCTCGCGATCGCGTTGATCGAGATGGACATCCCGGCGAAGAGCTACACCGGCAGCCAGGTCCGCGTGCTGACCGACAGCGCGTACACGAAGGCGCGCATCCTCGAGATCGACGACGCGGCGATGCGCAAGGACCTCGACGCCGGCAAGGTCGTCGTCGTCGCGGGCTTCCAGGGCGTCGACGCGGGCGGCAACATCACGACGCTCGGACGGGGCGGGTCGGACACCTCGGCGGTCGCGCTCGCGGCCGCGCTCAAGGCCGACGAGTGCCAGATCTACACCGACGTCGACGGCGTCTACACGACCGACCCGCGCATCGTGCCCGAGGCGCGGCGCCTCGACACGATCACCTTCGAGGAGATGCTCGAGCTCGCGAGCCAGGGATCGAAGGTGCTGCAGATCCGCTCGGTCGAGTTCGCCGGCAAGTACCTGGTCAAGCTGCGCGTGCTCTCGTCGTTCGAGGACCCGGCATCCTCCGGACCGGGCACGCTCATCACCTACGAGGAAGACGAATCCATGGAACAGGCGATCATCTCCGGCATCGCGTTCAATCGCGACGAGGCGCGGATCCTGGTGATGGGTGTCGAGGACCGCCCCGGCATCGCGTACGCGATCCTCGGCCCGATCGCGGCGGCGAACATCGACGTCGACATGATCGTGCAGAACATCGGCGCGTCCGGGCAGACGGACATCTCGTTCACGGTCCACCGCAACGAGTACCGGAAGGCGATGGAGACGCTGGAGCGCGAGCGCGGCAAGGCGTTCGTGTGCCGCGAGATCAAGGGCGACGACCGGATCGCCAAGGTGTCGGTGGTCGGCATCGGCATGCGCTCGCACACCGGGCTCGCCGCCAGGATGTTCAAGGCGCTCGCCGGCGAAGGCATCAACATCCAGATGATCTCGACCTCCGAGATCAAGATCGCGGTCGTCATCGACGAGAAGTACCTCGAGCTCGCCGTGCGCGTGCTGCACAAGGCGTTCGAGCTCGAGAAGGCGCCCACGTAAGCGACGGATTCGTCGAGGCTTTTCGCCCGCGTCGCTGGACGGGACCGGCGCCGGGCCGGTAAAATGCGCGATTTGGCGCGCGACGAGCGGTCGCGCGGCCCCCGGAGACGTGGCCGAGTGGTCGAAGGCACTCCCCTGCTAAGGGAGCATACGGGCCAAAACCTGTATCGAGGGTTCGAATCCCTCCGTCTCCGCCAGTCCCAGTGACGCGCGCCCGGCGCGGGGCGGGTTTCGCGAGGGCGCGTCGAACCTCCGGCCCGCGTGCGGACGGCCGTCCAGTCGATCCCAGCGAAAGGAACGTCGAGATGACCCACGACCAGCCTTCCGACTCGAAGCTCATCATGCTCGCGCTGGCCGAGCTGCTCGAGCGCACGACGCAGCTGCAGCACGCGAAGATCCTCGAGTCGATGATGAACGAGAGTACGGGCGAGGCGCTCGCGCCGACCAGCATGCTCGCGCACGACCTCCGCAAGAGGGCGCGCGAGCTGCCTTGACCGGGCGCGCTTCGCACCGTCCACCGCGCGCCGCGCGCGCGGACGTCCCGCCCGCCCGGGCCGACCGCGCGCGCAGCATCGCTGCCCCGGGCCTCCTCGCGCGGCTCGCCGCGTGTCTCCTCGCCGTCGCGATGCCCGCGGCGGCGGACGAGGCTCCGGCGCGGTCCGAACGAGACCGCGTCGCGGTCGTCCTGCCCGGCGGCGAGACCTGGCCGTCCCGCACGATCCGGCTCGTCGTGCCGCAGGCGGCCGGCGGCACCGCCGACCTCGTCGCGCGCATGCTCGCCGATCGGCTGGAACCCATGCTCGGCGTCCCCATCGTCGTCGACGACCGGCCCGGCGCCGGCGGCGTCATCGGCACGGAGATCGTCAGGCGCGCGCCCCCGGACGGCTACACGTGGCTGCTCGCGTCGACCGCGACGCACGCGATGGCGCCGCAGGTGCTGCCGAGCGCGACGTTCGACCCGCAGCGCGACTTCACGCCGGTCGCCAACCTGGCCTGGCAGACCAAGGTCGTGCTCGTCAGCGCTGCGGTGCCGGTAGCGACGCTGGGAGAGCTCGTCGCGTACGCGCGCAAGCGGCCGGGCCAGCTCAACTACGCGTCGACCGGCATAGGCTCGTCGAGTCACCTCGACACCGAGCTGCTGGCCGCTGCGACAGGCATCGCGCTGCACCACGTGCCTTACCGCGGCTCGGGGCAGACGGTGACCGCGGTCAGCGTGGATGAAGTCCAGGTGCTGATCGCCAGCGTGACCGCCGCGCTGCCGGCGATCGAGATCGGCCGCGCGCGGCCCCTCGCGGTGCTGAGCGGCGTGCGCTCGCCGCTGCTGCCGTCGGTGCCGACGATCGCCGAGGCGGGCGTCCCGTCGCTCGACGTCCGGACCTGGCTGGGGCTGGTCGCTCCGGCCGGCATCCCGTGGGCGATCGTCGACGAGCTCGACCGGCGGATCGACCGCCTGCTCGAGTCGGCGGCGGTACGCGCCTGGTTCGAAGCGCAGGGCCTCGAGATCGCCACCGGCACGCCGACCTCGTTCGAGGCGCTGATCCGCGCCGACGTCGCGAAGTGGGGCGAGCTCGCGCGGCGGCTCGGTATTCGCGCACGCTAGCGACCCCGGTCCTCGGCGTCCTGCCGCGCGACGACCGCGCCGTCGATGCAACAGCGCCGGCGCCTCCCGGGGGGCGACCTCGAATCGGACGGTCCCGGACGCCGGAATAATCGCGGACTCCGTTCGGACGGCGAAGCGCCCTTCGTGGCAAACTGACAGCGGATGTCAGCCGCAGCGACGGTGATGCGGATGGACTCGACTGCACGGGAGCCGGGATTGTGTCCCCAGCTCGCGGATCTCGCGCGAAATGGGGGAAACGTGACTTTCAGTGGATTATGGTTCGGCATCGCGATGCTCGCAGGCGTCTCGTTCGCGCAGGCGCAGGAGACGCAATACCACCCGCCGCTGTCGGCGGAGCTCGTCGGACGCGCGCAGGCGAGGCTCGACTCGCGCGCGGGCGCGGAGGAAAAGGACTATAACTACCACGGCGCGCTCGACCTCGTCGGCAACGGCGGCTTCCAGTTCGACAACAACGCCGGCACCGTCTACCAGTACGTCGACCGGCTCGAGAACGACAGCACGACGTGGACCTCGGGCTCGATCCGCATCATGCTGTTCGTCACGCAGACGCCGATCGTGCCGGGGCAGGGCTTCTCGTACTCGGTTCTGGCGACCGACCAGCTCTCGCCGCTGCCCCCGCTCTACTATTACTCGAACTACGCGGCGACGCTCCCGTCGCTGGCCTACCAGGTGCCCGACGGCATCTACTACGTCTACCTCGGCGCGTTCGAGTACGAGCTCAACTGCGGCAGCCAGAGCGGGTATTGCCTCGACGACTACTACACGTTCTCGGGCCAGGTGCAGATCTCGGGCAGCGGCGTCTACAATTACACGCCGCCCACCGCGACCACGACCGCGGTCGAGTACTACCACGCGGGCTTCAACCACTACTTCATGACGGCGAACCCCGACGAGATCGCGGGGATCGACGGTGGCGCCTACGGCGGCGTCTGGCAGCGCACCGGGCAGACGTTCAAGGTGTGGACGTCGGGTGCCGGCCTCGCGGACGTCTGCCGATTCTTCCAGAGCTACTTCGCTCCGAAGAGCTCGCACTTCTACACGGCGATCGCCTCCGAGTGCACGGGCCTCATCCTCACCAGTTACGTCTGGGGTTACGAGAACATCGCGTTCAAGGTCAAGCTGCCCTCCGGCGGCGTGTGCCCCGCGGGCAGCATTCCGCTCTACCGCCTCTACAACAGCGGCATGTCGGGCGCGCCGAACCACCGCTACACGACGAGCCTCCAGATCCGCAGCCAGATGATCGGGCAGGGGTGGACGCCGGAGGACCCGAACACGCTCTGCGTGTCGACCTGAGCCGCTGCGCGCCGCCGGTTCGCGTGCCCCGGCGCCGGCGCGCGCGGACCCCGGGAGGACGCCGCCCGGCGTGATACCGTTGCGGCGCGGGGACGCGCAGGCGTGCCGTCCCCCCCGCAGCGATGCCTGCCGTCGACGACCATCCGTCCATAGAAAGCGCACCGTACGGGTCGGAAGACCTGTCGGTGCTGGCCGAGCGCGCCTATTCGCGCACGAGCGGCGCCGACGCGATCCGCGGCAACGCGGTGCGCCTGCTGATCGACGCGCGCGAGAACTACCCGGCGTGGCTCGACGCGATCCGGAGCGCGCAGCGCTCCATCCTGTTCGAGATGTACATCGTCGACGACGACGAGATCGGGCGCACGTTCGCGGACGCGCTCGCCGAGCGCGCCAGAGCGGGCGTTGCCGTCAAGGTGATCGTCGACTGGCTGGGCAGCTGGCGCGGTCGCAGCGCGTGGGACGTGCTGAAGGACACCGGCGCGGAGGTGCGGCTGTTCAACGCGCCCGGCCTCGCGAGTCCGCTCGCGTGGCTCTCCCGCGACCACCGCAAGACGATCACGGTCGACGACCGCATCGGGTTCGTGAGCGGGCTCTGCGTGAGCGAGCAGTGGCTGGGCAAGCCGGCGAAGCGGCTCGAGCCGTGGCGCGACACCGGGATCTCGGTGCAGGGGCCGGCGGTGGCCGCGCTGCAGCGCGCGTTCGCGCTCGTCTGGGACGTGGCGGGCGAGGAGCTCGCGCCCGAGTACCTGACCGATCCGCTGAAGATCTCGCCGGCCGGCGACGTCACGCTGCGCGTCGTCGCGGGCACGCCGAACTCGGTGGGCACCTACCGGCTCGACCTCACGATCGCGTCGGTCGCGCACCAGTACCTGTGGCTCACCGACGCGTACTTCGTCGGTACGGCGGCGTACGTACAAGCACTGGCGGCCGCGGCGCGCGACGGCGTCGACGTCCGGCTGCTCGTCCCCGGCGCGTCCGACATCCCGATGATCTCGCCGGTCTCGCGCGCCGCGTACAAGCCGCTGCTCGACGCGGGCGTACGCGTGTTCGAGTGGAACGGCACGATGCTGCACGCGAAGAGCGCCGTCGCCGACGGCGTGTGGGCGCGCGTCGGCTCGACCAACCTGAACCTCGCGAGCTGGATGGGCAACTACGAGCTCGACGTCGCGATCGAGGACCGCGCGTTCGCGAAGCGCATGGCCGACCAGTACCTGGAGGACCTCGACCGCTCGACCGAGATCGTGCTGACGCGCCGCCACCGGGTGCGCAAGACGGAAGACGCCGAGGCGATCGAGGTGCGGCGGGCCCCGTCGGGAAGCGCGGGGCGGGCGGCGGCGGGGGCGGTGAGCGTCGGCAGCGCGCTGTCCGCGGCGCTGACCAACCGCCGGCCCCTGGGGGCGGCGGAGGCCGGCCTGCTGGTCAAGATGGGTGTGCTGGCGATCGCGCTGGGGGTCGTCGCGGCACTCTGGCCCTCGTTCGTGGCCTGGCCGCTCGCCTTCGTCGCGTCCTGGATGGGGCTCGCCTGGTTCGTCAAGGCGGCGAGCTTGAAGCGCAAGGCCCGCGACCAGGCGGCCGCCCAGCCCGAGCCGCACGCTGGCGGAGGGGCGAACTGATCGGGTATAATCGCGAGCTTCGCGCCCGTAGCTCAGTTGGATAGAGTACCTGGCTACGAACCAGGGGGTCGTGGGTTCGAATCCTGCCGGGCGCGCCAAATAATCAAAGGGTTAGATCGCGAGATCTGGCCCTTTTTTCTTGTCCGCGCAATTTGGGCACCATTTGGGGAGCCCCTTCCGCGGCGTTGGATTTGCACCTTTGCCGGACTCGTGGAGCGCTACGCAACGCTGTGAGTGTGCTTCACCGCTCATACTAGGCTTTCCCGCGTGGCGTCTCCGCGCGCCGTGCGTTGGAAGCCGACGCGGCATGTCGCCGACGGGCCTCGACCCCAGCTCCCATTGGCTGCCAGCGCCCGACCGGATCGGGCCGGACCGTCCTCCGGCGCGGCGCTTGCAGGCCCCGAGCGCAGGCTCGACAATGCCCGCGCTGCCGCGTCCGGCAGCCGCCCGTCGCGCCCCGGGGTTTCCGGCGGGGCGCCACCGCTAGTTCCCGTTTCGATGCGCCACCTGGCCCTGGAAACGATCGCGTGTCCGGATTGCGACCTCAAGCAGTCGATACCGCCGCTCCCCCCCGGCGGGAGCGCCCGTTGCGCGCGCTGCCGCGTCACGATCGCGCGCAGGCCCGTCGACGCGATCGGGCGCCCGCTGGCGCTGACCGTCGCGGCCGCCGTCGTCTTCCTGATCGCGAACACCGCGCCGCTGATGGGACTCTCGGCGGTCGGGCGCGAGGCGTCGACGACGATCCTGGGCGGCGCCCGGGAGATGTGGACGCGCGGCAGCGAGATCACGGCCGTCCTCGTCGCGTTCTGCGCGGTGATCGCGCCGGGGGCGTTCATCGCGTTCATGCTGGCCGTGCTGCTGGGCGCGCGGCGGACGCCGGCGCCGCGCTGGGTCGGGCAGCTGCTGCGCCTGGCGGCGATCGTGCAGCCGTGGTCGATGAGCGAGGTGATGCTGCTCGGCATCCTCGTCGCGCTGATCAAGATCGCCCACCTCGCGACCGTGGTCCCGGGCATCGGCCTGTACGCGGTCGGCGTGCTCGTCGTGCTGCTCGCCGTGGTCTCGATGATCTTCGAGCCGAGGACGATCTGGGCGCGCGTCGTCTGGGCCGACGGGACGATGCCGCCGGTCTCCCGCCGCGACGTGGGGCAGGTCCACGCCCGCGGACTCGCGGGGAGCTCGTCGGTGGCCTGCGGGATCTGCGGCCTGCTGTCGCGCCCGGCCGGGCCGGGCGAGGCGGGCCGCTGCCCGCGCTGCGGCGCGGCGCTGGCCGAGCGCCATCATTTCTCGATCCAGACCACCTGGGCGCTGGTGATCGCGGCGGCGATCCTGTTCGTGCCGGCCATGGCGTTCCCGGTGCTCGTGACGACCACGTTCGGTTCGTCCGAGCCGTCGACGATCCTGAACGGCGTGGTCTTCCTCTACCAGGAGGGCTCGTGGATGCTCGCGCTGATCGTGCTGGTCGCTAGCGTGGTCGTCCCGATCGGCAAGCTGGTCGCGCTCGGCTACCTGATGGTCACGGTCCAGCGCGGCTCGGCGAAGAGCAACCACGACCGGACGCGGCTGTACCGGCTGGTGGAGCTCATCGGCCGGTGGTCGATGCTCGACGTGTTCGTCGTCGCGTTCATCACCGCGCTCGTGCAGCTCGACCCGCTGATGTCGGTCGCCCCCGGCATCGGCGTCATGTACTTCATGGCGGTCGTCGTGCTGACGATGTTCGCCGCCCATTCGTTCGACCCGCGCCTGATCTGGAACCCCGGCGCGACCGCCCGGAGCGCGCATGCCTGAGCCCACCGACGACGTCGAACTGCCGCAGGCGACGGTCGTCCCGCCGAAGCGCAGCCGCATCTCGATCGTCTGGATCATCCCGGTCCTCGCCGCGCTGGTCGGCATCGGCATCGCCGTGCAACGGATCCGCAGCGAAGGGCCGACGATCACGATCGTCTTCAAGGCCGCCGAGGGCATCGAGGCGGGCAAGACGTTCATCAAGTACAAGGACGTGATCATCGGGCAGGTGAAGACCGTGCAGTTCACCGAGGACTACGCGAAGGTCGAGGTCACCGCGAAGATCACGAAGCGCGCGGCGGGACTGATGGTCGACGACGCGCAGTTCTGGGTCGTCCGCCCGACGATCACCCTCTCGGGCATCACCGGGCTCAACACGCTGCTGTCGGGCAACTACATCGGGTTCAAATCCGGTGCGTCGGACGTGGAGCGCACCGAGTTCGTCGGGCTGGACAAGGCGCCGTTCGTCGCGGGGCAGCTGGGGCGCGAGTTCGTGCTCACGGCCGACGACCTGGGGTCGCTCGCCGCAGGCTCGCCGATCCTCTACCGGCACCTCCCGGTGGGCCAGGTCATCGACTTCGACCTCGCGCCGGACGGCAAGTCGGTGCGGATCAACGTCTTCGTCAGCGCCCCCTACGACAGGTTCGTGAGCCGCGGGACGCGGTTCTGGCGCACGAGCGGCATTTCCGTGAGCCTCGGCGCGAACGGATTCGACGTCAGGACCGAGTCGCTCGCGTCGCTCCTCGTGGGCGGGATCGCGTTCGACGCGCCGCCGTTCGTCCACGACACGGCCGAGGCCCCGTCGGACTCGGAGTTCGCGCTGCACGAGGACCGCGCCGCCGCGATGAAGGCGCGCGACGCGATGACGCGCCTCTACGTGCTTCGCTTCAACGAGTCGCTGCGCGGCCTCTCGGTCGGCGCGCCGGTGACCTACCTGGGGGTGCAGATCGGCGAAGTCGTCGACATCGGCTTCGACTTCGAGCCGGAGAAGGCGAACATCGCGCCCCGCGTCTCGATCACGTTCTACCCCGAGCGCCTGCTCGTGTTCACCGACCCGGGCCAGCAGAAGCGCGTCGAGGAGCACCTGAAGAGCGACGAGCGGCGGCGCAACGCCTTCCTGCAGCGCATGATCGACGAGCGGGGCCTGCGCGCGCAGCTCAGGACCGGCAGCCTTCTGACCGGGCAGCTCTACGTCGCGTTCGACTACTTCCCGAAGGCGCCGAAGGCGAGCATCGTGACGAACAAGGGCGTGGCCGAGTTCCCGGTCGTCGCGAGCGGGCTCGTCGACCTCGAGGCCAAGCTCTCGAGCATCCTCGACAAGATCGACAAGACGCCGATCGAGGAGATCGGGGCCGCGCTCCGGAAGGACCTCGAATCGCTCGACGCGACGCTCGCGGGTGCGCAGAAGCTGGTCACGCGCGTCGACACCGAGCTCGTGCCGTCGATCAAGACCGACCTCGAGGCGCTGCACCGGACGCTGGGCGCGATGGAGCGCACCCTGGCGAACGCCAATGCGACGCTGCTCGGCCCCGACGCGCCGGCCCAGCAGGAGCTGCGCGACGCGCTGAACGAATTCACGCGCGCGGCCCGCAGCATGCGGGTGTTCCTCGACTACCTCGAGCGCCATCCGGAGGCGCCGATTCGCGGCAAGACCGAAACCACGAGCGGGAGCAAGTGATGCGCCGGCGACCGATGTTCGCGATCCTCTTCCTCGGCGCAGCGCTCGCGGCCGGGTGCGGCACGTCGCCGCCGTCGCGGTTCTACACGCTCGACGCCACGGCGGCCGCGACGGCGACGACGTCCACGGCCGCGCAGTCGGCGCTGGTGATCGCCGTCGGGCCCGTGTCGGTCCCCGCGATCGTCGACCGGCCCGAGTTCGTCGTGAGCGCCGGGCCGAACGAGGTGAAGATCGACGACTTCAACCGGTGGGCGGCACCGTTGCAGGACGGCCTCTCGCGGGCGGTCGCCGAGAACCTCGTCGCGCTGCTGGGCACGCCGCGCGTCGTGCGCTTTCCGCAGCCGCTCGCGATCGAGGCGGACTACCGCGTCGTCATCGAGGTCCGCACGTTCGACTCGGCGCCAGGCCAGTCGGCGGCGCTCGACGCGGTCTGGACGATCCGCCGGTCGAAGGACGGCAAGACCCAGACCGGGCGCACGTCGGTGCGCGACACGGTCCCGGACAAGGGCTACGACGCGCTCGCGGCGGCCCACAGTCGCGCGGTGGCGCGGATGAGCCAGGACATCGCCGGGGCGATCGCCGCGATGCAGCGGGGAGCCCCGTAGTCCGGTGGCGGGCGCGCTTCCCGACACGAGCTGGACCCGGATGCTGACGATCGAGCTGCTCGCGCTGGCGCTCAGCACCGGGATGGTCGGCGCGTACTACCTGTACCTGCGCGCCAGGGTGCGGCGCGACCCGACCTACTCGATTCACGCGGTCAACGAGGCCGCGCGGCGCATGTGGGTCGAGCACGTGATGGCCAATCCGTCGCGGGACGTGATGGCGGTGCAGACGCTGCGCAACTTCATCATGTTCGGCGTCCTGATGGTCTCGACCGCGACGCTGCTCGTCATCGGCACGCTCACGCTCTCGGGCCAGGCCGACACGATCGCCCGCATCTGGCACGCGAGCCACCTGGGCCCGCCGTCCGCCGAGCTCTGGAGCATCAAGGTGATGTGCCTGCTCGCGGACTTCCTCGTGACCTTCTTCGCGTTCCTGATGTCGATCCGGCTCACGAACCACGTGCTGTTCATGATCAACGTTCCGCGCGAGGCGCGCGAGGGGAACGAGGCGCTCGCGCCCGACGCGGTCGCGCGCCGCCTCAATCGCGCGGGGACGATGGTGGCGGTCGGCATCCGCTCGCTGCTCGTCGCGGTGCCGCTCGTGTTCTGGCTGTTCGGACCGGCGTTCCTGGTGATCTCGACGATCGGCCTGCTGGTCGTGCTGTTCCGGCTCGACCGCAGCCAGGTCATCATCTGACCGGGCCGGCGGCGCGCCGCGCTCGCCCGGTCACGTGCGTGGGCGCGTGTCGTCCGCCGGCGCGGTCGACTGGTCGCCGCTGCGTGGCCGGGAGGACCGCGTGACGCGACGCTGCCGGCAGCGACGGGGTGTCGAGAAAGGCATAGACACCTCGCCGGGGCCCGTGCAGGATTCTCGCAAATCGGCTTGCAGCGGAGTGCCGGACGCGAGGTTGCGTCCGCCATCGGCCGCGAGCTTCTGCACGAACGTCGGGCGGAGAGGCGCGACCATGGGTGACGACGGAATCGGGAAGGCGCAGGCACCGTACAGGCTGACGACGATCGCGCGATCGATCGGCGACAATCCCGGCGAGCGCCGTCCGGGGAACGTCGTCCGCGCCGCGACCGCCGCGGCGGCCGCGGCGCTGCTCGTCTTCGCGCTCGCGCCGACGCCCGCGCGAGCGGACGAGCTCTCGGATCTGAAAGACATGGTCAGGCAGCTCGAGGCGCGCATCAAGGCGCTGGAGGCGGAGCGCGCCGCGCCGAAAGCGGCGGCCGCGCCCGCGGCGGTGCCCGCACCGGCCGCCGTGCCGCCGGCTGCACCCTCGTCGGTCGCGACGTACGTGCCGCCCGCGACCTTGAAGGACGACGAGACGGCCGCCCCGCGCGTCGACAACGCGGTCATCGACCCGGCGCTCAAGGGATTCTTCCGGATCCCGGGCACCGAGACCCTGATGAAGATCGGCGGGTACGCGAAGGTCGACTTCATCTACGACACGAAGCCGATCGGGACGTTCGACTACTTCGTGACCTCGGCGATCCCGACTTCCGGTCCCGACACCCAGCGCGGCTCGCAGTTCACCGTCCAGGCGAAGCAGACGCGCCTCAACCTCGATCTGCGCCGCAACTCCGATTGGGGACCGGCGCGCCTGTACTTCGAAGCCGACTGGTTCGGCGACGCCTCGTGGGACTTCTCGTCCGGCGGCTACAAGTTCCGGCTGCGCCACGCGTTCGGGCAGGTCGGGAACTTCGCGGCCGGCTACAGCTTCAGCGGCTTCATGGACAACGACGCGCTGCCGGACACGCTCGACTTCGAGGGGCCGGGGAGCGCACCTTACCTGACGCTCGCGGGCGCGCGCTACACGTGGAAACTCAGCCAGGGCACGACGCTGGGCCTGGGCGCCGAGGCGCCGAGCGCGGAAATCACCGCTCCGCAGGGCGCCGGCCGGTCGACGTTCCCCGACGTCACGCTGCGCGCCCGCTACGAAGCCGACAAGGGCCATCTCCAGTTGTCGGGGGTCTGGCGGCGGCTGGGCTGGCGCGGCGGCGACGGCGCGAGCGACACGACGAACGGCTACGGGATCAACCTGGCGGGCAGCATGAAGACGGTCGGCGACGACTACCTGGTCGCGGGCGGCATCTGGGGCAAGGGCATCGCGCGCTACGTCTCCGACATCACGGGGCTCGGCCTGGATGCGGCCGTCGATCCCGGCGGCAGCCTGGAAGCCCTCGAGGAGTACGGCGGCTACGCGGGCTACACGCACTACTGGACGCCGAAACTGCGCTCGACCGCGGTGGTCAATTACCTGGGCATGAACAACAAGTCCTGGCAGGCGGCGACCGCGTTCTCGAACAGCCAGTACTACTCGGCGAACCTGATCTGGAATCCCGGCGGGTCGTTCAACGTCGGCGTCGAAGTGCTCTACGGACGCTTCAAGACCAACGACGGGCTGAGCGCCAGCGACACGCGGATCCAGGCGAGCGTTCAGTACGATTTCGTCCGGTAGGCCGCAATCCTCCCGGGGCTGCCGCCGGGACGACGACGCGAGGGGCACGATGCTGGAAGGCAAGTTCGAACCGATGCGCACGCGCGTGCTGATCGTCGACGACGAGCTCACGCGCGAATCCGCCGAGGGCCGCGCGTCGCGCGCGCTCGTCCGGGACATGGAGGCGCGCAACCTCGAGGTCGTCCAGGCGGTTTCCGCCGAGGACGGCACGGCGGTCGTGACCTCGGACGCCGCGATTCACGCGGTCCTGATGGACTGGACGCTCGACGGCGACGACGCGAAGACCCACGCGAAGGCGACGAAGCTGCTCGAGCACATCCGGTCGCGCAACGAGCGCGTGCCGGTCTTCCTGATGGCCGAGCGCGAGGAGGCGACGGCGCTGCCGGTCGAGATCATGCAGCTCGCCGACGAGTTCGTCTGGATGCTGGAGGACACCGCTGCCTTCGTAAGCGGCCGCGTAGAGGCGGCGGCGAAGCGCTACATCGAGCAGATGCTGCCGCCGATGGCCGCCGCGCTGGGCCGGTTCGGCCGCGTACACGAATACTCGTGGCACACGCCCGGGCACACCGGCGGAACCGCCTTCCTCAAGTCGCCGGTCGGGCGGGTGTTCCACGACTATTTCGGCGAGCGGCTGCTGCGCTCGGACCTGTCGATCTCCGTCGGCGAGCTCGGGTCGCTGCTCGACCACACCGGGCCGATCGGCGAGTCCGAGAAGTACGCCGCGCGCGTGTTCGGCGCGCACCGCACCTACTGCGTCACCAACGGCACGTCGACGTCGAACCGCGTAATCTTCATGGCCGCCGTGACCGAGGGCCAGATCGCGCTGTGCGACCGCAACTGCCACAAGTCGATCGAGCACGGCCTCACGATGACCGGCGCGATTCCGAACTACTACGTGCCGCTGCGCAACCGCTACGGCATCATCGGGCCGATCCATCCCGGCCAGTTCAGGGCCGCGGCGATCAGGCGGTCGATCGAGGCGAACCCGCTCGTGCAGGCGAAGACCGACCGCCGGCCGGTCTACAGCGTGGTCACGAACTCGACCTACGACGGGCTCTGCTACAACGCCCGGGCCGTCGAGGAGCTGCTCGACCCGTCGGTCGACCGGATCCACTGGGACGAGGCGTGGTACGGCTACGCCCGGTTCCACCCGATCTACCGCGACCGCTTCGGGATGCGCGGCGACCCGAAGGACCACGCGGGGCCGACGGTCTTCGCGACGCACTCGACGCACAAGCTGCTCGCCGCGCTGTCGCAGGCGTCGTTCCTGCACATCCGCGACGGCCGCGGGTCGATTCCGCACGCGCGCTTCAACGAGTCGTTCATGATGCACGCGTCGACCTCGCCGCTCTACACGATCATCGCGTCGAACGACGTGTCGGCCGCGATGATGGACGGGCGCGGCGGCCTCACGCTCACCCGCGAGTCGATCGAGGAGGCGGTCGCGTTCCGGCAGACGATGGGCCGGGCGCGCGAGGAGTTCCGCCGCAAGGGCGAGTGGTTCTTCAACACCTGGAACGCGGACGAGGTGGCCGTTCCCGGGAAGAAGAAGCGCGTCGCGTTCCACGAGGCGCCGCCGGCGCTGCTCGCCACCGACCCGTCCGCGTGGGTCATGCACCCGGGCGACGACTGGCACGGGTTCGACACGCTGCCCGACGACTACTGCATGCTCGACCCGATCAAGGTATCGGTGCTGACGCCCGGGATCGGGCGCGACGGGGCGTTGGAGCAGAGCGGCATCCCGGCGACGCTCGTGACCGCCTACCTCGACTGGCACGGGATCCAGGTCGAGAAGACGACCGACTTCACGATCCTGTTCCTGTTTTCGTTCGGCGTCACGAAGGGCAAGTGGGGCACGCTGATGAACGCGCTGCTCGACTTCAAGCGCGACTACGACGCCAACCTGCCGCTCGAGCACGCCCTGCCGAAACTCGTCGCGGCGAATCCGGAGCGCTACGGCAAGGCGGGCTTGCGCGACCTCGCCGGCGAGATGTTCGACCAGCTGAAGCGCGCGAAGCAGACGCACTGGCTCGCGAAGGCGTTCTCGACGCTGCCGGAGCCTCGCATGACGCCGGCGGCCGCCTACCGCGAGCTCGTCCTCGACCGCATCGAGCAGGTGCCGCTCGACCGGCTCGCCGACCGCGTGCTGGCGACCAGCGTCGTGCCGTACCCGCCCGGCATCCCGATGCTGATGCCCGGCGAGGCCGCGGGCGCCTCGAACGGGCCGTACGTGAGCTACCTGCGCGCGCTGCAGGAATGGGACGCGCGCTTCCCCGGCTTCGGCCACGACACGCACGGCGTCGAAAGCCTCGGGGGACGCTACCACCTTCATTGCCTGAAGAAGGGCAGGGGCGCGTAGGCGCCGTCCGCCCGCGCGTCCCGAGGAGGCGAGCGATGATCCCCCGATCGGTCAAGGCGCCGACGATCCCGATCCCGTTCCACAAGTTCCTGAAGGTGGTCGCGCTCGTCGACCGCGAGAACCCGCAGATCCACGAACTGCTCGAGCAGATCCGCGCGGAGCACTACACGGTCGAGGTTCGCGACCGCTACGAGGGCGACCCGTCCGAGGACGCGGACGTCGGCGCGTACATCGCGCTCGTCGACGGCGATCGCCGCGAGCGGGCGCGTGCGATGGCCGGGAAGGTCCGCGAGCTCGGCTTCAGGACGCCGCTGTGGGCGCTGTGCGACGCCCATCGGGTCGCGGACCTCGCGGTGTTGGGACTCCTGGGCGAGGTCGACGGCTACATCTACCTCGGCCAGCAGAGCCCGGCGTTCTACGCGAAGCAGGTGATCGCGAGCGTCATCGACTACGGGATGTCGCTGCTGCCGCCGTTCTTCGGCGGGCTGGTCGCCTACGACGCCGAGGCCAACATCGCGTTCGACTGCCCCGGGCACCAGGGCGGCCAGTTCTTCCGCAAGTCGCCGGCCGGGCAACTTTTCTTCAAGCACTTCGGCGAGGCGATCTTCCGCAACGACCTGTGCAACGCGGACGTCGACCTGGGCGACCTCCTGATCCACGAGGGCGCGGCCGTCGAGGCGCAGAAGCACGCCGCCGGAATCTTCGGCGCCGACAAGACCTATTTCGTGCTGAACGGCACGAGTACGTCGAACAAGGTGGTGACGAACGCGGTGCTCCGGCGCGGCGACCTCGTGCTGTTCGACCGCAACAACCACAAGTCGCTGCATCAGGGCGCGCTCGTGCAGGCCGGGGCGATCCCGGTGTTCCTGCCGACCGCGCGCAACGGCTTCGGCATGATCGGCGCCGTGGACTGGGACGCCTGGGACGAAGGCTACCTGCGCGAGCAGATCCGCAGGCACCCGTTGGTGAAAGATCCGGAGCGCCACAAGGCGGCGCGGCCGTTCCGTCTCGCTTGCATCCAGCTCGCCACCTACGACGGCACGATCTACAACGTCCGCAAGGTCCTCGAGAGGATCGGCCACCTGTGCGACTACGTGCTGTGGGACGAGGCGTGGATCGGGTACAACGCGTTCCACCCCCTCTTCCACGACCACAGCCCGATGCGCCTCGAGACGCTCGCGCCCGGGATGCCGGGCCTTTTCTCGACGCAGTCGGTCCACAAGCAGGGCGCCGGGTTCTCGCAGGCCTCGCAGATCCACAAGCGCGACGCGCACCTGCGCGGGCAGAGGCGCTACGTCGAGCACAAGCGCTTCAACGAGTCGTTCCTGATGCACGCGTCGACCTCGCCGTTCTACCCGCTGTTCGCGTCGCTCGACGCGAACGCGAAGGTGCACGAGGGCAAGGCCGGCGAGATGCTGTGGGACCGCTGCATCGAGCTCGGAGTCGAGACCCGCAAGAAGTTCCGCGAATTCGGCCGCCACTACGCGCAGACCGGGCGCGGCGCCGAAGAGCGCTGGTTCTTCGATCCGTTCGTGCCCGATCGCGTCACGATCCGCGACTCGCGGTTCACGAGGGACGTCGCCGACGCCGCGTGGGAGGACCTGCCGACCGACGTGATCAAGCGCGAGCAGCAGTGCTGGAACTTCGCGCCGAAAGCGGCCTGGCACGGCTACGCCGGCTACGCCGACGGCTACGCGATGGTCGACCCGAACAAGCTCATGCTGCTCACGCCGGGCATCGACCGCGCCACCGGCGATTACCTCGACTTCGGCGTGCCCGCGACCGTCGTCGCGAACTACCTGCGCGAGCAGCGCATCGTGCCGGAGAAGTGCGACCTCAACAGCATCCTGTTCCTGATGACGCCGGCGGAGGACGAGAGCAAGCTCAACACGCTGATCGCGAAGCTCGTCCGGTTCAAGAACCTGTGGGACGAGGACGCGCCGCTCCACGCCGTGCTGCCGTCGATCGCCGCCGCGCACGGCGAGCGCTACGCCGGCTACACGATCCGGCAGGTCTGCAACGAGATGCACGGGTTCTACCGCGCGTCGAACGTGAAGGACCTGCAGCGGCTCTGCTTCCGGGCGTCGAGCTTTCCCGAGCTCGCGATGCTGCCGAAGGACGCCTACGAGGCGCTCGTCGCGAACGACGTCGACTACGTGCCGCTCGGCGAGGCCCGGGGGCGCATCTCGGCGACGCTCGCGCTCATCTATCCCCCGGGCATCGGCGTCGTGCTGCCCGGCGAGCGCTGGGACGAGCGCGCGAAGCCGATGTTCGACTATTTCACGACGTTTCAGGAGTCGTTCAACCGCTTCCCCGGCTTCAACTACGAAGTGCAGGGCGTGTTCCAGGAGCGCGAGAACGGCCGCATCCGGTTCTACACGTACGTCGTCCGCGAGTGACCCGCATTCTCGCTCCCCCGTCCGCGTCGAGGAGACAAGCCCCATGGCCGAACCGAAGAAGAAGATGAACGTCGTCGAGCTGACGTTCATCGTCATGGTCAACATGATGGGCTCGGGCATCATCATGCTGCCGTCGAACATGGCGAAGGTCGGGGCGATCTCGCTGCTGTCGTGGCTGGTGACGGCGCTCGGCTCGCTGGCGATCGCGTGGGGGTTCGCGCAGGCGGGCGTCTTCAACCAGCGCGCCGGCGGGCTGGCTGCCTACGCCGAGGACGCCTACGGCAAGGACGGCTACTTCCAGGTCTTCTTCCTCTACTTCCTGTCGCTGGCGATCGCCAACGTCGCGGTCGCGATCTCGGCGCTGGGCTACCTGGCGGCGTTCTTCCCCGGCCTGACCGCGACCCCGGTCGCGACCGCCATGGGCGTCATCGCGCTCCTGTGGATCACGACGGCCGCCAACTTCGGGGGGCCCAGCCTGACCGGCAAGATCGGTGCGATCACCGTGTGGGGCGTGATCCTGCCGGTGGGCTTCATCGCGATCGCGGGCTGGTTCTGGTTCAGCGGTGCGACCTTCGCGGCGGCGTGGAATCCGAAGGGCATCAGCATCGTCGAGGGCATGGGGTCGAGCATCGCGCTGACGCTCTGGGCCTTCCTCGGCATGGAGTCCGCCTCGCAGAACGCCTCCGCGGTCGAGAACCCGAAGCGCGACGTGCCGATCGCCTGCATGCTGGGCACGCTCGGCGCCGCCGCGATCTACATCCTGTCGACCGCGGTGATCCAGGGGATCGTCCCCAACGCCGAGCTGGCCGAGTCGACCGGTCCCTTCGGCCTCGCCTACGCGAAGATGTTCAACCCCGTCGTGGGCCAGATCGTGATGGCGCTGGCGGTGATCGCCTGCGTCGGCTCGCTGCTCGGCTGGCAGTTCACGCTCGCCTCGACGGCGAAGGACGCCGCGGATGCGAAGCTGTTTCCGGCGATCTTCGGCAAGGCGACCGGCGCCGGCGCGCCGCTCGCCGGCATGGTGATCATGGGTGTCGTCCAGTCGGCGATGGCGCTGTCGACGATCTCGCCCGACCTGAACGAGCAGTTCTCGGCGCTGGTCAACCTGGCCGTCGTGACCAACGTGGTGCCGTACGTGATCGCGCTGTCGGCGCTGTGGGTGATGATGCGCGACGCGAAGGTCGAGTCCGGCACGCGCAGGCTCAACACGTTCGTCGCGGTGGTCGCGATCGTCTATTCGATCTACGCGATCTACGCGTCTGGCAAGGATGCGGTGATGGGCGGCATGCTCGTGATGGCCGTCGGCTACCTGATCTGGGGCCTGATCGCGCCGCGCTTCCCGGGGGGCGCGCAGTCGCGCGCGTCGTGACCATGGACGTCCGGATCGGGAACAGGAGACAGACCATGATGCACGCACGATCGCTCGGCCCTGTGAGGCGCAAGATTCGGGTCGCAGCCGTTGCGATGGCCGTCCTCGCGGCGGCGCTCGCTCCGTTGGCGCAGGCGGCGGGAACGCTCGACCGGATCAAGGCGTCCGGCAGGATCGCGCTCGGCTACCGTGCCGACGCGCGCCCGTTCTCCTACAAGGACGACGCCGGCAGGCCCGCCGGCTACTCGGTGGCGCTGTGCCTCAAGGTGGCCGACCAGGTGAAGGCGGAGCTCGGGATACCCGCGCTCGCGGTCGACTGGGTGCCCGTCACCGTCGACGACCGCTTCCAGGCGGTCAGGGACGGGAAGGTCGACCTCTTGTGCGGCGCGGAGACCGCGACGCTCGCGCGACGCAAGGACGTGTCGTTCTCGATCCCGACGTTCCCGGGCGGCATCGGCGCGATCGTGCGCTCGGACGCGTCGTTCCGGCTGAAGGAGGTCCTGTCGCAGCAGAAGCGGTCGAGCATCCTGTGGCGCGCCTCCCCGGCGCAGATCCTCGAGAAGCAGACCTTCTCGATCGTGAAAGGCTCGACGAGCGAGGCCTGGCTCGCCGACCGGATCAGGCAGCTGCAGATCCCGGCGACCGTGGTGCCGGTCGCGAGCTACGACGAGGGGATCAGGCGCGTGCTCGACCGCAGCACGACCGTGTTCTTCGGCGACCGGGCGATCCTGGTCGACGCGTGGCGACGCAATCCCTCCGCAGCGGACCTGCAGGTGCTCGACCGGCGGTTCAGCGACGAGGCGCAGGCGCTCGCGCTCCCGCGGGGCGACGAGGACTACCGGCTCGCCGTCGACCGGGCGCTCAGCCGGTTCTTCGCCTCGGACGGCTTCCGCGAGGTGTTCGCGAAGTCGTTCGGCCAGCTCACCGACCCGGTGCGGACGTTCTTCCTGCTGAGCTCGCTGCCCGAGTGATCGGCGCGCCCGGCCACGACGCGACGAAGGAGACGCGATGCACGAATTCGGCGTTCACAGCGAGGTCGGCAGGCTGCGCACCGTGCTGGTGTGCCGCCCCGGGCTCGCGCACCAGCGGCTGACGCCGGGCAACGCCGCGGAGTTCCTGTTCGACGACGTCCTCTGGGTGCAGGAGGCGCGCAACGACCACTACGACTTCACGCTCAAGATGAGCGAGCGCGGCGTCGAGGTGCTCGACCTGCACGACCTGCTCGCGCAAACGCTCGCGGACGCGACGGCGCGCGCGTGGGTCCTCGACCGCCGGATCACCGACAACGACGTCGGCAGGGGAACGGCGCGCGCCATCCGCCCGTGGCTCGACGAGATGGAGCCCTCGAAGCTCGCCGAGCACCTGATCGGCGGGATCGCGATCCAGGAGCTGCCGAAGAGCCGGACGGCGACGATGCTCGCCGACGCCTTCGGCGGCACCGAGTTCATCGTGCCGCCGATCCCGAACACGCTGTTCCAGCGGGATCCTTCGTGCTGGATCTACGGCGGCGTCACCTGCAACCCGATGTACTGGCCCGCGCGCAAGCCCGAGACGCTGCTGCAGCGGGCCGTCTACAAGTTCCACCCGCGCTTCGAGGCCGCCGGCGTCAGGATCTGGTGGGGCGATTCCGACGAATGGTTCGGCGCCTCGAGCCTCGAGGGCGGCGACGTGATGCCGATCGGCAAGGGTGTCGTGCTGATCGGCATGGGCGAGCGCACGACGCGCCAGGCGGTCATGCAGGTCGCCGAGGCGCTGTTCGCGCAGCGGGCAGCGAGCCGCGTGATCGCCTGCCTGATGCCGAAGAGCCGTGCCGCGATGCACCTCGACACCGTCTTCACGTTCTGCGACCGCGACCTCTGCACGGCGTTCCGCGAGGTCGCCGACCAGATCCGCTGCTTCAGCGCGCGCCCGGGCGACGACGGGCAGGTCGACATCCGGGTGGAGAAGGCGGGCCTGTTCGACGTCGTGCGCGAGGCGCTGGGACTGAAGGCGTTGCGCATCGTCGAGACCGGCGGCAACGTCTGGCAGGCGCAGCGCGAGCAATGGGACGACGGCAACAACGTGGTCGCGCTCGAGCCGGGCGTCGTGTTCGCGTACGACCGCAACACCTACACGAACACGCTGCTGCGCAAGGCCGGGGTCGAGGTGATCACGGTGCGCGGCGCCGAGCTCGGACGCGGGCGCGGCGGCGGCCACTGCATGACCTGCCCGATCTCGCGCGATCCGGCATACTGACGCACCCGGTCCGTCGGGCGCCGGGCGAGCCCGCACGAGGAGACCTCGATGTCCTTCAACCTTCGCAACCGATCGCTGCTGACCGTCCAGGACTGCACGCAGCGCGAGTTCCGTTACCTGCTCGACCTCGCGCGCGACCTCAAGCGCGCCAAATACGCGCGCACCGAGCAGAAGCACCTCGTCGACAAGGAGATCTGCCTGATCTTCGAGAAGACGTCGACGCGCACGCGCTGCGCGTTCGAGGTCGCCTGCCACGACCAGGGCGCGAACGTCACCTACCTCGACCCGTCGGGCTCCCAGATCGGCCACAAGGAATCGTTCAAGGACACCGCGCGCGTGCTGGGCCGCATGTACGACGCGATCGAGTACCGAGGCGCGAGCCAGACGGGCGTCGAGACGCTCGCGAAATACGCGGGCGTGCCGGTGTTCAACGGGCTCACCGACGAATACCACCCGACGCAGATGCTCGCCGACGTGATGACGATGCGCGAGCACAGCGACAAGCCGGTCCAGCAGATCCGCTACGCGTTCCTGGGCGACACGCGGAACAACATGGGCCACTCGCTGATGATCGTCGGCTGCCTGATGGGCATGGACGTGCGCATCTGCGGCCCGAAGAAGCTCTGGCCGGCCGACGAGTACGTGAAGCTCGCCCGCGGATTCGAGAAGCAGTACGGCGGCAGGCTCACGATCACCGACGATCCGAAGGCCGCGGTGAAGGACGTCGACTTCGTCCACACCGACGTCTGGGTGTCGATGGGCGAGCCGAAAGAGGTGTGGAAGGAGCGCATCAAGCTCCTGCTCCCCTATCAGGTCAACGCGAAGCTCCTGAAGGCGAGCGGCAACCCGCACGTCAGGTTCATGCACTGCCTGCCCGCGTTCCACGACACCGAGACGACGCTGGGCAAGCAGATCGCCGAGACCTACGGGATCAAGGACGGCCTCGAGGTGACCGACGAGGTGTTCGAGAGCGAGGCGAACCTCGCGTTCGAGCAGGCCGAGAACCGGCTGCACACGATCAAGGCGATCCTCGTCGCGACGCTGGGAGACTGACGCCATGCTGGTCGTCGTCGCGCTGGGCGGGAACGCGCTCTTGAGGCGCGGGGAGCCGATGACCGCCGCGAACCAGCGCAACAACGTGCGCGTCGCGGCGAAGGCGCTCGCGCCGGTGGCGGCGGAGCACCGGATCGTCGTCGCGCACGGCAACGGGCCGCAGGTGGGCCTGCTCGCGCTCCAGGGCGCCGCGTACGAGAAGGTGGAGAGCTATCCGCTCGACGTGCTGGACGCCGAGACCGAGGGGATGATCGGCTACATGATCGAGCAGGAGCTCGGCAACCTGCTGCCGTTCGAGCGGCCCTTCGCGACGCTCTTGACGATGGTCGAGGTCGATCCCGGCGACCCGGCGTTCGGGAACCCGACCAAGTTCATCGGTCCCGTCTACAAGAAGCCCGAAGCCGATCGGCTCGCGAAGGAGAAGGGCTGGGCGTTCAAGGCCGACGGCGAGCACTGGCGGCGCGTCGTGCCCTCGCCGCAGCCGAAGCGCATCTTCGAGATGCGGCCGATCCGGTGGCTCCTCGAGCACAACACGGTCGTCATCGCCGCCGGCGGCGGCGGCATACCGACGATGTACGAGCCGGGCGCGAACCGGAAGCTGGTCGGCGTCGAGTGCGTGATCGACAAGGACCTCGCCTCGGAGCTGCTCGCGCGCGAGCTCGACGCCGATCTGTTCGTGATGCTGACCGACATCGACGCCGTGTACGTCGACTGGGGCAAGCCGACGCAGAAAGCGATCCGGCGCGCGTCGCCGGCCGGGATCGGCGCGATGCCGTTCCCGGCGGGATCGATGGGACCGAAGGTCGAGGCGGCCTGTCGCTTCGCGTCCGCGACCGGCAAGCGGGCGGCGATCGGTGCGCTGGCGGACCTCACGAAGATCCTCACCGGCGAGGCCGGGACCACCGTGTCCGCCGACGAGAGCGGCGTCGTCTACGCGGGCTGACCGGCAGGAGCGGGTCCGTCGCGCCGTTGCGGTGCGCGCGGCGCCGGCCCGCATTATCATCGCGTGATTCGCGGGCGCCGCGGCTCGAAGGCCACGGCGCTTCCGCAGCACATCTTCCAGCGGGCCGGGACAGGAGAGCGGCTTGACCGACGTCATGAGCGAGCGCCTCGCGATCCGCGAGGTCATCGAGAACTGGGCCGTGTGGCGCGACGCCGGCGACTGGGAGCGGTTCCGCACCGTCTGGCACGACGACGGCCGCATGATGGCCACCTGGTTCCAGGGCACGGCCGACGAGTTCATCCGCGTCACGAAGGAGGGCTGGGACAAGGGGGTGAGCATCCTGCATTTCCTTGGTGGGAGCTCGATCGACGTCGCGGGCCATCGCGCGATCGCGCAGACCAGGATGACGATCTCCCAGCGCGCGGACGTCGACGGCGTGCGCTGCGACGTCGTCTGCACCGGGCGGTTCTGCGACTTCCTCGAGAAGCGCGAGGGCCGCTGGGGCGTCGTGCTGCGCCAGCCGATCTACGAGAAGGATCGCCTCGACCCGATCGATCCGTCGGCGAAGCTGGTCCTCGACCGCGAGCTGCTCGAGCGCTTTCCCGAGGGCTACCGTCATCTCGCCTACCTGCAGACGAAGATCGGGTTCGAGGTCAAGCCGGACATGCCGGGACTCAAGGGACCGGCGGTGCAGGCGCTCTACGCGCGGGGCGCGTCGTGGCTGGCCGGCGGACCGCACTGCGGCTGACGGAGCCTGCGCCGACAATATGTTCCACTTCCCGACGACGAACCGATCGCCAGCGCCGCGGGCGGGCGTCCGAACCCCGCGACCGGAGGGCAGGGCATGAGCACGACGAGTTCCCCGGCCCGCGTCACCGTGCTCGGCTCGGGCTTCGGCGGCCTCGCGACCGTGCGCGAGCTGCGCCGGCGCGACGCGCAGGTCGAGATCACACTGGTGGCGCCGCGCGCCGAGCTGCACTACCTGCCGGGCATCATCTGGATTCCCTGCGGCCTGCGCACGCGCGACGACCTGGTCGTGCCGCTCGACAACTTCCTGCGGCGCCAGCGCGTGCGTTTCGTTGCAGGCGAGGTCACCGGGCTCTCCGACGGCGGCCGAGTCGTGCAGACCACGGCCGGCGACGTGGCGAACGACGCGCTGGTCATCGCCACCGGCGGACGTTTCCTCAAGAAGCTGCCCGGCGTGGAGCACGCGATCACCCCGTGCGAAGGCGTTGCGGCCGCCGAGCGCATCCGCGACCGGCTGCGCGCGATGGATCGCGGCGCCATCGCGGTCGGGTTCGCGGGCAATCCCAGCGAGCCCGCCGCGGTGCGCGGCGGGCCGATGTTCGAGTTCCTCTTCGGCATCGACCGGCAGTTGAGGCGCGAAGGGCGTCGCGAGCGTTTCGAGCTCGTGTTCTTCAGTCCCGCCGCCGAGCCGGGCGCCCGCCTGGGGCCGAAGGCGGTGAAGCACCTGCTGGACGAGATGGCGCGGCGCGGCATCCGCACGCACCTCGGCCACAAGCTCAAGCGCTTCGACGCCGACAAGGTGGTCACCGAGGGCGGCGAGTTCGCCGCCGACCTGATCCTGTTCATGCCGGGCATGACCGGCAACGCCTGGTTCGACGCCACCGACCTGCCGCGCTCGCCCGGCGGGCTCGTTCAGGCCGATGCGCACTGCCGCGTGCCGGGGCGCGAGCGCGTCTACGTCGTCGGCGACTCGGGCAGCTTCCCCGGCCCCGACTGGATGCCCAAGCAGGCCCACATGGCCGACCTGCAGGCCGCGGCGGCGGCCGCCAACCTGCTGGGCGACCTGAAGCGCGGGCTCGCCGACGCGACCTTCAAGGTCGAGCTGGTCTGCATCGTCGACTCGGTCGATCGCGGCACGCTGGTCTGGCGCACCCCCGAGCGCAACGGGCTGTTGCCGTCGAGCCGCCTGTTCCACTGGGCCAAGCGCGCCTTCGAGTGGAACTACCTGCGCCGGTATCGTTGACCCGGACGATTCGCCGTTTCAGCCACCGGGCCCGCCGCGCAGTTCCCGGCGCAGGACCTTGCCGATCGGCGACTTCGGCAGTGCGTCGCGGAATTCCACGTGGCGCGGCAGCTTGTAGCCGGTCAGGTGCTCCTTGCAGTGCGCGATGACGGCCTCCTTCGTGAGGCCCGGGTCCTTCCGGACGACGACTGCCTTGACGGCCTCGCCGGACTTCGCGTCGGGCACCCCGACGACGCCGCACTCGAGCACGCCGGGCAGCGTGGCGATGACGCTCTCGATCTCGTTCGGATAGACGTTGAAGCCGGACACGAGAATCATGTCCTTCTTGCGGTCGGTGATCGTGAAGCGTCCCTGCGCGTCCATGTGCCCGACGTCGCCGGTCTTGAGCCAGCCGTCCTGCATCGCCTTCGCGGTCTCGGCAGGATTGTTCCAGTAGCCCTTCATCACCTGCGGGCCGCGCACGCAGATCTCGCCGGTGTGCCCCGCGACGTCGTCTGCCCCGGTCCACGGCGGCAATTCGCGGAAGTCGTCGTCGCGGACCGAGAGCTCGGTCGAGGGGTACGGAATCCCGATGGTGCCGTTCCAGGGCTCGCCGATCGGATTGGCGCAGGCCACGGGCGACGACTCGGTCAGCCCGTAGCCCTCGGTGATCGTGCGGCCGGTTACCTGCTGCCAGCGCTCGGCGACGGGCTTCTGCACGGCGGCGCCGCCTCCGATCACCGCCTTCAGCGACGAGAAGTCGAGCCGGTCGAAGCCGGGCGTGTTGAGGAGCCCGTTGAACAGCGTGTTGACGCCGGTCATGATGCTCCACCGCCAGCGCCCGAGCTCCTTCACGAGCGCGGGCAGGTCGCGGGGATTGGTGACGAGGACGCTCAGGCTGCCCCACTTCATGAACGACAGCGTCGCGGTGAGGCAGAAGATGTGGTAGAGCGGCAGCGGCGCGATCGCGATCTCGGCGCCTTCCACGAAGTCGCGCGACAGCCACGCGCTCGTCTGCTCCATGTTGGCGAGGACGTTTCGGTGCGTCAGCATCGCACCCTTGGACACGCCGGTCGTCCCGCCCGTGTACTGCAGGAATGCGACGTCCTCGCGCGCCACGTCGACGGGCCGCAGCGGCGCGCCGGCCCCGCGGGCGAGGGCCCGCCGGAAGCGGATCGCGCCGCCGATGCGCCAGGGAGGCACCATCTTCCTCACGCGCTTGACGATCGCGTTGACGAGCCAGCGCTTCGGCCCGCGCAGGAGGTCGCCCAGCTGGGTCGTGATCACGTGCCGCACCTGCGTTGCCGCGAGCACCTGCTGCAGGACGGCCGCGAAGTTCTCGACGATCACGATCGCCTTCGCCCCCGAGTCCTTCAGCTGGTGCTCGAGCTCGCGGGCCGTGTACAGCGGGTTGACGTTCACGACGATCATGCCCGCCCGCAGGATGCCGAACAGCGCCACCGGGTACTGGAGGAGGTTGGGCGACATGATGGCGACGCGCTCGCCGGGGCCCATCCCGGGCAGTCCCTGCAGGAAGGCGGCGAAGTCGCGCGACAGCCGATCGAGCTCCGCGTAGGTCATGTCGCGACCGAGATTGTGGAACGCCGGACGGCCGGCGAAACGCGTGACCGTCTTCCCGAGCAGGTCCGGGATCGAGCGGAACCGGTCGGGATCGATCTCCTTCGGGATGCCGGCGGGGTAGTGGTCGAGCCAGGGCTTGCTCACGATCGTGTCCTTCCTGCACAGGTTGCCGGCGCGCGTGCTCGCCGGGACGCCGCCCGCCGTCCGTTCAGTCCGCCGCGGCGGGCGCGGCACGGCGTGCGTCGTCGACGAGCATGTCGACGAGATCGCGCGCGAACGCGGGCAGCGCCTCGAGGCTGCGCACGCAGATCTTCATCTCGCGGACCGCCCACGGGTCCGAGAGCGGGACGATCGCGACCGCCATCGTCTGCGCGTGCCTGCGCGCCGCGGACTCGGGCAGGATCGCGACGCCCACGCCGGCCTCGACCATCCGGCAGGCCGCCTCGAAATTGCCGACCTGGATGCGCAGCCTGATCGGCCGGTGGAGCTCGTCGCTGGCCTGGCGCAGGAACGCGTGGATCGCGCTCGACTCCGGCAGCCCCACGTGGTCGTCGTCGAGTGTGTCGGCGAAGGCGACGTCCGCCCCGCCGGCGAGCGCGTGCGCGGCCGGCACGACGAGCACGAGCCGGTCGCGGCGGTAGGGCAGCGTCTCGAGCGATTCGGTGCGCACGAGCCCGGCGACGATGCCGACGTCGGTCTGCCCGTCCGACACGGCCCGGACGACGTCGTTCGACGACCGCTCGCGCAGGTCGACGTTCACGTCCGGGTGCGCGGACAGGTACGCGCGCAGCACCGGCGGCAGGAACTCGCCGAGCGCGGTCGTGTTCGCGCAGACGCGCAGGTGGCCCTTGATGCCCTTCGCGTACTCCTGCAGGTCGCCGCGAAGGTGCTCGAGCTGGCCCAGCACGGTGCGCGCGTGCTGGACGAACGCCTGTCCCGGCGGCGTCAGCGTGACGCCCTGGCTCGTCCGGTAGAGGAGCTTGAGGCCGAGGCTCTCCTCGAGGTTCTTGATGCGCGTGCTCGCGGCGGGAAGCGAGATGTGCGAGGCTTCGGCGCCGCGCGTCAGGCTGTTCGCCTCGGCGACGCGGACCATCAGCCTCAAGTCGACGAGGTCGAAGTGGAGCGCCATCGCGGCCGATTATGGCACGCGGGCGCGGACCGGCCGGAGGAGCTCAGGGCGCGAACAGCGGCGCGGCGTCGATGTAGATCCGGTACTCGGCGACCAGGTCGCCTTCGAGCGCGAGCACGTTGACGAAAGGAAGCGTCACTTCGCGGCCGTCGTGGCGCACGTAGCGGACCGTGCCTTCGACGACCACGTGGCCGGGCATCGCCCACACGTGCGAGGGCGCATGGGCCAGCGAGCGCACCTGCGCGAAGAAGCCGGCGACGGCGGCGCGCACCGCGTCGCGGCCGAGCACCGGTGGCGCGTTCGCGTAGGCGAAGCTCGCGTCGTCGGCGAGAAACGAAACGAAGCGGTCGGCGTCCTTCGCGTCGACCGCCGCGAGCAGCGCGGCGATCCAGCCTGGCGGGTCGCGGACGCGCTCGGGCGCCATCGCCGTCGTCCCCGGGGCATTCGGCGGGGCGTCCGGGGCCGTGCGCGGCCCGGACGCCCGCCCGGTCAGTCCTTGACGAGTCGCCAGTTGCCGTCCTTGACGACGATCAGCACGCGGCCCCGGTCGTCGAATCCGGAGTGGTCGGCCGGCGTCATGTTGTAGACGCCCTGCGTGCCGACCAGCTCCTTCGTGCCCTCGAGCGCGTCGCGCAGCGCCGCGCGGAACTCGGGCGTGCCCGGCTTGCCGCGCTTCGCCGCCTCGGGGATGGCGCGCTGGAGCAGCAGGCCGGCGTCGTAGACGTTCGCGCCGAAGGTCGCCGGCTTGTTGCCGTACAGCTTCTCGTAGGCGGCGACGTAGTCCTGGGCCACTTTCTTCGACGGCGTGCTGTCGGAGATCTCGGGCAGCACGAGCATCAGGCTCGCGGCGAGCACCGCGCCCTCGACCTTCGGACCGCCCATCTGAAGGAAGGCGGGCGACGCCGCGCCGTGCGTCTGGTAGATCCGGCCCTTGTAGCCGGCGTCGACGAGCGTCACGTGCGGAAGCACGGTCGGGCCGCCGGCCGCCGCGACGAGCACCGCGTCGGGCTTCGCCGCCATCAGCTTGGCGACCTGGCCGGTGACCGAGGTATCGGAGCGCAGGTAGCGCTCGTTCGCGACGATCCGGATGCCGGCCTTCTGCGCCTGCGCGCTGAACACCTGGTGCCAGTTCTCGCCGTACGGGTCGTTGAAGCCGATGAAGCCGACGGTCTTCACGCCGTTCTTCTGCATGTGGGCGATCAGCGCGTCGGAGATCAGCGCGTCGTTCTGCGTCGTCTTGAACACCCAGCGCTTCTTGTCGTCCATCGGCAGGACGACCGCCGTGGTGCCGACCGGCGCCAGCATCGGCGTGCCGCTCTCGGCCATGAACTGCACGACGCCGACCGCGTTGGGCGACCCGGACGGGCCGATCAGCGCGTCGATGTTGTGCTCGGCGATGAGCTTCCTCACGTTCATCACGCTCTGCGTCGGATCGCTCGCGTCGTCGAGGACGATGTACTCGATCGCGAAGTCGCCGATCTTCTTCGGCAGGAGCGCGACCGTGTTCTTCTGCGGGATCCCGACGACCGCGGTGGGGCCGGTCGTCGAGGCGATCACGCCGATCTTCACCTGCGCGGACGCGGTCGCCGCCGCGAGGGCCGCGCAGAACGCCAGCGCGGTTCGTTTCCAGCTCGTGGACTTCATCGTCGCTTCTCCTTGAGTGGGGCTACGTCGCCTCGGGCGCCGGTGCGGCGCGGAATCAGCTGCCGGCCGCCACGCCCTCGCGCGCGAGCGTGGCGATCTCGTCGTCGGTGAACCCGGCCTCCGCGAGCACCGCGCGCGTGTGCGCGCCGTACTTCGGCGGAAACGGGTACTCGCTTCTCATGCCCGGCAGGCTCGTGGCCGCCGGCTGCATCCTGATCGTTCGTCCGTCGGGCGCGCGCGTCGACGTGAAGGCGCCGGCGAGCGCGGGCAGGTCGCGCACCTGCCGGATGTCGTTGATCGCCGCCCAGGGGATCGTCGCGCGCGAAAGGGTCTGCGACACCTCGGCGGTCGTGTGCCGGCTCGTGACCGCGGTCATCGCGGCCTTGAGCGCGGGGCGGTCCTGGTGGCGTCCTGCGTTGGTCGAGCGGAGCGGTGTGGCGACCGCCGCGAACATCGGCGTCGCGGTGAGCCGCTTCCACTGGACGTCCGAGCCCACGGCGAGGTAGACGAACCCGTCCTTCGTCGGGTAGACGTTGGTCGGGATGAACTTGCGGTGCTCGTTGCCGGCGCGCGTGATCTCGGAGGGATCGCAGTCGAAGTCGACGAGCGGCAGCGTCGTGATGAGCCACGAGGCCGCGGCCTGCAGCATCGAGACGTCAATGCGCTTGCCCAGGCCGGTCTCCATGCGCTCGGCGAGCGCTAGCAGCACGTTCGCGTAGACCTCGTCGCCGGCCTTGAGGTCGACGAGCGGGACGCCGGTGACCATCGGCGGGCCCTCCGGGTCGCCGGTGACCTCCATCAGGCCCGCCATCGCCTGGAGCACCGGGTCGTAGCCGGGCACGTCCGGGTAGGCGGGGCCGAGCGCCGAGATGCCGGCCCAGATCAGGTCGGGCTTCACGGCGGACAGCGCCGGGTAGTCGACGCCCAGCGCCTCGTAGCGCGAGGGCAGCACGTTGCAGCAGAACACGTCGACGCGAAGCTCGCGGACGATTCGCGCGAGCGCCTCGCGGCCGCGCGGATCCTTGAGGTTCAACGCGATCGCCTCCTTGCCGACGTTCGGCGCGACGAAGTAGGTGCGCCGGTCGCCGTCGACGGCCTCGCGGCCGATGTAGCGGTTGGGGTCGCCCGGGAGGCCGTCGCCCGAGGGCGTCGACTCGATACGGATCACGCGCCAGCCGAGCTGGACGAAGCGCAGCGTCGCGGAGGGCAGCGACAGCGCCTGCTCGAGCGAGAGGACCGTGCGCGGCCGCATCAGTCGCCCGGGGCCGAAGCGGTCGCGCCGGCGCGGTGCAGCGCCCGGTAGACCTTCTCGGGCGTGAACGGCAGTTCGCGGATGCGCACGCCCGTCGCGTTGCAGATCGCGTTCGCGGTGGCCGCGGCCATGCAGATCGCCGGCGCCTCGCCGACGCCCTTCGCGCCCTGGGGGCCCTCGCCGTCCATCGTCTCGATGAAGCGGACGTCCATCTCGGGAATCTCGGGCGCG
>WBZU01000042.1_pt1 | contig 151324 bp, 126 predicted proteins | sample 5204311 | NCBI WGS metagenome assembly WBZU01 (sample SAMN12344359, study PRJNA552823) | activated sludge metagenome | biome: Activated sludge suspended growth; feature: Nitrification reactor; material: Wastewater; isolation source: activated sludge from nitrification reactor of wastewater...
CACTTCAGCGGGAAGAACCTCGACGAGGCGGGCCGATGCTTCGGCTTCGCGGTGGATCAGGCGATCGGGCGCGGCGTGGATGCGGCCGTGATTTCGGGCGATGCCACGGACCATGCGCTCGACGTGCACAGCCCGGCGGTCGAGCGCCTCGTGCGCGAGGTCCGGCGTCTCGCCGACCACTGCCCGGTGCTGATGCTGCAGGGGACGTTTTCTCACGAGCCTCCCGGCACTCTGTCGATCTTCCCTCTACTCGGCGGCCGGCACCCGGTGTTCGTGGCGGATCGCCTCAGCCAGGTCGCGCTGATGGAGGAGGGCCGCTGGCTGCCCTCGCAGACCTGGCGCTTCGATGCGGTTCCCGCCGGAGCGCGGGTCATCTTCACCTGCGTTCCGACGGTCAACAAGGCGGTCGTGGCGGCGACTGTCGGCGCGACCGAGGCTGCGGAAGCGGTCGGCCAGGAACTGGCCGCGCTGCTGGCCGGGTACGGGTCTATCAACCGAGCGGCACGCGCCGCGCAGGTGCCGACGGTCGGTGTTGCGCATGGCACCGTCAGCGGTTGCGTGACTGAACACGGCGTGCCGATGGCGGGCTTCGACCACGAGTTCACCACCACGAGCCTGTTCTCCGCAGGTACCCAGGCCTTCATGCTCGGGCACATCCACAAGCACCAGAGTTGGGACGACGGCGGGCGCGTGGTCGCCTATGCGGGCTCGATCGGCCGCTTCCACCACGGTGAGCTTGATGCCAAGGGCTTTCTGCTGTGGGAGGTCGAGGCGGCGGCGGCCCGATTCCAGTTGGTCGAGACGCCGGCGCGGCGCACCGTGGACCTAGTGTTCGAGGGCGTGCCGGATGCCGAGCAGATCGCCGCGGCGGTTCGTGAAGTGAACGTGGCCGGCGCCTACGTCCGGGTGCGGTGGCAGGTGGGTGAAGAGGAACGAGGTAGCGTGGACCGCGAGGCCATCAAGCGGGCCCTCGGCGACGCCGCCGACGTCCAGCTCGAAGGTCGGGTCGTTCCCGTCGTGCGTAGCAGGGCGGACGGGATCTCACGGGCGTCATCACTGCAGGAGAAGGTGAGGGTCTGGGCACGCGCCACCGGCAGCCTGGACGCTCCGCTAATCGAGCGTCTCGAAGCCCTGGCCCACCGAGAACCCGCCCAGATCGCGAACGCGATCCTGGCCAGCGACGAGGAAGCCGGTCCGAGTACCGAGCCGGCCCCCGACGAGACGGCGCCGACGCCGCAGTCGCCAGGGGACGGGCGTGTGGCGGAGGCCCTGCGAGAAGCCGAGGCGATGGAGCTGTTCTGAAGCCGACAGGTCTTGAAGGAAGCGAAGACGGCCGGAGACTCGTTCGAGGCGGGTCGATGGACCGCCGTGCATGGAGCAAGAAGATGGACGAACAAGTGAAGCAAGCGGACGAGGTGTCCCGCGACGGCTACCAACCGCTGTCGCTGACGCTCACCGGTTTCAAGGGGATCCGCAGCGGTCTCGGTCGGGACACGATCACGCTCGACCTGGAGGCGCTGGTCGGTGACGCGCAGCTGGTGGCCATAGCGGGCAGCAACGGTCGTGGGAAGACCACGGTGATGGACAACCTGCATCCCTTATGTTGAATTCACTGTGTCAACAGTGGGCCAAGACGCGGCGTCTCACTGCCGCTGCAGGGTGGCAATCAATGGGCATGAAAGCTTGCCCCGCCTCGTGCAGCAGTCGCGAACGAGGCCAGCCAGCGCCGACTCGATCCGCCGCAGATCCTTCAGCTTCTGGCGCACGTCAGCGAGCTTTGCTTCAGCGAGCTTTCTCGCCTCGTCACAGTGCGTGCCGTCGTCCAGTCTCAGCAAGCCCGCAACCTCGTCGAGGCTGAAGCCCAGGCGCTGTGCGGCCTTCACGAACCGCACCCGTGCGACGTCCTTCGCCTCATAGCGCCGAATGCGGCCGTAGGGCTTGTCGGGTTCGGGCAGCAGCGCGCGGCGCTGGTAGAAGCGCACCGTCTCCACGTTGACCCCGGCCGCCTTGGCGACGGCCCCAATCGTCAGTCCCTGCTGATCGCTGTCCATGCCGCTTGACTCCGTACATGAGTACGGAAATAAGCTTACGCCATCGTCTCTCCGACCGAGGAAAGTGCATGACGGAATCGCAGACCGGGCGCGGCGCGCTCGTCGGCGGCGGACTGGCCGCGATCCTGGCTTCCGCGTGCTGCCTGGGCCCGTTGGTGCTGGTGACCCTGGGCTTCAGCGGTGCGTGGATCGGCAACCTCACGGCGCTGGAGCCCTATCGGCCGTTGTTCATCGGCGTGGCGCTCGTCGCCATGGGCTTCGCGTGGCGCCGCATCTATCGGCCTGCTCAGCAGTGCAAGCCGGGCGAGGTGTGCGCGATCCCTGAGGTGCGGTCCACCTACAAGGCCGTCTTCTGGATGGTGGCCGTGCTGGTGCTGATCGCGCTTGCTTACCCCTTCGTCCTTCCGCTGTTCTATTGACCAGGAGTGCTCCATGAAGAAGCTGATCGCCGTCCTCGCCCTGTCCGGCGCGGCCGCCGTCCAGGCGGCGTCGCAGACCGTGACGCTGGACGTGCCGGGCATGACCTGTGCGGCGTGCCCGATTACCGTGAAGAAGGCGATCTCGAAGGTCGATGGCGTGAGCAAAGTCGACGTGAGCTACGAGAAGCGCCAGGCCGTCGTGACCTTCGATGACGCTAAGGCCAGCGTGCAGAAGCTGACCCAGGCGACCGAGAACGCGGGCTATCCGTCCACCGTCAAGCGCTGACGCCGCAGCGATCGAGGAGGCCATCATGAGCGTCATGACGCGCGTCGCGGACAAGGCCGGAGCGCTGGGCAGCATCGTGTCGGCGATGGGTTGCGGGGCTTGCTTCCCGGCCCTGGCCAGCCTCGGCGCAGCACTCGGGCTCGGCTTCCTGAGCCAGTTCGAGGCCGTGTTCGTCACCGTGCTGCTGCCGCTGTTCGCGGCGCTGGCGCTGCTCGCCAACGCACTCGGCTGGTTCAGCCACCGCCAGTGGCAACGCAGCGTGCTCGGCATGATCGGTCCGGCCATCGTGCTGGTCGCCAGCTTCACCGTGGCCGAAAAGCTGCTCTACGTGGGCCTCGCGACGATGGTCGCGGTGTCGGTGTGGGACTTCGTCTCGCCGGCGAACCGGCGCTGCGGGCCGGACGGCTGCGAAGTCCCGCCCAGGCACGCCTGAAGCTATCACGCTGCGGCTGCCGGCGGAAGGTAACCCGATGACCGAACTCGCGATCAGCGGCATGACGTGCGAGTCGTGCGCCACGCACGTTCGCCAGGCCCTGGAGAAGGTGCCTGGTGTGCGTTCGGCGCAGGTGTCCTACCCCAAGGGAACCGCACGCCTCACGCTCGCCCCTGACACACCCGTGGCGGCACTCGTGTCGGCCGTGGCCGCAGCCGGCTATCGCGCGCGCGTGCCCGAGGCGGCGCCGGATCCGTCGCGCGACGGCTTCTTCGAAAGGGCGCGCCACTGGTTCGGCAGTGGGCAGAAGGAACGCGGCGGCGGCGAGGTGCTGCATGTTGCCGTCATCGGCAGCGGCGGCGCCGCGATGGCCGCGGCGCTCAAAGCGGCCGAGCGCGGCGCGCGGGTCACGCTCATCGAACGCGGCACGATCGGCGGCACCTGCGTCAATGTCGGCTGCGTGCCGTCCAAGATCATGATCCGTGCCGCGCACGTCGCGCACCTGCGGCGGCGCAGCCCGTTCGACGTCGGCGTGTCCGCGGCCGAGCCGACCATCCTGCGCGACCGCCTGCTCGCGCAGCAGCAGGCGCGGGTGGACGAACTGCGCCGTGGCAAGTACGAGAGCATCCTGGAGGTCAGCACGGCCATCACAGTGGTGCACGGCACGGCGCGCTTCACGGACGCTGGGTCGTTGACGGTGGTGCTGCGCGACGGTGGCGAGCAGGTCGTGGCGTTCGACCGCTGCCTGTTGGCCACCGGCGCCAGCGCGGCGGTGCCGCCGATCCCCGGCCTCGCCGATACGCCGTTCTGGACTTCGACCGAAGCGCTGGCCAGCAGCGACATTCCGCCGCGGCTCGCGGTGATCGGGTCGTCCGTCGTCGCGGTGGAACTCGCACAGGCCTTCGCGCGTCTCGGCAGCCAGGTCACGATCCTCGCGCGCAACAGGCTGTTCTTCCGCGAGGACCCGGTCATCGGCGAGGCGCTCACCGCGGCGTTCCGCGACGAAGGCATCGAGGTGCTCGAGCAGACGCAGACCCGCCGCGTCACTCATGCCGGTGGCGAATTCGTGCTGACGACGAATCATGGCGAACTGCGTGCCGAGCGGCTGCTGGTGGCCACGGGCCGCACGCCGAACACGCGCGGGCTCAACCTCGAAGCCGCCGGCGTGAAGGTGGACGAGCAGGGCGCCATCGTGGTCGACGATCACATGCGCACCAGCGTGCCGAACATCTATGCCGCAGGCGACTGCACCACCCAGCCCCAGTTCGTGTACGTCGCGGCCGCTGCGGGCACGAGGGCGGCGATCAACATGGCCGGCGGCGACGCGGCACTGGACCTGAGCGCGATGCCGGCCGTCGCGTTCACCGATCCGCAGATCGCGACGGTCGGTCTCAGCGAAGCTGAAGCGCATCGGTCGGGGATCGAGACCGACCGCCGTACGTTGACGTTGGACAACGTGCCGCGCGCGCTGGTCAACCTCGACACGCGCGGCTTCATCAAGCTGGTGGCCGAAGCCGGTACCGGCCGTCTGTTGGGCGTGCAGGCGGTCGCCGCCGAAGCGGGGGAACTCATCCAGACCGCCGCCATCGCCATCCGTGCCGGCATGACCGTGCACGATCTCGCCGACCAGTTGTTCCCGTACCTGACGATGGTCGAAGCCCTGAAGCTTGCGGCGCAGACCTTCACGAAGGATGTGAAGCAACTGTCGTGCTGCGCCGGCTGAGCTTCAGCTGGACTTGAACAGGGAACTGCGCGGCGCATCGCCGCCTTGCGGCCAAGCGTGTGAACGGTCGCGACTGACGACCGTTGAAAGCGTCGCCGGCCATGCGAGCCTGATCGGAGACCAACTCCGAGGCATGCCATGCAGCCACTCCGACTCACCCTCAAGGGCTTCCGCGGCATCCGCGACGGCCTGGGTCTCGACGAGATCACGCTTGACCTGGAGCGCCTTGCCGACGGTGCAGAACTGATCGCCATCGCGGGCCCGAACGGCAGCGGCAAGAGCACGATCATGGACAATCTCGTGCCATATCTCGGCCTTCAAAGTCGTGCCTCGATGCCGGCAACCGGCGGCTTCTCGTACTACGAGCACGTCTATCTGCCGGAGAGCCTGAAGGACCTGACCTGGGCGCACGAAGGGCGCTGCTACCGCTCGCAGATCGTCATCCGAGTCAGTGGCCGGCGACGCACAGAGGCGTTCCTGCACATGCTCGATGATGGCGGACGCTGGTCCCCCGTGACGCTCGAGGATGGGACCATCTCGGATGGCCGGGTCGAGACGTACACGCGCTGTGTGGAGAGCATCTGCGGCAGTGCAGAAACCTTCTTCACCTCCGTGTTCGCAGCCCAGGGCAAGCGCCAGCTCAGCACCTATCGCAACGCCGAGATCAAGACGTTGTTGGCCGACCTGCTGGGGCAGGAGGAGATCCAGGCGCTGGGCCAGAAGGCAGCGGAGACCGCCCGCCTGCTGAAAGCTGGGCTGGCAACACTGCGTCAGGAACTCGCCGCGGTCGACGCGGAGGATCAGCACCTCGAGGCGGCGCGCCGAAAACTCGACGGCGCCGGCGATCGCGTGTCGGCGGCCGATCGCGCGAAGAGGTCAACGCAGTCTGCCCTGGAGGCCGCCCAGACGGGGCATGCCCGCGTGGTGGTCGAACGCGAGCAGTCGCGAGCCACCGATGCCCGGCGGGCACAGCTCATGGCCGAACGGCAATCCAACCTGGCAGGCGCGGCACAAGCGCAGAGCGCGCTCGATGTTCAGGAACGGGCCGAGCACCAGCGGCTGGAGCGCCTCGATCAGCGGGTCGCCAATCGGCTGCAGCAGGAACGTTCGCGGCGCCAGGCCTTGACCCAATCCCGGCAGCGATGCCTTGCGGCGCTCGCCGAGGCCGGCGCGGTGCGTCGCGCCGAAAGGCGCCTGCCGCTGGCGCAACGTGTGCAGGCGCTGCTTGGCGCACGCACGCTCGCCTGCCGCGAGCAGGTCCATCAGCTGACGCAGTGCCAAGGCGCGGTGCGCCTCGCGGAGCAGCGCGCCGCCGCCATCGAACGGGATGCGGGTCGGGCTGCGCTGAAGGCCGAGGAACTCGCGCGCCGGTTTGGACTGACCGGCGAGGTGCCCTGCGCCGGCACGGACCTGCAGGGACGTTGCAAGTTGCTCGCTGACGCGCGCGAGGCGCAGACGCTGATCCCCAACGCCCAGGCCCAGGTCGCCCGTCTGGTGAGCGAGAAGTCCGAGGTCCAGCGGGAACTTATCGATGCCCGCCGGCGTTGCGGGGCACTGGCCGGCGCGCCGCACGCCCTGGCGCGGGCCGAGGTCCGCGAGGCCGTCGCACGCGAGCGGGCGAACCGCTTGTCGGTCGTGCGTTCGAAGGCCCAGGCGTGCGCGCAGGCGCAGGCGACCCTGGTCGAGATCGAGCAGGAACTTCAGGCGCTGGGGCTGCAGGCGAGTGAGGGCGCCGCTGCCGAGACCATCGACGAACGTGCGGAGCGCCAACAGATCGCGGCGGCACGAAAGGCGATCGAGGCGCAACGAGGTCAGCAGGCCAGGCAGACCGAAGCGGCGCTGGCGCGCCTGGATCAGGCGCTCGCAACGCTGCCGCCCGCCTTCGACGAGCAGCAAGCCGCGCGCGCAGCCCGTGCGCTGGGTGCCGCGAAGGAGGCCCTCGCTGCGGCGGAGCGGGCAATGCTCACCGCGGTGCGTGAGTCGCAGCAGCTCGAGGAGGTCTCCAAGCAGTCGGCCCGGCTGGGCGAACGCCGCGAAAGCCTGCGCGCGCGCTGCGCTCGAGTCGAGGATGAGCTGGGCAACTGGAACCTCTTCGCCCGTTGCATGAGCAATGACGGGCTGATCGCTCTGGCGATCGACGATGCGGGACCTGCGCTGTCGGCGCTGGCAAATGACCTGCTGCTGGCCTGCTACGGGCCGCGCTTCACGGTGTCCATCCGAACCTTGCTGGAGACGGCCAAGGGCGAGCAGAAGGAGGGCTTCGACATCGTCGTCCACGACGGCGATACCGGCGACAGCAAGAGCGTCGGCATGATGAGCGGGGGCGAGCGGACGTTGGTGGAGCTTTGCCTGACCCGGGCGATCGCGCTGTACCTGGCCCGAAACACGGGACGCCGATACACGACCCTGTTCACCGACGAGGCGGACGGCGCGCTGGATCCGCAGCGCAAGCGCATGTTCATGGCGATGAAGAGGGAAGTCCTGCGCCTGGGTGGCTATGAGCGTGAGTACTTCATCTCGCAGACGCCCGAGCTGACGGCGATGGCGGATGCCGTGATCGACGTCGACGCGCTGAAGGCGGATGCGTGCGATGTCGATCGCGGCGTGTCAATGGCGTAGTCGCGGTCGTGGCGCGAGCCCGGCGCCGACAGCGCTGGTCACTGCGTGCCGGACCCTGGCATGCGCGGCTGTGCGACACCGACCCGCGCACCAAGGCCCCACAGGTACGCTTGGTCGAGTATCGGCTCGCATGCCGGCTCGCTTCGGGCGAGTTCCTCCAGGGCGTGCAGCAGGTGATCGGTGACACCGGGGCGTCCGGCGATCATGGCCAGCTTGTAGAGCCGCAACAGCGCTCGCGCGAGAGCGAGGTCCGACATGAGGGCGCATGTCATCGCAGACCTCCAGCGGGGCACCTGTGCCCCTGTCCTTCGCAGCTTAGACCTTGCTCCTGTGTCAAGGTCAAGACTTGGCCCGCGGCTCAGCGGCGCATCGAAACCACCTGCGGGCCGGTGGCGCGGCGCAGCTCGGCCAGTTCTCGCTCTCGCCGTTCGAGCATGAGGTGAGCGTCCTGCCAAGCCGCGAAGTAGTGATCGACGAGCGCGGCCAACTTGCCCAACTGCTCGCGCAACTCGCGGTTCTCCTGGCGCAGCAGCTTCGCCTGACGTGCGGGGGCGCCTGACGGGCCGCGTGCGCTTCGCTGGGCCTCGTGCAGCGCCGCCAAGACCTCGGGGTGGTACCGATACAGCGCATTGCGGGAGATCCCGGCGATCTGACACAGGGTCGTCGCGGTGAGCGGCTGCACCGCGACGCCTGTGCTTGGCGTGCGAACCATGGTGGCCAACGCGTACCGAAGCCGCTGCGCCGTGGTCCGGCTATCGGCGTCGACCTTTACCTCACGCATGGCTGTTCTCCTCGGCGCTTCCCGCGTCGAGCGTCCGAAGCAGGGCATGGGCCTCGTTCAGGCGCTCGCGGACGATGCGCAGCGTTTGCCGCGGCAGAGCGGGTTGGTTCAGCAGCGACTCGCAACGTCGCGCCTGCTCGAGCCAGTAGGTCCGATGCTGTGGCGAGACCACGAAGTTCCTGCAGCGCGCGCAGGTCGAAGGTTCGCGTCGCGCCGGGTTCGGCCCGGCGGCGTTGCCGAGGCAGGCGCTGTGTTCTTCGCGGTAGACGCAGAAACCCCAGTCGCACACGCCGAGCACCAGGCCCGCGTCGACCAGCAGGCGCGCGTAGCTCTTGAGGTCCTGCTTCAAGCGGCTGCCCCTGAAACGAGGGCGCTTGGCCACGATCTCGATGCCTGCGCGGCCGCCGAGGCCCGGTGCGGCCAGCATGTGCTCCCAAGCCGCCATGGACTGCTGCAGGATCTCGGCGTCGATCTCCTGATTGAGGCGATAGTCTGAGCCGACGTAACCGTGGTCGGTCTCCGCACGCTCGCGATGACCCAGGTGCTGGCTCAGCGCGAAGAGGCAGGTGCGGTCGCGCAGCGCCGCAAACCTGGCGAAGGTCTTGCGCCCCTGGTGGGTCGTCAGCCTCCAGGGCCGATCCTCATGGGTCAGCCCGAGTCTCGCGCCGAAGCGCTGCAACTGCGTGGCGACGCGCGACGGCGATGCGATCTCCAACTGATCCGCGCGGGCGTGAAACCACTCCGTCGCACCGTTGCCCCGGCGCCGGCGCAGCCACAGCTCATGGCGGCCCGATACCGTACGATGCTCCGCGGACAGTGCCTCGAGCACCGCAATCGCCTGAACGGCCACGGGCGGTGCGACCCATTCGTGAGGCCGGCCGTCGTATCCCGGCTGACGCTTGAAGATGCTGCCGACGATCACGGTGACCGGGGAATCGGCGCAAATACCGCCATCGTGCCGTTCCTGCACGCAGCCGGCCTTCAAGTGGAGGATCTCGCTGACCCGTGGCCCGACCAGATAGGACAGGACGACAAAACAGGCCGCGTAGAGCATGTCGATCCGCAAGACAAGCTCCGCCACCGACGCCACCGGCCGTTCGACTTCGGGCAGAGCACTGTTGGCCCGCTTCAACCTGCGCGTGGCCCGGTCGGTGTGAGCGTAGCCGCTTTGAGAGCATCCAGCGGTCGCAGTCATCGCCTGGCGGTAGGTCTCCATCGCCTGCAGGATCCGGCCGGCGTCGCGCGTGACGATGTCGACGGCGGCCTGGACCAGCGGCACGGCGACGCCGTCAGGGGTGGACGGCCACGGGCGGCGTAGACCCTCGCGATCACCGGCGGCCTGACGGTGGTTGCTGCCGGGGAACGGATCGAATTCCAGGCCGTCGTCCAGCTCCATGCGAAAGCGATGAAGGTAGGTGAACAGGTACAGATGGCGCTGCACCGTGGACGCAGACCGCAACGGTCCGCGCGCCATCGGCAGCTCGGCGAGCCAATGCTGAAACTGCAGCAAGGCTGTCGCGTCGAGCTCGGCAAATCGGCTGAGGCCCTCCTGGTCCATCCAGCGCACGAGGAATCGCAGGGAGAAGAAGTAGTTCAGGACCGAGCGCGGTCGCAGCGGCAGGCCCGTGCACAACGATCGGCACCGGATCAGCGCGACCAGTTGCTTGCAGGTCTGTCGCAGCGGCGCGTAGCGCGCGTCGGTGAAGCGGCGCCCCTCCTGCAGCGCGAAGTCCCAGGCCAGACTGACCGGCAGTTCCTCCTCGAGCGCGTTCGTCGGCGCGAAGCGCCAGACCGGATCCTCCCAGCGCGAGTCCTTCAGGAACCAAGCGCGATCGTCGGGTGCCGGTTCGATGGCGGGACGCGAAACCTGGAGTCGCGATGTCTGCATGGTCGAGCTGGTCGAGCCTCAACGCAGCTCCGGCAATGGCGGCAGGAGTGACCGCTGCGCTTCACCGGCCGCAAGGTCGTTCGCACCGAAGCGAGGGAGGATGTCTTCCTCGAGAATGCGCAGCGGCGGAGCGTAGACGGCCTCCCACCGCGCCGGGTGCAGCACCACAGCGGCCGCGCGCAAGTGATCGCGTGCCTGGAGCAGTCGGGCAATGGTGGCAGGGTCGCAGGGGATGATCGCGTTGGGGCAGGTGAAGCAGCCCATGAAGTGCGTGCAGAGCTCGCCGCTCCTCGATCCGGGCGCGGTGCCTGAGAGCGGATCCTTGCAGTCGAAGCCGAACATCGTGACCGCCGGCCCGCGCGGGGATGACGGCTTGGACGATACCGTCGGCAGGCTTGGAGGCAACGGCGTCTCGACGTGCCGCAGGAAGGCGCCCTGAAGATCCGCGATGCGCGAGCGATTGCGGGCGTGCACCAAGGGAGTCTGTACGTAGTGGACGGTCGTGGCGACGTTCACGTGGTTGGCGACGGCCTTGGTGCGCAACAGGTCGCCGCTGAAGCGATAGAAGCAGGCCAGCACGCTTGGACGAATGAGCGCGGGCGCGAATGGCGGCAGGCCGTGGCGCCTGCAGAACGGTCCGAGCCGGTGATGGACCGTGATGATCGACAGGGCGTTGACCGTGACGTGGCCCTTGAAGACGAACAGCCGATTGCGCTGCGCGACCGGCGCAAGAGGCACCAGCCGCGCGTTCCAGGCCTGGAGGTCCCTGACGAGTGCCGGCGGCTCGAAGGCCTGTGTGCTGTCGAAGGTCCGGCGCTGGATGCGCGATGCGCGCGCCTTGAACCAAACGAGCAGTTCGCGGTCGTCGAGCAGGGGCAGCGGCTGAAGGCAGTCGCGCGTGAGATCGGCGATGGCCTCCGGGTTGCCGGCGGTATGGATCAGGATGGCCAGGTAGTAGGGCAGCAGCGTCTCCGCTCGGGGGTACAGGTAGAGACCCAGCTGCTTGGCACCGCCGTATCGACGCACGGCTTGCTGGAGCCAGAAGTTGCCCTTGTGCTCGATGGTGTAGCGATCGGGAATGATGCCGCCGTAGCGTTCTTCGATCTGCGTGAGTACCCAGCCGAGCGTGCCAGGCTTGTCGCCTTCGGACACGCGCAGCCTGGCGGCCGACTCGCGAGCTGCGCGCATCGCGGCGATGTCCTCTTCGCAGGCACGCAGGATGGCGCGCAGTTGCTGCGGCGACAACGTTGCGCGCGGCGGCCTGTCGCGGCCCTTGCCGGGAAACGGGATGAAGGGGTAGTCGATGCTGCCGACGAGGTCGGGGCGACACCGCTCGAGCCATCGCAGCAGTTGGCGCAAGCACGAGTAGATCGACGCTCGGGTGGAGATCGCCCACGGTTCACCGTCGGGGCGTCGCTGCATGTTGAGCCACTCGATGTAGCGCACGACCGTCGTTCGATTCAGATCCGCAACCGACCTGACGGCGCCGGACTCGGCGGCGAACCGCTCGAAGACCAGCATCGAATTCCAGTAGGAGATGATGCCGCGGCTCGAGCGGGCTCCGACGTGGGCCCAGAACGCTTGGGCGATTGCGGCGCGCGCGTCCTCGGGCAGATTCAACGAAGAGAAGTCGACGACTGTCTTGCGAATCAGGCGAGGGGCATCGTGGCGCACCGGCCGCTGGACTTCGGCCGGAGCGGCAGCCAACTCGGAGGTGAACCGCCGCACAGCGACTTCGTGCCGGGAGGTCATGGTTCCTGCGCCCCCGACAGCAGCGTGTCCAGGACGCGCTTGAGCACGCAGGCATCGACGGCGATGGCGCGCAGGTACCGGTCCGTGGTCTCGACGTGCTCGTGGCCGAGCAGGATCTTGACGACGACCAGCGGGTTGACGTTGGCGCCCTCGTTGGCCAGATGTTCGAGCCGTGCCAGCAGCATGCATGCGAAGGTCGCGCGAAGCAGATGCGTGGTCGCCTTGAAACCGCAAGCCTGTCCGGCCGAACTGACGGCGCGCTGGTAGGCGTTCTTGCCAGCCGGGGCGCCGCGGGCGTTGATGAACAGTGGTGAGGTGTCAGTCGTTCGTCCGTTGCGGCGTGCGCGGCGAAGCCAGGCACGACGGAGCCCGGAACGATATCCGTTGGTCTCGTCGACCAGGCTCGCAGGTGCGACGACGTAGCCGGGCTTGCGGCCCTTGCGCAGAATCTCGATGGTGTGGTGAGAGGCGGCCGGGGGAGGTTGCTCGCCGATGTCGGTGACGCTGAGGCGCAGCAGTTCGCTGACCCGCAGGCCGGTGCACAGCTGCCAGCGCGCCATCAGGTCGTACGGTGGGGAGAGCGTTGCGAGCAACTCGCGGGCCTGCTCGGAGACGAGCGGCCGAGGCAGCGGTTCGTGCTGCCGCAGTACGAACAGGTTGCGGGCCCCGTCCGGTGCATACCGCATGCGAGTCGAACGGTGACGTCTCGCGACGCCGAAGTCACCAGCCTTGTCTGCCAGTGGCGACTCGCTCAGCCAGTGCGTCCGGACAGCCCAGGCATAGAACCTGAGGACGCCGCGGACTCGATGGTTGATCGTCGTGGTGCAGTAGGGGCGGCCCGTATGAGAGCTCGGCTGCGTCATCATGCGGTTGCGATAGGCGACCAGGTCGACGGCGTCCGCGCTGTTCCACGCGATATCGTTCTGCTCGAGCGTCTCGAACCAGTCGTAGAGGATCTCGGCGTAGGTTCGGAGCGTGTCCGGGGTGTGCGCGCGCTGGATCGAGTGCTCGTGCAGATAGGCGACTGCCGGTTCGATCAGTTGCCAGTGCTTGGTGAAGAGAAGCGGGAACCCGGCGGGACGCGGCTCGCGAAGCGAAAGCGTCAACGCCTTCGCTGCCATCGGCGCCAAGCGCGTGGCAACGTCGGCGGGATTCGGCAATGAGGCCTTGCGAAGGATCGTCACCATCGCGATCTACCTCGCGGTCAGATGCTTGACAGCCTCGACGAACGACATGTCGAGCAGGTGCATCGCCAAGTCGATGGCGCCGCCACCGCCGGCGCGAGCGCGCGTGTCGTACCACTTGACGCCGGTGGTCAGGATCTCGAACTCACCGCGCGCGGTACTGGCATGCCAGCGCAGGCTGTGCTCGGCCTTGAGCGGCTGGTACGTGGGGTCGGGCTTGACGTGATCGGCCAGCAGCGCGAGCGCGTCGCTGGCCGGCATCTGGCGAAGCCGTGTCAACGTCGAGGCACTGAACGATCTGCGTGATCGGCGCGCAACCATGCCGCGAACCCCTTCATGGGAGTTGCTGAAAACGCGGGACGCGCCGGGCTACTCGCCTCTGAAAGAGGCTGGGGCTGCTCGGGCTGTGGTCACTTTAGGCAGTGATGGCTCAGGAGGCAATCGCGTTGACACGCGCGAATGCAACCTAAACGCCGTACTCGACGATGCCTTCGCGTGCCGCCGCTGCCGGTCCAGGGGGCTTCTCCTTCTACGATCAGGTCTACCTGCCGGAGAACGTCAAGGACCTCGTCTGGGCGCACGAAGGACGCAGCTACCGCTCGCAGATCGTCATTCGGCTTGCGGGCAAGCGTCGCACCGAGGCTTATCTCCACGTCATCGACGCGCGAGGCCAATGGCAACCGGTCAGCCTGGACGACGGCACCGTGTCCGACGGCAAGGTCGCAACCTACGAGCGCTGCGTCGAAGCGATCTGCGGCAGCGCCGACACCTTCTTCACGTCGGTCTTCGCGGCGCAGGCCAAACGGCCGCTGAGCGCATACCGCAACGCCGAGATCAAGGCGTTGCTCGCTGACCTGCTCGGACAGGCTCAGGTTCAAGCGCTCGGGCAGAAAGCCTCGGAGACCGCGCGACTTCTGCGCGGCGGGCTGGGGCTGCTGAGGCAGGAGGCGCTCAGTCTGACAGCGGATGCGCAGCGCATCGGAGCGGAGCGCGGCCGTCTCGTAGGAGCCCACGTGCGCCTGAAGGAAGCCGAGGCCGACCATCGTGCCGGGCAGCGCGAACTGGAGGCGGCGCAGGCCGCTCATGCACGCGAACTGGTCGCCAGGGAGCAGACGGCCGGGATCGAGCAGCGGCGCCAGCAATTGCTGGCCGAACGCCAGGCTGCGGTGGATGCGGACGAGCACGCCAAGGCAGGCCTGCGGCTTCGGGAGCGCGCGGAGCGCGAACGGCTCGACCAACTCGCGCGGCGTGTCGCCGGCCGGGTCGCGGCCGCACGGGACAAGCGTCATGCCCTGGAGCGGCTTCGGGAGCGTTGCCGCTCGGTTCTCGCCAACGCAATGCCCGTTCGCCGAGCCTGCCGGCGTCTTCCCGTCGCCGAGCAGGTACTGGCCCAGCGGGTCGAACGGACTCGGGCATGTCGCGAACAGGTCCGGGCGCTCGAGCGTTGCGACGGTGCTTTGCGATTGGGGGAACAGCGGTTGGCCGCGCTGGAGCGCGAAGCCGGCAAGGCCGCGCTGCAGGCGCAGGATCTCACCCGGCGCTTCGGCCTGACGGAGGAAGTGCCATGCGTCGGCACCGACCTGCAGGGACGCTGCAAGCTGCTAGGGGACGCGCGCGAGGCACAAGCACTGGTGCCGAGCGCAACTGCGCAGATCGAGCGGCTGGCTGCGGAGATCGCGTCGGTTCGGGAAGGCCTGGAGGGGACGCGTCGGGAGAAAGAGGGCCTGCGCCTCGCGACGAAGCTCCTGGAGCGGGCCGAACGCCGCGAGGTGTCGGCGCGGGCTCGGTTGGCGAACGACGCGACGCTTTCCGCGCAGCAGCCCGCGTGCGATCAGGCGTCCATCGAACTGGTCGAGGCCGAGGGCGAATTGAGAGGTTTCGATGATCGCGGCGGCGCCGAGGCCGAGACCGTCGAAGAGCGCGAAGAGCGTGGGCGCATCGAAGCCGCGCGCCGCGAGATTGCCACTGACGTGGAACTGCAGACGCGGCAGGCCCGCCTGTCGCTTGAAAGAATCGACCAAGCCATTGCGGGGCTTCCGCCAAGCAGCGACGGGCGCCGGCTTGCGGCGGTTGCCGAGATTCTTGCGCGATGCAGGGTGCGGGCCAAGGTTGCCGACGAGGCTCGCGTGTCCGCGCAACGCGACGTTCAGCGTCTCGAAGCAATGGATCAGCAGCTCGCCGAGCTGGCTCAGCGTCGCGCGGGTTGCGATGCACGCTGCCGCCGGGTCGAAGATTCCTTGGGCGATTGGACCCTTTTCGCCCGCTGCATGGGCAACGATGGCCTGATCGCCCTGGCGATCGACGATGCCGGCCCGGAGCTGTCCGCGCTGGCGAACGACCTGCTGCTGGCCAGCTACGGCCCGAGATTCACGCTCAGCGTCCAGACCTTGCTTGGGACCGTCAAGGGCGATCAACGCGAAGGCTTCGAGATCCTGGTCCACGACGCCGAGTCCGGCGAGAGCAAGAGCCTCGCGTGGATGAGCGGTGGCGAGCGAACGATCATCGAAGCCTGCCTGACGCGCGCGATCGCGCTGTACCTCGTGCAGTGCTCGGGTAGGCGCTACTCGACGCTGTTCTCCGACGAGTGCGACGGCGCGCTGGACCCGGACCGCAAGCGCCGGTTCATGGCGATGAAGCGGCAAGTGCTTGCGCTGGGCGGGTACGAGCGCGAGTACTTCATTTCGCAGACGCCCGAACTCGCCGCGATGGCCGACGCGGTGATCGACCTCGATGACTATGTTGTGGTGGGGTGCGGCGCGGGGGATCGGCCGCAATCCATGGCCGGCGCCGACGTGACCGCATAGGCGGCCACGTCGGACTGGTGAGCGCGAAAGCGCGCGTGCCGGTCGGCGAAGGCTCAGCCGTCCTCGCCCACGTCGCGCTCCGTCGGAGCGAACACAGGCAGGCCGTCCACGACTTCGGCCTCGTGATCGAACAGCAACCAGACGATGCCGGCCTGTTCGGCCGCGTCGAACAGCGTCGCCAGGTCGGCCTCCGTTGGAACGTTCTGACAGGGCTTGCCGACAAACACCAGGCCGCCGAAGGCATTCGGGTAGGCGTTCACCGACAGATCATCCTCGCGCAGGCGTTTGCGGGTCTGCGGGCTCAGGTGATCGAGCGAAAGGGCCGCGAGCGGCTCAGCGAGTTCACGCAGCGTTGCAATCGGTGATGAGGGCATCACGGGCTCCTTCTCTGGGGGTCTCCGCGGGTTGGGATCTTGCACGGGTGCGACGGGCGAAGTCCCCGCCGCAGTCGCGGCAGCGGAACCATCGCATCGCACCGAGCTTGCCCAACGGAACGCCATGGCCCGGACATATCGGGCATCCGGGCATGCGCGCGCCGCCGTTCATGGCCGTTTCCCGGCTGTCTGTGCGAGAGGCGCCGCAGCTGAATCGAGCGTACCCATGGGGCTACAGCAGGCCGCGCTCGGCCATCGACACCAGGTGATCGCCGGCGACGACGAAGTGGTCGATGACACGCACGTCGACCAGCGCCAGCGCGGCCTTCAAGGTCATGGTCAGCGCCTCGTCGGCCCTGCTGGGCTCGGCCTGCCCGCTGGGATGGTTGTGGGCAAAGGCGACCGCCGCGGCATTGCGCGACAGGGCGGCCTTGACCACTTCGCGCGGGTAGACGGCGGTCTGCGTGACCGTGCCACGGAACATCGGCTCGACGTCGAGCACGCGGTGATTGACGTCGAGGAACACGACGACGAAAACCTCGTGCTGCAGGTCGGAGCAGTACAGGCGCAGCCAGTCGCGCAGGGTCGCCGGCGAACTGATGATGCTGGCCGCCTGCATGTCGCGGCGCAGTCCGCGCATCAGCAATTCCCTGGCAATACCCAGCAGATGCGTCAGCCGGGGCTCCGAAGCGGATGTTGCTCGGGGCGCTCCGAGCAACTCGTCGACGAGCTGCTCGTGGGTGAGGAGGGAAAGATTCACGGCATTCTCCTTGTGGAAGGCAAGGGGGAACACCGAACCCTCCGGGGACGATGTCCCCAGGTGGGAAAAGGGTGCAGACGGTGGTCAGCACTTACGACGTGGGCAGGTGACGACTGCGACGTGGCCGAGGCCAAGGTGCCACCTCGGTAGTGGGTGGCGTAAAGCTCGGATCGATCGGCCGAGTCTGGCGGTTGCATGCGCCAAATGCAATCGTCGCCGACCATGTTTGCCGGCGATCGCGGCTGCAGTGGCCCGATTTTCGGTGGCGGGGGATCTCGCGCGTCCGACACGATGCCGCGCGCTTGACAGCGGCGAACGCAAACAGTCGAGGCTGCAGAGCGGTGGCGCGGAGACGGCCGAGGCGGGTCACCAGCATCGATGATGTGGAAGATCGTCCGTGGTGTGATTGGCATCATATGCCGACCATGGGCGCATGCCCATTGCATCCCGGAACGCTGACGACCCGGCGCTCATCGCGCTCGGCGACGCCATGCGCCGGTGCCGTCGCGCGCGAGGAATCTCCCAGGAAGAACTGGCCCACCGCAGCGCGATCGATCGCTCCTACATGAGCAGCATCGAACGGGGAGGGCAGAACCCGGGCATTCTGTCGGTGCTCCGCGTTGCGCATGCGATGGACATGACGCTGACGGAGCTGATGGCCGAAGCCGAGCTGTAGTTGCGGGATCGCGACGGCACGCCCGTTCGCCGGGCCGCACCGGCTCTGGCTTGACAGCCCGTCGTCACTGCGATGTCACCCGAGAAATTTCTTCGATCGAGTCCCGAAGGGTTGACACGACCGCTGCAGATTGCGCGACGATTGTGCTGAACTTCAGCGCCCTAGCATCGTCATGTTGCGCCTCGGCTCCCGCATCCGGCTGACCCGACGCGAGGTCGAGCGCCTGCATCGAATCACCGCCATCGAGCCGGTCGATGTCCGCACACGCGCGGACCTGGAGGCCTATGTGCGGCGGTGCAAGGCTCACTACTGGGGCGTCTCCAAGGAGACGCAGTACCTGCACTGGTTGATCGATCGCGAGGTCGAGCGCTGCCTGCGGGTGGCCTGAGCCACCACGCAGACGAAGCGCTACTCGGCGGCGCGAGCCTGGATGGGCGCGGCAGCTGGGATCGGGACCCCGGACATGCCCGAGGGCTGCCGGGTGTCCGCGGTCGGCTCGAACGCCGCATGAGAGCGTTCATCACCTCCACCTGAAGCGAGACGCCGAACCTGCGCGATGGCGGGTTCCGCATCGACTTCCGGCAGGCACGCCGCGGCGATGTCGCCGCCGTGCTTCAGCTTCCGCACCATCGATCGCGGTGCGGCGACGCAGACCGTGTGCAGCGTCCTGCGGACCATCGAGCCGATCCGCGCATTGCGCGCTTCGCGCAGCGCATGGGTGCGCAGCGACTCGCGACAGCTCAGGTACAGCGCCAGGTGCATGCGCTTCAGCTCGACGTCGGCATCCAGCTCGGCAAGGACCTCGGCGGCGAGCGCCGCGTCCTGCCCGGCGCGCCGATAGAAGCTGATCCATGCTCGCTCTTCCTCGGTCGCGACGCTGGCGCGGCGCGGCTTCGGGCGAAGTGGACTCGGGGACATGTTGACTCCTTGCAGTCCTCGCCCCGCGAGGCCGAAGTCCGAGAAGCTCGGATCCGGTCTCGACAGGGCGCGAACCAGTTCGGTCGGCCTCAAGGACCGACAAGTTCCTGCCGTGCGGCCGTGGCCTGTCGCCGGCGGTTGCCAGCGGCGATGGCGATCCAGCGCTCGGCGATCCGGTCCAGGTAGACCAGATCGTCGGCTTCGATCTCGCCGGCAGCCCGCAGGCGGCCGATCACCTCCCGAACCAGGATGGGGTCATCCTGGGCCAGTTGGATTACGGTCGCCGCGACGCGTCGCCGATAGTCGTCGATCAGCATGGAATGCCGACCGGCGCGGTCGCGGCAACGGGATGCTTCAGCAACGCCGGAAGGTCGCGGCGTTGCGGTGGGGACGCGCAAGCGCGTCCGGAGCCGCCCAGCAGCGTGGGCACTGGGCGCAATACTCTGGTCGAAACGACGGGGCACATGGGGTTCTCCTTCGCGATGAAGGGGAACACCAAATCCCGGCGGGGGAACATGGGGTTCCCCGTGGCGGGACGCTCCGTGGGACGGAGCAGCTCAGCCTGCGCCTAGGGCGCGGGCGGATGAAGGATCCGGATCCGGATGGATGCCGGCCTTCGCGCGGTGCGTCGCGGCCCGAAGGCTGCGCGGCACACGTTCGACTTCAGCTCGAGGCTGAAAAGCTCACTCGGTCAGCTGATGACCGAGATCCGGACGTTCCGGATCGACAGAGGGCAGGTGACGACTGCGACGCCAGCGAGGCTGGACTTCAGGACAGCCGAGGCTGCCGGTGAAGGCTTGCGGACACGATGTCCGCGGGAAGCTTGGCGAGTATCAGTCCGGGCGTGCCGTCGCGGCATCGCGTCGATCGGCGCCACCGAAAACCAACCCCCGCAGCGGTCGATGATCGACCGCAAGAGTTCGGCAGCCGTGAGCCTGGGCGCTTCAGGTGCGCCGCCGACTCGGTCGGCGACGAGCTCGACGACCCGTCGGCAGTCCGCGAGACTCATCCGCCCGATGCGGCACCGGATGACCGGGATGGCCATGGCTCGCGCCAGCCACTCGTAGGCTGCCTCTCGCGTCATCGAGCCTTGCTGCCACAGCGGATCGAAGGCCGCGTGCGCTGACCGGCGCGCGTCGCGCATGGCTTCGTCGGCAAGTTCCCCCATCGCCTCGTCCCGGTTGCCGCGCTCGAAGCATCCGACCCAGGCGTCACACGGCCAGCAGACCCAGAAGTGGCGCTCGGCGAGTTCGGGGCGATGGGGATAGACCTCCTTGCCTGTGAACAGCAAGGCGCCCTTGCCGCAGTAGTTGCAGCTCACCCGCCGGCGCGATCTCAGCTCCACGGGCTCCGGCACCGGTTTCCCGGCCTTTTCGCGCTGGCCCGCAAGGTGTGCGAACAGCGTCGTTGGGCCCTGGCCGGTGTCACCGGTGTCGGTGTTGCGCCAGGCCCCCGTGGCCGGCCAGAAGTCCACCTGGTCATCGAGGCGCAGGCGCTCGCCGCCGTCCAGCACCACCATGCTGCCGTGCCCGAAGCCGGCAAGGGCCGGGCTCCCGGTACGACCGGTGGGAAGTCGCTTGGTGGCGTGCGGCGCGGCGTTCCTCATCTACGCAGCCAACTGGTGCTCGTAGTAGGGCTGCTCACGGTCATCCAGGATGTCGTAGAGCGCCTGCAGATTCTTCGGGTCCGGGTTCAGCCACGCATCCGCGTGCTCGGGCTTGATCGGAATGATGCAGCGGTCGTGTCCCGCCGCGGCGATCTCTTCTGGCGGTTCGTCGGTGATGGCCGCAAACGACATCAGCTCGGGTTCGTCCGATCCCGTCGGCGGTGTCCAGCGGGACCACAGGCACGCCACCAGCATGTCCTGCAGGGGACGCGGCCTGAACTCGAGGACGACGTTCTCGGGCTTCTCGCCGGGCCGCAGCTCGCGTCCCTCCGACTTGTGCCGGTCGACGTTCTCGTAGAACGCGTTGACGAGCATGATCGCGTGGGTGCGGCCGAACTGCCCTTTCCAGAAACCCTCGAGATTGTCTCCGCGGGCGTTGTAGGTCCCCGGAAACCTGGTGTCGTAGTCCGCGGGCTTGCCTGCCAGCCGGCACTGGTAGCGCATCGGCATCACGACCTTCCTGCCGCCCTGGCTGACCATCACCGGCACATAGCTCCCCGGGAAAATCCGCGAGTCGCGATCGAGCAGCTCCGTACGGCGCAGATCCTCCAGGTCGAGCCGCGCCTTGCTGATCTTCGAGGTGGCGACCCGCACGTCTTCGGCGGCAGCCTTGGTGACCTTCAGCTGCAGCTTGCGCTCGGCATCGTTGAGGCGCTTGCGCTGCTCGAACAGCGCTTCCTCGAACTTCAGCGCCTGCGCGGCCCGATGCTGTTCGATGAGTGCGTGAATCTCCTGCTCTTCCGGCGACGCGCTCTGCCGGAAGGCCTCTTCCATCGCCTTCGGAATCTTGATCTTCGGGTCGGCATGGCGCCGGTAGAACAGTTCGACGAACTGCCGCAGCGAGACCTCGGCACCGAACATCCGTACGAAGGCTCGGTGGTCGGCGCGGACCTGGGCGGAATAGCACATGGCGGTGAGTCGATGCAATCGGTGCAGCCGCAGTCTAAGGAACCACCGGCCAGGCGCGAGACCGACAGGAGCTCCTCGACATTCCACGCGGCCAATGATACTGTATAAACATCCAGCTCTAAGCCATGACCCCTTCGCATGACCCCTTCGACCGTTCCCGCCAACGACCCGCACTTCGCGACCGTGCAGCCCGTGCTGCCCGGCGCGGTGCAGCCGCTGGTCTGGCGCGGCGCGGAACTGGGCGGCCAGGCGACACCGGTGACGTCGTCGGGCTGGCCGGCGCTCGACCGTGAGCTTCCCGGTGGCGGCTGGCCGCATCGTGTCCTGTGCGAGGTGCTGAGCCCACAGCCGGCGCTCATCGAATGGCGCCTGCTCGGCCCGGCGTTGCGCGCGGTCGCCGCCGGCGGCGGGCAGATCGTCGTCGTGGCACCGCCGCGCCAGCCCTACATGCCGGGCCTGATCCACGACGGGCTCGACGAGCGGCGCTTCGTCTGGATCCGTGCGGAGGGCCCGGCCCAGCGGCTCTGGGTCACCGAGCAGCTGATCAAGGCAAACGCCTGCCAGGCGCTGGTGGCCTGGCTGCCGCAGGCACGCCACGAGCAACTGCGGCGTCTGCAGGTCTGCGCGCAAGCCTCGGAAGGTTTGGTCTTCCTGTGCCGGCCCGAAGCGGCGCAGCACGAGGCATCGGCGGCGCCGCTGCGGGTGCATGCCACCTTCGCGCTCGACTGGGAGTTGCGCGTGCGCATCCTCAAGCGCCGTGGGCCTGCCTTCGACGGCACGCTGCGCTTGCCGTCGGTTCCGGGCGGCCTGGCCTCGGTTCTGACGCCGCGGTTGCGACGTCCCGCTCGCCTGTTTGCCGGCCTGCCGTCGAGCAAGGAGCCCGCCGATGTTGTGGGCCGCCCTGCGGTTCCCCAGCACCGACGCCACGCCGCCAGCCGATGACGCGCTCCAAGGGCCGGCTTCGTGGGCGCTGCAGTACAGCCCCCGCGTCGCCCTCCTCGAAGAGGCCGTCGTCGTCGAGCTGGAGGCCAGCGTACGCCTGTTCGGGGGCAAGCGGCGCCTGCGCGACCGCATCGTGCAGGAGGCTGCCGAGCTGGGCTGCAACAGCCTGGCGTGGGCGCCGAACAGCCTGGCGGCGCTGATGCTGGCGCGGGCCGGCGTGGACAGCGGCTTCAGGCAGCCGCTGCCGGACATCCTGGATGCGTTGTCGATGCAGGTGTTGAGCGCCACTGCGCCGCATCTGACGACCTTGATGCAGCTCGGCTGCCGCACGCTGGGGGATATCCGGAAGTTGCCGCGCGGCGGCATCAGCCGGCGCTTCGACAAGGCGTTGCTGACGGCCCTCGATCGTGCCTATGGGCTGCAGGCGGAAGCCCACCAGTGGTTCGTTCTGCCGGAGACCTTCAGGACGAGGCTGGAGCTGCCGTCGCGCGTGGAGACGGCGCCGGCGATGCTCTTCGGCGCGCGGCGGCTGCTGGTGCAGCTGTGCGGCTGGCTGGCCGCCCGGCATGCCGGGACGACCGCGTTCAGGCTGCGCTGGGCCCATCACGCCCTGGCTTCGCGCAGCGCAGGCGAGGGCGGCGAAATCACCGTCCGCACCGCAGTACCGATGCGCGACGTCGAGCACCTCTGCCGGTTGCTGGCCGAGAATCTCGCCCGCGTGGCGCTGCTGGCGCCGGTCGGCGATCTCGCGCTTGAAGCGCTCGATGTCCTCCCGCTGGAGGAGGCCAGCGCGTCGCTTTTGCCCGACGGCCAGGCGCAGGGCGAATCGCTGGCGTTGGCCCTGGAGCGCATCGCCGCGCGCCTGGGCCCGGAATGCGTGCTGCGTCCGGTGCTGGTCGATGACCATCGCCTGGAATGGGCCCAGCACTGGCAGCCCGCGCCGGCGCCGATGCCGCGCAAGCGCGTGACGCCCACGACCACGCCGCAGCCGACCTTCGTGCTGCCCGAACCGCTGCGGCTGGCCATGCGCGGCGATCGTCCGCTGTATCAGGGGCCGCTGCTGTTGCTCACCGGGCCGCATCGCGTCGAGGGCGGATGGTGGCATCGGGTGGGGCCGCCCGGTGCCCAGGAAACGCAGCAGCAGGTGCGCGACTACTGGGTGGCATTGAGCGAGCACGCGGGCGTGTTGTGGGTGTTCGAGACCCGGCTGGCCGGCGACGCGAGCGCCTGGTACCTGCACGGCAGCTTTGCGTGAACGCGGGTCTGCGCCGTGACCGCACTGCCTCAATACGTCGAGCTGCGTTGCCTGTCCAATTTCTCGTTCCTGCGCGGCGCGAGCTGGCCCGAGGAACTGGTGGCGCGCGCGAAGGCCCTGGGCTACGGCGGGCTGGCGCTGACCGACGAGTGTTCGCTCGCCGGCATCGTCAGGGCCCACGTCGCCGCCAAGGAACACGGCTTGCCGCTGCTGGTGGGAAGCCAGTTCCAGGTGCAAGGCGAGGCGCCGTTCGGTCTGGTGGTGCTGGCCTGCGACGCCAACGGCTACGGCAACCTCTGCGAATTCATCACGCGGCTGCGCAGGCGTTCCGAGAAGGGCCGCTACGCGCTGCACCAGCACGAGATCGACGCTGCGGAACTGGCCGACTGCGTGATGCTGGTGGCGCCGCAGCGCGGCAGTTCGCCGGAGCAGTTGCTGGCCATCGCGCGCTGGCTGCTGCGGCACTTCATGGGACGCTCCTGGCTGGCCGTCGAACTGCTGCGCCTGCTCGACGACGAGATGTGGTTGCACCGCCTGCGCGAGGTCAGCGCGTTGTCCGCCATCCCGCTGGTGGCGTCGGGCGACATCCACATGCATCTGCGCTCGCGCAAGCCTTTGCAGGACGTGCTGACCGCCATCCGCCTCGGCCGGCCGCTGACCGAATGCGGCAGCGAACTGCAGCCCAATGCCGAGCGGCACCTGCGCACGCGGCTGCGGCTGGCGCAGACCTTCCCGGCGGATCTGCTCGCCGAGACCCTCCAAGTCGCGGCGCGCTGCCGCTACTCGCTGGACGAACTGCGCTACCAGTACCCCGCCGAGGTCGTGCCGGAGGGCGAGACGCCGTCGTCGTACCTGCGCCGCTGCACCTACGAAGGGGCCGGACGGCGCTGGCCTGGCGGCGTGCCGGCCAAGGTGCAGGCGCAGATCGAGCACGAGCTCGAACTTATCGCCGACCTGAAGTACGACCACTACTTCCTGACCGTGGCCGACATCGTGCGCTTCGCCCGGTCGCGGCAGATCCTCTGCCAGGGACGCGGCAGCGCCGCCAACTCGGTGGTCTGCTACTGCATCGGCGTCACCGAGGTCGACCCGGCGCGCATGTCCGTGCTCTTCGAGCGCTTCATCAGCCGCGAGCGCAATGAACCGCCGGACATCGACATCGACTTCGAACACCAGCGGCGCGAAGAGGTCATCCAGTACCTGTACGGCAAGTACGGCCGGCATCGCGCGGCGTTGACGGCGGTGGTCATCAGCTACCGGCCCAAGAGCGCGTTCCGCGACGTCGGCAAGGCGCTGGGCTTCGAGCTCGAGACCCTCGACAAGCTGGCCGCCAACTTCACTTGGTGGGACGACCGCGAGCGGATGGCCGAGCGCGTGGCGGAGGTCGGGCTCGACATCGACGACCTGGCGGTGCAGCAGTTGCTGAAGCTGGTGGGCGATCTGCTGGGTTTCCCGCGCCACCTATCGCAGCACCCGGGCGGCTTCGTGCTCACGCAGGGACCGTTGACGCGCCTGGTCCCGGTCGAGAACGCGGCAATGGAGGACCGCACCGTCGTCGAGTGGGACAAGGACGACCTGGATGCGCTGGGTCTGTTGAAGGTCGACGTGCTGGCGCTGGGCATGCTGTCGGCGATCCGCCGTTGTCTGGAGTTCGTAGGCATGCGCAAGGGCCATGTCTTCGAGATGCAGGACATCCCGGCCGAGGACGAGGCCACCTACGACATGATCTGCAAGGCCGACACCGTCGGCGTGTTCCAGATCGAGAGCAGGGCGCAGATGAGCATGCTGCCGAGGCTGCAGCCGCGCTGCTTCTACGATCTGGTGATCGAGGTGGCGATCGTGCGGCCCGGGCCGATCCAGGGCCAGATGGTGCATCCCTACCTGAACCGGCGTCAGGGCAAGGAGCCGGTCGCTTATCCGAGCGAGGCCTTGCGGGAGGCGTTGGGGCGCACGCTGGGTGTGCCGATTTTTCAGGAGCAGGTGATGCAGGTGGCGATCTTGGCCGCCGGCTTCACGCCGGGGGAGGCCGATCAGCTGCGGCGGTCGATGGCGGCTTGGAAGCGCAAGGGCGGGCTGGAGAAGTACTACGACCGCATCGTCAACGGCATGACTTCGCGCGGCTACGAGGAAGCGTTCGCCAAAGCCATATTCGAGCAGATCAAGGGATTTTCGGAGTACGGGTTTCCGGAGAGTCACGCGGCGTCGTTTGCGCTGCTGGTCTATGCGAGCTGCTGGCTCAAATGCCATCACCCGGCCGAGTTCCTGGCGGCGATGCTCAATTCGCAGCCCTTGGGGTTCTATTCGGCGTCGCAGCTGGTGCAGGACGCGCGGCGACACGGCGTGGAGGTGAGACCGCCCGACGTGATGTTCAGCGACTACGACTGCACCCTGGAAGATCTGCCGCGGGCGCCGGCCGTGCGGCTGGGCTTGCGGCTGGTCGCGGGCATGAAGGAGGCTGCCGCGCTGCGCATCATGGCCGCGCGGGTGCGGGCGCCTTTCGATGGGGCGGAGGATCTGGCGCGCAGGGCGGAACTGGATCAGAAGGACATGCGGCTGCTCGCGGGTGCGGATGCGTTGATGAGCTTGGCGGGCCATCGGCGGCAGCAGGTGTGGGAGGCGTCGGCGCTGAAGCGGCCGCCACAGCTGCTGCAGGATGCGCCGGTCGATGAAGCCTTCCTTGAATTGCCGCCCGCGCTCGAAGGCGAAGAGGTCGTTCACGACTACGCGACGATCGGCCTGACGCTTCGCAGCCATCCGCTGGCGCTGCTGCGTCCGCGCCTGGCCGAACGCAAGCTGGCGACGGCGGCGACGTTGGAGGGTGTGAGGGACGGACGCTTCGTTCGCTACGCCGGCATCGTGACGCTCAGGCAGCAGCCCGAGACCGCCAGCGGCACCATCTTCATGAGCTTGGAGGACGAGACCGGAGTCGTGCAGGTGATCGTCTGGCGATCGCTGCGCGATCGGCAGCGGCCGGAGGTGCTGCGCGCGAAGCTGCTGGAGGTGCACGGCACCTGGCAGAGGGAAGGGGATGTCAAGAACCTGATCGCCGGGCGGCTGCTGGATCTGACGCCTCTTCTTGGAAAGCTCGAAACGTCGTCGAGGGACTTCCATTGATCGGCTGCCCGATGCGTCAGCGCAAGGACCATCCTCATGCAGACTGAAGTGTCCCCGCGCCGAGTTCATCTCGCGCGGCTGAGGTCGATCTGGCGATCGGCCGGATGGCCGTGCCGCGACGCGGTCGAACTCGACCTGGTCGCGGCAGGCTGGGCGATCCTGCAGCAAGGGGCCGACGGGCACGAGACGATCCGCTTGACCGATCTCGGCATTCGCCTGCTGGCCGAGGACCGGCAACGCAACCTGCGATCCTCGAGCCTGCACGATCGACTGGCGGCCAGGGTTGCCACTCAGCTGATGAGCGCGGGCCGGATCGTGTGGCGTGAGCTCTCCCTTCGCGCCCGGATCCAGGCTGCCGACCCGCCTTCGTCCGGCGCTGACGCGTCGGCGGACGCGCTGATGTGGCCGGAAGACGGATCCGTACTGCCGCGGCCATCCCAGGGCGGCGGTGCCTGGCGCATGGCCAGGCCGGACGTGTTCTCTTTGCGTCGGACGTCCGTCGAGGACTACCTGCAGCCCATGGTGCACGAGGTCAAGGTCAGCCGTGCCGACCTGTTGTCCGACCTGCGACATGCCGCGAAGCGCGAGTCCTATCGGTGGCTGTCCTGCGAGACCTGCTACGTGCTGCCGGCCGGTGTGGCCGAGTCGCAGGAGATTCCCGAAGAGCTGGGCGTGTGGCTGCTGCACGGTCCGGTCGACTCTGGCGTGCTCGAAGTAGTGCGTCCCGCACGGCACGTGCCATGCAAGCTGCCGTTCGCGGTGTGGATGGCCTTGGCCCAGGCGACGCCGTGCACCGACGACGATGCACGGCAGCATGAACTGAAGGACGCGGCTCCCGAGGATCTTGGCGTCGCCGGCGCGAGAGACGTCTCGCCGGACACTGGGAAGGACGCTTGAAGACCTACACCGTCGCCGTGCGCACACTCTGCGAGTTCGCCGCCAAGCCAGGGGACCTGGACCTGCGATTCACACCCTCGCCGAGCTCGCAGCAGGGCATCGGCGGACATCGGAGCGTGGCGGCGAGCCGTTCGGCGTCGTATCGCAGCGAGCTCAGGTTGTCGGGGCAGTACCGGCACCTGGTGGTGCGCGGACGTGCCGATGGGTACGACCCCGATCGGCAACTGCTGGAGGAGGTCAAGACCTACGTGGGCGAGCTTGACCTCATGCCCGCGAACCATCGGCAGCTGCACTGGGCGCAAGCCAAGATCTACGGCGCGCTAGCCTGCCGCGAGTTCCAGCTGGCCGGGCTGACCGTCTCGCTGGTGTACTTCGACGTCGGCCGGCAGCAGGAAGCGCCGCCGCTGTCGCAGCATTGCACGGCCACCGAGCTGCAGACCTTCTTCGAGGCGCTGTGCGAACGCTTCATCGCCTGGGCCGACGCCGAACTCGCCCACCGTGAAGGTCGTGACGCGGCGCTGGGCAGCTTGAAGTTCCCGCACGCGAAGTTCCGTGCCGGACAACGCGATCTCGCGAAAGCGGTGTTCAATGCCGCTCGTCTCGGCCGATGCCTGCTGGCGCAGGCACCGACGGGCAGCGGCAAGACGATGGCCACGCTGTTCCCGATGCTCAAGGCCTGCCCCGGGCAGGAACTCGACAAGGTCTTTTTCCTGACGGCCAAGGGCTCCGGACGGTCGCTGGCGTTGACGGCGCTGGAAACCCTGCGTCGGAGCGCACCCGGCATGCCGCTGCGCGTCGTCGAACTGCTCGCCCGCGAGAAATCCTGCGAGCATCCGGACAAGGCCTGCCACGGCGAGTCGTGTCCGCTCGCGCGCGGCTTCTACGACCGCCTGCCCGCCGCGCGCGCGGCAGCTGCGTCGGCCGAAGTGATGACCCGCGAGTCGTTGCGCGAGGTCGCGCTGGCGCATGCGGTGTGCCCGTACTACCTGGGCCAGGAGATGGCGCGCTGGGGTGACGTGATCGTCGCGGACTACAACCACTTCTTCGACGGCAGCGCGCTGCTCCACGCATTGACGCTGGCGAACGGCTGGCGAGTCGGCGTGCTCGTCGACGAGGCCCACAACCTGGTGGACCGTGCGCGGGCCATGTACACCGCCCGTCTCGAGTCGACGCAGTTGCGGTCGGCGCGGGCGTCGGCGCCCAGCGCGCTACAAAAGCCGCTCGATCGTTTGCGGCGAAGCTGGACGCGCTTGAACAGGGAGGCTGCCGGGGCGTACACCGTCTTCGACGAAGTGCCGCGGGCCTTCGCTTCGGCCTTGCAGGAGGTCGTCGGAGTGATGTCCGAGGCCCTGGCGCAGCTGGGGGGAAGGGGCGCCGAGCGCGTCGACGGTGCGTTGATGGAGTTCTATTTCGAGGCGCTGGCGTTCACGCGGCTGATCGAATCCTTCGGCACGCACTCGATTTTTGACGTCACCAGTGAACCGCGAAGGACGGACGGCTCGCGAGGCTCCGGCTCTACGGTGTGCGTGCGCAACGTGCTGCCGGCGCCGTTCCTCAAGCTCCGCCATGCGGCGGCCCGATCGACGGTGCTGTTCTCGGCCACGCTGGCGCCGTGGAACTTCTACTGCGACACGCTGGGGTTGCCCGACGATACCGCGTGGCTCGACGTGGCGGCGCCGTTCAGCCCCGAGCAGTTGTCGGTGCGCATCGCGGGTGACATTTCCACGCGCTACCGGCACCGCAGCCGCTCTCTGGCCCCCATCGCGCGGCTCATCGCGGCGCAGTATGAGGAGGCTCCTGGGAACTACATCGCCTTCTTCAGCAGCTTTGACTACCTGGAGCAGGCCCTGAGGGAGTTCGTGGCGCGGTATCCCTCGATTCCGGCATGGCGTCAGAGTCGGCGCATGGTCGAGGTCGAGCGCGACGCCTTCGTGGCCCGGTTTGCTGTCGGCGGGTGTGGTGTGGGGTTTGCGGTGCTCGGCGGCTCGTTTGCCGAGGGCATCGACCTGGTCGGGGAGCGACTGGTCGGCGCCTTCATCGTCACGCTGGGACTGCCTCAGGTCAACGCGGTGAACGAGGAGTTGCGGCGACGCCTCGATGGGGAGTTCGGTGCGGGTGACGACTATGTCTACCTGTTCCCGGGAATCCGCAAGGTGGTGCAGGCCGCGGGCCGAGTCATCCGCACGCCGTCGGACCGCGGGGTGCTGCACCTGATCGATGACCGCTTTGCCAGGCCCGAGGTTCGCCGACTGTTGCCAGGCTGGTGGCGCTTCGAGGACGGCTGAACTTTGCCTCGGCCGGGGTTGAGGCCTGCAAGGGATAGTCGGTTCGTCTAGCGGCTCGACCGGATTCGATTTCGCCTAGGTTGCCGTGAGATGCTTGCCCACCAAGGATGTCATCTCGAACATCGTCACCTCGTCCTTGCCCATCACCGCTTTCAGCGGGCCGTCGTCGAACGAGGGCCACAAAGTCTATCGAGGCGAGCGTGAAGAAGCGCCCGCGGCACCTCGATGAAGAATCAGCGTCGAATTCCCAGCCTACTTCACCAACTCCATCAGTTTCTCGAAACTGTTCACCATCTCGTATTTCACGTTCTCCGCCGCATAGCGTCGGTTCAGCTCCGCGAAGAACTTGCGTGCGCAATCGATCTTGGTCTTCTCGATCGGGCGAAGCTCGAGCGAGGACATGGTGCCCTTGGTCTCCGCCACGAAGTACACGTGCTTCACGGTGCCTTTGGAGAACGCGATGGCCCAATCGGGGTTGTAGTCGCCGACGGGCGTCGGGATCAGAAAACCCCGTGGCAGCTTGGCATAGACGACCACCTCGGTGGCCGAGTCCAGGGCTTCCGCAAAATCGCGCTCCGGCCTTGAGTTGGAGTCCGGCAGCACGAAGGCGTAGATGTGCCGCTTTGGCGTCTTGACGGCGTTGCTGAAGTCCTGCTTGGTCTGGCCCGAGGTGAAGATGTCCAGCTCGTGCCGCTCCTCCACGGGGTCGTAGGCCAGGTGTTCGACGATCATCGTCGCCTTCTGCTCGTTGACCAGGCGCGTGGCCTCGGCGATGAAGTGCTCGGGGTTCGCCTTGAACAAGGCGAACCGCGCGGCGTTCAAGCCCTTCAAGATGTCCACCACTGTACGACGCGTCAACTGCGTTCCTTCGGCCAGCTTGCCTACCAGGTCGTACTTCACCACGGAGTGGATGGAGTGCTGCCTGTTCGTCTCGGTTTGCGTGACCTTGACCTTGAACGCTTCGCCTCGCTTCAAGTCGTCGGGGGTCGTCACTTCGACCTGCTCGCCGCGCTGGATGGTGTAGGTCAAGGGCGTCACGTTCAGGTGCTCGTTCAGCTCCTTGACCGCCTTGCCCACCAGCTCCGTCGAATCGAACTTCACGCTGTAGGCCGCCTTGCGGTTGATGCGGCCCCACAGTTCCTTGAACTCCTGCTTGTGGAAGTTGTCGTTCAGCGGGTTCTTCTTGGGCTTGCGGTCGTCCTCGTACTGCGGCAGCAGCTTGTCGCTGAAGACGCTGTCGATTAGCTGGAGCACCTGTTCCTTGTAGGGCCGCAAGTCCGGCGGCAAATCGGGCAGCGCGTCCTTGGCCTTGGCATCGTGGTACGCGGCGGTGATGCGGTCGTCGTCGTCCGTATAGTCATTCTTGACCAAGTAGCGGTAGATCTGCTTTGCAAGCTGTGGCGATACTTGGACATCGCCCGCAGTAGTGACCAGCACCTTACCGGTGAAGTAGTCCTCGTTGGCAAAGCGGGGCCGCTCGGACAGCGAATCGCTGATGTCCTTCTGCAGCGCCGAGACGAAGTCCTTGTAGCTCTCGCTCGCCACCACCGTCAGAACGTTCACGTCGTGCACCGTGGCTGGGTTGTCCATACGGTCGCCGCTCTGATTCACCGACAAGCGTAGCCCGCGCCCGACCTCCTGCCGCCGCGAGACGGTGCTGTCGCTGTGCTTCAAGGCGCAGATCACGAACACGTTCGGGTTGTCCCAGCCTTCGCGCAACGCCGAGTGCGAAAAGATGAAGCGCACCGGCTCCGCCAGCGACAACAGGCGCTCCTTGTTCTTCAGGATGAGGTCGTAGGCATCCACGTCGTCGGACAGGCCCGCGTTCTCGCCGCGCGCCGCCATGTCCGAATCGACCAGACGCTTGCTCTTCTTGTCGATGGAGAAGTAGCCGCTGTGCGTCTTGCCGACCGGAATGGCCTTCAGGTACTTCACATAGTCCGTCTCATCCAGATCCAGCACCTCGTTCAGTTGGCACTGGTACTCCTCCTCGAACACCCGCGCGTACTCGCCGCTCTCGTCGGGCACCGAGTAGTCGCGGTACTTCACCACCTCGTCGATGAAGAACAGCGTCAGCACTTTCACGCCCTGGCGGAAAAGCGCCTGCTCCTTGTCGAAGTGCGCCTTGATGGCTTCGCGAATCTGGATGCGACGCAGGGCCGCCTCGCTCACGTCGCCCGCCGCGTCGCCCACGCCGAGATCCACGCCGTTCGTGAAGCTCAGCGTGTCCGTCACGGCATTGATGTCGGCCACCACGTAGCCGCGGTACTGGTCCAGCCCGCCAGACAGGTCGAACAGGTTGTCGCCCTTGCCGATCTTGCGCAGTTCGCGCTTGATGCTGCCGCCCGCCAGCTTGCGTTCCAGTTCCACCCGCGCCACAGGCGGCTTCTTCGACGAAATCTCTATGTTCTGCAGATACAGGTAGGCGTTGGTGCCCGCCAGCCCCTTGACCGCGATGCCCCGCACCGCGATCTTCTTCACCAGCTTCTGGTTGTAGGCATCCAGCGCATCCAGCCGGTGAACCTTGTTGTGCGTGGTCTTGTGAGTGGCCGAGTAACGCAGCACCATCAGGGGCTTGAAGTTCGCCAGCGAATCCAGCGTCTTGCCGCCTTCCATCTTCTGCGGCTCGTCCAGGATCAGGATAGGCCGGTTGGCTGCAATCACGTCGATGGGCCGGCGCGACTGGAAGTCGTCCAGTTCCTCGTAGATGCGCCGCGCGTCCTTGCCGGTGGCATTGAACGCCTGCACGTTGATCACCATCACGTTGATGCCGGCGTCCGACGAAAAGCTCTCCAAGTGGTGAAGCTGCTTGGAGTTGTAGATGAAGAAACGCGCCTTCTTCTGGCAGCTCTCCAGGAAGTGCTCCGCCGTGATCGCCAGTGACTTGGCCACGCCTTCGCGGATGGCAATGCTCGGCACGACGACGATGAACTTGCTCCAGCCGTAGCGCTTGTTCAGCTCGAAGATAGTCTTGATGTAGCAGTAGGTCTTGCCCGTACCCGTTTCCATCTCGACGTCCAGGTTCAGGGGCGAGACCTTGGTCTTCACGACTGCATCAGAGAGGGGTAGGTTCTGGTGCCGCTGCACCTCTTGGATGTTCTCCAGCAGAATGCGCTCGCTGATCTTCAGGTCGGCGTTCTTGAAGCCATCCGCGAACATGTCGTCCATGCCTAGCTTGCCACTGCCGGGGTCGATCCGGTAGCTCATGGCTTCGGGCGATGCCGCGGGTTGCCCAGCGAAGCAATCCACCACAGCCTGGACGGCGGCGCTTTGGTAAGCCTGCGTCTTGAACTTCAGCTTCATCGCCGTCCGCCTCAGATGCTCTTCACTTCGGTGGCGGGCGACAGCGTCTTGAAGATCTGCTCCACGTTGATCTTGGCGGCACTGTCCTTGAAGCCGGCGTCACGGAACACCGCACGCAGCGGCTTGTGCGTGGCCAGTCCCTTCACGAAGGCATCGTCGATCTTGCCGCCGGCCTCGAAGCACGCGGCCAGCGCATTGCCATCGACAAAGAAGACCTCGCGGCCCTGGATCGTCTTCTTCTCGATGGGCAGGGCCAGATCGACGCCCCAGTCCAGCATCACCTGGAACAGCAGGTCTTCGGTCGTGCGGCCGGGCTTGACGTTGTCGATGAAGAGGTCGAGGTTGGCCTTGTCCAGCGCGTCGGGGGCGTAGAAGACGTCGGCCATGTTGGACGTGTCGATCTTGAGCACGCGGAAGCCAATATCCTTGTTCCAGCCGTCGTGCATATCTCTGTCCTGCAATCCCCTCCCAACCAGACGGACGCGCTCCTGCGCAACTTGCGAAATGGTCTTGTAGCCAACCTTGTGCGCCTCGCTCTCACTGCCTAGAACTTCGGGTAGCTGGACCAAGATGAAGCTCCGGTTTTTCCCGTCAGCGGCGTTCAGTTCAAGGATCGCCTCGGCGGTTGTGGCCGAACCCGCAAAGAAATCCAACGCTATGCCGTCGTCACACGCAAGTTGGATCAGCGTTTGAAGTAGTTCGACAGGCTTCGGTGTATCGAAGACTGCCTTGTCAGAGAACAGCTCCTTGAGAAGGTTCTTCGCACTCTCATTAGTGCCTACGTCCTCAGCGAATAGGATGCTCTCTGGCGTTAGACCTCTCTCCTTCGCGTCTAGGTAGGTCTTGACACGGGGAACCCCGTTTCCGTCCTTGCCGAACCAAATCTTGCCCTCGGCAATCTCCTTCTTCATTACCCTTTCTGTATAAAGCCAGCATCGACCGCTTTCGAGTTCGTGCGTCTTCCCGTTTGGAGCTGTTAGTACATAGAACTGGTCCTTGGTCCCGTGCCCAGCCTGAGCATGCGCGGGATCAGACTTCCACGCCCCACGCGGATCGTTGTCCGGGTTCTTGTAGTTCGCCAGCGCCTTCGCAGTCATCGGTAATTGCTTCAGCGCGCGAACCCCTGGCGCCTGGTACTTGGCGTAGCAGACAACGTAGTCGTGGCGAGATGACACAACCTTTCGGTTCTCTCTATTGGTTCGCTTCTCCCATACGAAGTTGGCCACGAAATTGTCCTCGCCAAAGACTTCATCGCAAAGCCGTACGAGGTTCGCAATCTCGTTGTCGTCCGCCGAGATGAAGATCACCCCATCGTCAGACATAAGGTTTCTTGCCAGCCTCAGCCTTGGGTAGATCATCGATAACCAATCAGAGTGGAAGCGCCCATTGGTTTCCACGTTCGCGACAAGGCGAGCGCCAGTGGCATCAACTTGGTTAGAGCGAGCCAAGAACGACTGCGCATCCTCAGCAAAGTCGTCACGGTAGACAAAGTCATTGCCCGTGTTGTACGGCGGGTCGATGTAGATCAACTTGACCTTGCCAAGATAGGTCTCCTGCAAGAGCTTCAACGCGTCGAGGTTGTCGCCTTCGATGAACAGGTTCTTCGTCGTATCGAAGTCAATGCTTTCGCTGCGGCTCGGGCGCAGTGTCTTGGCGATAGGCGCATTTGCCGTCAGCAGCGCTTCGCGTTTGCCTGGCCAGTTAAGCTGGTAGCGTTCTTGCGGCCCTTCGACGATCTGGCTTGAAAGTTCCTGCCGAAGCTGGTCGAAGTCCACCGCCAGCTTCACGCTACCGTCCTTTCCGTGCGCTTCGGTCACGCAGCCCGGAAAAAGCTCGCGCAGGCGGGCAATGTTGTCCTGCGTGAGATCGGGCGAGTGCATCTTCAGTTTGTCCATCTCATCTTCTTGCGGTCTGGTCGGCCTCAACGGCTCGCTTGTCGTCCTATGCCAAGTCATCATCTACCGGGCTATCGTCGCCCGAATCTGGGGATGGAAGTCGCTGCCAGTCGGCGGCGATAGCCTGCCAGTCCACGGATCGCTCTTCGAGGTTGCCTTGGTCGTTCTTCTTCAGTCCATCGCCCGACCACACGGCCCAAAAGTCAGGGTCTTCCGACTTCGGCCGCTGTTCCGTGGGCAGGTTGTTCATTTGCACCAGCACGGGAAGCTCCGATGCCCAACCCAACAGGATGGCGTGCCGCGACGGCAAAGAAGGCAGATCACGCAGCAGGCCGCGCAGATTGTCAGGCACGAGCTTGTGAACCAGCTCCTGGTCGCGGTCGTTGCTGATGCGGTGAAGCAGGTAGCTGTTGCACTGCGACAGCACGGTCTGCGACAACTCGCTCGGGCGCTGCGACGAGAGCACCAGGCCCAGGCCGAACTTGCGCCCTTCACGGGCGATCTTCTCGAAGACCTGGCAACAGATGGCAGCGGAGTTCTGGTTTTCTGCGTCGTCCGGGTAGCGACGGATGAAGGTGTGCGCTTCTTCCATGACCAGGACCGTCGGCAAGACCCTGCCGCCGTGCAGTTTGCGGTAGCGCTGCAAGGCTTCCAATGACATTCGGGCGATCACGGCGGTGATGATGTGGACCACTTCCGCTGGAACCAGCGAGAGGTCGATCACGGTGACCGAGCCGTTCGAGGCTTGGCTGTTGCCGATGTAGCTGGTTAGCCACTCTGGCAGCCCCGTGTTCTCGGTGCCGCCAGTGATGGTCTTCATGCGACCGTCGGACAGGATTGTCCTGATACGCATGAGCATTGTCTCGACGTACTCGGACGTACCCATCAACTCGGCGTTGGCCTCGACGCTGCGGAGGAGTTGGTCTCCTGTAAACGGCCGAGGGATGTCGGCGTCAATGGGTAGGACGTCTCCAGCCCCACCCCCGAAGACCGAGTGAGCCTCACTCAGCTCTTGCACCAGCGCATCCACTTCTTGTCGCGTGAAGACCGGAGGCCAATCGCCTTGATGGGAATTGAGAAGCTGCGTGATGTGCTGCGTGAGCTGTGTGAGCGCCGCACCTTCCTGCTGGGTAAAGGAAGCATCGGCAACAAGTCCGTCGCTCCACGCGCGAAGCCGATCACGAAAGCCCCTTGCAGGCCCCGGACCTTTCCAGGGGCCTCCGCCATTCCGTTCGATTTGCACGGCGCTAACCAGAGTCCTCAAGTAGCGGCGTGCGTCGTGACTTGGCGCGACCGCGGCATCGGTGGAGCCGTCCCGCACGGAGCGAAGTGCTTGGATCAGTGTCGGCCGCTGCGCCTTCGCGCTGGCCTGAGTGAACGCGGTCCATTCGGCACTGTTCCAGAACCAAAGAGGAACCTGAAGCTGCTCGACGCCCTCCGTCGGATCGACCGCAAACACGCGCACCTTGCCCATGCCTATGAACGTTCTCGCGTACTCGCCGTTCGGATCGAGCACGATGAACCGGGCATTGGGGTCCGCACCACCTCGCTCCTTCTTGGCTGCGTCCATCGACCAGCGGACCAGACCGGCGACCGAACACGATTTGCCGCTGCCCGTGTTGCCCAAGACTGCCAGGTGGCGGCCGAATAGACGGTCAGGGTCGATCCGCACCTCGGCGTTGGCAGCAAGCGGACTCACGCCGATCTTCACGCGTCGGTTCTCGCCCGACTCGACAATGGCTCGAAGCTGGTCCTGCGTCGGCAGCAGGACGGGATCGCCCACTGAGGGGTACGTCTGCACGCCGCGCTTGAACTCGTAGCAATCCTTCCCGTTGCTGCCCCCGGCGTAGAACAACAGGCCCAAGGGGTTCAGGCTCATCTTGCGCAGCGGGTACGGCAAGTCCACCAAGCCGAAGTCCTGCATCCCCTTGCGTTTGGGGTACTGCGAGCGCTCGACGGTGATCCACTCGACCTGCGCCACCAGATAGCCCTGGTCGCCCGGCGCCAGCACATAGCCGTTGATGCGCGGGAACGGGCGTGGCGTGCCGGTGTTCAGCGAAACCCCGTCCGGGGCTTCGATGTCCAGCAGGACCTTGATCTCGTCGGGCGAGACGAAGTCGATCGTGCCGATGCGCAGCGAGTCGGCATGCGCCAAAGGCGACAGACTCATGGCTCGTCGACCCCGCTGCCAGCTTCCGGCTCCTTGGGTTTGAGCGCGTGCTGTTGGGTGCCGAAGCGCTGCTTCAGCAGTTCGCTCATGCGGAACGTGGCCTTGTCTATGGCAGCCTTGGGCAGATAGTTTTCAGTGAGCGTCGTCAGGTCGGCAAGCGCAGGGCCAAGCAGCAGGCTGATTTGCGAGGGGCGGCCGATTTGCTCGTAGGTCTGCATGATCCGGCCGAGCGGGTCGCCGTGCGAGATGATCACGAGGTGGGTGGATGGGATGGTGAGCATGTCCCGAACCACGCGGTTGACGTGCTCGTCCCCGAAGCTGTAGCCGTAGGTCACGAGCGTGCTGTTCGGGCGGCACGCGGCCGCAGCCAGGTCGCGGAACAGTTCCACGTAGGGGTAGTCGGCGGATTCCCGGTCCTTGGCGGCATTGGGGTAGATCATCAGTTCGTAGGCCGTCGCTCCGCCCAGGCCAGGTGCCTTCAGATAGGGATCGACCTTGTCCGCCCCGAACGGCAGACCGATTCGTCGGATGTCTTTGCCGGTCTGCACCCAGTCCACCGAGCCGTGCAGCTTGATGAAGCGGGCCACCCCCTCCAGGTAGCGGGGCTCGCCACGGATGCCCGGCGGGTTGTAATGCATGTCTACGTCGAGGCGCGAAGAACGGAAGATGGGCATCAGGTTGCCGAGGAAGCGATCCAGCAGATGCAAGCCTGCCAACTCGGCGCCGGCTTCGAGCAGCCGGTCGTAGTTGGTCGTGAAGATGCTCAGCCGGTCGCGCGTGCCGGTTCGGCTGGCGAAGCTCATCAGGAAGGTCACGAGGGTGTTGAATGCCTGCTCGCGCTTCTTGCTCTCGGCACACGCGATCCCGGCCTCGCTCTTCAAGATGGACTCTGCAAAGCCCTGCAGGCCGGTTCTGAGTTCTTGGCGCAGCGTGTCGGCCTGGGCGTCCTGCAGCACCTCGAGCCCGCGAACCAGTTCGTTCGCAACGCGCAACTGGTCCTCGAAATTGCCCTTTGCCCGCCCGGCATCGGACGCCGACTTCTCCGCGGCTGCGTTGATCTTGTCCTGGTGACAAGTGAGAGTCATGGCACCCATGCCCGTTGCACCCGAGCCGGCTGCCAGGTGGTGCACCGCATGCGTCAGTCCGGAGCCGACCAACAGCGACAGGTGCTCCGACTGAAAGAGCGAAGTCAGCCAAGGCTCGATGCGCTCGCGCAACTCCTTCTGGCCGAACTCTTGCCCCTCGGAGACCCATGACGCCTCGGCACCTTGCTGCAGCTTGAACTTCTCACCCTCCGCGAAGAATCGCAGCGGCTGATGGTCGTCCCGCACCTTGACGACGTTCACGGGTTGGTCCTTCGCCACCGCGGGCTCATTGGAGGTAGACATGGAGTGGGTCTCGTCAGCGTTCACCGGCTCAACGCCGCATGTTCGGTCTTCAACTGGCGCAGTTGGGCGTTAATCTCCACCTTGCGGTTGAACTGCCGTTCCTTTTCCAGCCGGGCGGCAGTCTTGTCCACCTCGCGCTGCAAGGTCTGGAGCTTGGCGTAGCGCTCCACGAGCGCGGACACGGGCTCCTGCGGCCGGGCCGGCAACGGGATCAGCGTGCGCAAGATCTGCTCATACAGCCCGCCCAGATGCAGTGCCAGCGGCATGGGCCCGCGCTCGGCGCGCGCGGGCAGCCAGCCCGTGGCGAAGTAGTCGTTCAAGACCCAGCGGCTGGCGTCGGCTTCGTTCGGCCGCTTGTAAGCGGCCACCACTTGCGTGCGCCCCTCGTGCGCCAGCTCGAAGACGATTGGGAAACGGACCGCGTGGTCGATGCAGCGCAGCACGTCGAAGCTTAGCTCCGCCGTCTTCTGCTGGATGGCGAAGACCTGTATCTCCGGCACGCCGGGCCGGGCGGGTAGGTTTACCGTCTCCGGTGCCAGTTTGAACTGCCAGACGATCTGCTCGACCTGGTGCACGAACAGGTTCTTCAGCCGGGTGTTGGCGCGGCTATGCTCGTAGAGCTTGGTCTTGGGCAGCGCGCGGCCGAAGGCTGCCTGCTCGGGCCAACGGATGTAGGCGGCGTGTGAGGTCGCCCCGGTCATCCCCCCTCCTGGATGACGAGGAAGGAAATCAGCTCGAAGTCGTCCAGCCCGGCGATGGTGTTGACAAGCGCCGTGGTCTTGCCGCCGGTGAACAGGCTGTCCAGGTCCTTCTCTTCCTTCACTTGAATCATCGAGCGGATGGCCTGGCCCAGCAGGTCCGAATACACCTGCATCTTGCGGCCGTCGGCCGTTTCCTTGTTGAACAGGCGGCAGGCATCCGGCATGGGCTGGGCGCGGCCCTTGCAGGCAGAGCGCACTAGATCCAACAGGCGTTTCACTTCCGTGTGGTCGTGGATGACCTGGCCCTGGCGGCTGATGTAGATGAGGTAGTACGGGTGCAGCCGGTTCTGGTCGTTGACGTTGATCGCGTGGTTGCGGTTGCGCAGCGTGAAGATCGTGCCAGGCAGCAGGCCCGAGTTGGGCTGCGCTGGCACGACGGCGTGCATTCCGTTGGGGGTGCCGCTCAGTTCGCCGTGCGCCTTCACGTAGTTGAGCAGGTCCATGCGGAAGTCGTTGAGGCCCAGGTCGGTGATGGAGACGCCAGTCTTCAGGTCTTCCATCTCGATCACTTCCTCTTGCAAACGGCGCAACTGCTCCTTGCGGTAGGACACGTCGTTGGCCTGGGCGGAGAGCACATTGTCGTCACCGGTGGCGGTGACGTCGGCAATCATCATCCGGCTCTCGACGCGTTCCTTTAGGTTGATGTATTCGTCCAGCGAGATGTCGGGCCAGTAGTTGACCAACTGGATGCACTGGTTGGGGCTGCCGATGCGGTCCACCCGGCCGAAGCGCTGGATGATGCGCACCGGGTTCCAGTGGATGTCGTAGTTGACCAGGTAGTCGCAGTCCTGCAGGTTCTGGCCTTCGCTGATGCAGTCGGTGCCGATGAGCAGGTCGATCTCGTTCAGCTCGCCGGGCAGCACGGCGGCCTTCTCTTTGGAGCGCGGCGAGAACAGCGTCAGCAGTTCCTGGAAGTCGTAGCCGGACTTCAGCGTGGAAGTGGGGCTGCCCTTGCCCGTGACCTTGGCGCTGTGCAGGCGCAGACCGGCCAGCAGCTCGGGCGCCAGGTTGGCGTACAGGTAGTCGGCCGTGTCGGCGAAGGCGGTGAAGATCAGCACTTTCTTGTTGCCGGGGTTGATGGGCTGCGCGATCTTCTGCAGCAGGTGCGCCTTCAAATGCTGGAGCTTGGCGTCGTCCCGCGGCGTGACCCTGTCCATCGAGGCCAGAAGGGTGTCGATAGTCTTCAGATCCTCGCCCAGTTCATGCTCCCACGAGGGCAGGTCCATGTCGGCCAGGCTGATCTTGATCTTGCCGCCGATGGCGCCGCCGCCTTCATCAAGGTCGGGGAGTTCGTCGTCCTCGGCGTCCAGGTCGTCGAAGGCATCGATCAAGTCGGTGACGCTTGCGGCGCCGCCGCCTTGCTTGAAAGCAGCGATGCGGGCGAGCGTGCCCAAATGGTTCTCGCGCAGCGAGCGCAGCGTGAGGCGGAACGAGTGGACCGAGCTTTCCAGGCGCTTGAGCAGGTTCACCGTCATCAGCGCTTGCAGGCTCTTCTCGCGGTCCAACTGGCGGAACCGGCCGCCGCCGCTGGCAACCTGGGTGTCGTAGATCTCCTCGTACTTGCGCAGCCGGCTGGGCAGGATGTAGCTGAGCGGTGCGTACACCGCAAGCTTCAGGCGCGAGAGGTGGGTGAAGATGTCGTTGAAGCCCAGCACGTCACCGCGCATCGTGATGGGGCAGTGGTACGACAGGGGCTTGAGGCGTTCCGGGAAGTGGCCGATGTCCGCCGTGTCGTAGAAGGTCTGGATGTGCTTGCGCGAGCGCGCGATGGTCACGCTGTCCAGCAGCTCGAAGAAGTCGAAGTCCAGCGCGTCCAGGATGGCGCGCGCCGTGCGTTCCTCTGGCGGCAGCTTGCTCCATGAGTTGAAGGCGGTCTGCGCGCCGCGGAAGATTTCTTCCACCGTCTTGCCGGTGCGCAGCTTCTTGCTCAGGTTCTCGGAGTCGCCTTCGTAGGCGAGCGCGAGCTGGTTGCGCAGGTCGTTGAAGCGGTTGTTGACCGGGGTTGCCGAGAGCATCAGCACCTTGGTCTTCACGCCCTCTTTGATGACCTTGTTCATCAGCTTCTGGTAGCGCGTCTCCTTGTCCTTGTAGATGTCGTTGTTGCGGAAGTTGTGCGATTCGTCGATGACGACCAGGTCGTAGTTGCCCCAGTTCACGCGGTTGAGCGGCGTGCCGAACGATTCACCGCCGGTGCGGCTGAGGTCGGTATGGGCCAGCACGTCGTAGCTGAAGCGGTCCTTGGCGAAGAGGTTGGTTTTCAGGTTGTGGTTGAAGGTGAGCCAGTTGTCGGCCAGCTTTTTGGGACACAGGACGAGCACGGAGCGGTTGCGCAGCTCGTAATACTTGATGACTGCCAGCGCGGTGAAGGTCTTGCCCAGGCCCACGCTGTCGGCCAGGATGCAACCGCTGTAGGTTTCCAGCTTGTTGATGATGCCGGTGGCGGCATCGCGCTGATAGTTGAACAGCTTCTTCCAGATCAGCGTGTCCTGGTAGCCGGTGCGGTCGTTCGGCAGAACGTCTTCGTCGATGTCGCCCAGGAATTCATTGAAGATGTTGTAGAGCATCAGGATGTAGATGCTTTCGGGGGCGTTCTCCTGGTACACCGTGGCGATGTGACCGGTGATAGCCGCGCTCACGTCCTCGACCTTTTCGGGGTCGTTCCAGATCTGGTCGAAGAGCTTTAGATAGGTGGCCGTGAAGGCCGGCTCGCCGATCTTGTTGACGAGGTTGCTGACGGCATCGCCCTGCTGGTAGCCCAGATCGACGGCGGTGAATCCGTGCAGCGGCATGTAGGCGGTGGCGACGCCCGCTGCTTCCACGCAGGCGAAGGGCTGCATCGGGGCCTGGGTGCGGTTGGACATGAAGCGCGCCTTGCGGCGCAACCAGTCGGCGCATTCCTTGGCGATGGCGCGCTGGGTCAGCTTGTTGCGCAGGTGAATCTCGAACTCACTGCCATACAGGCTGCGCTCGCGGTTGAGCTTGGGGATGTGAAACTCCTTGCGCTCCTTGCGAATCTTGTCAGTCACTTCCTCGGCCACGAAGGTGGGCGAGGTGAAGATAAAGTGGAGTTCGTCGATCTTCTCCAACTCGGCCTTCAGCGACTCGAAGGCGTACATGGAGAAGCACGAGGCAGCGACCTTCAGCCGCGCACCGGGCTTCAAGGTCTGCTTGAGGTCGTCGCCCAGCAGGCGGTTGATGTTGTCGATCAGCTCCATCGCTGGTGCAGGCTTTCAGGCCTGGAGGAAGCCATCAGGTCTATGGGCGGGAATGCGACCGATGTCTGTAGACGGACAGCGAGATAGCGTCTTGGTTGGGCACAATTCCTCGTGTAACAGTCTACATAGGGCGCGGGCCTCGGCAAGGAGGGGCCGCAACGAAGCGACCATCAAGGTTGGGGATGGCAGATCAGGGCCTACTGCCGCATCACCTCGCACAGCGGTCGTTCAGGTCATCACCCGGCCGCCCGGCCCAACGATCGCTCGGCGCCTGTCAGCGTCAAGTCGTCGTCCAGCGGTGAACGTCGCCTCACGCTGCATTCCGGTGGCCCGCGCTCCCGTATCGATCACGTTTCCTTACCTCCCGCGCCGTCCATCACCGTGCGCCATCAACTAACGCCCAGAAGCTCGACTTGCGCTTGTGCTGCGTACGAATCCTAGCCTCGAAGGCCTCGGGCGACTCGATCTGCATGAGTCCGGCGCACTTCTCCGCCATCGCCTGCAGCCGCGACCAGTAGCGTGCGCCGTGGCGGTAGGCCGGCGAGTACGCCTTGTCGAGGATGGCCACCAGCAGCGCGCGATAGATCGCCGTCGCACCGGCCCACAGGACTTTTTCCTCCAGGGTCGCAGCCAGGGGCACCAAGGTGCCGTAGTCGCCGCCGTCGATGCGGGCGGGGTTGGCCAGCAGAGCGGCCTCGGCTGCTGCCTCGTCGCCGATGTCCATCAGCAGGCGAGCGACGACCACCGGGTCATCCCGGCCTGCCGTGAGTGAACGCGCCTGCGCCATCGCATCGGCATGCTGCCGGGGCGGCAGCAGATCGAGCCATTCGTGCAGGTCGCTCACCGTCAGCGTGGTCTCGAAGAGGCGTTGCCGGATCGCCGCGGCCTCGTCCGTTCGCCCCAGCGCCGTCAGCGCCTGGGCCTGCAGACGCTGGCGCGAGCCTTCCATGTGTGCCCACGAGCCTTCCAGCCAGGGCAGGGCGCCTTCGGGGTGGCCGTAGTCAAGGAACGCGCGGACGAAGTGTTCCACCTGCACCACGTTCGGCGACGGGCTGCGTTTGAGCGTGCAGCGCACCAGCACGTCGGCGTCGCGCAGGGCCTCTGACAGCAACGACAGCGCCGCCGAGGCCTTGCCCGCCGGCCAGTTGACACGCTCGCCGGCCGGCCGCGCCGATGCCAAGGCATCGTCGAGCGCGGCTTCGTACGATGCCACCAGCGCACGCAACGCCGGTTCGCTCAGCAGCAGATTCGCGCTGCGCAGCAACTCCTCCCGGGCGCCGTATTCGTCGGCGCCGGCCAGTGCCGCGATCCGCGCGGGCCATTCGGCGGCCGGGCTTTCACAGCGCGAGGCTGCCTTCAGCCACAGCTGGCATCCGGCACGGATGGCGTCGCCGATGGCGCCGTTCGAATCGTCGGCACGGTTGAAGAAGACCGCGTCGGCTTCGATGAACGATTCGGCGAGCGCGAGGGCGGCGGCCGGGTCCTGCGGCATCAGCTCGCGCTCGACCTGCTGCAGCCAGGCTTCGAGCTCGCGGCCGAATGCGCCCGCCTCCGAGTAGCCCAGGAACTTGGTCGACCGGCGCCACGCCGCCAGCGTCTTGCGAAACTCAGCCGCCAACCCCTTCGGCTGGCTGGACAGCTGGAGGCGCACGAGCCGGTCTTGAACCGCCGGGTGGTCCGCCGCAAGTTCGATCAGCACGTCGGCCAGTACCGCGCCATCCTGCCGCCGAACGAAGGCTTCCAGGGATTCAGGGGAGGGCTTGCGCGGCATTCCCTCATTGTCCGATGCGCAAGCCGCGGGCGATGGGCCGTTCGCACCGCGTCAGCAGGCCCAATCCTGCCGCGCGCTGCAGGCGTTCCTGCCACGCGGCGTCGACATCATCGACGCCGATCGCCTCCGAAAAGAACGGCTCCTGCAAGGCCACGCGGCACCAGGCCTCGGCAAGTTCCCGGATCACCTGGAGCCGTTCGAACAGCGACGACGCTGCATCAACCTGGCTGCGGCGCAGCTTGCCGGCTTCCAGGACGGCCGTGAGGTCGTCGAGCGGCTCGGTCAGGTCCTTCAACGCTTCCCACGCTTCCTTCAGATCCTGCAGATCCTCCTGGCGGATCGGCGTCAGCTTCAACGCCCACTTGCCGGCCGTGGTGACCGCCTTCAGGCCCAGCGTCTTGATCGCTTCGGCGTCCCGGGAGCGCGACACCTGATCCGCCGACCCATACAGCTTGGCCGCCGTCAGCAGGGTGCCAGCGAACCGGAGGACGGACGTGTCCGGAAGGTCGATGTGGAACTCGTAGCTCCTCGCCATCGCCGCCAGCAACTCGGCATGCTCCGGGTCTTGCTCGTGCTGCGCTTCGAGCCGTAGCTGGCGTGCCTTCTCCTGGTTCCGCTTCTTCTGATCCTCACGCTCGAGCTGCAGCTCCTGCTCCCTGTTCTTCGAATCGACGAGCAGACGCGACATGGACGGCGCAATGTCCCGCAGGAGTTGGTCCATCGCGCCCAGCGCGGCATGGGCTTCGCGGACCTGGTCGACGACCAGCGGATGGGAATCCTGCGTCACCCACGACCGCAGGCGCTGGCGCCGCTTCTGCAGAAGGTCGCTGATGTCCCGGGGCTTGGCGCTCATGACTTGTGCCTCGCTGCGCCGACGTTCTGGCGCTTGGAGTCGGCCTGCTGCTCGTCCAGCAGCTTCGACAGCGCGCGTGCCACCTTGATCGGGTCCTCGTCGCCATGCTGATGCCAGGCCGCCAGACTCATCGTCCCCAGCACGCGCAGCGTCAGATGCGGCCGCTGGATCGACAGCTGGTCCTCGAAGGAGGAGATCCACTGGTCTTTCTGGTAGGCCACGTCGGCACCTTGGTTCAATGCATGCCGGTCGATTCTGCCCCGCCGGGTCCGTCGGCAACAGTCCCGACTGGAGATGCCGTGCCCCAGGCCGCCTTTCCAACAAAAATGCCCCCCACCGCCATCGGCGGTGAGGGGCAAGACTGTCACGCCGCCATTCGCGGCTCGTCGGCGTCGGCTCGCGCGGTGCCGGCCTCGTCCTTGTCGAGGTCCAGCTGCCTGAGCAGCTCCCGCTGGCGTACCAGCAACTCCGTGAGCCTGGCCTCGTGCTCGAACGGACGCTCGAGCTCGATGCGGAGGTCTTCAAGCCTCTTCTGCCTCGCGGCCAACTGCGCGCGCGTCGACTGGCGCTGCTCGGCCACCGAGTCCAGCGCCGCCAGCATCGCGACAACGAGCGCGGGTCCTGACTGGTAGGCCTGCACCTCGTATCGGCATTGGCCGGCCAGATGGAATGCCGGCGCGGCATCTTCGCGTGAGCTTCCGATGCACAGCGCCAGCCCACCGAAGCGGCCCACGTTGCGCTCGGTCGATCCCCCTGCGCGCCGCTGGCTGAGCTTTTCAGCCTTCACCAGGTCGCGCAGCGCTTCGCCGACCGCCTCCGCGCCGCGGAGCGTTCGTCCGTTCAGCTCGACCTCGATTCGCTCCGCGTTTTGCGGCTCGACCGCGGCAACATCCAGCTCGATCAACCCGAGCTTCCTCTCCGTTGCTTCGATGAGCATCGGCAGGTTGCCGACCTCGCGCTGGTTGTCCCAGCGCTGGTTGCGCCAGACCGAGAACAGCGTCGACAGCTTCGCCACTTCGGCGTCCACCCCGGCCTTCTCGACCACCAGAGGATTGCCGCTGGCCAGCGCCTTGACCTCCGCGTAGGAGAGGGCGGCCAGCTCGACATCCTCCAGCGAACGCAGGCCCTCGTCCCCCTTCATCACCTGCGCGATGAAGCGTGCCTTGGTCTCGAGCGTCTGCCACATGTACGAATCGAAGCTCCCTTCGGTGACATAGCGGAAGATCTCCACGTCCTCGCACTCGTTGCCTTGGCGCAGGATGCGCCCATCTCGCTGTTCGACGTCGCAGGGCCGCCACGGCGCATCAAGGTGATGCAGCGCGACCAGCCGGGTCTGCACGTTAGTGCCGACCCCCATCTTCGCCGTCGAACCCAGCAGCACGCGGACCGTGCCCTCGCGCACGGCCTTGAACAGCGACGCCTTCTGGGCATCGCTGTCCGCCTCGTGGATGAACGCGATCTCGCGCTCGGGCATGCCGCGCTCGACCAACCGTGCCCGCATGTCGTCGTAGACGCTGAAGGCCTTGCCGCCCTTCGGCGCGGAGAGGTCGCAGAACACCAGCTGCGCCCCGCGGAACTCCGCCGTGCGCTCCCAGACCGCCCACACCTCGTCGATGCAGGCCGCGACCTTGCCCTTCGGGTCGAAGGCTGCCGCCGGCGCGATCAGCCGGAAATCCAGCGCCGCCTTGCGCCCGTCGTTGGTCACCGCGAGCATGTTGTCCTCCCGCGGATCCACCTGGCCGTTGCGGATCGCCTCGGCGCGCGCCACCAGCGTCTGCACATAGGCCTTCAATGCCGGGCTGGCCGGACAGGCCACCGTGCGCGCCTTGCCGCCGCGCAGCTTCGGCAGCGGCAGGTTCAGCATCTCCGCGGTACGGATGTCGGCCACCTCGCCGAACACCGCCATCAGCTCCGGCACGTTGATGAAGCGTGCGAACCGGGTGTGCATGCGGTAGCCGCTGCCGTCCGGCGCGATCTCCAGCGCCGTCACCGATTCCCCGAAGGTCGCGGCCCAGGCGTCGAACTGCTGCAGCCCCAGCTCCTCCAGCCTTCTGGGCTGCAGGTAGCGCTGCATCGTGTGGATCTCGGCCATGGTGTTGGCGACCGGCGTCGCCGTGGCGAACACCACGCCGCGCTGCGCACCGCCGTGCAACTTCATCGTGTAGCGCGTCTTCAGATACAGGTCGAACGCCCGCTCCGAGTTCGTCAGCGGCAGGCCCGCGACCCGCGTCATCTTGGTGAACCGGTACAGGTTCTTGAACAGATGCGCTTCGTCGACGAACAGGCCGTCCACGCCCAGTTGTTCCCAGGTTAGCAGATCGTCCTTCTTGCCATCGGCGAGCAGCCGTTCCAGCCGTACCCGCCAGTTCTTCTTCATCGCTTCGAGCTGCTTGATGATCCGGTTTGACCGGTCGCCTTGCTTCTCGGCTCGTACAGTCATTTCGATTTCATGCATGATTTCCTCGATGTAGGTTTGTGTGAATGACGGTGACATCCGGATGCGCTCGAAGCTCGAGTGCGTGATGACCACCGCGTCCCAATCGCCTGTGGCGATGCGCGACACCAGCTCGCGCCGGCGGTCGCCTTCCAGATCCTCCTTCGCGGCCATCAGCACGGCCGCCTGCGGGTACAGGCGCACGAACTCGGCCGTGTACTGAGCCAGCATGTGGTTCGGCACCACGTGGCACGGCTTGGACAGGAACCCCAGCCGCCGCATCTCCATGCCCGCGATCGCGCACACCGCCGTCTTGCCGGCGCCGACCACGTGGAACAGACCGGTGTTGCCGGCCTGCACGACGCGCCACACCGCGTTCAGCTGGTGCGGGTGCAACGCGTAGCAGCGCGAGAACCCCGGCAGCTTCAGGTGCGAACCGTCGAACTGCCGTGGCCGCGTGGCGTTAAACAGGTCGTTGTAGATCCTGCACAGCCGTTCGCGCCGCTCGGTCTCCTCGAAGGCCCACGCGGCGAAGCGCTCCTTCAACTTGCCCAGCTTCTCCCTGGCGGCGAGCGTCTCGTCCGGATTGACGAAATAGCGGTCCGTCTCCGGGTCGCGGACGCGCACCGTAGGCACCTGGACGTTCAGCGCCGCCAGCACCAGTTCGATCGCGTTCATGCGCGCCGTGCCGAACTCCTGCGTCACCTTGACGTTCTGCCGGGCAGTCCACTCTGGATACCGCACCGACCAGGCTCCGGCTGCAGCCGAATACGCCACGTCGCAGTCCTTCAGATCCAGCACCTCGCGAATGAACGCTTCCACGTCGGCTGCCGGAATCCACACGGCGCCCAGCCGCGGCTCGATCGACGCCGGCGGCAGGTCATCGGGTTGCACCCGTTCCAGCGCGGCGACGTTGCACCGGTAGTCCGCGCCGGACAGCGCGGCCTGCTTCAGCTTTTGCTTGACGTTCCCCGACAGGTAGTCGTCGGCGGTCTTCCACGTCCGGTCGGCCGGGTCCATGAACACCAGGCCGCCACCGGCCAGCGTCGCCATCACCTCCTGCTTGGGCGCCTGCAGCAACTCCGCCATGTAGGCCGGCTCGACGCGCCCACGCCATTGCACCGAGGCCGCCAGCGCCTCCACCGGATCGCCGGCCGAGGCCGGCGCCGACACGCGCCGTAGCGTGCGCCTGCTGAAAAACGCCGCCTTGCGCGCTGTCTCCGATTCCTCGTCGTAGTGCTCCAGCGACAGCAGCAGCGGGTAGTCCGGGTCGCGCCGGAAGGCCAGCGCGTTGGCCCGGGTGCTCAGCCAGCCATGGCGCGCCACGTAGCGGTCATAGCTGCCGTTGAGCATCGCCCGCAGGTTCGCCAGCGGCGCATCGTCCTCCTGGACGAGTTGCGCGTCGAGCAACGCCCGTGCGTGGTCCCGGATCGAGCACATCCCGGCAATGCGGCTGCGCTGCGTCGCGTTCAGCTCTTCGTGCACGTCCGTCAGCCCCTGCGGCATCGCGCGGTGAACGCGCCCCTGATGGACGCGATAGCTTCCGGGCCGCAGGCCCGATGCCTCGTGCGGCGGTGTCCTGGCCGTCCGCTCCGGATCCGCCAGTGCGGGCACGTACACCCGTTCCGGCAGCAGCTCGATGCGCTCTCGCAGCGCCGCTTCCAGGTCGCCCTCGAATACGGCGGTCGGCACCTCGTCGTAGCCGTTGCTGCGGTAGTCGATGCGACCGATGCAGAACTGCGGCTGCCATGCGTACCAGGCGTTGATCTGCGGATAGCGGTCGCGCATCGGACGCGCCCGCATCTCCTCGGGGACCAGGCTGCGGCCGACCCAGTCTTCGCGGGTCTGCTCGCTGCGTTCCCGCTTGCGCAGGAACAGGATGTCGGTCTGCACCTCCGTCGCCGCGATGCCCGCGAAGGCACCGGCCGGCAGGCGGATCGCGCCTAGCAGCTCGGCCTGGGCCGCGAGGTAGGTGCGGACGTTGTCCGACTGCGATTCCATCGTGTGGCTGCTGGTGATGAAGCACACCAGGCCGCCGGGCCGCACCAGATCCAGCGCACGGCCGAGGAAGTAGTTGTGGATCGAGAAGCGCGCGTAACGCCGGTGGCTGCCGTCGGCGACCTTGTAGCTCCCGAAGGGCACGTTGCCGATCGCCAGGTCGAACCAGTTCTCCGGCAGCGGCACCTTCTGGAAGGCCTCGATGCGCACGTCGACGCCATGAGGGCCGTACAGGGTCTTCAGGATCGTGCCCGCGACGCGGTCGATCTCGACGGCCGAAACGTGGCAGCGCTCGACGAGCTCCCGCGGCATCGCGCCGACGAAGTGGCCGATGCCGGCCGCCGGTTCGAGCACGCGGCCGCCCTCGAAGCCGAAGCGCCGTACTGCGCGCCACATAGCCTCGATCACGTGGATCTCGGTGTAGTGGCTGTTGTTGACCGACGCCAGGGCCGAGGCATGGTCCTGCGCGTCCAGCATCGCGGCCAGGCGCTCGGCGCGCCTGCACCATGCGGCGTCGGCGCCTTCGTGGTTGAACGCCGCCGGGATGCCGCCCCAGCCGGTGAAGCGCAACAGGATGCCGCGTTCTTCGGGCGTGGCGGCCCGCTTGTCCGCGTCGAGTTGCCGGAGCAGCTCGATCGCCGCCACGTTGCCGTCAAACTTGGCGGCTGCGCCATTCAGGCCGTCGAGGTGTAGCCGCGTCAGCGGCGGCCACGGCGATGCCGTACTCGATGCCACCGCGGAGGTTGCGGCAACACGCCACGATGCGCGCGGCGCGAGGGAATCGGCGGCGGCTGCATCGTCGTCTCCACCGGCAGGAGCCGGCGGGGCCTCGGATGTCTGCAAGGCCTCGGGCGAGGCCGGGGTGAACAGGTCGACCCAGCCTGTGGCCTGAGTCGGCTCTGCGGCTTCGGGATCGAAGCCCGGAAGCCAGTCCGTGACCGGACCGGCCGCAAGGATGCGTGCCATCGGTGGTTCTCCAAAGAGGGTGGCGAACGCACCGTCCCAGCGGGGAGGCGTGTTCCCCGGTGGGTGAATGAAGGCGACACGACCCGCGTGGCGGGTGTGCCGTGGCGGCGGAGGCCGGAGCCAGTGGGACTCGGGCCTGTGGCAGCGCTGCTGCAGTGGCGAGTGCGGGTAACGACCGCGACGCCCGGGCGGACCCGGATGCGCCCGTGAGGGCGTGCGTTGGCAAGATGCCAGATTGCGCTGACCAGCCTAAGACGAGCGGCCGGTCAGCGCGTGGACGCGATGCGTCGAGCCTGGAGTTGCGACGGCGACGGCCGGCGCTTCACGGTGGCATGGCCGGCTTGTGCTGCATCCGGCCTCGGCGATCACCGGAAGACCTGTGGATCCACCACTTCGCCGCACATGAAGGCGACGTAGGCGCCGGCCTTGCCGATGTCGGCAAAGCTTGCGGCGACCGTCCCGTCGTGCAGCACCTCCCACGGCAGAGCCGGATCATCCGCGGCGCGGCGAATCGCAAGATCGGGCGCCCGGTAGGCCGGATGCCGGTAAAGATCGCGTCCCGACGTCCAGTCGACGATGCGCAGCACGCAGCTCGTCAGGATCGCCACGCCGGCGGACTCCCCGGCTTCGATCAGCAGCGGCACCTTGAGCGAGCCGGTGGTGCGCCCGATCCGTCCGACGACATGGAACTCGTCCAGCCAGCAGCGGCCGGTGTCGGTGTCGCCGAGCATCAGGCGCACGGTGCGGCGATCACGCCTGCAGCGCTCCAGGACCCGGGTCACCTGGGGGTCGGTCGCCGGATCGAAATAGGTCTGCTCCTTCAGCCGCGACCGCCCCCAGGCCTCGATCGCGGCCCGGTACTTGGCGTAGCCCTGCAGCGTGCCGTGGTCGCCGTCGCCGAAGGCCAGGGCCGGCTTGTCGAGCCGGCCGGCGATCTGGCCGGCATGGTCGCGCGCGTTGTCGAAGCCGAGGCAGCTGTAGCCGTCGCCGCAGGCGATGACGTACAGCTTCTGGTCGGCGTTCAGGGTGACGTTCATGACAGGTTCCTCGGTGTTGCCGTGGAACCCGTCCCCGTGGGACGCGCCCACGGGGGTGGTCGAATACGTGCGCCCAAGCGCACGCGCAAGTTCAGGCGGCCAGGGCCTGGGCCGGCGGCAGCTCGAGGTCGAACAGGCGCTGCAGCGACAAGACATCGCCGGCAGCAAACGCAGCGCAGGCCTCGGCAACCGCCGGCTCGACCTGCGGGTGGCTCGCGTCGCAAGGCGCGATGCAGGCCAGTACCCTCTCGTCGTCGCTGACGAACGACAGCGCGCCGCTGGTGGCGCAATGCCTGACCTGCCACGACGGGCAAGGCCGCTCGTCCAGGTGTTCGCGAACCAGCTGGATCGCCGCGGCCAGCGTCTCGGTGAGTGCGACGCCGTCCAGGTCGCCCGCGTCGTGGTCGTAGAAGTGGGCGAGGTAGTGGCTCGGCTGCAGCGCTGCGAGGTCGTCGAAGGGCAGGCCGGGCGTGGCCCGATCGGTCGGCGAGGGAGCCGAAGCGTCTCCGGTCGTGCCCGAGACCTGGATGTGTTGGCAGCGTTCCAGATGATCGAGCTTGAGCAGCAGCGCGTCGGCATGCGCGCGGTGCTCGATCGACAGATGGGTGCGCATCGACAGGATCTCCTGCGTCATCAGACGCAGTTCCTGAACGACGGCGCGTTCGGCACGGCGCTCGATGCCGTGGAGGATTTCGGAGATGTGAAACATGACGGGTCGCTTTCTGAAAGGGAATGCCGCTCCAGGCCCGCGCGGGGCAGGAGTGGCGGGTGCGGCTGGGCCGCGGGAAGGTAGGACAGGCGCCGCGAGGACGCTGGAAGCCGGGCACGGCGGCGCGGCTGACATGGCCGTGTGGAACGGCGCTGGCTTCTGGCAGTCAGGTGGCTGCCGGCGGGTAACGACCGCGACGCCCGAGTGGCTCGGGTGGGTTGAACGGCCTATGGAAGCCGCAACTCGGGATGCGGCTTCAGTGTGCTTCGCGTCGGCAAGCCGCGCGGGCGGCGCGGACCGGATTCAACGGAATCGACGGGCTGACGCTGTCGCTTGTTGGTGGCGAATCGGTTCAACAGGGCGAAGCAGGATCGCCCACATGGAGTCGCGCTATCCATCCGGAAAGCAAAAGGCGGTTGGGGGGCACGTGCGGCAACGCGCCTCGATTCACCGACGGCGACGCCGCGGGTCTTTGCGTAGCCGTGCCACCTGTTCGTCAAGGAGGGCCTGCGATTGCAGTTCGCGGCAGATGCCCATGCGCCAACGAGCGCCGGTGGGCGTGGAAAGCAGCGTCAGCTCTGGCCGTGACCGGTCCGCCACCGTTGCTCCGTCGCTGGCGCCGGACGGCCACATCCGGTCGCTGGCCATTGACGGCTTTCAGGTAGCCTCAGGCGCGTTGAATGCCGCGAGCCAGAAAACTCGCGAAGATCTCTGCGATCTGTTCGCCAGTGCGCTCACCCTGATTGTCGAACCAGTCGGGTATGGAGGCCACGGCGCCCATGAACCAGTTGACCGCAAACTTGGAATCACAAGGCAGGATCGTTCCGTCGCGGATGCCATCTTCCACCAACCCGCGCAGCCGCAAGTCGAACTGACGCCGACGTTCGCGCGTCCTCTTCACCTGTGAAGGGGTCAAGGCGGAATCGCTTCGCAGCAGTGCCGGAGCGCCGAGTTCTCCCGTCAGTGCGGGCACGTAGATGCGGATGAACGCCGCGATGCGGGCATAGCCGGTGCGCTCCGATTCGATGGCCTTCTGCAGCGCCTCGTCCCCCACCTGCATCGTCAGTTCATGGCACTCGTAGATCAGGTCCTGCTTGTTCTTGAAGTAGTAGTACAGAGCCGGCTTGGTGACGTTCAGCGCGGCGGCGATCTCGTCGAGCGACACGTTCGCCGCACCGCGCCGGCCGAAGGCCCGCGCTGCTTCGAGAATGACTGCCTTCTTCTTGAGCTGGTACTGTTCGTCCCGGCTGTCGACAGCGTTGTTCCACTTGGGCTTCGGTGCCGCGCGTCGTGGGGTCTTCGAGGCAGCCCGTCCTGCCGCAGTGGTGCTCATGCTGGGATCATTGTTCGAGTTCGGAAACCGCGGCGGCCGGGCCCGGCCGCCGCAAGCCCGCAAATTCTAGCCAGAGGCATGGCCCCGGCCTCAGCCGAGCAGGCTGCGCGCGATGATGTGCTTCTGGATGTGGCTGGTGCCCTCGTAGATCTTCGTTACGCGCACGTCGCGGTAGTAGCGCTCCACCGGAAAATCCTTGACGTAGCCGTAACCGCCGTGCACCTGCAGCGCCTGCGAGCACACGGTCTCGGCCATCTCGCTGGCAAACAGCTTGGCCATCGCCGACTCCCTGGCCGCGGGGATGCCGGCATCGATCAGCCGCGCGGCATGCAAGCTGTACTGGCGGGCCACATCGACCTGCATCGCCATCTCCGCCAGATCGAAACGGATGGCCTGCAGCGCGCTGATCGGCTGGCCGTAGGCCTCGCGCTCCTGCGCGTAGCGCAGCGCCGCCTCGAGCGCCGCGCGCGCGATGCCGACGGCCAGCGCAGCGATGGCCACGCGGCCGTCCGACAGCAGACCCAGCACCTTCGAGTAGCCACGGCCTTCCTCGCCGACCAGGTTGTCGGCGGGCACGCGCAGTTCGTCCAGCTGGATCTGCGCGGTGTGCGCCGTGCGCTGGCCCAGCTTGTCCTCGACGCGCAGCACCTTGTAGCCGGGCGCGGCGGGATCGACGATGAACAGGCTGAAACGCTCGCGGCTTCCCGGCTCGCCGGTCGCGGCGATCACCAGCGCCACGCCGGCCTCGCTGCCGTTGGAGATCCACTGCTTGGTGCCGTTGAGCACGTAGTGTTCGCCCTCGCGGCGCGCCGTGGCGCGAAACGCCGCCGTGTCCGAACCGGCCTGCGGCTCCGACAGCAGAAAGGCGCCGATGCTGCGCGCGCTGGCGATCTGCGGCAGGTAGTGGCGCTTCTGCGCTTCGGTGCCGAAGGCGCGCAGCACCAAGCCGCAGGAGTTGTGCACGTGCATCATCGTCGTGAAGCCGCCGTCGGCCGCGGCGAACTCCTCCAGCGCCAGGCAGTATTCGACGAAGCTGAGCCCCGATCCGCCGTACTCCTCGGGGATCAGCATGCCCATGAAACCGGCGCCTGCCGCCGCCTCGATCTCGGCGCGTGGCCATTGGCTGGCCTGATCGCGCTGCGCGGCGGTGGGCGCCACCACTTCCTGCGCCACCCGCCGCGCCGACTCGCGGATCATGGCTTGTTGTTCACTCAGCAATGCGTTGGAGACGGTGGACATGGTCAGTTGCATCCAGTGGAAACATCGGGCCGGCATGACGGTGCACGCCGGTTCTCGGGGTCAGCCCAGCCAGCGCTTGCGCCGGCGGTAGTGCTTCATGTCGCGATAGCTCTTGCGCTTGCCCTCGAGCGTCAGGCCGAGATAGAACTCGCGCACGTCCTCGTTGTTCTTCAGGTCGTCGGCCGGGCCTTCCAGCACGACACGGCCGCTTTCCATCACGTAGCCGTAGTCGGCCAGCTCCAGCGCGACGCGCGTGTTCTGCTCGACGATCAGCAGCGTCAGGCCGCTCGCCTTCAGCGACGCCAGCAGGCCATAGACCTCGTCGACCATCAGCGGCGCGAGGCCGAGCGACGGCTCGTCGATCATCACCAGCTTGGGCCGCGCCATCAGCGCGCGGCCGATGACCAGCAGTTGCTGCTCGCCGCCGGACAGGTAGCCGGCGGTGCGGTGGCGCAGCGCCGCCAGGCGCGAGATGCGGCCGTAGACCTCGTCCAGCCGCTGTTTGGCGTCGCCGGAGCGGCTCATGTGGCCGCCGACCACCAGGTTCTGCTCGACGCTCATGTGCCGCAGCACCTTGCGCCCTTCCATCACATGCACGATGCCCTGGCGCACGATGCCGCTCGGTTCGTGGCCGGTGATGGCCTGGCCGCCGAAATCGATGCGTCCGGCCGAGACGCGCCCGTCCTCGGTCTTGATCAGGTTCGAGATGGCCTTCAGCGTGGTGCTCTTGCCGGCGCCGTTGGCGCCCAGCAGCGTCACGCAGGAAGCGTCCGGCACCTTGGCCGAAATGCCCTTGACGGCCAGGATGACGTCGCTGTACAGCACTTCGACGTTGTTGAGTTCGAGCACGCCGCGCTCCAGTCAATGACGGCCCGGGCCGGTGCGGCCGGCCCGGGCCTGGGGTTTCACCACTTGTTGACGGCGGGCACGGGCACGCTCGCCTGCTTGAGCCTGTACTTGCCCTTCTCGACCGTGCCGATGTTGACGCTGTTGCCTTGCGTCGGGAAGGGCGCGTCGGTGCCGAACTTCATGGCCGGCAGCACGCCGAAGAAGCTCTCGCTCGGGAAACTCTGGCTCAGCAGTGCGTCGCGCACGTCGGCTCCGGTCACGCCCTTGCCGCCCTTCGCCTTGGCCGCCGCCTCGAACGCGCGCACCGTGAGCAGGCCCTGCGCCATGCCCATCACGCAGGGCGTCGTGAAGCCGGCTTGCAGCTTGTAGCCGGTGCGCAGCTTGTCGAAGAAGGCGCGCGCCGATGTCGCGTCGTCCGACGGCACCGCCAGTCCGTAGACCTCGAAGCTGCCTTCCATCTGGTTCAGATCGCCGATCGCCTTGCCAGACGCCGGCAGGCTGTTGTGCGCCGACACGAGGATCGGAATGTCCGTCTTGCCCAGCGCCTGCAATGCGCGCCGCACGGCCACCACCGAGGCGGTGTTGTTCAGCACCTGCAGCACCTGCGCATCCTTGCGCAGCACCCGGTTGACCTGCTGCGTCAGGTCAGTGGGCTGGGCCTCGGTGTAGACCGTCTCGACGATCTCCAGGATCTTCGGGTTGTCCTTGGCGAACTGCTGCGTGCCCTTGTGGATGTCGACGTAAGCCGGCGACACCTCGGACGAGATGACGGCGATCTTCAGCGGCGCATTGCCGCCGCGCTGCTGCTGCAGCCAGGTGTAGAAGGCCGCGACCTCGTGGGCGTAGGTCGGGCGTGCATTGAAGGCCCAGCTGTCGGGCTTCCAGGCGAAGCCGTAGCCGGCCGTGGCGTTGATCAGCGGCACCTTGTCGCCCGGCAGGCGCTGCGCCAGGGCGGCCACGTCCGGCCCCCCCAGGCCGAGCGCGGCGACGGGATTCAGCTCGGACTTCATGCCCGGCCACAGGCTGGAGATCTGCGCCACGTCATAGCGGCCGTCGAAGTCCTTGATCCTCAGCGCCACGCCGGCCGGCTTGCCCACCTCCTCGTTCCACCAGTCGAACACGGTCTTGCGGCAGCCGGCCAGGTCCTTCATCACGTCGGCATAGGGGCCCGTGAAGTCGGCGATGCCGGCGACGTTGTAGACGGTCTGCGCGCGCACCTCGGGTGCGCTCAGCAGCGCCGCCGCGGCCGCTGCCACCGCCAGTTGCGTGCCGATGCGGGCACGCGCGCGAAAGTCTTTGTTCGTCATGCTCATTCAAGTCTCCTGCTCTGGACACGCTGTCAACATGTGGGGCCGGCCTGCAGCGCTCAGGCCGGCCACGGTCTTCAATAGGGATAGGGCCACAAGCGGTACGCGCGTTTCAGCGTGTTCCAGCGATGCATCAGGCCGCGGGGTTCGAGGATCAGGAAGCCGGCGATCATTCCGCCGAGGAAGATGTTCATCGCGGCAAAGACGATCTCGCCGCTGAAGAACGGATAGCGCTCGATGAGCGAAGGCCCGATCGAAGTGATCAGCTCCTGCGACAGGCGGATGACGAACACACCGATCAGCGCGCCGGTCACCGAACCCATGCCGCCGACGATGATCATCGCGATGAACCAGATCGAATGGATCAGCGTGAACTGGTCGATGGCGACGAAGCGCACGTAGTAGGCCCACAAGCCGCCGCCAACCCCCGCATAGAAGGCGCCGAGCAGGAAGGCCATGGCCTTGGTGCGCACCACGTCGATGCCCATCATCCCCGAGGCCACGTCGTCGTCCCTGACGGCATAGAAGGCGCGGCCGTGCCGGCTGCGGATCACGCCATAGGCGCCCGCGACCATGACGCAGGCGACGACCAGGCACAGGTAGTAAATCGAACGGTCGGTGTCGAAGCTCAGCCCGAACAGCGACGCCGGCTCGAGGGTGATGCCGTTGGCGCCGCCCAGCCAGCTGCTCGGCAGGTTCAGCACCAGGAAATGGAACAGGATCTGCGCGGCGATCGTCGTCAGTGCCAGATAGAAGCCCTTGATGCGCACCGCCGTCAGGCCGAAGATCAGGCCGAACAGCGCCGCCGCCGCGCCGCCCAGCGGCAGCGCCAACCAGAACGGCAGCGACAGCTTGCTCGCCAGCAGCGCCGTGGTGTAGGCGCCCACGCCCATGAACGCGGCCTGGCCGAGATTGACTTGGCCCGCGATGCCGGTGTTGATCTGCAGCCCGATGACCACGATGCCGGTGATGAGCATTGAGGTCATCACCGCGACGGCGCGGATGTCAGCCAGGAAGGGCAGCGCGAACAGCAGCGCGATGAACAGCGCCAGGCAGACCGCCTGCGGCCGCGTGCGGACCAGCGCCTGGTCCTTGGGGAAGGTGGTTGCGAAAACGCCGGCCGGATCCATGCCTCACACCCTTTCGATGGTTTTCCAGCCGAACATGCCCGTGGGCCGGATCAACAGCACCAGCAGCATGAGGACGAAGGGCAGCACCGAACCAACGGCTCCGCCGACGATCGGGTCCAGATAGGCGGAGGCGAGCCCCTGCACGATGCCGACGACGACCCCCGCGAGCAGCAGGCCGGCCAGCGATTCCAGCCCCGCCAGCAAGGCCACCGGCAGCGCCGCCATGCCGATGTCCGAGCTCAGCATGTTGATCGAGCGTCCGCTCAGATGGACCATCGCGCCCATCGTCGACAGCATCGCGCCGAGCAGCCAGGCGAACGCGATCGAGCGCTGCACCGAGATGCCCAGCGACATGGCCACCTGATGGTCCTCGGCCACCGCGGTCATGCGCAGGCCAACGCGCGTGCGGTTGAAGAACCAGGACAGGAACACGCCGATCAGGATGGTCAGCGCGCCGCCATAAAGCATGGCGCGCGAGATGATCACGTCGCCGACGATGATCGGCTGCAGCGGGAAGATGATGGGGAAGGGGCGCGACTGCGGGCCGAACAGCAGCAGCACCAGGCCGCGGATCAGGATCAGCAGGCCGATCGTCACCATGACCATCGAGAACACCGATTCGCCGACCAGGCGCGAGAAGAAGATGCGCTCGATCAGCAGCCCGAACACCGCCGATGCGAAGAAGGCCAGCGGGATGCCGATCCACAGCGGCAGCCCCAGCTGGATCAGCGTCCACCAGACCATGTAGCCGCCGAACACCACCAGCTCGCCCTGCGCGAAGTTGAAGACCTTCGAGGCACGGTAGATGACGACGAAGCCCATCGCGATGAGCGCGTAGAGCAGGCCGCTGAGCGTGCCGTTGATCAGATAGTTCAGGAACTCGCTCACCGCACGCTCCTCCGCGGGGCGCGCCGGCCGACACACGACTCGCAACCGCTTGGCTTGTTCATGCACGCATCTCCTCGACTGCACCGCGGCCCGCATCGGCCTTGCCGAACACGTCATGCAGCCGCACCTGGGCCCGAAACTGGCTCTTGCGGCCGTCCTGGTAGGTCACCGGGATGTCGATCTGCACCTCGTTCGAGCCGTCGTACAGGCCGACGATGAGCGCGCGGTAGCGCTCCTGCAGGAACTCGCGCCGCAGCTTGCGCGAGCGCGTCAGCTCGCCCTCGTCCGGATCGAGTTCCTTCGGGAAGTTGGCGAAGCGGACGACCCGCGCGTGCGCCGGCAGGAAGCCGTTGACCCGTTGTATCTCGGCACGCAGCAGCTCGGCGACCTCGGGCTTCTGCGACAGATCGGTGAAGGTGGAAAAGCCGACGCGCTTGTCCTCGGCCCAGCGCGACACCACGTCGAAGTCGATGTTGATCAGCGCGGCGACGAAGTCGAGCGTCTCGTCGCCCACCGTCATGATGTCCTTGATGAAGGGGCTGAAGCGCAGCCGCGTCTCGACGAACTGCGGCGGGAAACTCTCGCCCGAACGCAGGCGCTTCAGGTCCGACAGGCGCTCCAGAAACACGAGCTCGCCGCGTTCGGTCTTGGTGACTGCGTCCCCGGTCTGGAACCAGCCATCCTGCAGCTTGCTTTCGACCGAACCTTCGCGGCGGTAGTAGCCGAGGAACGGGCTGCCGCCGCGCACCTGCAGTTCGCCGACCTCGCTGACACGCCACTGCAGCGGCGCATTCAGCGCCGGCAGCGATTCCATCCAGTGGCCGACGGTTTCCAGGTCGAAACGCTCGCCCTGGTGGCAGGTCAGCAGTCCGGTTTCGGTCGAACCGTAGATGTTGCGCAGCGGCACGCCGATCGCGTGGAACATGCGGAACACGTCGGGCGCCATGGTGGCGCCGCCGCAGGCGGCGATGCGCACCCGCGTCAAGCCCAGCTGGTCGCGCAGCGGGCGCAGCACGACGGCTTCGGCCAGCGGAAACAGCAGCCGATGCCGCAGCGGCACCGGCTTGCCGTCGAGACGGCCGACGTTGACCGAGTGGCCGATGCGCAGGCCCCATTCATAGATGCGGCGGCGCAGTGGCCCCGCATCCAGCATGTGCGCCTGCACCGAGGAGGCCATGCTTTCCCACTGGCGCGGCGCGAAGGTCATGGCCTCGACCGCCAGCTCGCGGATGCTCGACAGCACCTGCTCCGGCCCTTCGGGGAAGTTCACCACCAGCGGCAGGCACAGCCCCATAGTGATACCGAACATCTGCTCGGTGGCCCAGGCCGGCGAGATGTAGCTGAGGTATTCCATGCCCGGTGCCGCCCCGGTCGAGCTGATCAGCCGATGGGCGTTGTCCAGCAGGTACTTGTGCGTGAGGATCACGCCCTTGGGCTTGCCGGTGGTGCCCGAGGTGTAGGACAGCACGGCGATGTCGTCCGGCGAGCCGGCATCCAGCAGCTGCCCGAAGCGCCCGGGCTCGTTGTGATGCAGTTCCGTACCCTGTGCCTGCACGGCCTCGAAGGTGCACAACGACGGCTGCTTGTACGACCACATGCCGGTGGCGTCCCAGTAGACGATGTGCTGCAGCAGCGGCAGGCGCGGCAGCACGGCTAGCCCCTTGTCGACCTGCTCCTGGTCCTGGGCGAACAGGCAGACGGCCTCGCTGTCCTCGAGCAGGTACTGCGTCTCGTCGGCCGTCAGGTCGGGATACATCGACACGACCTTGCAGCCCAGGGCCTGCGCCGCCAGTTCGGCCCAAAAATGCTCGGGCTCGTTCTCGCCGATGACCGCCACCGTCTGCCCGCGCTCGACCCCCAGCCGGTGCAGCCCCAACGCCAGAGACCTGACCTGGTCGCGCACCTGCGCAAAGCTGTACTCGCGCCAGATGCCCCGATGTTTGTGCCGCTGCGACAGGCGCTGCGGCGTCTGCTCGGCCCGCTCCTGCAGGATTTGCGGCAGGGTCGTCAGCTTCATCGATCGCCCTCCCCCAGGTAGGCCTTCAGCACCGCCGGGTCGCGCTGCATCTGCTGCGGCGTGCCTTCGGCGATCTTGGCGCCGAAGTCGAGCACGGCGATGCGGTCAGCCAGGTCCATGACCACGCCCATGTCGTGTTCGACCAGCACCACCGGAATGCGCGCCGCCTCGCGCACGTCGAGGATGAAGCGCGCCATGTCCTCCTTCTCCTCGGAGTTCATGCCGGCCATCGGCTCGTCCATCAACAGGATCTTCGGGTCCTGCGCCAGCGCGCGCCCGAGGTCGACGCGTTTGCGCAGGCCGTAGCCCAGGCTGCCCACGGGCTGGTGGCGTATCGACTCGATCTCCAGCAGTTCGATGATCTCCTCGACCTTCTCGCGGTGTTCGATCTCCTCGCGCCGCGCCGCACCGAAATAGACGAAGGCCTGCGCCAGTGACGAACGCATGTGGATGTGGCGTCCTACCATCAGGTTCTCGACGACGGTCATGCCCGAGAAGATGTGCGTGCCCTGGAAGGTGCGGGCTAGGCCCATCTGCGCGATGCGGTGCACCGGCAGAGCGCGGATGTCGCTGCCGCCGAGCAGCACCTGCCCCGCCGAGGGCCGGTAGAAGCCGCTTAGGCAGTTCATCAGCGACGACTTGCCGGCGCCGTTCGGGCCGATGATGGCCAGCAGCTCGTCGTCGCGGATTTCCAGCGAGACGTTGTTCAACGCCACGACGCCGCCGAACTGCAGGCGCACGTTCAACGCCTGCATCGGGGGGCGGGAAGCCGCAGCTGGGGCCTGCGCGCTCATCGCTGCTGCTCGCTTTGCTTGCCGGTTTGCATCTCGGGTCTGCCTGGGTGGGTCTTCAGCGCGTGCCCACGCGCGTGCCCGCGTCGATGCTGATCGTCGTCGCGTTCAGGTAAGCGTTTTCCACGATGTGCCTGACCAGCCCGGCGAACTCCTCCGGCCGCCCCATGCGCGCCGGGAACAGGATGGTCTGGTCGATCAGGTGCTGCGACACCTTCGTCGGCATACCGGCGGACATGCCGGTCTCGAACAGCCCGGGCGCGATGGCCAGCACGCGGATGCCGTGCGCGGCCAGGTCGCGTGCCGCGGGCAGCGTCAGGCCAATGACGCCGGCCTTGCTCGCGCTGTAGGCCGCCTGCCCCATCTGGCCTTGCCAGGCGGCGCCGGAGGCGGTGTTGACGATGACACCGCGCTCGCCCTCGGCGCTGGGCTCGTTGACCGTCATCGCCAGGGCGGCGTGGCGCACGACGTTGAAGGTGCCGGTCAGGTTGATGCCGATGACGCGGTTCCACAGCTCGGGAGGAAAGGTCTGGCCTTTGGACAGCGTCTTGCTCGGTCCCAGGATGCCGGCGCAGTTGACGGCGATGTGCAACGCGCCCCAGGTGGCGGTGGCCTCGGCGACCGCCGCCTGGACCGCGAGATCGTCGGACACGTCGACCGCGCGATGGCGCGCCCGATCGCCGAACGCGCCGAACTGCTGCTGCAGGCGGGCCTCGTCGACGTCCACGGCCAGAACCCTGGCGCCGGCGGCCAGCAGCGCCTGGCTCGTGGCCAGACCCAGCCCGGATGCGGCGCCGGTGACCAGCGCCACCTTGTCTGTCAGTTGCATATCGAATGTCCAGTGAAATTGATGAACCGCAGCTGCCGGCTCAGCGCGACAGGATCGTGACCACGGCCGCGGCTTCCTCGATGCCCTGCAGCCCGCCGCCGTTCTCGGCCAGTGCGATGCGCGCTCCTTCGACCTGTCGGGCTCCCGCCTCGCCACGCAGCTGTGCGACCAGTTCATGGATCTGGCCCAGCCCCGTCGCGCCGACCGGATGGCCCTTGGACTCCAACCCGCCGGATGGGTTGACCGGAATGCGGCCGCCGATGCGGGTGTCGCCGCGCTCGGCGATCACGCCGCCTTCGCCGAAGGCGCAGAAGCCGAGGTTCTCGGTCTGGATGATCTCGCCCATCGCCGTGGCGTCGTGCACCTCCGCCACCGAGACATCGTCGGGTCCGACACCGGCGATCTCGTAGGCGCGCTTGGAGGCGAGCGCGGTGCAGTGCAGCGCGTAGTCGTCGTCACTGCGGTCCGAGCCGCTCTGCACCACCGAGGCCAGCACGCGGATGGCGCGCCGCCGGTCGATGTTCAGCCGCGCCAGCGCCGCGCCATTGCAGACGATCGCCGCCGCCGCGCCGTCGGAGACCGGCGAGCACATCGGCAGCGTCAGCGGATAGGTGATCGGCGCGGCCGCCAACACCTCGTCGATGGTGTAGGCGGTGCGGTACTGCGACAGCGGGTTGTGCACGGAATGCGCGTGGTTCTTCGCTGCCACCGCCGCGATCTGCCGCTGCGTGGTGCCCCAGCGCCGCATGTGCGAGCGCGCAAAGGCCGCATACACGTCCATGAACACGCTGTAGGGCTTCGGCGACGTCGAGCCTTCCGGCACCTCGACGCCATGCCCCATCTGCAGCAGACGGTCGCGGATCTCATCGGCGCGCGACACGTCCCAGGCGCTGTCGAAGACCGAGAACATCTGCGCCTTGTCGGTCGAGAACATCTTCTCGGCCCCCACCGCCAGCGCCACATCGGCGGCGCCGGCGCGCACCTGCATCACCGCCAGCGCAAACGCGGAGGAGCCGCTGGCGCAGGCGTTTTCCACGTTGACCACCGGAATGCGGCCGATGCCCGCCTCGCGCAGCGCGATCTGCCCACGGATCATCTGCTGGCCGTCCATGTGGCCCTGCGAGGCGTTGCCGAAGAACGCGCCCTGCAGATCCTCCTTGCGCAGGCCCGCGTCGTCCAGCGCCGCCTGCACCGCTGCGCCGGTCAGCGTCTTGATGTCCTTGTCCAGCAACCGGCCGAACGGGGTCATGCCCACGCCGACGACATAGATCTCTTCCATCTTCGAGCTCCTGTGAATCTCAGGTCTGGGGCTGGCAAGCTTTCGGCTCCACCGATGCGCCTGCGCAAAGCGGGATGAACCGTAGGCCGCGCGCGGTTTCCACGGTTCCATCGGCGTCCACCGTGTAAAGGCCGCGTGCCACCTGATGCGGATGACGAGCCGCCTCTTCCAGCGTCAGCACCGGCGCGAAGCAGGCATCGGTGCCCTCCAGCAGTGACTGCCAATGCCGGTGATCGCGCGATCGAAACAGGTCGCCCAGGCGCTCGCACAAAGCCGGCCACGCCGACTTGTCCATCTGTGCCTTCGGATCGACATCGTCGAGCCCCAAGCGTCGCAGCAGTTCGGCATAAAACTGCGGCTCGATCGCGCCGAGGGTGATGTGGCGCCCGTCCGCACATTCGTAGACCTCGTAGAACGGCGAGCCGTAGAACACCGACGGATTGACCCGATCCAGCGCGCCGCCGGCATGCACCAGCTGCACCAACGGAGCCAGCATCGCCAGCACATCCACGATCGCGCCATCCACCACGCAGCCCTGCCCGCTGCAGCGCGCGCGCAGCAGGCCAGCCAGCAGGCCAGCCACCAAGCCCAGACCACCTGCGGCATCGCCGAGCACTGTCGGCGGCAGCATCGGAAGCGCTCCGGGGCGGGCGGCCAGCGACATCAAGCCGCTCAGCGCCACGTAGTTCATGTCGTGCCCAGCCGCTTGAGCGAGCGGCCCAGTCTGCCCCCAACCCGTCATGCGCCCATACACCAGTCGGGGGTTCACTGCCGCGCATGGCGCAGGCCCCAGGCCCAGCCGCTCCATCACACCGGGCCGATAGCCTTCGATCAGCACGTCGGCCTCGGCCAGCAATGCCAGTGCCCGGTCCACGTCGGACTTTCGCTTCAGGTCGAGCGCGACGCGCTGCTTGTGCCGCGTGAGCAATGACGCCTCGGCGGGCGCCATCTCCGGCGGCAGCACGCCCCGGCCAGGCCGAGCAACCAACGTCACCTCGGCGCCGAGCTGCCACAGCATCAGTCCCGCCAAGGGTCCGGGGCCGATGCCCTCGAACTCCACGACCCTGATACCGGCCAAAGGTGCGCCGTGCGATCCGTTCGTCATCTATCTCTACCCGTGTTGCCACAGTTGTCTTGTCGATTGAATTTACTATAAAGTAAAAGACATTACGTACAAGTAATGGTAATCACCTATCCAGTCAAATTTGGGACTCAGCAGAATCGGGCTGAATCCGTATTCGATGACCATCAAGGAGTGAAACGATGTCCGAGCCCCCGCTCGTCCAAGAGATCCGCCAGGGCGCCATGTGGATTCGCCTGAACCGGCCCGAGGCGATGAACTCGCTGACGCCGCAGCTGCTTGCCGGGCTGTCGGCGGCGCTTGACGAGGCGCAGGCGCGCGACGAGGTCAAGGCCATCGTGCTGACCGGCGCGGGCCGGGCGTTCTGCGCCGGCGCCGACCTGAAGTTCGTGCGCGCGGATGTGACGGGTCCGGAGGCCGCCGCGGCCTTCCTGCAGCGCGTGCTGGCGACGATGAACCGCATCGCCGCATTTCCCAAGCCGGTGATCGCCGCGCTCAACGGCCTCGCGCTGGCCGGTGGGCTCGAACTGGTGCTGTGCTGCGACCTGGTCATCGCGGCGCGCAGCGCAAAGCTCGGCGATGCGCACGCCAACTACGGGCTGCTCCCCGGCGGGGGCGCCTCGGTGCGCCTGCCGCGCGTGATCGGCGCGGCGCGCGCCAAATACCTGATGTTCACCGGCGAGTTCGCGTCGGCCGACGCGATGGCGAGTGCCGGCCTGGTCAACCAGGTCGTGGACGACGAGCGCCTGCTGCAGGAGGTGCAGGCACTGGTCGACAAGATCGCGAGCAAGAGCCCGCTCGGGCTGCGGCGCATGAAGGCGCTGATCGACGACGGGCTGCAGCAGCCAGTGGACACCGCGCTGCGCCTTGAAATCCTTGCCTCCGAGGTGCATTCGCTGAGCCACGACCAGCGCGAGGGCCTGGCGGCCTTCAACGACAAGCGCAAGCCGGTGTTCACCGGGCGCTGAACCGCAGGAGCCGATGCCAATGCACGAAACTACCCCCCGCGACCGCCTAGCCCGGCTGCGGGCGCTGCATGAAGCGGCCTGCCTGCGCGCGCCCGCGCTGCAGGCGCTGTATGGCCGCGCCGGCATGACTCCTGCCGACGTGCGCAGCGCCGCGGACCTGGCGCGCCTTGCGGTGACGCCCAAGGACAAGCTCGTCGACATGCAGCGCGCCGCGCCGCCTTTCGGCGGCTGGCTGGCGGCCGACCCGTCGGAGATCCGCCGCGTCTTCGTGTCGCCGGGGCCCATCCATGAGCCGCAGTTGCACGGCGACGTCGACGGCCACGGCTTCGCCCGGGTCTTCAGCGACGGCGCCGTCGGCCCCGGCGACATGGTGCTGAACACCTGGTCCTACCACCTCGTGCCGGCGGGCCTGCTGCTCGACGACGCCATCGCGGCCTGCGGTGCGACGGTCATTCCGGCCGGCACCGGCGGCGCCGAAGCCCAGGCGCAGATGGTGATCGACCTGGGGGTGAGCTGCATCTGCGCGTCCACCGCCTACTTCGAAAACCTGGTGCACGTGCTCGAGAGCAAGGGCCATGTTTTGCCCGCCGCCTGGCGCGTGCGCACCGCGCTGCTGGGCGGCGAACTGGGCGACTGGCTGGGCAAGCGGCGCCGGCTGGAGGCGCGCCTGGGCATCCGCACGTTGTCGGCCTACGCGACCGCGGACTTCGGGCTGATCGGCTTTGAAGAACCCGGTCACGAGGGCTACACGATTCACCCAGATCGGCTCGTGCAGATATGCGATCCCGTCAACGGCCAGCCGCTGCCGCTCGGCATGCCCGGCGAGATCGTCGTCACCACGCTGGCCCGCGGATGGCCTCTAGTGCGCTTTGGCACCGGCGACGTGGCCGCCGCATCGGCCATCAGCGAGGACGGCTTCGTCGCCCGCATCGGCATGCTGCAAGGCCGTGTCGGCCAGGCAGTCAAGGTGCGCGAAATCTTCGTCTACCCGCGGCAGATCGAGGACCTGGTGCTGCAATCTTCGGCGTTGCATCGGGCCCAGGGCGTGGTCAGCCGGCAAGGCCATCGCGACGTGATCGACCTCCACGTGATGTTCGGATCGGCTGGCACGCCGGAGCTGGAAGCCGACTTGCGCGACCGCTTCAAGCAACTGACACGCCTGCGGTTCGACAGCTTGGTGCTTCTGGGAGCGGACGCGGCATTGCCCGACGACGCCCCCTGGCTGGTCGACCGCCGGCATGGATAGCGCCCGCGTCCTCCCACGAACGGAGCCTTTTGCCTCATGAGTCTGCCCGCTTCGATCGCTTCGCGTCTCAGGCTGCCGCTGATGGCCGCGCCGATGCTGCATGTCTCGGGTCCGGAGCTAGTCTCCGCGGCCTGCCGCAGTGGCGTGATCGGCGCCTTTCCGACCCCGAACGCGCGCAGCTCCGAGGAACTCGACGCGTGGTTGACGCGCATCGCCGATGATGCCGCGCGCAGCGAAAGGCCGGCCGCCACGGTGTGCGCGAATCTCATCATGCGTTCGCGCCCGGAGATGCTCGAAGCCGACCTGTCGGTGCTGGTCAAGCACAAGGTCGAGATGGTGCTGGCGAGTGTCGGCTCGCCGCGCAAGATCATCGGGCCGCTGCACGACGTGGGCTGCCTGGTGCTGGCCGATGTCGCCTCGATGGAGCATGTACAGAAGGCGCTCGATGCCGGTGTCGATGGCCTGGTGCTGCTGAGCGCCGGTGCCGGCGGCAACACCGGCTGGGTCAACGGTCTGGCGTTCGTGCGCGCCGTGCGCGAGATGTACGATGGCCCGCTCGGGCTGGCGGGTGGCATCTCCGACGGTGCCGCGCTGCTGGCCGCGCAAGTCCTGGGTTGCGACTTCGCGCTGATGGGCACCCGCTTCATCGCGACAACCGAGAGCCTGGCCAGTGCCGAGTACCAAGCCATGCTGGTGTCGAGCCGCATCGACGACATTGCGCTCACCCGCGGCATCAGCGGCCTGGAGGCCAATTTCCTGCGACCGTCGCTGCTGGCCAACGACCTGGATCCTGAGGAACTGGCCAAGCCGCTGAGCGCCGAGCAGGCGCGCGAGCGCTTCGGCGCCTACTCTGCCAACCTGCGCGGACCGCGCCGCTGGCTCGACTTATGGAGCGCAGGTCATACCGTCTCAGCTGTGCGGCAAACGCATAGTGTCCGGAACTTAGTGGACAGCTTGGCTGAGGAGTACCGTCAGGCGCGCAGTCGACTGCAGCAGGTGACCGCCGCTGACACAGTGATGATATGGACGAAGTGAGGCTGCAGACGTGCGCCGCCAAGCACACTTTGACCGCACGGCGCTGCAGCCTGAGTACAGTGTTCGCCTCCCGCGTCTCGCACCCCAGCAAAGGACTGACATGAACGAGGACGTCGTTTGCCATGATGAACAGGGCGTCGCCCGACTGACGCTCAACCGTCCGTCGAGCGGCAACAGTCTGTCGCTAAGCACCATCCAGGCCCTGCACAGCCATCTCGACCGGCTGGCCCAACGCAAAGACATCGGCGCCATCGTGCTGTCGGGCGTTGGTCAGCGGATCTTTTGCGCCGGCCACGACCTGAAGGAGATCCGGGAGCGGGATGATGCCGAGTTCTTCAGTTCGCTGTCGGTGGAGTGCTCGGCAATGATGCAGGCCCTGCAGTCGCAGCCGCAGATCGTCGTCGCCGCCATCGACGGGGTGGCGACGGCGGCCGGCTGTCAGCTGGTGGCCGCCGCCGATCTGGCCATCGCCACCACACGCTCACGCTTCGCCACGCCGGGCGTCAACATCGGCTTGTGGTGCGTAACGCCGATGGTTGCGTTGAGCCGGGCCGTCGCGCCCAAGCACGCGATGCAAATGCTCGCCACCGGGGAACTGATGGACGCCGAATTCGCCGTGCGCATCGGGCTTGTGAACGAAGCGGTAGCGCCCGATGCCTTCGAGGCCCGGGTGTCGCAGCTCGCGGGCCAGATTGCTGCGAAGTCCACTTTCACCCTTGCGACCGGCAAGCGCGCGTTCTACCGGCAGTTGCAGATGAGCACCGCCGAGGCCTACGAGTACGTCGGCGAGGTCGGGGTGCGCAACTCTATCCATCCGGATGCGATCGAGGGCATCCAGGCGTTCATTGACAAACGCCCACCGGCCTGGCGCGGCCGCGCGTAGACGCCGTGGCTGCCCGTCGCTCTGGCCGTCGAGCTAGACGAACTTGATGTCGCCGGGGCGGCGGTTGCAACCGACCACCGTCGATGAGCACAGCCCGCCGGAGAACCGGGTAAGTTGGCGCCTCGCCAGGCCGTTCGTACGGGTCGACGAACTGCTCGCTGGGGAGGTTGAAGCAACAACTGCACATGCAGTCCAAGGGGTGCGCATTGGGGAGGGCCTGCAGCTACCTGCTGCCGCGGTGTGGCAACCACGACTGCGACCACAAGCGACTGCTTTTCAGCAGCCAGTATCGGTATCCAGATGCCCGCTGTGGGTCGACAACTGCCTGCCAGCCCTGTAGGTTGAGTGGCCGGACCTGGACGGTGCGCCGACATCGGCGACGCCTCGCTGTTTCTCTGTAGATCGCAGGTCTCGACGCCGAGCGCTCTTGCTTTGACCGTTGTCTTAATTGACATAGGAGACAAAGGAGACTATCTTTCGCGTGCTGGTTTGGCCGCAAGGAGGCACCTCATGTCGAACCCAATGGCATTGATCGCCGATCGCCTGCCCAAGGTGACGGCCGAGGACGTGCGCCGGTTTGCCGACACCGTCGTCATCCGCGATGCCGAGGCCTTTGCGGCCGAACTGAACGTGTTCATGCAGGAACGGCTGGAGCGCGTCGAACTGCCGGCCAACACGGCGACGGCACCTCGCACCGCCACAGAAGCAGCCCTGGCGCAGAAGGCCGCGGCGTTGCGCGCGGGCAGCCGCTGGACGCCCGCCCAAACCGACATCCAGCGTGGGCGTGCGGCAATGCTGGAGGCCTACGAACGGGCGCACAACCTGCCGCTGCCGCAGTTCGCGCGGCTGGCAAACAAGGTGCGGCAGCAGATCTACAAGGACATCGATTCGGGCCGCCTGCTGGCGCTGAACGTCGGGCCACGCGGCCGCAGGCTGCCGGACTGGCAACTCGATCCCGTCAAGCAGCGGTTGACGCAGGTGGTGCTGCAGGGCGCGGCCGGCGTCGACGCCTGGACGCTGTACCGCGCGCTGTCAGAACCGCTCAAAGGTCTCAAAGGCCGCGCACCGGTCGAGGCGGTGACCGAGGGCTCTGTGGACGCCGTCGCGAAGGCCGTCTTCAACGCGTTGGGCGTGCACTGACGCCTTGCCGCATGGCCATCGCGCTTGCGACCCGGCGCCTGGCCGCGGGAGAACTGCTGCAACACGTGAGCCGCGTGGCCTACCGCGGACAGCGCTTGCATTTCGGGAGCGACGGCACCAACCGGTATGACGCTCCCGACGGGCGCTATGGCGTGCTCTACCTGGGCCTCGCGCTGCCCACTGCATTGATGGAATCGGTGTTCCACAAGCACCACTGGGACCGGGATGCCCGGCGCTCGATTGCGCTGGCCGAACTCCACAGCCGTCTGGTGCGGGCCGTCGGTGTCCTGGACGACCTGGAACTCGCGGACCTCACGGCACCGGGCGTCATGGCCGCCCATTTCGGGCTGAACCTGGAGCAGCTCGCCATCCGTGGCTACGAGGACACGCAACGAGTCTCTGTTGAGGTCCACACGATGCGCGACGCCGACGACAAGCCGATCTTCGACGGCCTGCTGGCGCCGTCGAGGAACAACTACCCCGAGCCGTGCGTCGCGCTGTTCGACCGGGCTCGCCACAAGGTGAAGGTGATCGCCGACATCGACCTGGTGGATCACGTGGACTGGCCTCGTTTCGTCGAGGACTACGGCATCGGCATCGAACCCGATCCGGACCCACCGGGGATGGAGGCGGAGGAGGGCGGGCCGGGCTGAGTGCCGTTGACGCAGAGCATCGCGGAGGGATGCTGATCGAAACAGCAACCGAGGCACCCTCCATGGCATCGTCTTCCCGACTCACCCATCATCTGCGCGAACAGCTCCAGGCCGAAGGCTATCGGGTCCACTGCGGCCGGCGCGAAGACGGTCCGGAACTCGCCGGACGCCATTGGTTCACCTGGGCCGTGCCCGGCATGGCCGACTGCGAGGTCGGGCCGACTTGCGCGTCTCCCTGGGATGCGTGGGCGAGTGCGCTGGACCATTGGCTGGCCAACAGCCGTATCGAGCTCGAAGCCTTCGACGCCGCCTCGGTGACGCTGGCGCCATTCCATGCGGCGACGCTGCCGGCGGAGACGCTTGACCACCGCGCGTTCGCGGCGAAGCACGGCCTGTCCGCGGACATGGCAGCCGACCAGATCGAGCGGCTGCGCGCGCAGACGATCTACATAAACGACCGGTACCAGGTCAACGTGGACCTCGTTCGCGCGCCCTTCGGGGAAGACCTCGGCGACGTGTTCTGGCTGTCGGTCAAGCGGCGCGACCGCGCGCAGTTGCACGACTGGCGCGAACTGCAACAGATCAAGAACATGATCGTCGGCGACGAGCACGAGGGCTTCGAGATCTATCCCGCGGAATCGAGATTGGTCGATACCGCTAACCAGTACCACCTGTGGGTCTTCGCGGACCCTGCGGTGCGCCTGCCGGTCGGCTATCGGCGCCGGGAGGTGCTGGACAGCAGCGAAGCATCCGCGTCCGGTGCGCGGCAGCGGCCTTTCGGTGCGAGGATGCCTCGGGTCTGATCCGCGCATTCGACCCAGGCCCTTCAGCGCCGCGATGAAGGTGCCGCGGCGCGTGATGCCTTTCGCGGGCCGCGGTTCAGCCTGTCGCATTCAGGCGTCGGCGCCGTCGCACGGCCCACGAGGCGCCAGAATGCCGCCATGCCGTCGCGATTCGCCAAGGACTTCCGCTCGTTCGCCGATCTGGCCGAGGCCTTCACGAGGGACCAGGACTACCGGATCGTCCAGCGGGCGCGCCCCGGCTCATCGACCATGGTCCTGGCGCCGCACGGCGGCAGCATCGAGGCCTTCACGTCCGACATCGCGCGCGGCATCGCGGGTGAGGAGTACGGCCTGTACCTGTTCGAGGGCCTTCTGAGGGCCGGAAACTTCGCGTCGCTGCACCTGCCGAGCGAGCGATTCGATGAGCCCGGCTGCCTGCAGATGCTCGCGGACTGTGATCGCGTCGTCTCCGTGCACGGATGCAGCGTGACCGGTGAAGCCGTCTTCATCGGCGGACGGGATCGCGCGCTCGGCGAAGCCGTGGCGGCGAGCCTGCGGGCAGAGGGGATCGCCTGCCAGGACGCGGCGGAGAAGCTTGCGGGACAGGATCCACGGAACATCTGCAACCGCGGACGGGCCGGGCGGGGCGTTCAACTCGAGGTCTCGCTGGAACTGCGACGGTCGCCACGCCGGAAGTTCCTCGTCGCCGCCGTGAGGCAGGCACTCGGAGGTTGACACCACCGTCGGGCGGACATCGAGTTCGCCCGGCGCCGCGCTGGTCGCTCCGGCGACGAAGGGTGTGCGGCACGCGCCGCGCAGCGCCCTTGAAACAACGCTCCGGCGCCGGAGCATGGCTGCATCGACCTCACGCAGCCACGCTCCACCATGAACCTGCCCGCTCACCCCATCTTGCCTATCCGTCGCATCGTCCCGGGCGACAACCCGCGCGAATACTTCGACCCCGATGAAATGGCCGACCTCGAAGCGGGCATTCGTGCCGCCGGCGGTGTCATCCAGCCCATCGTCGTGCGCCCGCTTCCCGACAGCGACCTGTTCGCCATCGTCGTCGGCGAACGCCGCTGGCGTGCTGCCCGCAACGTGCTCGGCGATGACTACGACATGCCGGTGCTCATCAAGGACGTGACCCAGGCCACGGCCGAAGCCATGGCCGTGATCGAGAACCACCATCGCGCGGCGATGTCGGTCGCGGAGGAAGCGCGCGCCGCGCAGCGCCAACTGCAGCGCAACCACGGCGACCGCACCGAAACCGCGGCCGGCATGGGCTGGACACAAGAGATGCTCTCCCGCCGGCTCGCTCTGCTGGCCTGCACCCCGGAGGTCCTCAGCGCGCTGACCAGACACCAGATCCAGCTCGGCCACGCTGAACTGCTGTCCGGCGTGCCTACCGAAATGCAGGACCGCGTGCTCACCGGCCTGCTCGCGCACAAGGTGCCGGTGGCCGTGCTCAAGGCTCAACTCGGCCAGTACGCACGCCGTCTCGCCGATGCCATCTTCGACACCGCACCGTGCGCGGCCTGTCCGCACAACTCCACCCGTCAGGCCAGCCTCTTCGCCGAAACCATCGGCGAAGGCTACTGCCAGCATCCGACCCACTTCGACGAACTGACGCAGCAGGCCGTGGACGCCAAGGCCAGCGAGCTGTGCGCGGAGTATCCGGTCGTTCACGTGATCCGTCCCGGCGACGGCTTCGCTCCGCTGCAGGTGTCGGATGAGGGTGAGCTGGGCGTCGGCAAGGCGCAGTACGCGGCCTGCCAGGGATGCAAGTCCTTTGGCTGCGCGGTGTCCGCGCTGCCGGGAACCTGGGGCACGGTCACGCCATCGCTGTGTTTCGATGCTGCCTGCAACAGCCGCAAGGTGGCGCAGTGGCGCAAGGCCTCGCGCGACGCCGGCGTTCCGCCGTCCGGCAAGGCCGGGAGTGAGGCGCCATCGCTTGGCACCAAGGCTGACGGGAAGACCGCCACGCAGCGCCCGCAGAAGGGCTCGCCGAACCGGCCGGGCAACCAGACGCCGCAACGGGTGATCGACTATCGCCTCACCGCGTGGCGCAAGTGGCTCGCCGCCGAACTGATGGCCCAGCCGCAGCGCGGCCAGCGCGTCCTGATCGCGCTGACGCTGGCTGGCCGGGGAGCGGATCTGCGGTCGGCACAGTTCGAGAAGGCCTTTGCCAGGATCGCCGGTCCCGGGCCCTGCGAGCACGCCGATCTTCAGGAGTCGCTGCGCCGCGCCGATCAGGTCGATGCGGATCAGGTGGGCCGACTCGTCCAGGTGGCCATCGCATCGGCCGCGTTCGGCGTCGACACGCACAACCTCGAACTGCTGCTGAACCATCTCGGCGTGGAAGAAGCGAAGTGGTTCCGGTGGGACGCAGCCTTCCTCGACCTCTTCACGATGAGCGAACTCGAAAGGCTGTCCGTCGAGGTCGGCCTGAAGACGGCCCTCGGCACGCGCTTCAAGGCGGCGCGCTCGGGCAAGAACGACGCCTTCATCCAGGCGCTGCTGAACGTCGAGGGATTCGCCTATCAGGGCACGGTTCCCGCGGTGATGCGCTACCCGCGCCCCACGGGTTGTGACCCGGATGCCCCTGGCGCCGGCGGCGAAGGCCTCGAATCCGTCCCGGCCGACCGGACCGAGGCGCCCGCCGCCGCCTGATCGCGCGCCGACCCTTGAGTGGTGGCCATCACTGCCTACGATGAATTGCATCGGGCCGTGCCCGTCACAGGAGACTTCCATGTCGATGTTCCAGGAACTGTTCTCGCTCGCCGCCGGCGCGAGCCTCACGCTGACCCTCAGCGCCGACGCCAAGACCGGTCGGATGACGATCAACGTGATCCCCCGGCCGCACAAGGATGGCGACGAGCCGGCGCTCGCCAAGGCACTGAGCCTGACCGCCACGCCGCAGGAGTTTGATGAAGGCTTCGTCGCCGCGCTGCGGGGCTACCGCGAAGCGCGGCAGAGCCTGGCCGACCAGGTCGAGGCCACCCGGGAAGTGCTCGAAGCGGCGAAGCAGGCGTCGGTCAAGAAGGCCACCGACGCGAACACCAAGGCTCGTGCCGACAAGCCCATCCTGGCGCAGAAGCCCGCTGTGCCCTCCGCGTCGCCGCCCGTAAGCAAGTCTGTCGTCGATGAGGACAACTCGTCTCCAGTCGCGCCGCTCGTGCAGACGCAGGGTGTTGGCGAAGCCATGGACCTCTTCGGATGACGAGCTGCGCAGTGCCTGGAATCCGAAGGCGCGCACGCGAGACTGACCAGCACAGGGCCAGCGCATTCGCCACGGCCCGCAACCCACGAAAGGTCCCCCAACCATGTCGATCGATATCCAGGAAATCAAGCGCGTCTTCCGCTACAACGGCATCGCGCTGCCGGACGTGCCGGGGCTGGAGCCGCGCGAAGTCCGCGACCTCTACAGCGCGCAGTACCCGGAACTCGTCAGCGCCGAGGTCGAGGCTGGCGAAGTGCGCGATGGCACGCAGGAGTTCGTCTTCCGCAAGGCGGTGGGCACCAAGGGCGCTGCGACTCGGACCGGCTCCCGGTTTGCGGCGGTGCGTCGCCGCGCCCTTGCAGAAGCGCAAGGCCTCGGCGGCACGGACCCGACCCTGGGCCGATGGCTGGAGAGCCGGTGCGCGAGGGAGTGCGCCCGTGCCCTGAGCGATTTCGTAGACCAGAACCTGCGCGGCGCTCCGCACGAACCGGCCGCCGACCGAGTGCATCTGCCGAGCGCGTTGCTGGCGCCGCTGCCGTGACTTCAGGCCTGGCCGACACCCGCTTCGCGGGCGCTCGAATGCCCGGTGTGCTCTCGCTGCCTAGGCTCGGCGCATCGGTGCCGCGCAAGATCGTGCCGGGGCGGCTCGGCGCCGCGAACGCGGCGATCACCCGCTTCCTGCTCGACGCCAAGGCGTTTCGCGACAGCGACCTGCCCGAGGCCTTCGACGACTCGATGCGAGCCTGCGAACGGGCGCTCGCCAACTGGATCGCGCGTCAGATCGGTCCCTTGCGTTGCCTGCGCCCGACCTTTCACATGCAGGTGCTGGACAGCTTCGGCCACACCATCGACCGCTGCCGGGAGGGCAGTGAAAGTGAACTGCCGCCCTATGCCGCGGTCGAGCTGTCCTGGTCCGAAGCCGGCGTGCAGGAATGGCCGGTCGGGCGGCGGCTGGAAGAACTCGAAGCGGCATGTCCCGGCCTCGGCGCCACGGTGCTGCATGTCCTGCATCGGCAAGCTCTCCGAGCCTATCCGCTGTTCACACCCACCGTGGCGTGCGACATGGCGTCGTGGGTCTACTGGTACGGCGAGGAGGATGAGGAGACGGCGCTGGACATGCAATGCGGCGACGACGAGGAAGCGCGCGAAGCGGCCCGGGCGGAGATGGTGAGCCGTGATCTGCTGGACGATGCGTTCCCTGCGTGGGCCAGGACATGGCCCGGGCGGCGCACGAGGGACCGCACGCCGAGCCATTGGTCGACCATCGACCTCCGACGCGCAGCCAAGCAGCTGGCCGACCCGCGGCAACGCGCCATCGTCGGCGACGCGATCGCGCTCGCGCGGCTGCACATCGCCGATGACTTCCGCTGCGACTGCGACGGCGAGTTCGTCGGCTTCGGCGCGGTGCTGTCCTGGACGGAGGGCGACCTGACGACGCGCGTGTTCGATGACCTGATGCAGCACGCACTGGAGGCCGAATGCTGCGACCGCATGGGCGAGCACCGGATGGCGCTGAGCGCGCCCGCGGCGATGACGCAGTGGCAACGGGCGATGCGTCCGCGCTTCAAGGCCATCGCGCTGATCGACCGCTTGATCGGCAGGCTTTCGAGCTGAGACTGTCCCGATGAACCAAGCCGACTTCTCGATCCACGTGCCGACCGATGGCGTGCTGAAGCTCGACCAGGCCGTGCTGATCTACCGGGGAGCATCCGGCGGTGCGCTGGCCACGCTGCACCAAGTCGAACACATCGACGGCGAGCCGGTGATCGGCGCCGGCCGCGCGATGACGCCGCGCAGCGCGCTGTCGCTGGCGCGCGCGTTGCTCAAGCGCGCTGCGCACGGCGGCTTCCAGCCCGACAACGTGCTGTTCGTGGCCGGTGACCTGATCCTGTGGTGGCTGCGGCCGGGCCTGCGCCACGTCAGCTTCCGGGTGTCGGAGCACGATGCCGCGCTGCTCGGCGGCGCCGAGCGCGGCGAGTCGGTGCCGCATCCGGGCTTGGTGTTCGCGGCGTCGAGCCGGGAGTGGCGCGTGTGGGCCGTCAAGGGCTCGCAACGGCCGACGCCGGCGACGCCGCTGTTCCAGGCGCCCTACTTCAATGTCGATGCCAAGGGTCACATCTGCCAGGGCAGTGTGCCCAGGCCCGACGGCACCACCACCGAGAAGATCGAGGCCTGGAACGATGCCTTCTTCCGCAGCTACTTCACGCATCCGAACGAGAGCGCGAAGCTGGTGGCCTACCGGGGAGGGGGCTTCGGGTTCTGGCGCGACATGCTGGATCGGCGCTTCGGGCGGTTTCCGCAGCGGGTGCTGGTGCCGATGAACCTGACGCTCGGGGCGCTGCTCGGCATCAAGGAGGGCCGGTGATGCAAGGCGTCCTGGACCCGCGCGACGCCGCGCTGCAGTCGGCCTGCCCGGTGGTGATCGCGCCGCGCTACGGCCCGTTGCCGCCGATGCCGCCGGGGCAGCGCCTGATCGCCGCTGCCAACGGGCTGTTCGTCCAGGTCATGCTCGACTGGCTCGATTGCGTACATTGCCTGACCCCGCAGGGCCTCGGCCTGCCGCTGCCGTACGGCAGCCTGAAAGAGCATCTGCGCTTCGCCTTCGGGGTGTTGCCCATCCGGCTGATCGAGCAGTTCGTCGACGCCGGCCGCCACGCACTGCCGAACGAGTCCGCCGGTGCTCTGATCTACTCGCGGTCGAGCGGGCGACTTCGGCTGGCGATCGGCGAGCCGGCACGCTGCTCACCGACGCGCATCGACTACCGCCTGCCGCCGATGGGCGCTGACGAAACGCTGGCCGTCGACCTGCACACACACGGCCGTCTGCCGGCGTTCTGGTCGGATGAGGACGATCGGGACGACCAGGGGATCAAGGTCGCCGGGGTGTTCGGGCGGCTCCACGAGGAACGGCCGGATGCGTGCTTCCGGCTTGGGCTCAACGGCCTGTATCTGCCGCTGCCCCATCCCTGGGCCACACCGAGCGTCGGCGCAGCGACGATGGCGGAACCGGCCCTGGTCCGACGCTGGCTGCGCCGCTTGCTCCAGCGGTGGTCGGCAGGAAGATGACCGACATGGAACACATCATCATCCCCGACCTGCTCGACAAGCGCGTCGAAGTCCACCTGGTGGGCGTCGGCGGCAACGGCGCGCAAATGGCCGCCTGCCTCGCACGGCTGGACATCGCCATGCGCGCGCTCGGCCACCCGCACGGGCTGCACGTCGTCGCCTTCGACGCGGACCGCGTCAGCGAGGCCAACGTGGGGCGGCAGCTCTACAGCGCCGCGGACATCGGCCGGCACAAGTCCATCGTGACCGTCCACCGACTGAACCAGTTCTACGGGCTGGACTGGTCGGCCGTCCCGCAGCGATACGAGGCGGCTCAGGAGGCACGACCCTACGGCCGCGGCGCCGATATCCTGATCAGCTGCGTCGACAGTCGGGCGGCGCGGCGGCAACTGCACCGCAGCGCGTTCGACCGCTTCTCCGGCTTCCGCTACTGGCTCGACCTCGGCAACACGGAGTCGACCGCCCAGGTGGTGCTCGGCCAGCCTGCAAACCGACAGACGGACAGCCTGGGCGCGGAGCGCCTGCCGTGCGTGACCGAACTGTTCCCCGAGCTGCTGGACGCCGACGTGCCGGATGACGATCGGCCATCGTGCTCGGTGCGCATGTCGCTGGCGTCGCAGGGGCTGTTCGTCAACGACGTGGCGGTGCGCTTTGCGGCGCAACTGCTATACGAGCTTTTCTCCAAAGGATGCATCGCCGCGCACGGCGTCGTCGTCAACCTGGACAGCAAGCGAAGCGGTCCGATCGAGGTCGATCCGGGCACCTGGGCGCGGTTCGGTGTTTGGCGGGTGGATGACCGGAGCCTCGAAGCGGTGGGAGCCAAGGAGGGCGTTGAATGAAAGCTTGGAACGTGCGGGTGTTTCGGGAGGGACGCCCGGTGATGATCGGGCAGGTCAGCGAACGCAACGAGGCCTTGGCACGTTGCGCGGCGCTCCACAAGTTCGGCGTCAGCGACGACGAGTTGGCAATGCGGGAATGGAGCAGGGAAGGCCTGGCCATCCGTCCCGACGACGACTTCGAGGTTTCCCCGGCCAGTTGATCGACGCGCGAGATGTGGCTCGCGCTGTCGACGGGTTGATGCGCAGGCTGCGATCATGGAGCCTTGGGGCCCTTGCTGCGCATTGCGGCGGACTGGCCTAAGTACGCTCCGGCCGCGCGCAGGCGCGAATGCCCAGCTCTCTCCGATACGGCCAGCCGGGCTTGCCTGTCCAGGTCGGCCGGCACGGTCCCGCCCCCGCGTACCGGGGCCGCCACGCCAGTCAGACTTTCGTAGAAGCCCTGCAGGTTACCGTGGCGCAGGCCGTGCGCCGTGACGCCGCGCTGCGCTTTCGTGAAACCGAACTTCTCCAGCGCGTAGTCCAGCCGGCGCAGGTTGCGCTTCAGGTCATGCGCCGGGTTGCCCATGTGGGCGTCGCGCCCCACGACGACGGTTCGGGCATGGGCGACCGCCTCGCGCTGCGCCTCGCTCTCCAGCGCAATCCAGCGCTCACGCCCGCCCTTGCCCTTGACCCACACATACTCATCCGCCCGTCGCTGCTCGTTCGCCAGCCCGGTCTGGTCGAACGGGAAGACGTGGGCATAGGGTTTGTGCATCACCGACTCCTTGCGGCGCAGCCCCAACGCGTCCATCAGCCGCATCGAAGCCGCGATGCGCGGATCGAAACGGGCAACCTCGGCCAGCGCCGCCTCCACGTCGACACCGTTGCCGCGCCAGCTCTTGTCGCGCTGTGCGTACTCGTGACGTTCGTACTCCTCCAGGCTGAGCCCGTAGCGCTCGGGCTTGCGCACGAAGCCGTGCTTGCCCATCCAGGAGGCCAACCCGCGCAGGAAGCTCAGGTAAGTCTGGATGGTGGCCGGCGCCAACTGCTCCCACTGCCAGACCTGCACCATGGCGTGGATGTGCTTCTGGCCGAGGTTGCGCGGGTCGGGCGGCTTGTGGAATCCCGCTCTGAGCTTCAGGTCGCGGAAGAAGCGGCGCAGGAAGCGCGCGCGCTCCTGCCGGGTCTTGTGCGACACGCTCTTCTCGAAGACGGTATGCCGGCCGTTGTGCAGCGCGAGCAACATGTCCAGCACCCGGAGCGGGTCGGTCTTGCCGGGGTGGTGGCTGTCGAGAATCTCCTGCGGCGATCGGCCGCTCCATTCCTGGCGGCGCAGCGGCTGCTGCGAGCGAATGCGGCGCGCACGGGTCGGCCCGTGGACCAGGTGGGTTGATGCTGGGAACTCTGATGGCGTGAACATGTAGGGCTTCCTCAAGGTTTGAATGCGCCTCCCGTCCGGCGCACTCGTAGATGAACAGGCATCGTCGTTGCCGGCACGCCGCGGATGCCATCGCGGCGTGCCGGTGGTGGTCTGTGATCACGTCGCCGCGCCCGACCACAGGAGGCGCGACGACGACCCAAGGGATTTGCGGCAGGGCAAGCCAAACGCCGCTCGGTCGGTCTTAAAAATGAACACGTGATCCGGCTCCGTCCGCGCATTTCTGCGACCACGGAGATGGGTGATGCCGATCGCCTCTGGGGCAGATCGGCATCGAGCGAGGAGGTCTGGCCTCCCGCCGACTGGTGGATCAATCCTGGTTCGTAGCGTCATCCGCTGGCATGGGTCCACCCCTGACCGAAAGTCCAGGGCGGTGCGAGCGTTTGAGCGGGAGCGAGCAGGGAGCCCATAGGGCAAGCACGACTGCGCGCGGCGTTGAACAACGCATGCTCGGGTGATGACGGGATCGGGAACTCGGCATCCAGTGCCGGCCCGGTGACGACGGCCACGACGCGCTTCAAGAGCGCCCAGCGGGAGGCTGGCAGGGTCGGTGGCGCATGCACTACGAGAAGGAAACCTCGGCGCCATCACCTCCGGGGTGATGGCCGCACCGGCTCGGGGCCAGGGCTTCAAGGGCAGGTGACGACTGCGACGCCTCTTTGCTGCACAGGGCAGGGGGCTGAGGGTGCCCTCGGGAGTGGGTAGTTGACGATGGATGGGTGGTCGCCGTCAATGCGCAGCCCCGCAAGCGACGCGATGGCGCGGGGCTTGACGGTGGCGGACAACGTGCTAGCGAGCGGGCGGTGAGGGCCGTTTTGTGTCGCAAACGAGCCGCGGGCGGATTTGCACAAGGGAGTTGACAGGCTAGGCGTCAGCCTCTGGCCTCGGCTGGGGCGCTGGAGGCCGGCTTCTCGCAGGCGGTTCCGCCACATCGGCAGCGATCCGAGCGGGGTTGAAAACCCTCGGCCCAGTGAGATCGTGGTGTCACGCATTCACTTCATCGCCAATTCCGACCTTAACCGGCTCGTGCATCTCGCTCTGCAATGAAGGTGCGCTGCACCTGCAAAGTGGCTGCAGTCGAAACCGTGGTCGATTGGCGGGATTTGCGTGTGGCCGGAGCGTGTCGGGTTGGCGATGCTGACCCCCACTTCAACCTCATCAGGAGCCTCTTCATGGATTCGATCGTCAGGGCGGTGGATGTCGGTTCCGGCAACACCAAGTTCGTCACCGGCGTGGCTGGGGCGGAGATTCGCTGCGCCATGTTTTCTTCCGTCGCCTATCCGTCCAGCAGCGACACGCCGACCTGGCCGGTGACCGAGCGGCGCAAGACGGTGTGCATCCCGGTCGGGCCGCTCTTCTACGAGGTCGGGCCAGACGTCGGGCTGGCGGCCGACACCTTCAGGGCCAAGCAGCTGCATGACGAGTACACCGAGTCGCCGGAATACATGGCGCTGCTGCGCGGGGCGCTGTCGATGATGAAAGTGCCGCACATCGACCTGCTCGTCGTCGGTCTGCCGGTGGCGCTGCTGGCCCTGAAGAAGGCTGCGTTGGAGAAGTCGATGGTCGGCACGCATCAGGTCGGCGGCGGCCGGGCCATCACCGTCCACAAGGCGCTGGCTGTGGCGCAGCCGCAGGGCGCGCTCGTGCACTTCGCGGCCGAGCACGAGAAGATGGCGACGATCGGCAACGAGCAGAGCCTGGTGATCGACCCGGGCTCGCGGACCTTCGACTGGCTGGTCTGTCGCGGCATGCGCCTTGTGCAGAAGCAGTCGAGTTCGATCAATCGCGGCATGTCCGACGTGCTGCGGCTGTTGGCCGCGGAAATCTCCAAGGACATCGGCACCCCGTACCGGGACTACGACGCCATCGACCTGGGGCTGCGCACCGGCAAGGCGCCGATCATCTTCCAGAAGCCTTACGACATGAAGCGCCACCTGCCGCTCGCCGAGAGCGTGGCGCAGCAGGCGGTGTCGACGATGCGACAGTGGATCGAGACGCCGGAGAGCCTGCAGAACATCGTCCTCGTCGGCGGCGGGGCGTTCCTTTTCAAGAAGGCGGTGAAGGCAGCCTTCCCGAAGCATCGGATCCTCGAGGTCAAGGAGCCGTTGTTCGCCAACGTGCGAGGGTTCCAGCTGGCGGGGCAGAACTTTGCTGCAACCGCGATGGGAGCGCGCGATCGCGCGCAAGGAGATGCAGCATGAACGCCCGCGACAAGACGGCGCAGAAGCCGGTACGTCTTGTGTTCGAGCTGTCCCGCGCCGACAACCCGCGGCTGTTCGATGAACTGGTTCAGTTCCCGCAGGGTGTGAAGCGGGTGAATCGGCTTCGGGTGCTGGCCTATGACGGATTGCTGGCTCAGCACGGGGTGTTCGTTCTGCAAGGCGAAGTTGTCAGCGCGCCGTCCGTTCCATCGCCGGTGGCCGAGGTCACGAACAGTCTATTCGAACCCGCGCTGAAGGAATGAAAGACATCTGCGCCGCACCCGGCCGCCGGCCCTTGGTGGGGTATTGCCAACGCGACGGTCAGCGGCTGTTGCGAAGCGACAGCCGACCATCGCCTCCGCCCGTTCAATGACAGCTTATCGGCAGATCGCTGCCACGCATGGCCCACTGACGATCGCGATGCCACGGCGTGCACGAGCGGGGAACCTGTGGTGAGGGTGCTCGGACGGTGTCGAATGGACTCGACCCCGCCTACATGTAACTGATGGTTGTCGGATACTAAAAAAACTGGATACGCGTTGCTGTTGTTGGGCGGCCAGCCGCGGGTCATCTCGCAGCTCCTTCCTGGGCAGTTTCCGATTTCCGGCTTCTCTTGCGACTTAGTCATGCGAGGGGGCATTCCCCGAAGAACCAGGGGGAGTGTTCGCATGACCAACGGAAAACAACGATGCACACATCAGAGGCTGATGCGGCCGTAGAGGCCCTCGACGACAGCGCCCTGCGTGCCAGACTGGCGCGCAAGGACTGGCGGAACGACCCGCTCTTCATCCGAGACGAGCAGGTGTTCAGCCAGTTCAGGGTCGCGCGTGCCAGGGACGACAAAGCCCGCATCGGGTTGCTGGCCGAGGCGCTGAACGAGCGCCTGCTGGAGCACTCGCGCAAGTTCGCACTGAAGATGCGAATGGTCCCCGGCCTCATCGACAACCCTCGTCGTGCGGCCTTGGAGATTGCCTCCTGCATCTGGGAGCACCTCCTGGCAAGCGCAAGCGATGCAGCACACGCGGAGAAGGCGTTCGGGCAGTTCTTCAAGAGGCGGGCCCTCGACTTCTTCAAGGGTCTCCTGGCCAAGAAGCGCAAGCTGCAGTCCAGCCTGGACACAGAGGACGTCGATGAAGACGAAGTCCCTGCGACCGACGACCTCGACGAGCTGAAAGACTTCAATACACCGGACCTTCTGGCTGCTCGCCAGCAGGAGTTCGAACGGGTCAATAGCCGCCTGCTCGAAATCCTCACGCAGAAGGAATACACAACCTACACGCTGCTCAAAGTCGACAACTGGCAAGTCCAGGAAGTGGCTGCAGCACTCGGGGTGACCGTCAAGAGCGTCAACAACTACAAGAGAAGCGCGCTCGCAAAAATCGACAAGGAGTTCAAGCAATGACAACGCCCAACCGTAGGCTGTCGCTCGACGAAGTGCTTGACGAGTTCTTCTACTCGGAAGACAAACCGACCCCTGCCCAAGTCATTCGTGCCTGCGAAGCCCATCCCGAGTACCGAGCCGACATCGTGGAGTTCGCAGCCCTGTGGGCTGCGTATGAGGCGTCGCCCGAACCCGCCGAGGACGCGTCAACATCTGCGGCGCCCGCCGAAGACGTGTCGTTCCTGCAAAGCTTCGTTCTCAATCGGATTCACGAGCTCGACGGCAAGTCGGCCTCCGCCTCCGACATTGAGGGTGCGAAGCGCGCAGTCGCCGCTCTGAAGGGTGCGAAGCTGGCGAGGGCCGCGGCGTTCGTGGGGTTTGGCAGCAACGTGCTGCTCCTGGTCAAGGTGCTCACGACTATCACCAATGTCCCCGCGAGGGTCGCCCGGGATTTGGCACAACACCTTCAGGTGTTGCAGTCAGACCTGCAGCAATGCCTGGGGCCACGGCTCGTTGGCTCAAGGAGCTACAGCGCGGCGCGTCCGCCGAATGCGCCGGGCTCGGAGACTTGGGAGAATGCTGTTCGCGCCTTGCCGGTCAGCGAAGACGAAAAGAAGCGGCTGCTTGCGTTCCAGGAGGATTACACCTCGTGACACCCTTTCAACGCGCTCGTGAAGCGGCGATGCAGCTGCGGCAGGAACTCTTCAAGGAGACCGCCGCTACTGGCATCGTGTCCAGCGTCATCGTGGATGCCGTCGCGCATGAGGACGCTGGGAACTTCACGATTTCCGATGCCCATCCTTCGGACAAGGCGCTCGGGGGTGCCGATGCGGTCCTCGACCATGACTTCAACCTCATCGTCGTCCGCAACGACGTATCGAAGCGCGAGCGGGCCTTCCTCATCGCGCATGAGTTCGGGCATTGGAAGCTGCACCACGAGAGCCACGAAGGCTGCCACAAGGTCGTCGAGTCGACGCTGAAGCCGGAAGAGGGTGACACGTTCGGCGCCCAGAAGGTCGAAGCCTATGGCGCAAGGGAGCGCGCTGAGCTGCAGGCGAACACCTTCGCTCGCGAGTTGCTGCTGCCTAGAGACGTTGCCCGCAACCTGTACTTCGCGGGAAAAACGGCGGAACAGCTCTCGATGGAACTGGACCTGCCGTTGGAGCTCGTCAGGCAGCAGCTGTTTGATGGACTGCTACTTCCCGGACCGCCGCCGGAGGTCCCGCAGCAGCCGAAGGTGATCAACCCGACGCAGGAGCAGATAGACGCGGCCCAGTCCGAGGCCGTGACATCCCTGGTGAAGGCCGGACCGGGCACAGGCAAGACCGCCACGCTGATGATGCGCGTCCAGCACTTGCTCGCAACGGGCGCGAAGCCAGAGGAGCTGCTGCTGCTCACCTTCTCCAACCGTGCGGCACGGGAATTGGTAGACCGGCTGAAAGAGCTCGGTGTGGCGAAAGCCCACGACATGTGGGTGGGCACCTTCCACGCGTTCGGCCTGGAGTTCCTGAGAAAGAACTGCGAACATTTTGGACTGATGCCCCGCTTCGGCGTGGCGGACAAGATGGCAGAGATTGCCGTGCTGGAGCCGGAAATCTATGGCCTGGATCTGCAGTGGTTCAACCCTTTGGGTGACCCGCTGGACTGGCTGCGGACCGCCGTCGAGGCCATCCAGCGGGCGAAGGACGAGCTGGCCAGCGCCGCCAAGTACGGCGCCGCCGTCGAGCAGGCTGCGAACGACACGCCCGGCGACCTGCTTGCCCGACGGCGAGACATCGCGAAGCTGTACAGCTGCTACGAGTCGAAGATGGAGGACAACACCCGTCTCGTGGACATGGGTGACCTCGTGATGTTGCCGGCACTCGCGCTGACGCACGAGTATGAGAAGTACAAGCCCAGCGTCAGCCGGTTCAAGCACATCCTGGTTGACGAGTACCAGGACGTGAACCGCGCGAGCGCCCAGCTCGTGAAAGCCCTCACCGCTCACGCCGACACGCTCTGGGTGGTCGGCGATGCTCGCCAAGCCATCTATCGTTTCCGCGGTGCCTCGATGCGAAGCATCGTCCACTTCGGGGACGACTACCCGAACCACAAGCCGTTCCCGCTCAGCCAGAACCGCCGCAGTTACGAAGAAGTCGTCCGGGTCTTTGAGCACACCGGACGCGAGACCCACCCCCTTCAGTTCATCCTCCCCCTGGACGACGTAGCCCCCGTTCGTGGAACAAGCGGCGTGGCGCCACGTCACATGAAATGCGCCACCACCGAGGTAGTCCAGGGCGAGGTGGCCGCCAACATCGAGCGCATCCACAGGCTTGGCGTTGCGTACAAGGACCAGGTGGTGCTGGCGAGCAAGCACGACACCTGCGGAGAAACCGCCGATGCCTTGAATGCCGCCGGGATACCGGCCCTGCATCTGGGCGACATCTTCCAGCGCCCCGAGGTCAAGGACCTGCTGGCGTTGCTTCAGGTCTTCATCGACCACTCTGGCAGCGGTCTGCTGCGCATCTCCCGCCTGCCGGGCTTGGAGATGCCACCTGCGGACGTCGACCGCATCCTCGCCTGGCTCGACGGCTCGCGACCAGAGCCGCTGTCTTGGTTCGATTCGCCGCCAGCGGGCCTCTCTGCCACTGCCATCTCCGCCCTACAGCGATGGAAGGCCGTCTTCCAAGGGCTTTCATCCAAGGAGTCGCCGTGGGACGTCGTCTGCACGCTGCTACTGGCCCGGACGCGCATCCTAGATCCGCACCTTTTGGGAAGCGGCATCCTCGACGTCACACGACGCATTGCCCTCTGGCAGCTCATCTACTTCCTGCGTGTTCCTGACGGCAACCATGCCTACCAAACCGTAGGAAGCTTCATCTCCCGCCTGCGCCGACGCCTGCGCATCGGCGACGACCGCGAGCTGCGCATGCCACCACCAGAGGCTGACAGCCTGGATGCGGTGGCCGTGATGACTATCCATGGCAGCAAGGGTCTTGAGTTCGAAGCAGTCCACCTGGTGGACATCGACGAGAAGCACTTCCGCACCATCAACGACCCGGACTTGGTGCCGGCGTCGTTGCTGCAGTCGCTTCCATATCGCGAGAACTTCGAGGAGGACACGGAGGCGTCGAACAAGCTGTACGTCGCGCTCTCCCGGGCGCGCGAGCATCTTGTCCTCTACGAGAGCCAAGGTGCATACAAAGCGCGATGCGTCGACGCAGTCGCGCATGCTGCCCATCTCTTCCAACCGATTGACGGTGTGGCGACCGCGCTCAAGCGAGCACAGCCTCCAGCGGCGAGCGCTTCCGGGTTCCAACCCAATGCCTGCGATTTCCCAGGCTTCCTGACTTACATGGTCTGCCCGAGGCGCTACTACTACGATGTCGTGAAGAGCCTGAAGCCAGCAGCGGGCCTGCATCCTGCGGCTTTGATTGAGGGGGCGGTGATGCGCGAGCTCTTCGTGCCATACGGAGCGGACCCATCGGCTACGGCGAACGACGTCGACGTCGTGCTGGCGTCGCTGGGGTCAGCCTTCAAGGACTCACTTCCACACTTGCGTGACTATGCGGACAGTCTGCTGGCCGCTGGACGAGCGTTGCTTCGCGCTCCGCGCGCGGCCATGGCCAAACCGTTCCAGGTCATCTGCGACGGTTTGCCCATCAACGTGGCGGCGCACAACGTCTCGAGCTCCGGCAACGCGTACACGATTAGCTTCGTGCGCACTAAGCCCGCGGGCCCGCTCGCACGACAGAAGTCAGCCATTCGCTGGTTGCTGAAGCATCTGTCCGCAGCACACCCCAACTACTCGGTCACCGGCCGCCTGCACGTGCTCAGCACCGGCGAGGTCGAGACGCTTTGGCCGGACAGTGCCACTTACAAGAGCAAGTGGCCGACGCTGGCCGCCGAGGGACTGCTGGCAGGCAACTTCGAGGCGCGCGCCAATCAGTACGAGTGCCCGAAGTGCAGGCACTTCCTGCATTGCCCAGCGTAGCGAAAAGCTCAGTCCTTGGTCTGTAGCGCCGCCACCGGTCCCTCTCCAGTCGCGGCGCTGTAGGCGTCCCAGTCGAGGTTCTGATTCTCGCAGCATGAACCAGTGCGTGAGCTCGCTCGGCGGGCGGCGTCTGCCAGTTCATTGCGGAGCGCGATGTCCCTCGCTTGCACCACTAGGCGCAGCGTTGACGGGCAACTACGGCCGGACCTGACGCCCCAATCCACGGGCCGCGAGCACGCGCCGTTCCCCGCGTGGGACGGATTCCGATTTCCAGAGGTTCCTGCGACTTACTCAGCATGAGCAGCGCATCCCGTGCCGCTCACCTTGCTGAGAGAGGTTTGTCCAAAATGCCCACGCGCATCTATATCCAGTCGGAACTTTTCCCCGACATCAAGTTCATCGAAATCAACGACGACGCCACCATCGACGAGATGAAGCACGCCGCGCTGGCGCTGCTGCCCGCCGGCACCGACATGACCGACCTGAAGCTGTCGGTCGAGGACGACGATGACGACGTTCACCACGGCACCACGCACGTCAAGCACCTGAAGAAGGAGCGCGGCATCCGCGTGCACCTGCACCGCTGCCTGGCGGTGAAAGTGCAGGTCCGCTACGGCGGCCAGGTCGTGCACCACATGTTCCGCCCGGCGGCCACCGTCGGCCGCGTGCGCATGTGGGCAGGCGAAAAGGTGGGCATGTCGCCCGGCGACATAGCCGAGCACGTCCTGCAGATTGCCGGCACGACCGAGCAGCCCGACGTGGACAGCCACATCGGCACGCTGACTAAGTGCCCGCAGTGCTCGGTGACCTTCGACCTGGTGCCCGCGCACCGCATCAACGGCTAAAGGGGGGGCATGGCACCGGACGAGCAAGCGCTGCGTGCCGACCTCGGGTCGGCACGCTTCCTCTCGGGCGAAGACCGCAACCGCTGGCAGTTCAAGAAGCTGGAGTGGCCCTTCGTTTACATCAACGTCACTGCCCGCGACCGCCGCGAGTACACGCTGCGCTTGGACTGCAGCGGCTTCCCGATGACGCCGCCCACGGGCACGTTCTGGGACCTGTCGACGAACAGCAAGCTGACGTTCGACAAGTGGCCCCAGGGCGGCGAGCGCCTGCAGCTGGCCTTCAAGCCGGGCTGGAAGGCCGGCGACGCGCTCTACATCCCCTGCGACCGCGAAAGCATCGTGGGCCACGCGGGCTGGTTCGCCCAGTACCCCCAGCTCATCTGGAAGCCCGCCAAGGGCATCCGGCACTACCTGGAGGTGGTCCATGAACTTCTTCAGAGCCGCGACTATGTCTGCGCCCCTGCTTAAGCTGCCGACCACTCTCTGGACCGCCCTGATTGCGCATCTGCGGCAGCAGGGCGGTGGCGTGCGCGAGAGCGGTGCCTTTCTGCTCGGCCACAAGACCGACGCCGGTCGGGTGGTGACCCGCTTCTTGCCCTACGAGCAACTGCAGGCCGATGCGCTTCGGGGCGACTACGTGGAGCTGGAGGCGGCCAGCTTCGCGAAGCTGTGGGAAGTCTGCCGCGCTGAAGGCCTGGCCGTCGTGGCCGACGTGCACACGCATCCCGCCGGGCCTGGCCAGAGCCGCTCTGACCGCGCCAACCCGATGGTGGCGTTGAAGGGGCACATCGCCCTCATCGTGCCGCGATTTGCCGCTGGTAACCCGCGCCCGCGCGACCTCGGGCTGTATGTGTACGAGGGCAACCACCTGTGGGCGTCGTACTCGCGTTCCGATGTTGAGCGCCTGCTGCGACTTACCGATGCCGGAGTTCCGAAATGACTGATTTCAACGCTGAGTCCATGCACCGGCTCGCCAAGATGGCGCTGGACGCTGGCGAGGTGGCCTCGCCCGAGGAGGCCGTGGCCCTGTTCTCCCGCTACCGGCTGCGCGTCCATCTCGGCGCGGGCTGGGCGGGCACGCTCGCCGGCCAGGCGTGCTTCCTGACAGCCCTGAACACGGCCGTGCGCGCCTTCCTCGGGGGCGTCGAGGTCAATGGCGACCTGGACCAAACGCTCGACGTTCCGCTGTACCAAGGCCGCAGCGCCCGCCTCGTTGCCGAAGAGTTCGGCGCGCAGGTCGCTGGCAACACCGCCACGGCGGTGCCGACGCTGGTTGTTGGCGCCGCCCCTGAGGGCGCGCTGCCCGAGTTCTGTGTGCGCCTGAGTTGGGACCACTGGCTCTTCGAGATTGCACCTGCGGTTGAAGGGGATGGCCTGACCTGCAGGGACGACAACCCGCTAGCCGGCATCGGCGCCGCGGCGCTGGGCGTCAACGAGGCGTTCATGCACGTGCGCGGCGACCTGGCGGAGGCCGGCCACCGCAACGTCGGTATGTCGTTGTGGAACCCGCTGGCTGTCGGCGACTGGCGCGGTGATGCGCACAAGGGCCCGGCGCTGGCCTACCTGCCGAAGTCGCTGTGGCTCGTCGGCCTGGGTCACCTGGGCCAGGCGTATGCCTGGACGATGGGGCTGATGCCCTATCCGCTGGAGGCACGCCCGCACCTGGTGCTTCAGGACTTCGACAAGGCAACCAAGTCCAACCTCAGCACATGCCTGCTGCTATGGGCCTCGGACCTGCTCAAGCCCAAGGTCCGCGTGGTCGCAAGCCGCCTGGAAGCCGCAGGCTTCACCACCGCCCTCGTGGAGCGCCGCTTCGGCGCCGCACATCAAGTCATGGGCGACGAGCCGACCACGGCCCTCTTCGGCGTCGACAACGTGGCCGCACGCCGCGACCTCGACACGGCCGGCTTCTCGCTCGTCGTTGAAGCCGGGCTGGGCAGCGGGTACCGCGACTTCCGCAACATCCGTCTGCACACGTTTCCGGGTCCGCGTCAGCCGTCGGCAATCTGGTCGGCGGAGTCCACGACCCAAGCCGCCGTCGAGCTGAACGAAACGTACAAGAAGCTGGCCGACGAGCGCCAAGACATCTGCGGGATGACGCTGTTGGCGTCCCGCGCCGTGGCCACGCCCTTCGTGGGCGCGCTGGCGGCCGTGCTGGCCTTGGCCGAGGTGACGCGTCCGCTGCATGGCGGCTTGGTCCACGCAGCCGTGGACGTCCAGATGAAGAGCCTCCGCCACCGCACGGGAGCCGCACCCGCGGTCTATGGTGGCCTCGCGCTGGCCTTCGTTCATGTCGACAAAGACCTGGTCGGCCGCGTGGGCAAGTCCGCATGAGCAGGCGTCGATACCGGCGCCGTAGGCGGGACGACCTCTCGTCGGCCGTTGACGATGCCGCGCACGTCGCAGCGAAGTTTGGACCGGTCGGCGCCCTGTGGACGGGCGCGATTGGCTTCGCCGTCTTCTACGCGGCCCTGCCGGCGTGCGTCATGGCCTGGTGCGAAGAGCGCAAGGCCGCCCTCAACGGCCCGGCCGCTGCGGTGCTAGCGCAAGCGTTTGACCAGGTCATGTGGCAGCGCGTGATATCGCCGTGCCAGTGGGCGGGCATCGCCATCCTCTTGGTTTGCACCGCAATCGCAATCTGGAAGTGTTTCAATCAAGCCAACCTTGGCGATGAGGTCGTGACGTTTATGGCAACGGCATCGAAGATCATCAGCCGATTGATTGGCCGCTGAGCCCCAGCTCAGGCTCGCGTTCTTCCGCAAAGAGCACGGCGTGCCAGTCGGCTTACCTCGACGCGCACGTCGGCCAACGTCCTGTGTCAGGGACCGCCGTCATCCGCGCGACCTAACCTGACCGGCTGCATTCAGTCTGTTGGCGCCGGTGATGGTGGGGCGTGGCACACTGGTCCGACGCTCGGCCGGATCCGGCCACCTCAAACCAGCCTTCGGAGGAGACGCCGATGCTGACGATGGAGAAGACGGCCGATTACGTGAAGCACTGGGTCGCCGCGTTCGAGTCCAAGGATCTCGATCGCGTGCTGGCCTTCTATACCGACGACGTGGTCTTCCACTCGCCGCTCATCGCTCGCCTGAGCCACGACCCCAGCGGGACCGTGCAGGGCAAGGCGGCGCTGCGCACCTACGTGAAGAAGGGCTTCGAGGTGTTCGACCACATCAAGTTCACCGTGCTCGACGTGCTGCGCGGCGTCGACAGCATTGCGATCCACTACAAGGGCATCACCGGCACGCATGTGGTCGAGGTGCTGTTCTTCGACAAAGACGGCCTCGTCCGCGAGTCGTACGTGCACTACGCGTCTTGACCGAGGCTCTTCGCACCGCCGGCGAGCCGGCGGTGCTCCTCGATCAAACCGGGGACCACCATGCCTGACAGCGACCCCGAGGGCAAGCGCCTTCCCATCAAGCTCGACAGCACCTCGAACGGCGAGTTCGCACCGGTGCCGCTATGGCCGGCGAACCTCGAATCCAACCGCCTCGCACACGAGGCCGCAGCCACGAACGCCAGGCGGTTGGGCTGTTCGAAGCGGGCGTTCCTGACTTCGTCCTGTGGCGCCGCCAGCACGCTGCTGGCCTTCAACGCGGCCAATGCCGCGGCCGGCAGGACCGGCGGCTTCTTCGATCTGCCCCATGACGCCGCCCTGGACATGCAGCTCGCGCGCGCGCAGGTCGGCCCCGCCAGGCAGGAGTTCATTCTCGACGTGCAGGGCCACTTCATCGACACGCCGAAGGGCAACTCGAAGAACGCGGAGGTCTTCCTCAAGGACGTGTTCATGGATAGCGACACCGACGTGATGGTCCTGTCGTTCGTGCCCTCCGCGCGCGACGCCGAACCGGTCACGATCCAGGCCGCCGACGAGGTCCGCAGGCTGGTCGACAAGCTCGAAGGAACGCACCGGCTGCTGCTGCACGGGCGCGTCAACCCGAACCAGCCCGGCGACCTCGAGGGCATGGACGAGCTGCACGAGAAGTGGGGCGTCAGCGCCTGGAAGACCTACACGCAGTACGGGCCGAACGGCAAGGGCTACTTCCTGCACGACGACGTCGGCCTGCGGTTCATCGAGAAGGCCCGCGCGCTGGGCGTCAGGAACATCTGCATCCACAAGGGGCTGCCCTTCGGAACTCGCTCCTACGAGCACAGCCAGTGCAGCGACATCGGCGTCGTCGCCAGGCGCTTCCCGGACGTGAACTTCCTGATCTATCACTCGGGCTTCGTCAGCACGGTCACCGAGAAGGCGTACGACGCGAGCGGCAAGAGCGACGGCATCGACACGCTCATCACGTCCTTGCGCCAACATCAGGTCAAGCCGAACAGCAACGTCTATGCGGAGCTGGGCAGCACCTGGCGCTTCCTGATGCGCGACCCCGAACAGGCGGCTCACGCGCTGGGGAAACTGATCGTCGCGTGCGGCGAGAACAACGTGCTGTGGGGCACCGATTCGATCTGGTACGGCTCGCCGCAGGACCAGATCCAGGCTTTCCGCACGTTCCAGATCTCGGCGGAGCTGCGCGAACGGCATGGCTATCCCGAGATGACGCCGACGTTGCGGGCCAAGATCTTCGGTCTCAACGCCGCCCAGGTGTACGGCCTGACGCCGACGGAGGTGAAGCGATACACCGCCCGCGACTCGGTCGCCCGCAAGCGCGTGGCCTACCTGGAGAAACCCGATCCGCACTTCAGGACCTACGGACCGAAGACACGGCGCGAGTACCTCAAGGTGTTTGATCCGGCTAGCTGAGTTGCCCAGGGAAGCCTGTTGGCGGGAGATGCTCTCACCTGCGCGTCTCGAGGGCTAGATTCGTTCCGCACGTCGTTCGACGGACGCCGGCCGAGTGTGGCGACAAGCGCGGGCCTAACAAAGCGGACGCGGGCTCGCGATGGTCAGCAGCGTATCGAGCCGGCGGGCGAAGTCCACCCCTGCCAGGTTCTGCGCCATCTCTGGATGCTTCGCCGCGCAATGGCGAGACGTGACGTAGACGCCGGAGCTACGTGACGGAGAATGCAAGTCGCAGCTGGGCGTCTACTCGGTTCCGCTCGCCTTATAGCGTCGCGTAGCTGATGGGTGACCAGCTGGGTGGGTTGAGCAGCCTGCGGTACGAAGAGATGATCTAAGCCCTTGATGCACAGGAAGAAAATATCCGAACTGGAGCAGTACGACATCGTGCTGATGTAGCGGGTCGCGGAGGGGGGGGTCGCCCCTGGACCACATGCTGCTCGCGAGCGCTGGACTATTCCGGCGGCATCGGGCGGCAGGTTTCTGGAGCCCCTCGAGCATGAGGTCGCGATCGAACTCGGCGTGATGACTGAACGCTTGCTCCGCCCCGATGTGCAGGAAGGCGCGTCACGCCTTGGACGGGGCAGGCGGTCGTGGGGCCGCGGCTGCTACCCTCGCCTGACATCGATGCGTTCGGGATCGGGCAGGGAATGAAGAGCGCACTGTTCGTCGACTTCGACAATGTCTACTCCGGCCTGCGGCGGCTCGATCCGGCCGCAGCCGATCGGTTCGCCTTGCGCGCCCTGGACTGGATCCAGTGGCTCACGCAGTCGCTTCCCGCGCCGCCGTACGCACCCGAGGGCGCGGGCCGGCGGCTGCTGGTGCGGCGCTGTTACCTCAACCCGCAGGTCTACCAGCGCTTTCGCCCCGCGTTCAACCGCGCGGGCTTCGAGATCATCGATTGCCCGGCGATGACGAGCGAGGGCAAGACCAGCACCGACATCCACATGGTGCTGGACATCGTCGAGATGCTGCAGCACCCGGTGCACTACGACGAATTCATCGTCTTCTCCGCCGACGCCGACTTCACGCCCGTGCTGCGCAAGCTGCGGCGCTGGGACCGCCGCACCACGGTGCTGGCGATCGGGTTTCCGTCGGCGGCCTACCAGGCCTGCGCCGACCTGCTGATCGACCAGGACGAGTTCGTTCGTGCCGGTCTGGGTTTCGACCGACCCGAGCCCGTGCCGCCCCCGGCGATGCCCGTCCGGCCGAAGGCCGATGTCGCACTGGACGCCGGCGCCTTCATCGCCAAGGTGGTGGCATCGTCCTGCAAGCCCGCATCGCTGCCGTGGATCGCGAGCAAGCTGCCGGCCGAAATCGAAGGCCTCGACCCGGCGGACTGGGCGGGATTCACCAACTTCAGGGCCCTGGTCGATTCGCTCGAGCTCGAGACGCTCGTCGTCCAATGGGATGCCGGCGTGGTGCTCGATCCGCTGCGCCATGCGGCGCCGCAGCGAATTGCAGGCCAGGCCCGGGGCAGCGCATCGCCTGCCAATGGCTATGCGGCAATCGGCGAGCTGATCCGGGACGAGCTGCGCGCCGCAGGGCGCCCGGTGTCGTGCGGCCGCCTGGCCCAGGTCATCATCGAAAAGCAAGGCGCGATCGCTGCCGACTGGGGGGGCAAGGGAACGTTCCGGCGGCTGCTGGAGACGCTCGAGCTGGGGCCGTTGCGCATCGACTGGTCCACGGCAGGCGGCGTCATCACCGATCCGGCCTTTCCAGGCGCCGAGCGTTGCCGCGGTGGCGACCCGCTGACTTCGGGCTGGGGCCGGGCTGCTGCTGGCCCGACGCATGAGCCCCAAGCAACTGGCAACCTCCAAGCGCAAACCCAAGCCCCCGCAGGCCAAAGGCTACGTCGATGGCTCCATCGCCCGCTCTCATGTCTCCACTGCTCGCGTGCTCGAGCAGGCCGCCTTGAAAAGACCTTGAAAGGGATGGCCCTCAGGCTGGTTGACGAGGGGTAGGTCTCGCGTCCTTTGCCCAAGCGCGAACGTATGGTTGACAACAGTCCCAATTTGGGACTAAAGTTCAAACATGAGGGTTGTCGCTGTCGTCACGCTGCGGGACTTTTGGCAACAGCATCCGGACGCCGAGCAGCCCTTGAAGGCGTGGTTCGAGGAGGCATCGAAGGCCGCATGGGCGCAACCTTCGGACATCAAGGCCCAGTACCGAAGTGCGAGCATCCTGAAGAACCGGCGCGTGGTGTTCAACATCAAGGGCAACGAGTACCGGCTGGTCGTCGCCATCGCGTACCGACTGCAAATCGTCTACGTCAAGTTCATCGGCACGCACAAGCAATACGACGCAATCGACGCCCACACCATCGAGCCGAGCTGAGCGAGGTCACCTTGAACATCCGCCCCATCCACAACGACGCCGATTACCGAGCGGCCCTCGCCGACATTTCGGTCTTGATGGCGTCCGACCCGGCGTCGGGTACGCCGAAGGGTGACCGGCTGGACATCCTTGCCACGCTGGTGCAGGCCTACGAGGCCCGGCACTTTCCGATCGATGCGCCCGACCCCGTGGAAGCGATCAAGTTCCGGATGGAGCAGAGTGGCCTGACGGTGAAGGACCTCGAGCCGATCATCGGGCGTCCCAATCGCGTCTATGAAGTCTTGAGCCGCAAGCGCCCGCTGACGCTGGCCATGATCCGGCGGCTGCACCGCAGCCTTGGCATTCCCGCCGAGGTGCTCATCGCGGAGAGTGCGAACGGGTGAGTGTGGGCAGGCGCGTGGCACAAAGAGGCAGTCAGCGGGAACACCATGGCACAAGCCGTCGAGTCGGTGGCGATCTACTGGGACTTCGAGAACCTGCACGCCAACCTGGTGGATCAGGCGCATGGCCAGGGCACCTACCTGGCCAACCGGTTCAGGCCCCAGGACGAGGTGATCGACGTCGAGACCATCGTCGAGTACGCGCTCTCGCTCGGACCGATCGCGATCAACCGCGCGTTCGCCAACTGGGTGTCCTTCAATCGCTACAAGCAGTCCCTGCTTCAAGCCGCGATCGAGCTGATCCAGGTCTTCCCGCCTGGCGCCAACGCCAAGAACGGAGCCGACATCAAGCTTTGCCTGGACGTGATGGAGGACATGGTCCGCTTCCCCCACATCGGGACCATCATCGTCGTCGGCGGCGACAGCGACTACATGCCGCTGTCCTACAAGGTGAAGGCGGCCGGGCGGACGCTGGTGGGCATCGGCAGCCGGCGCGGCACGAACCAGCACTGGGCCCGAAGCTGCCATGAGTTCAAGTTCTACGAAGTGCTGCTGGCGCCCGCGGTGCCGGCGACGCAGGCTGCGCCTGCGGCACCGTTGTCCGATGCCGCCCCTGTGGAGGCGGCGGCGATCGATGCGACGATCGCCGTGACGATCGCCGCGGTGCAGGAGACCGCGCCGGCGGCAGCGCAGCCGACCGAAGGCTCCCAAGACGCGGCCCAGCTGGAGGAAATGCGTGCGCTGCTCGATGTGGCCGAGGCTGCCGCGGCGCAGCGCAAGGCCGCTCGCGATCTCGTCGGCAAAGCTGTCGCGCGGCTGGCGCAGAACCGCGGCGAGACGTGGATCCAGAAGGCGAGGCTGCGGCCGTTCATCCAGCGCATCGACTCGACCTTCCACGAGTCGAGCTACGGCTTCTCGACCTTCAACGAGATGCTCGCGTCGATGGGCGACCTGGTCGAGGTGAGGCGGGGCGAGTTCGATCACGAGTTGCGCCTGCGGCCGGTCATGTCGGAGCCTGCGGCCTGAGGGCGTCACATGCCGGGCTGGCCGGCGCCTTCGCAGATTCGATGTTCCATCCGGCAAGCAGGCTGCGACGGCAGGCGATCGAGTCCGGCTTGCCTCGCGTCGCGGCATGCCATGCGAGCCCGCAGCCCAGGCAGCCGGACGGCAATTCACGTCACCACGAATCGAGGCTGCAATCGCAAGCGGCTGTCCTGCCGGCGCCTTCCGCACGCGTCTGCTCGATGCGTCATCGTGTCGGTGCAGCCGGTGGATCGGCGCTGCGCTGCGTCCTGGAGTGCGCCGCAGCGCAGCGCCCGGCCCGCCACGGCGGGGGCATCCGCGTCACGCCGCCAGGGCGGCGGAGCCCGGCAGGGGCAGCCGCACCCGGAAGCAGGCGCCGCTTCCGCTGCCTTGCGCCAGCGACAGCGAGCCGCCGAGCCGGCGCATGATCTGCCAGCTGATCGCCAGGCCCAGGCCGGCCCCAGGCGCCGAGGTGCGCGTGTGCGCCCAGCCGCGGCGGAACTTGGAGAAGATCAGCTCGCGCTCCTCGGGGCGGATGCCGGGGCCGTTGTCCTCGATCAGCACCTCCCAGCAGCCTGGATCGAGGCGGCTGCTCACGCGCACCCACGGGTCGCCGGCGGCGTTGTACTGGATCGCGTTGGAGATCAGGTTGATGAAGACCTGGCTGAGCCGGTCGGCATCGCCTGGGACCACGACGCCGCACGCGCGCTCGCCTTCGGCCAGGCGCACCCGCGCGGCGGCGGCCAGCCCCTGGCAGATGGCGATCGAGTTGTCGAGCGCCATCTCCGGGTCGATCGGCACCAGCTGCCACGGCGCCTCGCCGTGCTCGAGCAGGTTCAGCTCGAGCGTGCTGTCGAGCAGGCGCGTCAGGCGCACGCTCTCCTCGTGGATGATCCGCAGGAAGCGCTCCGACTTCGCCGGCTCCAGCCCCCTGGGGTCGAGCAGGATCTCCGAGAACGATCGGATCGAGGTCATCGGCGTGCGGACCTCGTGGCTCACCTGGCTGAGGAACAGGTCCTTCTCGACGTCGAGCCGGCGCAGGCGCTCGTTGGCCTGGGCGAGCTGGCGCGCGGTGGCCTCGAGCTGGCGCGACTTGTCCTCGAGCTGGCGGCTGTATTCGCGGATGCGCTGGGTCTCGTCGGCGATGCGCACCAGCGCGTCCAGGCTGATCGTCTCGCCGGTGACCACCTGCGAGATCATCGCGTGCGCCGACGCGCTGCCGATGCTGCCGGCGAGCGTGCGTTCGAGCGCGGTGATGAAGGCGTCGTCGGCGACCGGCGCGCTGCGGCCGCGCCCCTGCTGCTGCGCCGCCCGGCGGAACAGGCGGCGCGCCTCGTCGGCGCCGAGGATGCGCTGCGCGAGCGCGCTCAGGTCGTCGGTCGCGGCCGAGCGGCGCTGCAGGCCGGCGGCCGCCCCGGCGGGCGTGCGGAACACGTCGACGAACATCGCGGCCTGCAGCCGCTCGAGCGGACGCGGCTCGCGCCGCAGCGACACCAGCACGAACAGCAGCGTGTTGACCGACAGGCTCCAGAAGATCGCGTGCACCAGCGGGTCCAGGTCCTCCAGGCCGAACAGCGCCTGCGGGCGCAACATCTCGAGGCCGAAGGGGCCGTCGGCCAGCACCCGCGGCGACAGGATCAGGTCGCCGCCGAAGCTCGGCAGGAACAGCGTGTAGGCCCACAGCACGGTGCCGGCCAGCAGCCCCGCGAAGGCGCCGTCGGCGTTGGCGTGGCGCCAGAACAGGCCGCCGACCAGGCTCGGCAGCACCTGCACGACGCCGACGAAGGCGATCAGCCCGATCGACGCGAGCGCGTCCGAGTTGCCGCTCAGGCGGAAGTACAGGTAGCCGAGCGCCAGCATCGCGCAGATGCCGGCACGCCGGCTGGCGAGCAGGAAGCCGCGGATCTCGCCGCCGGCGTTCTGCGGCACCCAGCGCAGGCGCAGCGCCAGCGGCATCACGATGTGGTTGGAGATCATCGTCGACAGCGCGATGCAGGCGACGATCACCATCGAGGTGGCGGCGGAGAAGCCGCCCAGGAACGACAGCAGCGCGATGTCGTGGCGGCTCGCCCAGATCGGCAGCGTCAGCACGAACATGTCGGGGTCGGCGCCGGCGGGCAGGTAGTTCAGCCCGGCGATCGCGATCGGCAGCACGAACAGGCTGAGCAGGAACAGGTACAGCGGGAACATCCACGCCGCGGTGCGCAAGTGGGCCTCGTCGACGTTCTCGACCACGGTCACCTGGAACTGCCGCGGCAGGCAGACCACAGCGCCGGCCGCGAGGAAGGTCACGGCGACCCAGCGCGGGCCGAACGCATCCTGTGCATGCAGCATCTCGGGCGACGCGAGCGCGAAGATGTGCTCGGCCCCGCCGGCCACCCCGAACACCGCCATCAGCCCGACGGCCAGCAGCGCCACCAGCTTGACCACGGCCTCGAGCGCGATCGCCGCCACCACGCCGTGGTGGCGCTCCTTGGCGTCGATGTTGCGCGTGCCGAACAGGATCGTGAACACCGCCATGCCCACCGCGATCCAGAAGCCGATCCGGAAGTCGGGAGCGTCGCCGGCCCTGCCCGCGAGCGTGTCGGGCCCGCTGTTGCTGATCACCTGGAAGCTGGTGGCCACCGCCTTGAGCTGCAGCGCGATGTACGGCGTGGTGCTGAGCACCGCGATCAGCGTGACCAGTGCGGCCAGCGCGGCACTCTTGCCGTAGCGCGACGAAATCATGTCGGCGATCGACGTGATGCTCTGGGCGTGGGCGATGCGCACGATCTTGCGCAGCAGCACCCACCAGCCGACGAACATCAGCGTCGGCCCGAGGTAGATGGTGGCGAACTCGAGCCCGCTGCGCGCGGCCGAGCCCACCGCGCCGTAGAAGGTCCACGACGTGCAGTACACCGAGATCGACAGCGTGTAGATCACGGGCGAGCGCAGCCAGCCCAGGCGCCCGCTGCGGGCGCGGCGGTCGCCCACGAACGCCACCCCGAACAGCAGCGCCACGTACAGCAGCGCCGTCACCAGGACGACGTCGGCCGACAGCATCAGCCGGGGAGATCGGGCGCCGGCGCCTCGGCCGGCTCGGCGGCGGCCGGCGGCGGCTCCAGCCGCCGGGCGAGCAGCGCGGCGCAGGCGATCAGCGCCAGCCACACGCCGAACAGGTACGCGACGATCAGCGGCACGCCGGCCACCAGGCGCGTGCCGGTGAACAGGTTGATCGCCGGCGGCATCAGCAGGAACACGCCGATCGCGGGCAGCAGCGCGGCGGCGTCGCGCAGCCGCGCGAACACCGGACCCGCAGCTGTCTTCGGCATGCCTTGCTGCGTCAGCGCGCGCTCAAGCGGCGCGCCTGCTCGACGATGTCGCGGTTGGAGAAGGGCTTGGTCATGAAGCAGTCCGCGCCGATCTCCTCGGCCAGGCGGCGATCCTGCGCCTGCCCCTTGGCGGTGAGGATCAGCACCGGGATCGACTTCAGCGCGGGGTCGGACTTCAGCGCCTTGAGCACCTCGAAGCCGTTCATCCGCGGCAGCATCAGGTCCAGGATCAGCAGGTCGGGCGCCTCGCTGCGCAGCGCGCGCATCGCCGCTTCGCCGTCGAGCACCGCGCTCACGCTGAAGCCCTCACGCTGCAGCACGAAGCTCAGCGACTCGACGATGTGCGGTTCGTCCTCCGCGATCAGCACTCGGCAGACCATGGCCCATCGGTTCGGTGCGCGGCGGTGTCGATCATGATGCGGTCCTGTTCGCGCGCGAGTGTAGCCCTCGAGGAAACGCCGGGCCGCTCCAAGTTTCCTCGACCCCCACGGGGGGGCGGGCCGGGCACAACCCGGCCCTGGGGGCGCTCTTACGGAAGCGCCGGGCCGCTCCCCCGAGTTTCCTCGACCCCCACGGGGGGCGGGCTGGGCGCAGCCCGGCCCTGGCGGTTATCAGGTGTCGACGACCGCTTCCTCCTCGCGGTGCAGGCAGTCGCGGCGCACGCACAGCCGGCAGCTCGGGCCCACCGGCACGGCCGGCGCCGCCGACGACAGATCCAGGCCGTCGCCGTACACGGTCTGGTCGGCGTGCAATGCGTCGCACGCGAGCATGATCGACAGCAGGCGGCGCGGCAGCACGAATCCCGGCTGCGGCTTTTCGACGGCGCGCGCGACGAACAGCAGCCGCTCGCCGGTCGGGAACCCGGCAAGCTGGCGCACCACCGTGCCCGGCGTCTGGAAGGCCTGGTAGACCGCCCACATCGGGCAGGCCTGGCCGTGGCGCGGCAGTGCCAGTTGCGGCAGCGGGAAACGCTTGCTGGTGAAGCCGGCGGCGTCGACGCGCATCAGTGCGAACGCAATCCCGGCGGCGCCGGGGCGGCGCAGCGACACCAGCCGGTGGCACACCTGCTCGAAGCTCGCGCCGAAGCGCTGTGCCAGATGGTCGATGTCGAAGCGTGCGCGCCGGGCCGCGTCGAGGAAGGCCTCGTAGGGCAGCAGCACCGCCGCTGCGAGGTAGGATGACAGCGCGCGGCGGGCGCGGCGGCGTGCGGCGTCGGTGCTCAGCTGCACCGCCTGTGTCAGCACGCCGTCGAGCGCGCGCCCGTCGTCGAAGAGCACGGCCGCCGTGCGCGCGAGCTCGAAGCGCAGCGCCGCGCGCGGCGCGGCCTCGGCCAGCACCAGCGTGCGCGACGCGCGATCGAAGACCACTGGCTCGCGCAGCCCGCCACGGCCCGCCGCAGCCGGCGGCCGGGTCACCACCTGCAGCGCGTGCGCGCGCCGCAGGTGCTCGAGCAACGCCTCTTCGCGGCAGTCGCCGTCGATCGCCGCTGCTGCGCGCAAGCCGGCGGCTGCCTGTTCGAGCGCCGGGAAATGGTTGTCGCGGTCGAACAGGAAGTCGTCGACTTCGTCGACCGGGGTGAGCGAGCGCGTGCCCGTGCAGTCCTTGTCGAAGAAGGCCGCCAGCGCCTGTGCCACTTCCGCCAGGCGGGCACTCTCGTTGCCGACGATGGTCACGAAGCGCTGCCGCTGTGCCGGCTCGAGGTCGGCGACGGTCTCCAGGATCTCCGACGACGAACGGATCGCCGCCACCTGGCTGAGCAGGCTGTGCACGGCGCCGCCGAGGAACGGGTCCTGGTTGAGCCGGTCCGACAGCGCGCCCACCACTCGGCCGCGGTCGAGCCATGCGCGATGCAGGCGCACCAGCGCACGCGCCCATTCGCGCTGATGGCTGGTCAGCCCGTGGGCGGCGGCCGGGTCGAGCCGCAGGTCGGCCAGCAGCGGCTCGCCGCTGAGCTCGACCAGGTCGTCCAGCAGGCGGCGCTCGGCGGCGCCGTCGAGCTCGTCCAGCGCCAGGCCGAGCGCACCGGCGATGCGCTGGAGCAGCGCGCCGCCGATGTTGCGCTTGTCGCCCTCGATCAGGTTCAGGTACGAGGCCGAGATGCCTACCTCGGCGGCCAGCCGCGACTGGGTGATGCCGAGCGCGCGCCGGCGTTCGCGCACCGTCGGTCCGATCAGCGAGCGGCGCATGGGCTCATCCGATCAGCGCCGTGCGGCCGGCGCTGCCCAGCCGCCGCGCGCCACGGGTGGCCGAAGCGGGCGCCGATGTTGCATCGCAATGTGAAAAGTCCACCAATTTTTCTGAAGGCAAATTGATTCTTTACAAAAAACTCCAATGAAGTCAATCGTCTATTGTGAGGTTGACGGCCGGGTTCGATACTTCTCGACAGCGGCTGCCGGTTGGAGGCAGCGCATCGGGACGGTCCGGGCAAACGGGTCAGCGTCGGCAGCGGTCATGAACGGGTCCACAGGCAACAACCGCCGGCGCGCAGGCGCCGCGGGCGGCGCTGCACCCGGGGCGGGCGCGCAGGGCGTGGCGCCCGTGCGGCCATGCCGCGTGTGAGCCACGACCACCGATGCGGCCGCCGCCGGCGGGTGCGTGGCGGCGCGCCGGTGGCGATCGTGCCCGCCCGGCCCATCTATCGCGGGCTTCGTCAACCTTCTGGAGATCGAACATGGCGCAATCCAAGTCCCTGACCAAGACCGCATCTGCGTTGTCCCGCCGGCGCGTGCTGGGCGCCGGTGCGGGCGTTGCCGGTGCGACGCTGATCCCCGGCATCGGCCCGATCGGCTGGGCCTACGCGCAGGACAAGCCCGCGATGGGCACCTGGCCGGCCGGCTCGCAAGGCTCCACCGTTGCCGTGGCGGCGATGGTGCCGCTGACCGGCACCTACGCGGTGCAGGGTGCGGACGAGCTCAAGGGCTGGGAGCTGGCGGTCGAGCACATCAACACCAACCACCCGCTGATGAAGCAGCTCGCGCCGAAGATCAACAACGGCGTGCTCGGCAAGAAGGTCGTGCTCAAGCATGCCGACTCGGCCGCCAAGCCGAACCAGGCGCTGCAGGCGGCGCAGACCTTCATCAACCAGGACAAGGTCGTGCTGATGACGGGCTCGACCTCGTCGGCGGTGGCCGTGGCGATGAACAAGTTCGCGCAGCGCGAGCACATCCTGTACATGCCCGGGATCTCGGGGTCGAACGACACCACCGGCAAGGACTGCGTGCGCTACAGCTTCCGCCAGGGCTTCTACGGCGAGATGGCGGCCAACGCGATCGGCCCGGTGATGGTCAAGCAGTTCGGCAAGAACCGCAAGGCGGCGTTCATGACGCCCGACTACACCTACGGCCACACCACCACCAAGTCGGTGATGGACTACCTGACCAAGGAAGGCGGCTGGACGGTGGTGACCAACCAGGTCTCGCCGCTGGGCACGCAGGACTTCAGCCAGTACCTGACCAACATCGCCAACTCGGGCGCCGAGTTCCTGATCAACGTGAACTGGGGGCGCGACGCGGTGCTGTCGAGCCAGCAGGCCAAGCAGTTCGGCCTGCTGCCCAAGATGACGCTGGTGCTGCCCTACCAGATCCCGTTCATGGCCAAGGAGGCCGGCGTCGACATCACCGAAGGCGTGCTCGCCGCCACCGACTTCTGGTGGACGCTGGAGGACAAGTACCCGCTGGCCAAGCAGTTCGTCGAGGCCTTCCAGAAGAAGTACGGCTACCGGCCCGAGTGGGGCGCCGAGAACGCCTACGTCAGCTTCGCGCATTGGGCGCGCATGGTCACCGAGGCCGGCAGCTTCTACCCGCCCGACGTGATCAAGCAGTGGGAGAAGGGCGAGAAGATCCCGTCGCTGCTCGGCGACGTGTACTACCGGCCGCAGGATCACCAGGCCGTGCGCCCGGTCATCCTGGTGCGCGGCAAGGCCAAGAAGGACATGAAGAACCCCGAGGACTTCTGGGAGGTGATCGACATCGTCCCCGGCGAGAAGGTGATCCAGCCGCCGGGCGAGTTCGGCTGCAAGCTGGGCGACTACACCTGAGAGTGCGGGCGGGCGCCGCGCAGCCGCGCCGGGCTGCGCAGCGCGCCCGCCTCGGCCGGCCGCCGCCGTCACCCGAACCGACCGCAGACCAGGACCCGATCGCGTGTTCAGCTGGGGCAACTTCATCTCGCAGTGCTTCAACGGCCTGGTGCTGGGCGCGTTGCTGGCGCTGATCTCGTCGGGCCTGACGATCATCTACGGCACGCTGGGCGTGCTCAACCTCGCGCACGGCGCGATGTTCATGCTCGGCGGCTATGCGGGCTGGGTCGCCTACGAATACACCGGCTCGTTCCTCGTCGCGATCGCCGCCGGCGCGTTGTTCGTGATGCTGGTCGGCATCGTGACCGAGCGGCTGATCATCCAGCACTTCTACGCGCGGCCGCACGAGGACCAGCTGCTCGTCACTTTCGGCCTGGGCATCGTCTTCGTCGAAACGGTGCGCTACTTCTTCGGCAGCCTGTCCAAGACGGTGCCGCCGCCGTCGCTGCTCGCCGGCATCACGCCGCTGGGCTTCATGGTCTACCCGACCTATAGGCTCGCGCTGCTGGGCATCGTCGCGGTCGCGCTGCTCGCGCTGTACTTCGTGCTGTACCGCACCCGCATCGGCATGATCGTGCGCGCCGGCATCGAGGACGCGGTGATGGTCGATTCGCTGGGCATCAACATCCAGAAGGTGTTCATGCTGGTGTTCGGCATCGGCGCGATGGCCGCCGGCTTCGCCGGCATCGTCAACGCGCCGGTGGTCGCGGTCGCGCCCGACGTCGGCGACGCGATCCTGGTGCAGACCTTCGTCGTCGTCGTGATCGGCGGCGTCGGCTCGTTCCCCGGGGCGGTGCTCGGCGGGCTCATCGCCGGCCAGATCATCAGCCTGACCTCGATGATCGACCCCGCGTATTCCTACGTGATGCTGTTCGTCGCGATGACGCTGGTGCTGGTGCTGCGGCCGTACGGGCTGCTGGGCACCGCCGGCCGCGAGTGAGCGCGAGCCCGCGATGCCGACCCGTCAACGCCCTTTCGTCGTCGAGATCCTGACGCTGCTCGCGCTGGTCGCGGCGCCCTTCGTCCTGCCGCACCTCGGCTTCGCGCCGGCGACGATCAACCGCATCCTCGTCTGGGGCCTGGTCGGGATCGGCTTCGACCTGCTGTTCGGCTTCACCGGGCTGCTGTCGTTCGGCCAGGCGGCGTTCTTCGGCACCGGCGGCATGATCGCCGCGTACCTGCTGACGCAGGCCGGCTTCAGCGACACGATCACCGCGACGCTGATCGGCACCGTCGCCGCCGGCGTGATCGGCTACCTGATCGGCCTGCTCGCGCTGCGGCGCACCGGCATCTACTTCGCGATGATCACGGTCGCGATCGCCGAGGTCTTCTTCTTCCTCGAGTTCAACCCGCTGTCGGCCTACACCGGCGGCGAAAACGGCCTGCCCGGCGTGCCGCCGCCGAACCTGAACCTCGGCTTCGCCCGCTTCGAGTTCTCGAGCAACCTCGGGATGTATGGCTTCTTCGCGTTCTGGTACTTCGTCGGCCTCGTGCTCGCGCTGCGCATCGTGCGCTCGCCGGTCGGGCTGCTGCTGCGCGCGATCCGCGACAACCCGATGCGCGCGCAGGCACTCGGCCACGACATCCACGGCTACAAGATGACGGTCTTCGTCGTCGCGGCGATGTACGCGGGCTTCGGCGGCAGCCTGCTCGGCATGCTGCAGGGCTTCATGCCGCCCGACGCCTTCATGTTCCACACCTCGGGCGAGATCGTGATGCAGACCGCGATCGGCGGCGCCGGCTGGCTGTTCGGCCCGCTGCTCGGCGCGACGGTGTGGCTGTACCTGAGCGACTTCTTCCAGACGACGCTCGAACTCGGCGCAACCTGGCGGCTCGTGCTCGGCATCGTGTTCGTGCTGCTCGTCGTCTTCCTGCGCCACGGGCTGGTCGGCGCGATCGTCGACATCTACCGTCTGATCCGGCCGCGCAAGACCGCTGCGCCGTCGATCGGGCCGCGTGCCGCCGCAGCAAGAGCGCCGGCAGCGCCCGCGAAGCCGCAGCGCAAGGCGACCAGCAGCAGCAGCGGCGCGATCCTCGAGGTGACCGGGCTGACCAAGCGCTACGGCGGCCTGCTCGCCAACAGCGACATCAGCTTCCGCGTCGACCACGGCGAGATCCGCGGCATCATCGGGCCCAACGGCGCAGGCAAGAGCACCTTCTTCAAGATGCTGACCTGCGAGGTGATGCCCAGCGCCGGCATGATCGTCTTCGACGGCCGCGACATCACGCGCCTGGGCGTCGCCGACGCCTGCCAGTTGGGGCTGACCAAGAGCTACCAGATCAACCAGCTCTTCGACCGCCTGACGGTGCGGCAGAACCTCGCGATCGCCGCGCTCGGCGAGCGGCGCGGCAAGTTCAAGCTCGACCTGTTCAAGTCGCTGCCCAGGGTGCCGGGCCTGGACGCGCAGATCGAGAGCACTGCGGCGCTCGTCCACCTCGGCGAGCGGCTCGACACCCCGGTGGCCGAACTGGCCTACGGCGAGAAGCGCCGGCTCGAGATCGGCCTGGCGCTGGCGACGTCGCCGAGCCTGCTGCTGCTCGACGAGCCGCTGGCCGGCATGAGCCCGCAGGAGCGCGTCGAGACGGTGGCGCTGCTGAAGTCGATCGCCCATGGCCGCACGATGATCGTGATCGACCACGACATGGATTCGATGTTCGAACTGGTCGAGCGCATCACCGTGCTGCAGGAAGGCCGCGTGCTCGTCGAGGGCACGCCCGACGAGATCCGCAACAACGCCGACGTCCAGGAGGCCTACCTCGGCGGCATCCACGAAGAGGCGGGCGCGGCATGAGCCTGCTCGAAGTCAACGGGCTGAACAGCTACTACGGCGACAGCCACATCCTGTTCGACGTGGCGCTGCGCGTCGAGAAGAACGAAGTGGTGGCGCTGCTCGGGCGCAACGGCGCCGGCAAGTCGACGACGCTGAAGAGCCTGATGGGCGTGGTCAGGCCCAGGACCGGCAGCATCAAGCTCGACGGCACCGAACTCGCCGGCAGGAAGGCGCATCAGATCGCGCGCGCGGGCATGCAGCTGGTGCACGAGGATCGCCGCATCTTCGGCAGCCTGAACGTCGAGGAGAACATCATCCTCGCCGGCCTGACCGCCGAAAGCCGATGGCCGCTGGAGCGCATCTACACGATGTTCCCGCGCCTGAAGGAGCGGCGCGCGAGTCGCGGCACCGACCTGTCGGGCGGCGAGCAGCAGATGCTGGCGATCGCACGCGCGCTGGTGCGCGACCCGAAGATCGTGCTGCTCGACGAACCCTTCGAGGGGCTGGCGCCGGTGATCGTGCAGAACCTGGTGCGCGCCTGCCACGAGCTGGCGCAGGCCGGGCAGACGATCGTGCTGGTCGAGCAGAACATCGCGGCCACGCTGGCGCTGGCCGACCGCGTCTACATCATCAACAACGGCCACATCGCGCACGAGGGGCCGGCTGCCGCGCTCAAGGCCCAGCCCGAGATCCTGCAGCGCCACCTCGGCGTGTAGGCGCCGCGCCGACGCGGCGCATGCGCCGCACCGGCACCGCGCTCAGCGCGGCGTTTCGGTGAGCGCGCGTACCGGCGGCAGCACCAGGCGGCGCCGGTCGGGCTCGGCGGCCGCCAGCGGCTGCACCTCGCGCAGCGTGGCCAGGCAGCGGCGCGCCAGCTGCTGGTAGTAGGCGGTGGCCTCGCGCTTGCGCTCGATCTCGCCGCTGCTGAGCTCGCGCAGCACCTTGGCCGGTGCGCCCACGCTGAGCGTGCGCGCGGGCAGCCGCCGGCCGGCAGGCACGAAGGCGCAGGCCGCCACCATCGCCTGCTCGCCGACCTCGGCCTCGTCCATGACCACGGCGTTCATGCCCACCAGCGCGTCGCGGCGCACGATGCAGCCGTGCAGCACCGCGCCGTGGCCGATGTGGCCGTTCTCCTCGACCCGCATCTCGTGGTTGGGGAAGCTGTGCAGCACGCAGCTGTCCTGCACGTTGCTGCCGGCGTGCAGCACGATGCGGCCGAAGTCGCCGCGCAAGCTGGCGCAGGGGCCGACCCAGCAGCCGGGGCCGACGATCACGTCGCCGATCAGCACCGCGCTGGGGTGCACGTAGGCGCTGGGGTCGACCACGGGGACCAGACCTTCGATGGCGTAGCAGGGCATGGCGGCGCAGCGCTCGGGGCGCGGTCGGGGGGGCGGCGCCGAGGCTAGCACGCGCGGCCGGCAGGGTCTCGGCCGTCCGGCGACACTCGCGGGCGCCGCGCGCCGCGCGCCGGGCGCCGGACGCCAGGATCGCCCGGGCGCGTGCCGACCAGGAGACCGCATCATGCCGATGACCGCACCGACGCCGCCGGATGCCGCCGAGCTCTACGAAGGCATCGTGCGCCAGACCACCGAGGCGCTGATCTTCGCCGACTGCGACGGCCTGATCCGCCTGTGGAGCAGCGGCGCCGAGGCGCTGTTCGGCTTCAGCGCCGCCGAAGCGCTGGGCCGCAGCCTGGACCTGATCATCCCCGAGCGGCTGCGCGCGGCGCACTGGGCGGGCTTCAACCGCGCGATCGCCGCCGGCCGCACGCAGCACGGCGGCCAGATCCGCACCACCCGCGCGGTGCACCGCGACGGCGACAAGCGCTACGTCGACATGAGCTTCGGCCTGGTCATCGGCCGCGACGGATCGGTGCTCGGGTCGATCGCGATGGCGCGCGACGCCAGCGCCAAGCGCGCGCTGGAAGAGGCGCTGCGCGGCTGCCGCGACGAGCTCGCGCGCCCCGGCGGCGCGGCCGCGGATCGGTGAACATCGCCTCGCCGGCAGCGTCGGATCGCGCCGCGGCGCGGTAGGGCGCCGCCGGGCGTGGCACGATGCAGCCCCGCGCATGCACTGCCGCAACGGAGAGACCGCCTTGACCCCGACTGCCCGCCTGCACGACCTGGGCCAGAGCCTGTGGCTCGACAACATCACGCGCAAGCTGCTCGACGACGGCACGCTCGCGCGCTACATCGACGACCTTGCCGTCACCGGGCTGACCGCCAACCCGACGATCCTGCAGCACGCGATCAAGGGCAGCGCCGCCTACGACGCCGACATCCGCGGCCTCAGCGCCGCCGGCCGGCGCGGCGAGGCGCTGTTCTTCGACCTCGCGCTGGCCGACCTGACGCGCGCGGCCGACCTGTTCCGCCCGACCTGGGAGCACACCCACGGCGTCGACGGCTGGGTGTCGCTCGAGGTGTCGCCGCTGCTGGCCGACGACACGGCCGGCAGCGTCGCGGCGGTGCGCGAGCTGCACGCGCGCGCGGCGCGGCCGAACCTGTTCATCAAGATCCCGGGCACGGCTGCCGGGCTGCCGGCGATCGAGGAAGCCATCTTCGCCGGCGTGCCGGTGAACGTGACGCTGCTGTTCTCGGCGGCGCAGGTGCTGGCCGCGGCCGACGCCTGGCTGCGCGGCATCGAGCGGCGCATCGCTGCCGGGCTGCCGGCCGTGGTGGCCTCGGTGGCGTCGCTGTTCGTCAGCCGCTGGGACGTGGCGGTGGCGCCGCACGTGCCGGCCGACCTGCACCTGAAGCTCGGCATCGCGGTCGGCCACCAGAGCCTGGCCGCGTACAACGCGTGGCAGGCCAGCCCGCGGGTGAAGCGCGCGATGAACTTCGGCGCGCCGCCGCAGCGGCTGCTGTTCGCGTCCACCGGCATGAAGGACCCGCAGGCTTCGCCCACGCGCTATGTCGAGGCGCTGGCCGCGCCCTTCACGATCGACACCATCCCCGAAGCGACGCTGCACGCGCTGGCCGAGCGCGGTCGCATCGAAGGCGCGGCACCGGCCGACGGCGGCGACTGCGAGGCGGTGCTGGCCGCGCATCGCGCCGCCGGCATCGACCTGGACGCGCTCGCCGCCAGGCTGCAGACCGACGGCGTGGCCGCCTTCAACGCCAGCTGGCGCGACCTGATGGCCGTGCTCGAGGCTCGTGGCGCGGCGCTGGCCGGATGAGGGCGGCGATGGCGGCGCGCGCACCGAAGCGGGTACTGGCGATCGACGTCGGCGGCAGCCACGTCAAGATCCTCGCCACCGGCCAGGCCGAGCCGCGGCGGCTGCGCTCGGGGCCGCGGATGAGCGCCGCGGCGATGTGCGCCGGCGTGCAGCAGCTTGCCGACGGCTGGGCCTTCGACGCGGTGTCGATCGGCTACCCGGGCGTGGTCCGCGCCGACCAGCCGGTGAACGAGCCGCACAACCTGGGCCGCGGCTGGGTCGGCTTCGACTACGCCGGCGCGTTCGGCAAGCCGGTGCGCATGGTCAACGACGCGGCGATGCAGGCGCTGGGCGCGTACCGCGGCGGCAAGATGCTGTTCCTCGGCCTGGGCACGGGGCTCGGGACGGCGCTGGTCGTGCCCGGCCTGGTGCTGCCGATGGAGCTGGCGCACCTGCCGTACCGCGACGCCACCTTCGAGGCCTACGTCGGCGAGCAGGCGCTGCTGCGCGACGGCAAGCGCAAGTGGCGCCGGCGCGTGGCCGACGTGGCGCGGCGCCTGCGCGCGGCGCTCCAGCCCGACGAGCTGGTGTTCGGCGGCGGCAACGCGCGGCTGCTGATCGACTTGCCCGAAGGCAGCCGCATCGTCGACAACACCCTGGCCTTCGCCGGCGGCTTCGCGCTGTGGGCGGCGGACCACCCGGCGGTGCCCGGCGCCAGGCGCAGCCCTGCGGCCCGCGGTGCGCCGGCCGCCGGCAGCGCCTGGCCTGCACCGGCCGCCGGGTCACCGGAGAAGGCGACATGAGCACTTCGATCACCGCCACCGCCGCCTGGCGCGCGCTGGCGGCGCATGCCGACGCGATGCGCGGCCGCCACCTGCGCGAGCTGTTCGCGGCCGACCCGCAGCGCGGCGAGCGGCTGCGGCTGCAGGCCTGCGGCATCTACCTCGACTACGCGAAGAACCGCATCGACGACCAGACCTTGCGGCTGCTGCTCGACCTGGCCGAAGCGGCCGGCCTGCGCGCGCGCATCGACGCGATGTTCGCCGGCGAGCGCATCAACGCCACCGAAGACCGCGCGGTGCTGCACGTGGCGCTGCGCGCGCCGCGCGGCGCCGACATCCGCGTGGACGGCGCCAATGTCGTGCCCGAGGTGCACACGGTGCTCGACCGCATGGCCGCCTTCGCCGAGCGCGTGCGCAGCGGTGCCTGGCTCGGCCACGGCGGGCGGCCGGTGCGCAACGTCGTCAACATCGGCATCGGCGGCTCCGACCTCGGGCCGGTGATGGCCTACGAGGCGCTGCGGCACTACAGCGCGCGCGAGCTGCGCTTTCGCTTCGTGTCCAACATCGACGCGACGGACTTCACCGAGGCGGTGCGCGACCTGGACGCGCGCGAGACGCTGTTCATCGTGTCGTCCAAGACCTTCACCACGCTCGAGACGATGACCAACGCGCACAGCGCGCGCGCGTGGCTGCTGCAGCAGCTGGGCGGCGACGAGGCGGCAGTGGCGAAGCACTTCGTCGCGGTGTCGACCCACGCGGCGGAAGTCGCGCGCTTCGGCATCGCCGCTGACAACATGTTCGGCTTCTGGGATTGGGTCGGCGGCCGCTACTCGATGGATTCGGCGATCGGCCTGTCGACGATGCTGGCGATCGGGCCCGCGCAGTTCCACGCGATGCTCGCCGGCTTCCACGAGATCGACCAGCACTTCCGCACCGCGCCCTTCGAGCGCAACCTGCCGGTGCTGATGGCGCTGATCGGCCTGTGGCACAACAACTTCCTGGGCGCGCACACCGCGGCGGTGCTGCCCTACGAGCAGTACCTGAAGCGCTTTCCCGCGTACCTGCAGCAGCTGACGATGGAGAGCAACGGCAAGAGCGTGCGCGTGGACGGTGCGGCGGTGGGCTGCGACACGGGGCCGGTCTACTGGGGCGAGCCCGGCACCAACGGCCAGCATTCCTTCTACCAGCTGATCCACCAGGGCACGCGGCTGGTGCCCTGCGACTTCATCGCCTTCGGCCGCAGCCTGAACCCGCTGGGCGCGCACCACGACCTGCTGCTGGCCAACGTGTTCGCGCAGGGGCAGGCGCTGGCCTTCGGCAAGACCGAGGCCGAGCTGCGCGCCGAAGGCGTGCCCGATCGCCTGATCGCGCACAAGCGCTTCGACGGCAACCGGCCGTCGAACACGCTGCTGCTCGAGGTGCTCGACCCCGGCAACCTCGGCCGCCTGGTCGCGCTGTACGAGCATCTGGTGTTCACCCAAGGGGCCGTCTGGGGCATCGACTCCTTCGACCAGTGGGGCGTGGAGCTGGGCAAGGTGCTGGCGCAGCGGATCGCGCCCGAGCTGGGCAGCAGCGCGGCGCCGGCGCACGACAGTTCGACCAACGCGCTGATCGCGCACTACCGCCGGCTTCGGCGCGGCTGAAAAAGGGGGGCCGGAAGATGCAACTCGGCATGATCGGCCTGGGGCGCATGGGCGCGAACATGGTGCGCCGGCTGCTGCGCGCGGGCCACGAATGCGTGGTGCACGACCGTTCGCCGCAGGCGGTCGCGCAGCTGGCGGGCGAGGGCGCGACCGGCGCGGCGTCGGCGGCCGAGTTGGTGGCGAAGCTGCGCGCGCCGCGCGCGCTGTGGCTGATGGTGCCGGCGGCGGCGGTCGACGCGGCGATCGCCGAAGTGGCGCCGCTGCTCGCGCACGGCGACCTGCTGATCGACGGCGGCAACTCCTACTACATCGACGACATCCGGCGCGCGCAGGCGCTGGCGGCGCAGGGCATCGACTACCTGGATGTGGGCACCAGCGGCGGCGTGTGGGGGCTGGAGCGCGGCTACTGCATGATGATCGGCGGCCCCGCGGCGGCGGTGCAGCGGCTCGACCCGCTGTTCGCCGCGCTGGCGCCGGGGCGCGGCAGCATCGAGCGCACGCCCGGGCGCGAGCGCAGCAGCGGCACTGCCGAGCAGGGCTACCTGCACTGCGGGCCCAGCGGCGCCGGCCACTTCGTGAAGATGGTGCACAACGGCATCGAGTACGGGATCATGGCCGCCTATGCGGAGGGCTTCGGCATCCTGCAAGGCGCCGACGCCGGCAACGCAACGCATGCGCAGGACGCCGAAACCACGCCGCTGCGCGACCCCGAGCACTACCGCTACGCGCTGAACCTGCCCGACATCGCCGAAGTCTGGCGGCGCGGCAGCGTGATTGCGTCGTGGCTGCTCGACCTGGGCGCGGCCGCGCTGCTCGAAGACCCGGCGCTCGCCGGCTTCGCCGGCCGCGTGTCCGATTCCGGCGAGGGCCGCTGGACGATCAAGGCGGCGATCGACGAAGCGGTGCCGGCACCGGTGCTGACGGCGGCGCTGTACGGCCGCTTCGCGTCGCGCGGCGACGCCGACTTCCAGAACCGGCTGCTGTCGGCGCTGCGCTGGCAGTTCGGCGGCCACCGCGAGAAGCCGGCCGCATGATGCAGGAGCCTCGATGAACGCCCCGAGCCCCGACATGGCCGACGCGCTGGTGCTCTTCGGCGCCAGCGGCGACCTCGCGTACAAGAAGATCTTCCCGTCGCTGCAGGCGCTCGTGCGCCGCGGCCGGCTGGACGTGCCGGTGATCGGCGTGGCGCGCAGCGACTGGACGCTCGAGCAGTTGCGCGCGCGCGTGCGCACCAGCCTGGCCGAGCACGGCGGCATCGACGCGGCGGCCTGCGCGCGCCTGCTCGAGCGGCTGCGCTACGTGGCGGGCGACTATGCCGACCCGGCGACCTTCGCCGCGCTGCAGCGCGAGCTGGCCGGCGCGCAGCGGCCGATGCACTACCTGGCGATCCCGCCGGCGCTGTTCACCGGCGTGATCGAGCAGCTCGCCGCGTCGGGCTGCGCGCGCGGCGCGCGCGTGCTGGTGGAAAAGCCCTTCGGCCACGACCAGGCTTCGGCCGCGGCGCTGAACGCGGTGCTGCTGCGCCACTTCGACGAGACGCAGGTCTACCGCATCGACCACTACCTCGGCAAGGCGCCGGTGCACAACCTGCTGCAGCTGCGCTTCGGCAATGCGCTGCTCGAGCCGCTGTGGAGCCGCACCTACATCGACAGCGTCCAGATCACGATGGCCGAGGCCTTCGGCGTGGCGGGGCGTGGCGCCTTCTACGACGCCACCGGCACGGTGCGCGACGTCGTGCAGAACCACCTGTTCCAGCTGCTGTGCCACCTGGCGATGGAGCCGCCGGCGCGCATCGACAGCGCGTCGATCCGCGACGAGAAGGTCAAGGTGCTGCGCGCGGTGCGCACGCTGGATGCGGCCGACCTGGTGCGTGGCCAGGTCGAGGGCTACCGCACCGAGCCGGGCGTGGCCGCCGGCTCGACCACCGAGACCTTCGCGGCGCTGCGGCTGTGGATCGACAACTGGCGCTGGCAGGGGGTGCCGTTCCACATCCGCGCCGGCAAGAGCCTGCCGATCACCTGCACCGAGGTGCTGGTGCGGCTGAAGCGCGCACCGTCGGCCTACGCGCACGCCGATGCACCGGTGAACCACGTGCGCCTGCGCATCAGCCCCGACGTGACGCTGGCGCTGGGCGCCAACACGATCTCGCCGCTCGACGACACCCAGGTGGTGCCGGTGGAAATGCTGTTCAGCCACTGCCCCGGCGCCGGCGAGATGGATGCGTACGAGCGCGTGCTCGGCGACGCCGCCCACGGCGACCAGACGCTGTTCGCCCGCGTCGACTACGTCGAGGAGGCGTGGCGCATCGTCGATCCGGCGCTGGCGGCGGCGACGCCGGTGCACGCCTATGCGCCGCTCAGCTGGGGCCCGGCCGAAGCCGCCGCGCTGGCGCCGCCGCTGGGCTGGCACGCACCGCGCATCTGATCCGGCGCCTTGCCACGCCGCACTCCGTGCAGATCGAGATCCTGCCCGACGAAGCGGCCGCCGCGCAGCGCGCGGCCGTGCTGATCGCCGCCGATGCGCGCGCCGCCGCGGCCGCGCGCGGGCGCTTCTGCCTGGCGGTCAGCGGCGGGCGCACGCCGTGGGCGATGCTGTGCGCGCTGGCCGGCCAGGATCTGCCCTGGCCGGCGGTGCAGCTGTTCCAGGTCGACGAGCGCGTCGCGCCGCCCGGCGATGCCGACCGCAACCTCACGCACCTGGCCGCGAGCCTGCTCGCGCACGCGCCGCTGCCGCCGGCCAACGTGCACGCGCTGCCGGTCGAGGCGACCGATCTGCGCGCCGCCGCGCGTGCCTACGGCGCGCGGCTGCGGCTGCATGCCGGCACGCCGCCGGTGCTCGACCTGGTGCACCTGGGCCTCGGGCCCGACGGCCACACCGCGTCGCTGCTGCCCGGCGACGCTGCGCTGGCCGTGGCCGATGCCGAGGTGGCGCTGGCCGGGCCCTACCAGGGCCGGCGGCGGCTGACGCTGACCTACCCGGTGCTGAACCGCGCGCGGCGCGTGCTGTGGCTGGTCACCGGCGCCGACAAGCGCGCGATGCTGGCGCGGCTGCGCGCGGGCGACCCCACGATTCCGGCCGGGCGGGTCGAGCCGGCGCACGCGCTGGTGCTGGCCGATCGCGCGGCCTGCCCGGGCTGAACCCCGCCGTCGCCGCAGCGTATGCCGCCGTCTGTGCAGACCCGCCGCCTGCCGCGGGCCGGTACCCGCGCCGGGCGCGACGTGCTCGCGGGCGCGGGCCTGGCGTCGATGAACATTCCGCAGCTGCTCGGCTATGCGCACATCGCCGGCATGCCGCCGGTGACCGGGCTGTACACCGCGCTGGCGCCGGTGCTGCTGTTCGCGCTGCTCGGTTCGTCGCGCCACCTGGTCGTGGCGGCCGACTCCGGCACTGCGGCGCTGCTGGCCGGGGCGGTGTCCAACCTGGCCGCGCCGGCCAGTGCGCGCTACGCGGCGCTGGCCGGCATGGTGGCGCTGCTGGCGGCGGCGATGCTGCTGGTGAGCCGGCTGTTCCGGCTCGGCTTCGTCGCCGACTTCCTGTCGCGCACGGTGCTGGTGGGCTTCCTCACCGGCGTCGGGCTGCAGGTGGCGATCGCGATGCTGGCCGGCATGCTCGCCGTGCCGTCCGTGCACCGCATGCCGCTGCTGCAGTTGTTCGAGGTGCTGGGGCAACTGCCCCGGGCCGGCGCAGGCACGGCGCTGCTGGCTGCGGCCGTCGCCGCTGCGGTGCTGCTCGGCCGCCGCCTGGCGCCGCGCTGGCCGCTTGCCCTGGCGGCCGTGGTGGCGTCCATGGCGGCGAGCGCGGCCTTCGACTTCGCCGCGCACGGCATCACGGTGCTCGGGCCGGTGCCCGGCGGCCTGCCGCGGCTGGGCTGGCCGGCGGTGGGCTGGCGCGATGCGCTCGCGCTGCTGCCCACCGCGGCCTCGTGCGTGGTGTTGATCATCGCGCAGAGCAGCGCCACCGCGCGCAGCAGCGCGCTGCGCCGCGGCGAGGCGCACGACGCCAACGGCGACCTGCTCGGGCTGGCCGCCGCCAATGCCGGCGCGGCACTGACCGGCAGCTTCGTGGTCAACGGCAGCCCGACGCAGACCGCGATGGCCGAGGCCGCCGGCGCGCGCAGCCAGCGCGCGCAGCTGAGCTTCGCGGCGGTCGCGGCCGCGGTGCTGCTGTTCCTGGCCGGCACGCTGCAGTACCTGCCGCACTGCGTGCTCGCGGCGGTGGTGTTCACGATCGCGCTGCGCATGGTCGACCTGCGCGGCCTGGCCGAGATCCGCCGCGAGAGCCCGGGCGAGTTCGCGCTGGCGCTGCTGACCGCGCTGGCCGTGGTCACGGTCGGGGTCGAGACCGGCATCCTGCTGGCGGTGGCCCTGTCGCTGCTGCGCCACGTGCGCCACAGCTACCGGCCGCACACCGTGCTGCTGGTGCGCGGGGCCGGCGGCGAGTGGATCGGGCAGACGGTCGCCAGCGGTGCCACGGTGGAGCCGGGCATCGCGGTGTACCGCTTCGGCGCCGACCTGTTCTACGCGAACGACGCCCGCTTCTGCGACGAGCTGCGCGCGCTGGCGGCGCAGGCCGACCCGCCGCTGCGCGCGGTGGTGGTCGACGCGGCGGCGATCACCGACCTCGACTTCTCCGCCGCGCGTTCGCTGCGCGCGCTGATCGATGAATTCGAGCGCGGCGGGCCGCGGCTGGCCTTCGGCCGCGTCAGCGACGGGCTGCGCGCCGACATGGAGCGCCACGGGATCGCCGCGCGCCTGGGGCGCGAGCACCTGCACGCGTCGCTGCATGCGGCGCTGGCCGACGCGCGCGCAGCCGTGCCATGAGCGAAGCGCAGCCGTCGCCGGCGCCGACCGCCGAAGACCAGCGCCTGGCCGATGCGCGCGAACGCGGCGTGCGCTGGCGGCGCTGGGGCCCGTACCTGAGCGAGCGCCAGTGGGGCACGGTGCGCGAGGACTACAGCGCCGACGGCGACGCCTGGGCGTCGTTCGGCTTCGACCAGGCGCGCTCGCGCGCCTACCGCTGGGGCGAGGACGGCATCGCCGGCATCTGCGACGAGCATCAGCGGCTGTGCTTCGCGATCGCGCTGTGGAACGGCGCCGATCCGATCCTGAAGGAGCGGCTGTTCGGCCTGTCGGGCGAGCAGGGCAACCACGGCGAAGACGTCAAGGAATACTGGTTCCACCTGGACAACCTGCCGAGCCACGCGTACATGCGCACGCTCTACAAGTACCCGCAGCGCGCGTTCCCGTATGCGCAGCTGCTCGAGCAGAACCGCCGGCGCGACCGCACCCAGCCCGAGTTCGAGCTGCTGGACACCGGCATCTTCGACGACGACCGCTACTTCGACGTGTTCGTCGAATACGCGAAGGCCGGCCCCGACGACCTGCTCGTGCGCATCGAGGCGGTCAACCGCGGGCCGGCCCCGGCGGTGCTGCACCTGCTGCCGACGCTGTGGTTCCGCAACGACTGGTCGTGGGGCGGCAGCGTGCAGCGGCCGGGCATCACCGCCGAAGCCCCCGGCGTGCTGCTGGCCGGCCGCCACCGCACGCTCGAGGACTTCCGGCTGCACCACGATCCGGCCGCGACGCTGCTGTTCACCGAGAACGACAGCAATGCACAGCGCCTGTGGGGTACGCCCGGCGGCGCCTTTGCGAAGGACGCCTTCGACGACTGCGTGGTGCACGCCCGCCGCGAGGCCGTCAACCCGGCGCAGGCCGGCACCAAGGCGGCGGCGTACCAACAGCGCGAGCTCGGCCCCGGGCAGGCGTGGGTGCTGCGGCTGCGCCTGACCAGCGAGGCCGGGCTCGTCGACCCGCTGGGCGCGGCCTTCGATGCGCTGTTCGAGCAGCGCCGCGCCGAGGCCGACGCCTTCTATCGTCGCGTCACGCCTTTCGAGATGCCCGAAGACCTGCGCCGCGTGCAGCGCCAGGCCTTTGCCGGGCTGCTGTGGAGCAAGCAGTGCTACCACTACGAGGTCGACCGCTGGCTCGACGGCGACCCGGATTCGCCGCCGCCGCCGGCCCCGCGCCGGGCCGGGCGCAACCACGGCTGGCGCCACCTGGACGCGGCCGACGTGATCGCGATGCCCGACAAGTGGGAGTACCCGTGGTTCGCCGCGTGGGACCTGGCCTTCCACTGCGTGGCCTTCGCGCTGATCGACCCCGACTTCGCCAAGCAGCAGCTGCTGCTGCTGACGCGCGAGTGGTACATGCACCCGAACGGCAAGATCCCGGCCTACGAATGGGACTTCAGCGACGCCAACCCGCCGGTGCAGGCCTGGGCGGCGCTGCGCGTGTACCAGATCGAGCAGAAGGCGACCGGCCGCGGCGACCGCGTGTTCCTCGAACGCATCTTCCAGAAGCTGCTGATCAACTTCACCTGGTGGGTCAACCGCAAGGACGAGAAGGGCAACAACCTGTTCGAGGGCGGCTTCCTCGGCCTGGACAACATCGGCGCCTTCGACCGCAACACCGGCCTGCCCGGCGGCGGCCGGCTCGAGCAGGCCGACGGCACCGCCTGGATGGCGACGTACTGCCTGAACCTGCTGGCGATCGCGCTCGTGCTCGCACGCGACAACCCGGTGTACGAAGACGTGGCGACCAAGTTCTTCGAGCACTTCGTGTACATCGGCGACGCGCTCAACAGCCTGGGCGGCGGCGACGACGACGGGCTGTGGCACGAGGAGCTGGGCTGGTACTTCGACGTGCTGAAGCTGCCCGACGGCAGCCGCCGGCCGATGCGCGCGATCACCATCGCCGGGCTGGTGCCGATGCTGGCGGTGGCGGTGGCCGACCCGGCGCTGCTGCGCGGCTTCCGCGACTTCGAGATGCGCCGGCGCTGGTTCACCGCGCACCGTCCCGAGCTGCTGCGCAACATCACCGACCTGGGCGAGCGCGGCGTGCGCGACCGCTTCCGCCTGGCGCTGGTCGATTCGCACAAGCTCGCGCGGCTGCTCGAGCGCGTCACCGACCCCGAGCAGCTGCTGTCGCCGCACGGGCTGCGCTCGCTGTCGCGCCGGCACGCGGCCGAGCCCTTCGTGCTCGAGGTCGACGGCGCGCGCTTCACGCTCGGCTACGAGCCGGCCGAGTCCACCAGCGGCATGTTCGGCGGCAACTCCAACTGGCGCGGGCCGGTGTGGATGCCGCTGAACGTGCTCGTGATCGAGGCGCTGCAGAAGCACCACTACTTCCTGGGCGACGCCTTCCTCGTGCCCGACCCGGCGGGCGGTGCGCCGCGCACGCTGTGGCAGATCGGCGCCGAGCTGTCGCAGCGGCTGATCGCGTTGTTCAGCCGCGGCGCCGACGGCCGGCGGCCGGTGTACGGCCGGCGCGAGAAGTTCCAGACCGACCCGCACTGGCGCGACCTGATCCTGTTCCACGAATACTTCCACGGCGACACCGGCGAAGGCCTGGGCGCGAGCCACCAGACCGGCTGGACCGCGCTGGTGGCCAAGCTGATCCAGCAGCACGCCGAATACACGCTGCAGGGCCGGCCGCACGACGCCGGCGAAGAGCTGATGTTCGGCGGCCGGCAGCCCGATGCCGGCATCGCCGGTTGACGCGGCGCAAGCCGCGCGCCGCGACGCGGGCGCAGCATCGGTGCCGTGCCAGACTGCGGAGCCGCCCGATGAAGATCCTGTTGCCGGTGGACGGCAGTGCCGTCACCAAGCGCATGCTCGCCTACGTGGCGGCGCACGACGACCTGTTCGGCACCGGCCACGACTACCTGGCCTTCACCGTGGTCGCGCAGGTGCCGCACTACGCCGCGCGCTTCCTGGAGCGCGAAGCGCTCGCCGGCTACCACCAGGAGCAGGCCGACGAGGTGCTGAACACGGTGCGCAGCTTCGCGGCGCGGCAGGGCTGGGCGCTGCGCACGGCGCATGCGCCGGGCTCGGCGGCCGAGGAGATCGCGGCCGTCGCGCGCGCCGAGCGGCCCGACCTGATCGTGATGGGCACGCACGGCCGCACGGGGCTGCGCAACGTGCTGCTGGGCTCGGTCGCCGCGGGCGTGCTGGCGCGCTGCAAGGTGCCGGTGCTGTTCGTGCGCTGAAGGGGCAAGCGCCGTCGGCGCGCGCGTGCGGCCGGCCCGGCCCTACACTGCGCCGCCGCCCCGGCCCCGGGGTTCATCGGAGCCAACGATGCAGATCCCCTCGCTGAAGGACATGGTCAGTGCCGACGAGTGGCGGCTGCGCTGCGACCTGGCCGCCTGCTACCGGTTGGTGGCGGCCTACGGCTGGAGCGACCTGGTCTACACCCACATCAGCGCGCGCATCCCCGGGCCGGAGCACCACTTCCTGATCAACCCCTACGGGCTGCTGTTCGACGAGATCACCGCGTCGTCGCTGGTCAAGGTGGACCAGCAGTGCCACAAGCTCAGCGATTCGCCGTTTCCCGTCAACCCGGCGGGCTTCGTGATCCACAGCGCGATCCACGCGGCGCGTGCCGACGCCGGCTGCGTGCTGCACACCCATTCGCGCGCCGGCGTGGCGGTGAGCGCGCAGCGCTGCGGCGTGCTGCCGATCAGCCAGCAGAGCACCTTCGTGCTGGCCTCGCTCGCCTATCACGACTACGAGGGCGTGGCGATCCGCGACGACGAGAAGCAGCGGCTGCAGGCCGACCTGGGCAGCGCCGGCTTCCTGATGCTGCGCAACCACGGCCTGCTCACCGTGGGCCGCAGCGTGGCCGAGGCCTTCCAGCGCATGTACACCTTCGAGAACACCTGCCGCATCCAGATCGACGCGCAGGCCGGCGGCGAGCTGGTGCAGGTGGACCCGGCGATCCTGCAGGGCCTGGCGCAGGTGATGAAGACCGTCACCGTCGGCCAGGGCGCCGACCTGGCGTGGCCGGCGCTGCTGCGCAAGTGCGAGCGGATGGATCCGTCGTACAAGACCTGAATCGCCGCGCCGGCCGGCCGCCGGCAGCCGCCGCGCGCGCTACTTCTTCTCGCGCGGTACCCGGCCCATCAGGTAGAACTCGTCGTTCGGCCGCATGCCGCTCAGGTTGGCCATGCGGTTGCTCAGGCCGAAGAACGCGGTGATCGCGGCGATATCCCAGATGTCCTCGTCGTCGAAGCCGTGCGTGCGCAGCGCGGCGAAATCGGCTTCGCCCACGTTGGCCTGGTCCAGGCAGACCTTGAGCGCGAAGTCGAGCATCGCGCGCTGGCGCGGCGTGATGTCGGCCTTGCGGTAGTTGGCGGCGAGCTGGTCGGCGATCAGCGGCTTCTTCTCGTACACGCGCAGGATCGCGCCGTGCGCGACCACGCAGTACAGGCACTGGTTGGCCGACGAGGTGGCGACGATGATCATCTCGCGCTCGCCCTTGCTCAGCGAGCCGGTGGTCTTGAGCAGCAGCGCGTCGTGGTAGGCCATGAAGGCGCGCCATTCGTCGGGCCGGTGCGCCAGCGCCAGGAACACGTTGGGCACGAAGCCGGCCTTGGCCTGCACCTCGACGATGCGCGCGCGGATGTCTTCGGGCAGGCTCGCCAGTTCGGGCACGGGCCAGCGGCTGATCGGTGGGTTCATGAGTCCTTCTCCTCGGCTTCGTTGCGGGTGCCGAACTGCATCGCGTGCAGCCGGGCGTACAGGCCGCCCGCCGCCAGCAGCTGCGCGTGCGTGCCTTGCTCGACGATACGCCCGGCGTCCATTGCCACGACGCGGTCGGCGTGCTCGATCGTGGACAGCCGGTGCGCGATCACCAGCGTGGTGCGCCCGGCCATCAGCCGCTCGAGCGCGTCCTGCACCGCGCGCTCCGATTCGCTGTCCAGCGCCGAGGTGGCCTCGTCGAGGATCAGGATCGGCGCGTCCTTGTAGATCGCGCGCGCGATCGCCAGGCGCTGGCGCTGGCCGCCCGACAGGCGGCTGCCGTTGTGGCCGATCGGCGTGTCCAGCCCTTCGGGCTGGCTGTCGGCGAAGTCGAGCAGGTGCGCGGCGCGCAGCGCGGCGCGCACGCGCTCGCGGTCGGGCGCGTGCGCGCCGGCCGCACCGAGCGCGACGTTGGCGGCGAGCGTGTCGTTGAACAGCACCACGTCCTGGCTGACGAGCGCGAACTGGCGGCGCAGCGCGTCGACGTCCCAGTCGGCCAGCGCCGTGCCGTCGAGCGCGACGCTGCCTTCGTCGGCCTCGACGAAGCGCGGCAGCAGGTTGATCAGCGAGGTCTTGCCCGCGCCTGAAGGGCCCACCAGCGCCACCGTCTCGCCGGCACGCACGTGCAGGCTGCAACGCTCCAGCGCCGGCGCGTGGTCGGCGCGGTAGCGCAGCGTCACGCCGCGCAGCTCGATCTCGCCGCGCACCTTCGCAGGCGCGTGGCTGCCGCCGCGCTCGCGCGGGCTGTCCTCGATCAGCGCGACGCCGCGTTCGAGCGCCGCCAGGCCGCGCGTGATCGGCGCCATCACGTCCGACAGGTGCTTGATCGGAGCGAGCAGCATCAGCATCGCGGTGATGAAGGCGGCGAAGCCGCCCACCGTGGTCGCGCCCGAGCTGCTCTGCCACAGCGCGACCACGATCACCGCCGACAGCGCCGCGGCCGTGAGCGTGTGCGTGACCGGCGTCATCGTCGCCGCCGCGGCCACCGACTTCATCGTCAGCCGGCGCATGCGCTGGCTCTGGGTGTCGAAGCGCTGCGCCTGCTGCGCCGCCGCGCCGTGCAGCCGCACCGTGCGCCAGGCGAGCACGTTTTCCTCGATCACGTAGGCCAGTTCGTCGGTGGCGGTCTGCCCGGCCAGCGTGATCCGGTGCAGCCGGCGGCTGATGATGCGCACCGCCACCGCCACCGCCGGGAACATCACGCCGACGAACAGCGTGAGCTTCCAGTTCAGCCAGATCAGGTAGCTCAGCAGCGCCACCAGCGTCAGGCTGTCGCGCAGCAGGTTCAGCACCGCGATCACGATCGCCTGCGCGCCCTGCTGCACTTCGTAGACCAGCGTGTTCGTCAGGTTGCTCGCCGAGTGGCGCGTGAACAGCGCCGGCTGCGCGTTGAGCAAGTGCGCGAACATGTCGCGGCGCAGCTTCAGCACGCCCTGGTTGGCGGTCCAGGCCAATGCGTATTGCGCGACGAAGCCCGCCGCCGCGCGCAGCACGAACAGGCCGACGATCACCACCGGCACCAGCCACAGCGGCAGGTCGGACTTGCCGAAGCCGCTGTCGAGCAGCGGCTTCATCAGCGCCGGCAGCGCCGGCTCGGTCAACGCGCTCACCAGCGCCGCCAGCGCCGCCACGCCGAAGCCGGCGCGCGCGTGCACGAAGTACGGCGCGAGGCGGCGAAAGCGTTGCAGCAGGCTCGGGGTGGGGCCCATCGGAGGAAGGCGCGCCCGGCGGGGCGCGGTGCGCGTTCGGGCGCGAAGGCCGTGGCGAAGTTGCGGGCGATTATCGCGGCGCGGCCCGCCGCGGCCCGGTGCCTACAATCGCCCCGGTTCGGCACGGCTCGACGGAACCCGGGGCCGCCGCAGGCGCTCTACTGCGAGGCCGCCATCCGGGCGGCGCTGTGCGTGCCGCTTGCCTGGCCGAACCTGAACCCGATTGCCCGTGACCCGAATGCCGCTGTCCTCCTGGCCCCGCCGCCGCTTCGTCGCTGCACTGACCGCCGCGGCGGCCGCAGGGCCAGCCGCCGCCCAGTTCCGCGTCGAGATCACCGGCATCGGCGCCAACCAGATCCCGGTGGCGGTGGCGCCGTTCCGCGACGAGGCGGTGGCCCCCGTGCCGGTGTCGGCGGTGATCCGCGCCGACCTGCAGCGCAGCGGCGTGTTCCGCCTGGTCGATGCGCCGGCCGGCCTGGACGAGCGCAGCCCGCTCGCGCTGGACGCCTGGCGCGGCAAGGGCGCCGACGCGCTGGCGGTGGGTTCGGTCACCCGGCTGGCCGACGGGCGCTGGGACGTGCGCGTCAAGCTGTGGGACCTGGTCAAGGGCACGGAGCTGCTGGCGCAGAGCCACGTGGCGCAGGCAGGCGACCTGCGGCTGGCCGCGCACCGCGTGGCCGACGCGATCTACGAGCGCCTGACCGGCGAGCGCGGCGTGTTCGCCACGCGCATCGCCTATGTCGCCAAGACCGGCAACCGCTACACGCTGCACGTGACCGACGCCGACGGCGAAGGCGGCCAGATCGCGCTGGCCAGCGCCGACCCGATCATCTCGCCCGCCTGGTCGCCCGACGGCAAGGCGCTGGCCTACGTGTCCTTCGAGGGGCAGAAGGCCGCCGTGTGGGTGCAGGACGTGGCCAGCGGCCAGCGCCGCCTGATCGCCAACTTCCGCGGCTCCAACAGCGCGCCGGCCTTCTCGCCCGACGGCCGCGAGCTGGCGCTGACGCTGTCGCGCGACGCCGTCGCGCAGTTGTACCGGATCCCGCGCGAAGGCGGCACGCCGCGCCGGCTGACCACCAGCAACGCGATCGACACCGAGCCGGTGTTCACGCCCGACGGCCGCCAGATCTACTTCGTCAGCGACCGCGGCGGCGGCCCGCAGATCTACCGCATGCCCGCCGGCGGCGGCGCCGCCGAGCGCGTGACCTTCTCCGGCAGCTACAACATCAGCCCGGCGATCAGCCCCGACGGCAAGTGGCTCGCGTACATCACGCGCCAGGGCAACGCCTTCCGGCTGATGGTGCAGGATCTGGCGGGCGGCACGCCCGCGGCGATCACCGACACCGCCGACGACGAAAGCCCGAGCTTCGCCGCCAACGGCAAGCTGATCGTCTACGCCACCCGCTCGCAGGGCCGCGACGTGCTGATGACCACCACCCTCGACGGCCGCGTGAAGACGCGGCTGCTGACCAGCGGCGCCGACATGCGCGAGCCCGCCTGGGGGCCTTACGGCCGTTGACCACCCACCGCCACCCAAAGGAACCGAACGATGCGCACGATGCACAGGACCTGGAAGCTCGCCGGCAGCCTGCTGGCCGCGGCGTTGATCGCAGCCGGCTGCAGCAGCACCAAGCTCGACGAGGCGCCGGTCGAGACCCGCACGCCGGTGCCCGCCGACGGCCAGGCCGGCGGCGGCGCCGGCAGCAAGGGCGCGCCGCAGTCGGGCGTGGCCACCGTCGACCTGACCAAGGGCGGCGCTTCGGCCGATGCGGCCGCGCTCGCGCAGCGCGTCGTGTACTTCGACTTCGACAGCTTCGTCGTCAAGGACGAATTCCGGCCGATGCTCGAGGCGCACGCGAAGGCGCTGGCCGCCAACCGCGGCAGCCGGATGATGGTCGAAGGCCACACCGACGAGCGTGGCGGGCGCGAGTACAACCTGGCGCTCGGCCAGAAGCGCGCCGATGCCGTCGTCAAGACGCTGGTGCTGCTGGGCGCATCCGACAGCCAGCTCGAAGCCGTGAGCTTCGGCGAGGAGCGTCCGGCCGACCCCGGCCACGACGAAGCCGCCTGGGCCCAGAACCGGCGCGTCGAGTTGAAGAGCCGATGAGGCGCAGATCGCGCGCCGCGCGTGCCGCCGCAGCGGTGCTGCTGCCGGCGGTGGTGTCGCTGCTGTGGCTGGCCGTGCCGGCGCGCGCGCAGCTGTTCGCCGACGACGATGCGCGCAAGGCGATCCTCGACCTGCGCAACCGCTTCACGCAGGCAGAAGAGCAGGCCAAGGCGCGCCAGGCCGATCTGAACGAGCAGATCCAGACGCTGCGCCGCAGCCTGCTCGAGATGAACAACCAGATCGAGACGCAGCGTGCCGAGATCGCGCGGCTGCGCGGCAGCAACGAGCAGTTGCTGCGCGACGTGGCCGAGCTGCAAAAGCGCGAGCGCGACCTGGGCCAGGCGCTGGACGACCGGCTGCGCAAGATCGAGCCGCAGAAGGTCGCGCTCGACGGCCAGGAGTTCCTGGCCGACCCCGAAGAGAAGCGCCAGTTCGACGACGCGATGGCGCTGCTGCGCGGCGGCGAGTTCGACAAGGCGGCGCAGGCCTTTGCCGCGTTCCAGAAGCGCTGGCCCGCCGGCGGCTACGCCGACGCCGCGCGCTTCTGGCAGGGCAATGCGCTGTACGGCAAGCGTGACTACGCGCAGGCGATCGCCGCGTTCCGCGCCTACCTGGCCAAGGCGCCCGCGGGCGCGCGCGCGCCCGAGGCGATGCTGGCGATCGCCAATTCGCAGCTCGAGTCGAAGGACACGAAGGGCGCGCGCAAGACGCTGGACGAGCTCGTCAGGGCCCATCCCAAGTCCGAAGCCGCGGCGGCCGCGCGCGACCGGCTGGCCGGCCTGAAGTAGCCGCTGCGCGCGCGGCGACCACGCCCCGATGCCCAGCGAAGCCGAGCTGCCGGCACTGGCCGCACGCCTGCTGTGGGCGGCCTTCGGCCTGGGGCTGGTGTTCGGCGCCGTCGCGCGCCGCACCCATTTCTGCACGATGGGCGCGATCGCCGATATCGTCGCGTCCGGCGACTGGACGCGCATGCGCATGTGGGTGCTGGCGATCGCGACTGCGATGATCGGCTTCAACGCGATGGTCGCGGCCGGCTGGGTGCAGGCGGGCGACAGCCTGTACGCGACGCCGCGGCTGGCGTGGCTCGCGCACGTGCTGGGCGGGTTGCTGTTCGGCTTCGGCATGGTGCTGGCATCGGGCTGCCCCAACCGCACGCTGGTGCGTGCCGGCGGCGGCAACCTGAAGGCGCTGGTGGTGCTGCTGGTGCTGGGCGTTTCGGCGTCCATGACGATGCGCGGCCTGGTCGCGGTGCTGCGCGTGGCGAGCGTCGAGCGGGCGGCGCTGCAGCTGCCGGCCACGCAGGATCTGCCGTCGCTGCTGGCGCTGGCCGGCGGCTGGCCGCGCAGCGCGCTCGCGCTGCTGCTCGGCCTGGGCATCGGCGCGCTGCTGCTGGCCTGGGTGCTGGCGCGCCCCGAAGGGCGCAGCCGCGCGGTCTGGCAGGGCGGCCTGGGCATCGGCGCGGCGGTGGTCGCGCTGTGGTGGCTGTCGGGCGTGGCCGGCCATCTGGCGGAACACCCGGCCACGCTCGAGCCGGCCTTCATCGCGACCGACTCGCGCCGCATGGAGAGCTTCAGCTTCGTCGCGCCGGCGGCCTACGCGCTCGACTGGCTGATGCTGTTCAGCGACGCGAGCCGCACGCTCAGCCTGGGCGTGGCCGGCAGCGCCGGCGTGCTGCTGGGCGCGGCGGCGGTGGCGCTGGCCGACGGCAGCTTCCGCTGGGAAGGCTTCGGCGGCGCCGAGGACACCGCCAACCACCTGGCCGGCGCGGCGCTGATGGGCGTGGGCGGCGTGACCGCGCTGGGCTGCACCATCGGCCAGGGCATCAGCGGCCTGAGCACGCTGGCGCTGGGCAGCTTCATCGCGGTCGTGGCGATCGTCGCCGGCGCCTGGCTGGGGCTGCGCTGGCAGCTGTGGCGGATCGAGCGCAATGGCTGAACCGCGGTCCGCCGACGCCCTCGACGCTGTCGTCGATGCCGCCGATGCCGCCGCTGTCGTCGATGCCGCCGACGCCGACGCCGCCGACGCCGACGCCGACGCCGAGCGCCGCTTCGGCGGCCTGCGGCGCCTGTACGGCGACGCGGCCTACGCACGGCTGCGCGCGCTGCGCGTGGCGGTGGTCGGCGTGGGCGGCGTCGGCTCCTGGGCGGCCGAGGCGCTGGCGCGCTGCGGCGTCGCGGCGCTGGTGCTGATCGACCTGGACCACGTCGCCGAATCCAACATCAACCGCCAGGTGCAGGCGCTGGGCGCGACGCTCGGCCAGGCCAAGGTGCAGGCGCTGCGGCAGCGCATCGCCGACATCCACCCGGGCTGCGCGGTGCAGGCGGTCGAGGAATTCGTCGACGCCGGCAACTGGCCGGCACTGCTGCCGCAGCCGGTGGATGCGGTGCTCGACGCCTGCGACCAGGCGCGCGCGAAGCTCGCGCTGGCCGCGTGGGCGCGCATGACCGCGACCCCCTTCGTCACCGTCGGCGCGGCCGGCGGCAAGCGGCGCGCGCAGGACGTCGAAGTCGCCGACCTCGCGCACGCGACGCACGACCCGCTGCTCGCCGCGCTGCGCCAGCGGCTGCGCCGCGATCACGGTGCGCCGCGCAGCGGCGCGATCGGCGTGCGCGGCGTTTTCTCGCGCGAGGCGGTGGCCGCGCCGGCCGATGCAGGCGCGCGTGCAGCGGCTGCGCCCGGCATGCCGCTGGCCTGCGCCGGCTACGGCTCGGTGGTCACGGTCACCGCGACCTTCGGCCTGGTGGCCGCGGGCGAACTGATTGCGCAAGCGCTGGCCGGCGGCTGATGCGGCCGGCCGCGGCATCGATTGCGGCGGCCGTGGCCCGGGCAGGCGCAGCGCGTCCGTATAATGCGCCCCTCTGCCGCGGGGTCGTTAGCTCAGTCGGTAGAGCAGCGGACTTTTAATCCGTTGGTCGCAGGTTCGAATCCTGCACGACCCACCACCGGATTCAACGGTCCGGCATGCAGGTGCCGCAAGGCAAGGGCTCTTAGCTCAGTTGGTAGAGCAGCGGACTCTTAATCCGTTGGTCGTAGGTTCGAATCCTACAGGGCCCACCAGATTTCTCTTTCGGATCAACGGGTTGCAGACTCTCTGCGGCCTGCAGTCCGTTGCTCGGCCGGCCCTTGTGCCGCATTTGTGCCGCGCCTTTCCTTCGCGGCCGCGAGCCGATCTGCCCAAGGCGCCAGATGGTCGGCCGCCAGGTGCGCGTAGCGTTGCACCATCGAATAACTGGCCCAACCGCCCAGCGATCGATGTCGACGGCCGACCACCGAAGGCCGGTTACGTTCGCCGCGCGCAGGCCCGAGGCCAAGCTGAAGGCAGCCATGTCGCGCAGGTGAGGCGGCAACTCGGCGAGCAACCGGTCGGCTTCATCATGCGTCAGGTACCGTACGCGGCGCGTCGGCTCCTTCAACATGCGGACCGCCGGCGCGCGATCGAGCCGCTGCCACTCCCGCACCGCCTTGCGCAGGATCGACCGCACGAGCGCGGGCGTGCGGTTGACAGCGGCTGCACCTGATCCGCTTCCATGGGGTGCTGGCTCCGAACGCCAAGCTGCGGGCGCTGGTGGTGCCGCAGGGGCCGCAGGGGACCGACGTGCAAGAGCAGGCCACCGAAACCTCAGGTGCCAGCGAACGCGAGGCCGAGACGGTTCAGGACCAGAGCCGACCGCACCGGATCAGCTGGGCGCGGCTGTTCAAGCGTGTCAGCAACCCCAGCAACTGACGCGGCACCGAGGCACGGCATTTCGGCAGTCCACGCGCCCTCATCGAGGCGCTTCATGGCACTGTCGGCAGGTGCTGGCCCGGTCCCGGCCCCGGTCTCGAGCCGACTGGAGCACGGTTGAATCTATCGCCCGCTGACAGGCGGTGCCTACAATGCCCGCAGCCACGCCGCGTAGGCACGAGTGACTTTCTTCGCCACAGGAGGGATCGACTTGAGACGCCGCGAATTCAACCAGAAGCTCCTCTTGGGTGCGGTGGCGCCCACCGCGATCGCTGCCGGCTGCGCCACGTCGGGTGGCCAGGCCGAGCGCATCACGGGTGTGGATACGCATGCGCACGTGTTTCATCGCGGCCTGCCATTCGTTCCCGGCCGGCGCTACACGCCCGATTACGACGCAACTTTCGAGCAGTATCTGGCGGTGCTCGACGCAAACGGCATTTCCAACGGCGTCGTCATCCCGATCAGCATCCTGGGCACCAACAACGACTACACGCTAGAGGCAATACGCGCAAGCCGCGGCCGCTTGCGCGGGCTGGCCGTGATCGCTCCCGAAACCGGCATCGACACCATCCGTTCGCTGGCCGCCAACGGCATCGCGGGCGTTCGCTTCAACCTCATCGGCAAGCCGGTTCCAGACTTCAAGGCGGCGCCGTGGCGCGATCTCATCGACGCGTGTCGCACCGTCGGCTGGCAGGTCGAGGTTTACGACAATGCCGCGCGCCTGCCCGAGTCGCTGGGCGCGCTCGTCGATCTCGGCGTCAACGTCGTCGTCGATCACTTCGGCAAACCGAGTGTCAAGCTCGGGATCGACGACCCGGGTTTTCGCTATCTGCTCGGCCTGGGCCGCACGGGGCGGGTCTGGGTCAAGCTGTCGGCACCCTATCGGTCGAGCGATGCCATCGCCGCAGCCGCCGCGCCGCTGTTGCTGGGCGCCTTTGGGCCGCAGCGCCTGATATGGGGCAGCGACTGGCCGCACACCGGCTTCGAGGGCAAGGTGCGATACGCCGAACTGCTCGCGCAACTGGATCGCTGGGTGCCCGACCCGCAGGCGCGGCGGGTGGTCCTGATCGACACGCCGATCAAGCTCTTCGGGTTCGGGTGACCGCGCAAGATCGCTGGCCGCGTCTTGCGGGCGCTGAAGGTTCGCGCGCCAGGCCCGGCCCCGCACCATGGATGATCGTCTTGACCCTGACCGGCAGCGCCGCGCGTTCGATGCGGCGCTCGACCCGCGCCCGGCCGTAATCAGGTGCCAGCGAACGCGAGGCCGAGACGGTTCAGGACCAGAGCCGACCGCACCGGATCGGCTGGGCGCGGCTGCTCAGGCGTGTCAGCAACCCCAGCAACTGACGCGGCACCGAGGCACGGCATTCGGCAGTCCACGCGCCCTCATCGAGGCACTTCATGGCACTGTCGGCAGGCGCTGGCCCGGTCCCGGCCCCGGTCTCGAGCCGACTGGAGCACGGTTGAATTTCCTATCGCCGCGCGGTTCCAGCAGGCACTGGAGCGGGCGAGCTTCGCCGCGGCGGTGCTGGGGTATGTGGCGGCCGAGGAGCAGAGGGCATGAGCCCGAATCCGGCCTTCACCGCCTCAGCCTCCCCCCAAGCGCCAGCGAGGCCCGCAGCATGTCGTTGATGCGCGTCTGCCATCCCTCGCCGGTGGCGCGCAGCGCAGCCAGCACGTCGGGGTCCAGGCGCAGCTTGACGGGCTCCTTGGTCACGGCGGCCATGCTGCCGGCAGGGCGCCCGCGCCGGCGCGCCGCGATCTGCTCGGGCGTGTGCACCGCCGCGAACTGGCCCGCCTTTGCCTCGGCCAGCGACTCGCGCAGCCCGGGCAGGGCATGGCCGGCGTCGGCCTCGACGGCGCGCGCCACCTTCTCCACGTTCAGCGTCTTCATGCTCTCAGCTCCGCTTGATGCCCTTGGGCGCCACGTTCTTGCGCTCGGCCTTGGCGTACACCATGACCAGGAGCACCACCTCGTCGCCCACCAGGTGGAAGCAGATGACACGCGCGCCGCCGCGCCTGCCCATACCGGGGCGCGACCAGCGCACCTTGCGCGCGCCGTCGACGCCCGGAATCACGTCGCCGGCATCCGGGCTGGCGGCGATGAAGTCGATGAATGCCTCGCGCTCCTCGTCGCTCCAGATCGCCGCGGCCTGCTTCTGGAACGTCGGCGTTTCGATGACCGTGCGCATACTTTAATTGTACACCCAATTAATTCTTCGCGTCAAGCTCAGGCAGGCGACGGATGAGCATGCACCGCTTCGACCAGCAGCCCGAAGGCCCGCCGCGCCTGCCTGGCTTCGACGTGCCCTTCGCACAGGCCATCGCCTGGCGCGCGAGCGCAAGGCCATGCTGCCGGCCGAGTTCTACGGCGCGCGGCTGCAGGCCGACCTGATCGCCTGCTGCCGCCATCCCGGCGCATGAACGTTTCGAAGGCTCCTGGGCAGGCCACGCCGGGGGACCACACCGGGGCAGTGCCTACCTGTGGCGCCGGATTCCGACGCTTGCCCGCCGCGTGGCCATGCGGCGTCCGATCTCGGTCCGTTCCCGACAGTCACGGTCGCCAAGGCCAAGCACCTCATGCCGCCGCTGGACCGTCGCAGGTCGACCTCGAGGGCGTTTGAAACGACTATGCCCCCAGCCGAAGGCACGCCGGCGAAGGCGCAGCACGAAGGCCCACTTGTTCGCAGCGGGAGAGGTCATCGATAGTCGCGCTTGACGGTGCGCTCATCGAGCAGTGCGGGCACGGCGATGCGGATCCAGGGTTGTTCCTTGCGTGTCGGTACCCCGATTCGTTCAGGCGTCGGGTGATCGCGCCGATGCTCAGCGCGGGCGTGGTGCACAGGTCTTGGCGCACGACCTCGGCCCGCGCATCGGGCACCTCGTAGTACGCGGTCCGATCCTCGGTCTTGCGCACGCAGCGGTAGCCGTAGGGTGCGCCGCTGAGCACGCTGACCTCGCCTTGCATAGCGCGGTGGCGCTTGCCGCGGCGCGAGCGCTCCAGGATCTGAGCGCGCTCGCACTCGGGGATCATCACCCGGGACCAGCGTACCGCGCCAGGCGGGCTCGGCGTACGGCGGGGCCTTGCCGCCGAGGAAGGCCTTCGGGTACTGCGCCCCGCGGCCCGGACAGAAGTCGTCGATCACCCCCGGCGGGCCCTCCAGCAGGCTGCGCGCGTAGGCCCAGACGCAAGCCTTCTTCGTCTTGCCCTTGCCGGGGTCCAGCAGCGCGATCGGCGTCTCGTCGGCGTGCAGCACGCCAGCAGCCAGCACGAAGCGCTTGTGCGCCTCGTACAGCGGCTCGAGCGCCGCGCCGCCCGCGCCGGCCCACGCCGCCAGCGTCGAGCGCGGGGTGTGCACGACACTCCTGGCGTTGATCGCCTCTTGCCGGTAGTACGGCAGGTGGTCGGCGAAGCGGCTGATCAGCGTATGCGCCACCAGCCCGCTGGCGGGGATGCCGCCGTCGACGACCTCGGGCTCGGCCGGCTCCTGCTGCAAGCTGCCGCAGCAACGGCAGGCCCACTTGCCGCAGACGTGGCGGTGAACGAACCCGGCGATCGCGGCCGTGGATCGGCCGGTGATCCGAGTTCGTGATTGCCGGCGGATCCGATCGCCGATACTGTTCGGCAGCTGCCCGTGCGGCGTCTGCCATGGACCTGGACCCGCTGATCGCCCTGCTGCAAGCGTCGCCGACGCCCGGTGCAGCAGCCGGCGCGCTCGCGGCCCTGCGGTGTCTGGCCCGCGCGGGTGATGCCTCGGCGCGTGAGGCGCTGTGCCGCGCGCTGGGCCAGGCGATGGGCGTTGCGCCGCCGGTCCCGGGCCGGCCCTGGCAATCGCCGGCGCTGCAGGCCTACGCGCTGGCCTGGCTGCCGCGCGCGCTGCCTTCGGTGCTGCCGCCGGTGGCGCCGCCGCGGCCCGGCGGGGCGCCGCAAGAGGCCGTCCAGCAGGATTTTCTGGCGCTGCAGCATCTGGTGCGCATCCGTCATCCGCTGCAGCATGAGGCCCTGAAGGCGCGCGTGCTCGATGTGCTGGGCGGCTTCGGCGACCGGGTGTTCCGCTTCGACGCCGCGTGGTGGCGCGCCATGTCGCCGCTGATCGACAAGGTGCTCGACCAGGCGCAGGTGGTGGAGGGCAGCGATTCGGATTCGTCGCTGCAGTTCGGTCGCGACAAGCTGTTGGCCTTTCGCGAGCCGCAAGGCCTGGACTTCGTGATTGCCCATGAACTGGGCCACAACGTGCTGGACCGCAGCCGGGGCCGCGGGGCGGCGCTGTCGGCTGCCGTCCCGCAGCCGGATTGGCCGGCGCTGGCGGCGGCCTTGCCCGGCCTGCTGCGCGCCGGCCGCGAGCACGGCGGCCCGCTGGCCGCCGCGGCCGGTGACGCGCGCGTCTTCGAAGCGCCCGACGGGCTGCGCCTGCTGTGCAGCCACGCGCGCCTGCCGGCCGGCGGCTGCTTCCACCTGTCGCTGTCGTGGCTCGGCGCACCGCTGGATCGAGCCGTCGGCGAGCGCGTGGCCTTCTGCCTGCTGCGCTGGGCCGCAGCCGAGCCGGCCCGGGCGGTGCTGGCCTGGTCGCCGCGCGGGCTGCTGCACCTGGGCTGGCGCAGCGACGGCACGGGCGAGCCCGTGCCCGTGCCGGCGGCCGAAGTTCAGCGTGTCGTCGACGAATCCGCAGCCGAGGCCGCCGGCTGGGCGGCGGCGCTGGCCGCAGGCGGCCGCGTCGGCCGGCACGAGCGGGACATCGCCTGCCTGCTGGGTCTGCTGCCGCGCCAGCCGGTGTTCTGTGCCGGCGACGCCCGCACCGCGGCGCAGGATCTGCAAGCCCTGCAGCAGGTCCACGCCCGGGGGCTGGCGCAGCGGGCGGAACTGGGCCTGGGCGATGCCGCCGCGCGCCCGCTGCTGGCTGCCGCCTGGCGCGCGGCCGATGCGCCGCTGCTGCGCCGGCTGCTCGCTGAACGGCCGGCCGATGCGGCGCGGCTGCGTGCCGCACCCTGGCCGCTGGCGGCCGTCGGCAGCAGCCTGGGCGCGCTGCGCGAAGCCGACGGTGCTGCGGTGCGCGTGCTCGGCCCGGCGGCGGCCGACATCCTGGCCACGCTGCACGTGCTGCACGACAGCGGCCTGTCGCTCGACGCCGCAGCGGCGCCGGGCGATCCGGACGGCCGCAGCCTGCTGCAGCGGGCCGCGGCGCTGGACGCGGCACTGGTGCGCGATCTGCTCGCGGCCGGCGCCGACCCGCGCCATGCCGCGGCCGACGGCACGACCGCGCTGATGCATGCGGCCGATGCTGCGGTGGTCGCGGCCCTGGCGGGCGCCGGGGCCGATGTCGACGCCCAGGCGGCCGACGGCGGCACCGCGCTGATGCACGCGGCGCGGCAGGGCTTCGTCGCGACGCTGCAGGCGCTGCTGGCGGCCGGTGCCGATGTCGACCTGGCCGATGCCCTGGGCGCCACGGCGCTGCATCATGCCGCCGTCGCCGCCGGCGGCGTCGATGCCGAGGCCTGCGCCCAGGCGCTGCTGGCCGCAGGCGCCGAGGTCGACGAGGAAGACGCCGCCGGCGCCACGCCGCTGCTGCTGGCCGTCGAGCGCGGCCGCGAGGCGCTGGCGCGCTGCCTGCTCGCCCACGGCGCCAACCCGCAGGCACGGGCGCGCGACGGGCGCACCGCGGCGGCCGTCGCGCGCGCCTGCCCGGTCGGTACGATGGCCGCCCTGCTCGGCGCTGCCGCCGAATCGATGGAGGAACCACCCCGATGAACCAGCACCTGCGCCCTGCTGAGCGCGCCGAGCGCGCCCTGGCCGATGCCGCAGCCCGCGGTGCCGATTCGCTGGACCTGCGCGGCCTGGGCCTGAAGACGCTGCCCGCCTGGCCCGACGGGCTGACCGCACTTCGCCGCCTGGACCTGGCCGGCAACCGCCTGACGGCGCTGCCGCCGGCGCTGTGGTCGTGCACCGCGCTGCAGACCCTGGATCTGAGCGGCAACCGCCTGGCGGCGCTGGACCCCGGCATCGGCCGCCTGAGCGCGCTGCGCCGGCTGGATCTGTCGGAGAACCGCCTGGCGTCGCTGCCGGCCGAGCTGGCGGCGTGCCGCCGGCTGGAGGAGCTGGATCTGTACGGCAACGCCTTCGAGACCTGGCCCGAGGTGCTGCTGGCGCTGCCGGCGCTGGTGTCGCTGAGCCTGGCGCGCAACGGCCTGGCGGCGCTGCCGCCGCTGGCCGGGCGGCTGCCCGCGCTGGCGCGGCTGGATCTGGCGGCCAACCGCCTGCACGATGCCGGCGCCCTCGCGGCGTTGCCGGCGCTGGCGGAAGTGGACCTCGAGGACAACCCGCTGGCCGCCGTGCCGGACGCGTTGCGCCGGCCGGGCCTGCGCGTTGCCGCCGGCGGCGCGCCCGCGGACGTCGTCGCCGGCCTGCGCCGCCTGGTCCGCGCCGGCGCCGGCGACGGGCGGCGCTACTTCGAGGCGCCGGCACAGCGCTTCGGCTTCAGCATCGATCTGGCCGGGAGCGCCGCGGTGCGGCAGACGCTGGGCCTGTACTTCAACGGCTTCGCCGGTGCGCCGGCGAGCCTGCAGCTCGACAACGGCAAGCAGGTGGACCTGGCGCGCGTCGGCCGCCGCGCCGCCTGCGACCTTGCGGACCGTGCCGGCGGCGGCTCGCTGCGCCTGGCCGACGCGGCCAGCCGGACCCAGGCCGACGCGGGCTGCGAAATGGCGGCGCGCCTGCTGGAGCGCGTGCCCGGCGCCAGCCTGGTGACGGGCGAGGGCGAGGGTTCGGGCAGCGCACCGCAGGAGCGCCTGCGCTCGGCGGCGCGCGCCGCGCCGCCGCAGGCCGGTGCCGAGCCGCCGCCGCAGCAGCCGCAACCGCAACCGCAACCGCAGCAACCGCAGCAACCGCAGCAACCGCAGCAACCGCAGCAACAGCAGCAACAGCAGCAACAGCAACAGCAGCAGCAGCAACAGCAACAGCAACAGCAGCAGCAACAGCAGCAGCAGCAGCAGCAGCAGCAGCAGCAGCAGCAGCAGCAGCAGGACCAGCAGCAGTCGCAGGCCGACCCGGCGCTGTCGGCCGCGGCCACATCGGCGCCGGGCATGCCGATGCCGGCGCCGCCGGGCGCCGACCGCGAAGCCTTGCCGCGTGGCGCGGTGCCGCCGCCGCCCGACGCGGAGCCCGTCGACGTGACCGTGTATTGCCCGCCCGAAGCGGCGCGCGGCGACGCCTTCCTGGTCCAGGCCTGGCTGCATGCGCCGCCGGCGGCCGCGGCAGTTGCGGCGCTGGCAACCGAGGCCGACGAGCGCGCACGCCGGCGCGGCAGCTGCGCGCTGCCGATGGAGTTGCCGCGCGGTACGCGCGTGGACCTGCACCTGTCCATGCCGGGCCTGGCGGTGGGCGCGGCCGACGCGACACTGGTCTGGTCCGGGCGCGCGGTCGCGGCGCAGTTCCCGGTCGAGGTGCCGCCGGACGCGAGGGCGCGCACGGTGCTGGGCCATCTGCGCGTGGATGTCGCCGGCATGCCTGCGGGCACGCTGCACTTCCAGGTGTCGCTGGCCGAGGCCGGCGCGCCCGCGGCGCCCGCCGATCCGATGGCGGTGCGGGCGCGCCGCTACCGGCGCGCCTTCGTCTCCTACTCGTCGGCCGACCGGGCCGAGGTGCTGCGCCGGGTGCAGGCCTTCCGCATCGCCGGCATCGAGGTGTTCCAGGACGTGCTCAGCCTGGACCCGGGCGAGCGCTGGGAGCACGCGCTGTACCGCGAGATCGACCGCTGCGACGTGTTCTTCCTGTTCTGGTCCAAGGCCGCTGCGGCATCGCCGTGGGTGGGCAAGGAGATCGACTACGCGTTGCAGCGCAAGGGCGGCCGCGCCGACGCCGACAGCCCACCCGACATCCTGCCGGTGCCGATCGAGGGCCCGCCGATCGTGCCGCCGCCGCTGCCGCTGGGGGCGCTGCACTTCAACGACGAGTTGCTGGCGCACCTGGCGGTCGCCGGCTGAAGATGCAGCCGGCCCGCTGCGGCTGCCGGCCTGGGCGCCGGCTTGCCCGGCTGGGGCGCGCTCAGTGGATCGTTGCCACGCCGCCAGAGGGGCGGCGCGGGCACCGCGGCACGATCGATGCCGGCGCCCTGACGGCGATGGTCGGCCGGGTGATCGTCATGCGGGCCGACTCGCCGTGCCGGACCGTCGCCGATCTCGTCGCCGATGCGAAGAAGCGGCGCGGCAGCGCAGCTTCGGCAGCGTCCGCTCGCCGAGCCGCGTCACCGGCGAGACGTTCGAACAGCGGCCGCACATCGGCATCCTGCACGTGCGCTACGAGCGCAACCTGCGGGCGATAACCGATCTGCCGGGCGGCCAGATCGACCTGACCAAGTTCCTGCAGGTCGAAGCCCGGAAGCGGGCAGGGTCATCAGGGCCGTGGGCATCGAGCCCGATTGGCGCCGCAACAGATCCTCGCCGATGCAGGCACGGGCGCGGGCGGCCCTGGGCGGGGCCGCATGCCGGACGGGCAGCCGATCACCTGGGGCGGCCCAGCGCCGCGCGCCAGCGCAGGATGAAGTCGCGATAGGCCGCATTGGCCAGCGGCGCAGCCAGTTCCGGGCCCAGCGCCACCGGCCGCGCGCGCTCGCCCAGCCGCTTCTTCAGCGCCGCGCCGGTGACCTCGCCCTGCGCGTCGTCGCGCAGCGCATGCAGCCGGGCTGACGAAGCCATCACCGACTGGCCGCGCTGCGACAGCACGTAGTCGACCCACAGGCGCGCGGCGTTCGGGTGCGCGGCGCGGGCGTTGATCAGCAGCAGCCGCGAGATGACCAGCGTGTAGTCCTCGGGGAAGATCACGCCCAGCGCCGGCAGCTTCGGCGCCTGCGCCAGCGTGTAGGCGCCCAGCAGGTTCATGCCGAAGCGCGCGCGGCCGTCGGCGATCTGGCGCACCATCGCATCGGTGGTCAGCAGCAGGCGCGCGCGGCTCGCGCCCAGGCCCTGCGCGGCAGCCCAGAAGGCATCGGCGTCGGCCGCGGCGTTCTGCGCGGCGAGGAAGTATCCGAGGCCGGACTTCTGGATGTCGTAGCTGACGACGCTGCCGGGCGCATTGCCGGCCGCGCCGGCGCGCGCCAGCCACGGCCCCAGCGCCGCATGGCTGCGCGGTGCTTCGCTCTCGGGCAGCGTGGGCTTGTGGCAGGCGAACACGATGGGTTCGTAGGTCGTGGCCCACAGCCGGTTCTGCCACTGCGCCCACGCCGGCAGATGCGAGCGCTCGGGCGATTCGTAGGCCAGCGCCTGCCCGCCGAGCGCCAGCGACATGATCTGGTCCATCGCCGAGCTCCACAGCACGTCGGCGGCCTCGCGGCCGAGCTCGTTCTCGGCGATGAAGCGGTGCACCAGCTCGGTGCTGTTCAGGTCTTCGTAGTTGACGCTGACGCGCGGGTACAGCCGCTGGAAATCGGCCACCAGCGGCGCAGCCACGCGCTCGTCGGTGGTGGAGTGCACGCTGAGCTGGCCTTCGTCCTCCGCGGCACGCACAGTGGTCGCGTAGGCGGCGGGGTAGCCCGCCGGCGCCTTTGCGCGCGGCGCGTAACCCATCAGTTCGTTGTCGTCCTGCGCCCACGCAGCGGCGGCCCAGGGTGTCGAGCCCAGCGCCGCCAGCCGGCCCAGCGCGGTGCGGCGCGACAGCGGCGCGCGCCTCCTCTCGTCGAGCGGCGGCATCAGCCTTCTCCCGCCGGCACCGGCAGCCGCGCGCCCAGGCGGCCGGCGAAGTTGATCGCATAGGCCGGCGCCGCCTCGCAGCTGTCGCCCAGATCGCTCGCGTACAGGATGGTGCGGATGTCGTCGTTCATGCGGCACTCCCGGTCAGCGGTATCACGCCCAGCAGCAGCATCGCCGCCAGCATCACGAAGGCGGCCGACAGCGCCCACAGCAGGGTGAAGCGCTGGTGGTCGCCGAACTCGACGTCGGCCAACCCGACCAGCAGGTAGGTCGAAGCCACCAGCGGGCTCAGCAGGTGCACCTGCTGGCCGACGAGCGAGGCGCGCGCGATCTCGACGTGGCCGATGCCGTAGACCGCCGCCGTCTTGGCCAGGATCGGCAGGATGCCGAAGTAGAACGCGTCGTTGGAGATGAAGAAGGTGAAGGGGATGCTCAGCACCGCCGTCACCATCGCCATGTACGGCCCCATCCAGTCGGGCACCATCGCGATCACGCTGTTGGCGATGGCATCGACCATCTTGGTGCCCGACAGGATGCCGACGAAGATGCCGGCGGCGAAGATCAGCGACACCACCGGCACGATGTTCACCGCGTGCGCTTCGAGCCGCTCCTTCTGCTGCTGCAGCTTCGGGTAGTTGATCATCAGCGCGATCGCCGAGGCCACCATGAACAGCACCTGCAGCGGGAACACGTCCATCACCAGCACCACCATCAGGGCCAGCGTCAGCAGCGCGTTGACCCACAACAGCCCGGGGCGCGCGAGCGCCGGGTCGCCGCCGGTGACTTCGGCGATCGACTGGCTGCCGCCGTGCGCGCCGGCCAGGTCGATGGTGCCCAGGCGCCGCGCCTCGCGCCGGCCCAGGATGAAGGCGACGACGGTGCACCATGCGGCGGTGACGATCATCGGCCCGATCATCGGCACGAACACGTCGCCCATCTCCACGCCCAGCGCGCTGACGGCGCGCGCCGTGGGGCCGCCCCAGGGCAGGATGTTCATCAACTGGCCCGCCATCATCACCACGCAGGCCAGCACCAGCCGGTTCAGCCCCAGCCGGTGGTACAGCGGCAGCATGGCGGCGCAGGTGATCATGTAGGTGGTGGAGCCGTCGCCGTCGAGCGACACGCCGGCCGCGAGCAGGAAGGTGCCGACCACGATCTTGGTCGGGCTGCCGCCCACCAGGCGCAGCACCAGCCTGACGACGGGGTCGAACAACCCTGCGTCGATCATGATGCCGAAGTACAGGATCGCGAACATCAGCATCACGCCGGTGGGCGCGAGCTTCTTGATGCCGTCGAACATCATCGGCCCCAGCGCCATGCCGAAGCCGCCGAGCAGGCCGAAGACGATGGGCACCAGGATCAGCGCCACCATCGCCGACAGGCGCTTGGTCATGATCAGCGCCATGAACACCAGGATCATGGCGTAGGCGAGTGCGGTCAGCATGCGTCGTCTCCCGGCTGTTGTTCTCGCGCCGGCCGGCGGTCGCGCCCGCTGCGGCAGGGGCGGCATGCCCTCGATCGGCGGGGCATGGTAACGAAAGCGGCAGCGGTTGCGGCGGCGTTGCGGCGCGGCCGCATCGGGTAGAACCTTCGGCCTTGCCGCGGGCTGCCGGCGGGCATGCCGGCAGATGCGCCGCGGGCGCTTTCTAGAATGCCGCCCCATGCCAGCCAAACCCGCCGCCTACGCCGAAGCCTCGATCCGCGTGCTCAAGGGCCTCGAGCCCGTGAAGCAGCGCCCGGGCATGTACACCCGCACCGACAACCCGCTGCACGTGGTGCAGGAGGTGATCGACAACGCTGCCGACGAGGCGCTGGCCGGCTACGGCCGCCGCATCGCGCTGACGCTGCACGCCGACGGCTCGGTCAGCGTCGACGACGACGGCCGCGGCATCCCGTTCGGGCTGCACCCGGACGAGCAGGTGCCGGTGGTGGAGATCGTGTTCACGCGGCTGCACGCCGGCGGCAAGTTCGACAAGGGCGCGGGCGGCGCCTACAGCTTCTCCGGCGGGTTGCACGGCGTGGGCGTGAGCGTGACCAACGCGCTCGCACGGCGGCTCGAGGTCACGGTGTGCCGCGACGGCCAGGTGGCGACGATCGCCTTCGCCGGCGGCGACGTGGCCGAGCCGCTGAAGACGCGCCCGGCCGCCGCGGGCGAGCGCCGGCACGGCACCACCGTGCGGGTGTGGCCCGATGTCAAATATTTCGACAGCGCCGAGCTGCCGCGCGCCGAGCTGACGCACCTGCTGCGCAGCAAGGCGGTGCTGCTGCCCGGCGTGACGGTGACGCTCGCGCACGAGAAGACCAACGACACGCAGAGCTGGCAGTTCAAGGGCGGCCTGGCCGACTACCTGAACCAGCACCTGGCGGGCGAGCCGCTGGTGCCGCTGTTCGAGGGCGAGCAGTACGCCAGCGGGCAGGAGGCCGAGGACATCGCCGAAGGCGAGGGCGCCGCCTGGTGCGTGGCCTTCACCGACGAGGGCGCCACGCTGCGCGAGAGCTACGTCAACCTGATCCCGACGCTGGTGGGCGGCACCCACGAGGCAGGGCTCAAGGACGGGCTGTTCGCGGCGATCAAGGGCTTCGTCGAGCTGCACGCGCTCTTGCCCAAGGGCGTGAAGCTGATGCCCGAGGACGTGTTCTCGCGCGCCAGCTTCGTCCTCTCGGCCAAGGTGCTCGACCCGCAGTTCCAGGGCCAGATCAAGGAGCGGCTGAACTCGCGCGGCGCGCTGCGGCTGGTGTCGGGCTTCGTGCGGCCGGCCTTCGAGCTGTGGCTGAACCAGCATGTCGAATATGGCCGCAAGCTGGCCGAGTTGGTGATCCGCCAGGCGCAGACGCGCCAGCGCGCGTCGCAGAAGGTGGAAAAGCGCAAGGGCTCGGGCGTGGCGGTGCTGCCGGGCAAGCTCACCGATTGCGAGAGCCGCGACCTCGGCTTCAACGAGGTGTTCCTGGTCGAGGGCGATTCGGCCGGCGGCAGCGCCAAGATGGGCCGCGACAAGGAGACGCAGGCGATCCTGCCGCTGCGCGGCAAGGTGCTCAACTCGTGGGAGGTCGAGCGCGACCGCCTCTTCGCCAACAACGAGATCCACGACATCTCGGTGGCGATCGGCGTCGATCCGCACGGGCCCGGCGACGAAGTCGATTTCACCGGCCTGCGCTACGGCAAGGTGTGCATCCTGTCCGACGCCGACGTCGACGGCTCGCACATCCAGGTGCTGCTGCTCACGCTGTTCCTGCGCCACTTCCCGCGGCTGATCGAGCGCGGCCACGTGCACATCGCGCGCCCGCCGCTGTACCGCATCGACGCGCCGGCGCGCGGCAAGAAGCCGGCGGCCAAGATCTACGCGCTCGACGACGGCGAGCTCGAGGCGGCGCTCGACAAGCTGCGCAAGGAAGGCGCGCGCGAAGGCTCGTGGACGATCAGCCGCTTCAAGGGCCTGGGCGAGATGAATGCCGAGCAGTTGTGGGAGACCACGCTCAACCCCGACACGCGCCGGCTGCTGCCGGTGGGCTTCGGCGACGGCGGCATCGCCGCCAGCGTGGGCGTGCTGGCCAAGCTGATGGGCAAGGGCGAGGCCGCGGCGCGGCGCGAGCTGATGGAGCGCCACGGCGACCGGATCGCGGTCGACGTGTAACCGAAGCCGCGGCAACGCCGCCGCCGCGGCTCAGCGCGGGCCGAGCGCCTCCAGCTCGGCTTGCAGCGTCAGCCAGCGCTCTTCGAGCACATGGGTCTCGGCGCCGATGTGCGCCAGCCGCCGGCCGAGATCGGCATAGCCGTCGGGCGCGGTGTCGGGCGCGGCGAGCGCCGCCTCGACCTCGGCCTTCTCGGCCGCCAGCCGTGCGAGCCGTGCCTCGGCCTGCTGCAGCTCGAGCCGCAGCGGCCGGGTTGCATCGGCCAGGCGCGCGCGCGACTGCTTGGCTGCCTTGCGGTCGTCGCGCGATGCCGGCGCGGCCGCGGCCTTGGACGGTGCAGCCGCGCCCTTGGGCGATGCGACCACGCCCTGGGCTGGCCGTGCCGCGGCGGCGGCGGCGGCCTTGCCCGTTCGTGCGGCCGGCGGCGCCGCGGCCGCCTCGGCCTGCGGCCGCCACACGGGCGGTGCGGCGCCGCGCGCCACCGCGCGCGCCACCTCGAGCAGCCAGCGCTGGTAGTCGTCGAGGTCGCCGTCGAAGGGCTGCACCCGGCCGCCGGCGACCAGCCAGAACTCGTCGCAGACCTCGCGCAGCAGCGCGCGGTCGTGGCTGACCAGCATCACCGTGCCCTCGAACTCGTTGAGCGCGATCGACAGCGCTTCGCGCGTCGTCAGGTCCAGGTGGTTGGTGGGCTCGTCGAGCAGCAGCAGGTTGGGGCGCTGCCACACCAGCATCGCCAGCACCAGCCGCGCCTTCTCGCCGCCCGACAGCGTGCCCACCGGCTGCTGCACCATGGCGCCGGAGAACTGGAAGCGGCCGAGGAAGTCGCGCAGTTCCTGCTCGCGCCCCGGCGGACCGACGTCGCGCGCGAGCCGCACCAGGTGCGCGAGCGGCCCGTCGTCGAGCTGCAGCAGGTCCAGCTCCTGCTGCGCGAAGTAGCCGATGACCAGGCCCTTGCCTTCGGTGATGCGGCCGGCCAGCGGCGGCAGCACGCGCGCGATCGTCTTGACCAGCGTGGACTTGCCCTGGCCGTTGGCACCCAGGATGCCGATGCGCTGGCCGGCGAGCACCGAGCGGTCGATGCCGCTGAGGATCGGGTGCTCGCCGTAACCGCAACACAGGCCGTCGAAGGCCAGCATCGGGTTGGGCAGGCTGGCCGGCTCGCGGAACTCGAACTCGAAGTCGGCCACGGTCAGCACCGGCGCGAGCTTTTCCATCCGCGCCAGCGCCTTCACGCGGCTTTGCGCCTGGCGCGCCTTGGTGGCCTGCGCGCGGAAGCGGTCGATGAAGCGCTGCAGCTGCGCGATGCGCTCCTGCTGGCGGCCATAGGCGGCCTGCGCCTGCGCGATGCGCTCGGCGCGCATCTCCTCGAAGGCGCTGTAGTTGCCGCCGTAGCGCGTGAGCGTCTGGTCGTCGAGGTGCACGGTCACGCGGCTGATCGCGTCGAGGAACTCGCGGTCGTGGCTGATCACGACGAGCGTGCCCTCGAAGCGCTGCAGCCAGGCTTCGAGCCACACCAGCGCATCCAGGTCCAGGTGGTTGGTGGGCTCGTCGAGCAGCAGCAGGTCGGCCGGGCACATCAGCGCGCGCGCCAGCTGCAGCCGCATGCGCCAGCCGCCGGAAAAGCTGTTCACCGGTGCGTCGAGCTGCGCGCTCGCGAAGCCCAGGCCGAGCAGCAGTGCCTGCGCGCGCGCACGCGCGTCGAAGGCGCCGGCCTCGTCGAGCGCCAGGTGCGCGTCGGCGATCGCGTGGCCGTCGCCGGCGGCCTCGGCCGCAGCCAGCGCCGCCTGCGCCTGCTGCAGCCGGCCGTCGCCCTGCAGCACGAAGTCGGTGGCGCCGTCGCTGGTCTCGGGCATCGACTGCGCGACTTCGCCGATCACCCAGCGCGGCGGGATCTCGACCTCCCCCGCATCCGCGTGCAGCCGGCCGGCGAGCAGCGCGAACAGGCTCGACTTGCCGGCGCCGTTGCGCCCGATCAGGCCGACCTTCTCGCCCGGCTGCAGCGTCAGGTTGGCGCCTTGCAGCACCACCTTCACGCCGCGGCGCAGCGTCAGCTCGCGCAGCGTGATCACGCGAGCTGCTCCCGGCTCAGCAGCAGCACCTGGTCGTCGCCGGCGCTGGTGGCCAGCCACAGCGGCGCCAACTGCGCGAACGCGGCTTCGAAGTGCGCGCGCTCGTGGCCGATCTCGAGCACCAGCGCGCCCTGCGGCGCCAGGTGCGCAGCGGCGCCGGCCAAGAGGGTACGCACGAAGTCCATGCCGTCGCGGCCGCCGGCGAAGTTGCCGTCGAGCGCCGCCGCCGGCTCGGCGCGGTACTCGGGCGGCAGCGCCGCCATCGACGCGGCGTTGACGTAGGGCGGGTTGCACAGGATCAGGTCGTAGGCGCCGTCGGCCGCAGCCAGGCCGTCGCCGCGGCGCAGCCGGATGCGGCCCGCGAGCGCATGGCGCTCGAGGTTGCGCGCGGCGACCGCGAGCGCGTCGGCCGACAGGTCGGTGGCATCGACCGCGGCATCGGGCCAGGCCAGCGCCGCCAGCACCGCGAGGCTGCCGCCGCCGGTGCACAGGTCGAGCACGCGCCGCGGCTCGGCACCCAGCCAGGCGTCGAGCGTGCCGTCGGCCAGCACCTCGGCGATCAGCGAGCGCGGCACGATCACGCGCTCGTCGACGAAGAAGGGCACGCCCTGCAGCCAGGCTTCGCCGGTCAGATAGGCCAGCGGCCGGCGCGTGGCGATGCGCTGCTCGACGAGCGCCTCGACGGCGGTCTGCTCGGCCGGCGCGAGCACGCGCGCGGCCACGCCGTCCAGGTCGTCCAGCGGCAGGCGCAGGCGCCACAGCACTAGCCAGGCGGCCTCGTCGAAGGCGTTGGTGGTGCCGTGTCCAAAGCAAACGCCCGCCTGCTGAAGGCGGGCGCTGCTGCGCTCGACCAGTTCGATCAGCGTCACGCCAGCAGCGCCTCCAGCGTGCGCCGGTAGACGTTCTTCAGGCGCTCGATGTCGTCCACCGCGACGCGTTCGTCCACCTTGTGGATCGTCGCGTTGACCGGGCCGAACTCGACCACCTGCGGGCAGATGCGCGCGATGAAGCGGCCGTCGGAGGTGCCGCCGGTGGTCGACAGCGCGGGCGTGACGCCGCACTCGGCCTCGATCGCCGCGCTCAGCGCGCGGCTCAGGGTGCCCGGCGGCGTCAGGAAGGTCTCGCCGCCGAGCGTCCAGTCGAGCCGGTAGTCGAGCCGGTGGCAGTCGAGCAGCGCGTGCACCCGCGCCTTCAGGCCGTCGGGCGTCGATTCGCTGCTGAAGCGAAAGTTGAACAGCAGCTCGAGCTCGCCCGGGATCACGTTGCCCACGCCGGTGCCGGCGTGCACGTTCGACACCTGCCAGGTGGTCGGCGGGAAGTAGGCGTTGCCCTCGTCCCAGCGCGTGGCCACCAGCTCGGCCAGCGCGGGCGCGAGTTCGTGGATCGGGTTGCGCGCGAGCTGCGGGTAGGCCACGTGGCCCTGCACGCCGCGCACCACGAGCCGGCCCGACAGCGTGCCGCGGCGGCCGTTCTTGATCGTGTCGCCGAGCCGCTCGACCGAGGTCGGCTCGCCGACGATGCACGCGTCCAGCTTGATGCCGCGCTGCTGCAGCCACTCGACGACGCGCACCGTGCCGTCCACCGACGGGCCTTCCTCGTCGCTGGTCAGCAAGAAGGCGATGGCGCCGGCGTGCGCCGGGTGCTGCCGCACGAACTCCTCGACCGCGACCACCATCGCCGCGATCGAGGTCTTCATGTCGGCGGCGCCGCGGCCGTACAGGTGGCCGTCGCGCCGGTTGGGCACGAAGGGGTCGCTCGCCCAGTGCTCGATCGGACCGGGCGGCACGGTGTCGGTGTGGCCGGCGAAGGCGAGCAGCGGCCCGGGGCGCGCGCCGCGGCGCAGCGCCCACAGGTTGGTCACGCGGAAGTCTTCCGGGCCGCGCAGCAGCGTGTCGCAGCCGAAGCCGGCGCGCTGCAGCCGCTCGCCCAGCAGCGCCTGGCAGCCGCCGTCGTCGGGCGTGACGCTGGCGCGCGCGATCAGCGCCTCGGCCAGGTGCAGGGCTTCCAAGGGCGGGCCTTCAGCGCGCACCCAGCGGCGCCGGCCGCAGTTCGGGCGGCAGCACGTCGAGCGTGATCTCGGTGAACGAGGCTTCCTTCGGCTCCTCGGGCGCCGCCGCCAGCTTCGACACCGGCGCTGCCGCGTTATGCAGCCGCCACAGCAGGTTGGTCGGCGAATCGGCGAAGGCCAGGCCTTCGTCGCGCGCCACCACTCCTTCGGTGATCAGCCGCGCGATGTCGGCCTCGAAGCTCTGCGAGCCTTCGGCCAGCGACTTCTCCATCGCTTCCTTCACGCCCTGGATGTCGCCTTGCGCGATCAGCTCGGCCACCAGCACCGTGTTCAGCAGGATCTCCACCGCCGCGACGCGGCCGCCGCCCTGCGCGCGCAGCAGCCGCTGCGACACCACCGCGCGCAGCCCGGCCGCCAGGTCGGCCAGCAGCGCCGGCCGCGACTCGGGCGTGTAGAACGACAGGATCCGGCCGAGCGCGTGGTAGCTGTTGTTGGCGTGCAGCGTCGCCAGCACCAGGTGGCCCGACAGCGCGTAGGAGATCGCCGCGGTCATCGTCTCGCGGTCGCGGATCTCGCCGATCAGGATGCAGTCGGGCGCCTGGCGCAGCGCGTTCTTCAGTGCCACCTGCAGCGACGCGCAGTCGCGGCCGACCTCGCGCTGGTTGACCACCGAGCGCTTGTTGGTGAACAGGAACTCGATCGGGTCCTCGATCGTCAGGATGTGGCCTGCCGCCTGCTGGTTGCGCCACTCGAGCATCGACGCCAGCGTCGTGCTCTTGCCCGTGCCGGTGGCGCCGACCATCAGGATCAGGCCGCGCTTCTCGAGCACCAGGCTGCCCAGCACCGGCGGCACGCCCAGCGAATCGAGCGCCGGGATGACGAAGGGGATGCAGCGGAACACCGCCGCCATCGTGCCGCGCTGGCGGAACGCCGACATCCGGAAGCTGCCGACGCCGGGCAGGCTGATCGCGAGGTTCAGCTCGCCGGTGTCGTCGAACTCCTCGAACTGCTGCGGCGTCAGCAGCTCGGCCAGCAGCTGGCGCACCTGCTGCGGCACCAGCACCTGGTCCGACAGCTGCAGGATCTGGCCGTTGATGCGGATCAGGATCGGCGTGTTCGCCGACAGGTAGACGTCCGACGCGTTGCGCTCGGCCATCAGCCGCAGCACCCGTTCCATGTTGCCTGTGCTCATGCGTCGTCCGGCTGGAATGTTGCAGCGGTTGGGAGGAAGCGGCGCCGGTGCGCTCAGGTGCGCAGCAGCTCGTTGATGCTGGTCTTGGCGCGGGTCTCGGCCGTGACCTGCTTGACGATCACCGCGCAGTACAGGCTGTGGCTGCCGTCGGCCGCCGGCAGCGAGCCGCTGACCACCACCGAGCCGGCCGGCACGCGGCCGTAGTGCACCTGGCCGGTGGCGCGGTCGTAGATCTTGGTGCTCTGGCCGATGAACACGCCCATGCTGATCACCGAGTTCTCCTCGACGATCACGCCTTCGACCACCTCGGAGCGCGCGCCGATGAAGCAGTTGTCTTCGATGATCGTCGGGTTGGCCTGCAGCGGCTCGAGCACGCCGCCGATGCCGACGCCGCCCGACAGGTGCACGTTCTTGCCGATCTGCGCGCAACTGCCGACGGTGGCCCAGGTATCGACCATCGTGCCTTCGTCGACGTAGGCGCCGATGTTCACGTAGCTGGGCATCAGCACCACGTTCTTCGCGATCCAGCTGCCACGCCGCGCCACCGCCGGCGGCACCACGCGCACACCGGTGGCGCGCATCGCGGCCTCGTCGAGGTGCGCGAACTTCGGCTGCACCTTGTCGTAGAAGCCGAGGTCGCCGGCGTGGATCGGCCGGTTGTCGTTCAGGCGGAAGCTCAGCAGCACCGCCTTCTTGACCCATTGGTTGACGGTCCACCGGCCCACGCCCTGGCGCTCGGCCACGCGGATGCGCCCGGCGTTCAGGTCGGCGATGACTTCATCGACCGCCTGGCGCACGTCGGGCGCGGAGGTGGCGGTGATCTGGTTGCGGCCTTCCCAGGCGAGGTCGATCAGGTTCTGGTGCTTGTGCGTCATGGGCGGCAGCCTCGGGTGTAGGCGTGGATGCGCTCGGCGGCGGCCACGCATTCGTCGGGGGCGGCGACCAGCGCCAGCCGGATGCGTCCGCGGCCCGGGTTGCAGCCGTGCGCATCGCGTGCGAGCAGGCTGCCGGGCAGGACCGAGACATTGTATTGAGCCAGCAGGCCGCGGGCGAAGGCGATGTCGTCGCCGCCGGGCACTGCCGCCCACAGGTAGAAGCCGGCGTCGGGGGTGCGCACCTCCAGCACTTCGGCCAGCAGCGGCGTGACTCGAGCGAACTTTTCACGGTACAGCGCCCGATTGGCCTGCACATGCACCTCGTCGCCCCAGGCGGCGAGGCTCGCGTGCTGCACCGTCGCACTCATCGCGCTGCCGTGGTAGGTGCGGTACAGCAGGAAAGCCTTCAACAGGCGCGCGTCGCCGGCCACGAAGCCCGAGCGCAGGCCGGGGACGTTGCTGCGCTTGGACAGGCTGGTGAAGGCGACCAGGTTGCGCCAGTCGTCGCGGCCGAGCGCCTTGGCCGCCTGCAGCGCACCCAGCGGCGGCTCGTCGCCAAACCAGATCTCGGAATAGCACTCGTCGCTGGCGATCACGAAGCCGTGGCGGTCGCTCAGCTCGAACAGCCGCTGCCATTCGGCCAGCGGCATCACCGCGCCGGTCGGGTTGCCGGGCGAGCAGACGTACAGCAGCTGGGTGCGCGCCCAGGTGGCGTCGTCGACCTGCGCCCAGTCGGCGGCGAAGTTGCGCGCCGGGTCGCTGTTGGCAAAGGCGGTTTGCGCCCCGGCGAGCAGCGCCGCGCCCTCGTAGATCTGGTAGAAGGGGTTGGGGCAGACCACGGTCGCGCCCGGCCGGGTCGGGTCGATCGCCACCTGCGCGAACGCGAACAGCGCCTCGCGCGAACCGAGCACCGGCAGCGTCTGCGTGTGCGGATCGACCGTGACGCCGTAGCGCCGCTGCAGCCAGGCGGCGAAGGCCTCGCGCAGCGCCGGCTCGCCCGCAGTGGCCGGGTAGCGCGCCAGGCCAGGCAGCGCATCGACCAGCGCGCGTTCGATGAAGGCCGGCGTCGGGTGGCGCGGCTCGCCGATGCCCAGGCTGATCGGCGCGTGCGCGCTCGACGGCGTGATGTCGCGCGTGAGCTCGCGCAGGCGTTCGAAGGGGTACGGATGCAGGCGCGCGAGCAGCGGATTCATGCGGCCGATTATCCCGGCGCACCGGCGGCGGCGCCGCTCAGCCTTCGCCGCCGCTGCTCAGCCTTCGACGCGGCCGACCGCCTCGGCCGCGGGCAGCGCCACCGCCGGCGCCGGCTTCCAGCCCTTCTTGCGGTACTCGGCGACCACGTCCGTCCAGATGCCGCCGCGCACGTTCCAGCGTGCGTTCACGCGCACGAAGCGCGGCTTCGTCGCCGCGACGATGTCGTCGAGCACGGTGTTGGTCACCGCCTCGTGGAACGCGCCTTCGTCGCGGAAGCTCCAGAAGTACATCTTCAGGCTCTTCAGCTCGACGCACAGCCGGTCGCACACCATCTCGATGCGGAACTGCGCGAAGTCGGGCTGGCCGGTCAGCGGGCACAGGCAGGTGAACTCGGGCAGCTCGAAGCGGATCAGGTAGTCGCGCCCGGCAGCCGGGTTCGGGAACACGTGCAGCTGCTTGCTCGGCGCGCTCGGCGGCGTGGCCGGCTTTGCGCGCTGCGGCGGCGTGGGGCGGGTGCGGCTCATGGTCTGGGCTCGGCGCTTCGGGCCGGCGATCCTAGTGCAGTGTTCCACGCTATGCAGCACATAAAACCGCGCCTTTGCCGCCCTGGCGTCGTTGCAAATCCTCGCGATGCCACTGGGCATCGCTGCGGTTTGCGCCTAGCCAGG